>JAABUR0100002959.1_pt1 | contig 24699 bp, 26 predicted proteins | sample 5560091 | NCBI WGS metagenome assembly JAABUR01 (sample SAMN10711879, study PRJNA513375) | rock metagenome | isolation source: Antarctica rocks | place: Antarctica: Victoria Land, University Valley sud
TCGCGTGCTGCATGCGCAGGCCGAACACGTCGCGGCGTGCGGTGGCGAGGTGCTCGCGCAGCTTGTCGTCTTCGAGGTCGTGCAGCTCCTGGGTCTTCATCACGCGTGCTCCAGGTCCTCGCGCAGCACGAACTTGGTCTTGACGGGGAGCTTGTGGCCGGCCAGGCGCAAAGCCTCGCGGGCGAGCGGCTCCGGCACGCCGGCCAGCTCGAACATCACACGGCCCGGCTTCACGACGGCGACCCAGCCCTCCGGCGAGCCCTTGCCGGAGCCCATGCGGGTCTCGGCGGGCTTCTTCGTGAACGGCTTGTCGGGGTAGACGTTGATCCACACCTTGCCGCCACGCTTGATCTTGCGGGTCATGGCGATACGAGCCGCCTCGATCTGGCGGTTCGTGAGCCAGCCGGCCTCGAGGGCCTTCAGGCCGTACTCGCCGAACTCGACCTTCTGCTGGGCGCGCGACAGCCCGGGCTTGCGCCCGCGGTGCTGCCGGCGGAACTTGACGCGCTTCGGGGACAGCATCAGCGACTGATCCCTCCGCTGAGGTCCGGACGTCCGCCACCGCGGCCACCCGGTCCGCCGCCACGGCCTCCGCCGCCCCCGCCACGGCCTCCGCCGCCACGGCCGCCGGGCCCACCGGGGCCGCCGGGACCGCGCCCGCCGCCGTCGCGACCGCCGCGACGGCCGTCGCGGCCACCGCGCCCGTCGCGGCCGCGGCCGCGATCGTCGCGGTCGTTCGGGCCGCCGGGGCCCGGATCGTCAAGCGACGTGAGATCGGCGCCGGTGTAGCCGGCGGGCATGATCTCGCCCTTGTTGATCCAGCACTTCACGCCGATGCGGCCGAACGTCGTGCGCGCCTCGTAGAAGCCGTAGTCGATGTCCGCGCGCAGCGTGTGCAGCGGCACGCGGCCGTCGTTGTACATCTCGGTGCGCGCCATCTCGGCGCCGCCGAGACGGCCGGACACCTGGATCTTGCAGCCCTTGGCGCCCGAGCGCATGGCGCTCGTGAGCGCGCGCTTCATCGCGCGCCGGAAGGCGACGCGATTGACGAGCTGCTCGGCGATCGACTGGGCGACCAGCTTCGCGTCGAGCTCGGGACGCTTGATCTCGAGGATGTTGACCTTGATCGACTTGCCGGTCAGTCGGTGCAGGTCGCGCCGCAGCGCGTCGACCTCGGAGCCGGACTTGCCGATCACGATGCCCGGGCGCGCGGTGTGGATGTTGACCTCGACCTCGGCGGCGTCCTTGCGGATCGTGATGTCCGAGAGGCCGGCGTGCGCGAGCTTGCCGGTGATGTGGTCGCGGATGCGCACGTCCTCGATCAGGAAGTCCGAGAAGTGGCGCTCGTTGAACCAGTTCGACTTCCAGTCGTGGATGTACCCCACGCGCATGGCTTCGGGATGTACCTTCTGCCCCATGCTCTAGAGCTCCTTCGGGGTGAGCGTGATCGTCAGGTGGGAGGTGCGCTTGCGGATCCGCGTGGCGCGGCCCATGGCGCGTGGCCGGTAGCGCTTCAGCGTCGGCCCCTCGTCGGCGTACACGGCGGCGATCTTCAGTTCCTCGCCGACGAGCTCGTGGTTGTGCTCCGCGTTGGCCACCGCGGACTCGAGCAGCTTGGCCCAGTCCTTCGCGGCGGCGCGCGGCGTGAAAGCCAGGATAGCTCGGGCCTGCTCGACGTCCTTGCCGCGGATGTGGTCGCAGACGAGCCGGGCCTTGCGTGCGGACGTGCGCACGTACCTCGCGTGGGCGGAGACCGCGACGCCGGCCTCGACCGGACGACGCCGGTCGCCGGTTCCCGGGGACGGCGTCCGCTGGGTCCGCTTCCGGCGCGGGGCGGCCGGCGCTGCGGGCACCTCGGGGACGGCCTCCTCGGCCGGCTGCTTCTTCGCGCGCGAGCGCCTGGGCTTGGCCGGCGCCGGGGCGTCGGGGGCACCCACGGCGGCGTCGGTGGCCTCGTCGGCCGCGTCCTCGGCCTGATCGGCGGCGACCTCCGCATGGCGCGCCTTGCGAGCGCGCTTCGGCTTCGGCGCCGCGGCAGCCGCCGCCGCGGCCTCGGCGGCGGTGGCGGCGGCCTGGGCAGCCTCCTCCGCGGCGTCGGTGGCCTCGTCGGCGACCTCGGGGTCGGCCTCGCCGCTGTCGGCTGCGGCCTCGGCCTCGGCGGCAGCGGCGGCGGCGTCCGCGGCGGCAGCCGCGGCCCGCGCGGCCTCCTCGTCGGCGCGCTCGATCTGGTCGCCTGTGCCCGCCGACGAAGTCGGCTGGGTATCGTCGGTATTTCTCTGGTCGCTCATCGGACCTTGCCCGACTTCTCGTGGCCGCGGTAGGTGCGCGTGGGCGCGAACTCACCGAGCTTGTGGCCGACCATCGACTCCGACACGAACACCGGGACGTGCTTGCGCCCGTCGTGCACGGCGATCGTGTGCCCGACCATGTCGGGGAAGATCGTGGAGGTCCGCGACCAGGTTCTGACCATGGTCTTGGAACCGGAAGAGTTCATCTGCTCGATGCGCTCCATGAGCCGGTCCTCGACCCACGGCCCCTTCTTGGAGGATCGTGACATCAGCGGCTGCCCTTCTTGCCGCGGCGACGGCCGCGGACGATGTAGCGGTCGGACTTCTTGCCCTTCTTGCGGGTGCGGTAGCCGATCGTCGGCACGCCCCAGGGCGTCATCGGGTGGTTGCCGAGCGGGGAGGCGCCCTCGCCGCCGCCGTGCGGATGGTCCACCGGGTTCATGGCCGTGCCGCGGGTCTGCGGGCGCACGCCCATGTGGCGCTTGCGGCCGGCCTTGCCCACGGTGACGTTCTGGTGATCGGCGTTGCCGATCGTCCCGACCGTCGCGCGGCAGTCGGCGCGCACCATGCGCATCTCGCCGGACGGCAGGCGCAGGGTGGCGTGGTCGCCCTCCTTGGCCATCAGCTGGATGCCGGTGCCGGCCGAGCGCGCGAGCTGGCCGCCGCGCCCCGGCTGGAGCTCGACGTTGTGGACCACGGTGCCCACCGGCATGTTGGCGAGCGGGAGCGCGTTGCCGACGGTGATGTCGGCGTTCGGGCCCGACTCGACGATCATGCCGACGCGCAGCCGGTTGGGCGCGAGGATGTAGGCCTTGGCGCCGTCCACGTAGTGCAGCAGCGCGATGTAGGCCGACCGGTTGGGGTCGTACTCGATCGCGGCCACGCGCGCGGGGACGCCGTCCTTGCGCCGCTTGAAGTCGATGACGCGGTACAGCCGCTTGGCGCCGCCGCCGCGGTGGCGGGCGGTCTTGCGGCCGTTGACGTTGCGGCCACCGCTCTTGGAGAGGCCCTCGACGAGCGTCTTCTCCGGCTTGGTCTTCGTGATCTCCGCGAAGTCCGGGTACGTGACGAAGCGCAGTCCGGGCGACGTGGGCTTGGGCTTGCGAACCGGCATTACAGATCGGCCTCCAGGCCCTGGAAGATCGGGATCGAGTCGCCCGCGCGGACCTGCACGATCGCCTTCTTCCACTCGCGCGTGCGGCCCGAGGTGTAGCCCCGGCGCTTCGGCTTGGACGGAACGGCGGACGTGCGGACCTCGAGCACGGAGACGCCGAACAGGGCCTCGACGGCCTGCTTGATCTGCGTCTTGTGCGCGTCCTTGTGCACGCGGAACGTGTACTTGTCGGCGGTCGCCAGCACGTAGGACTTCTCGGACACGATGGGGCGGATGATCACCTGGCTGGGCTCCATCACGCCACCTCCGCCGTGGCGTGCCTCGCGGCAGAGCGCTCGTCACCGGCTCCGGCCCGCTTCGCCGCCCGCGCGGTCAGCGCGTCGATCGCCGCCTGGGAGGCGACGAGCGTGCCCGGGCGCAGGATGTCGGCGACGCCGGCATTCGCGGCGCTGAGCACCTGCACGCCCTGCAGGTTGCGGAACGACTTGGCCGCGTTCTCCTCGTCCTCGGAGAGCACGAGCAGCGTGGAGCCCGAGCGGGCGTCGGCCAGCAGGCCGGCGGCCCGCTTGGTCGACGGCGCGTCGAACGCCGCGGCGTCGAGGCCGAACAGCGAGCCGCGCTCGGCGTGCAGCGACAGCGCGCAGCGCAGCGCAGCGCGGCGCGCCTTGCGGTTGACCTTGAGGATGTAGTGGCGCGGGCTCGGGCCGAAGACGGTGCCGCCGCCACTCCAGATCGGGGAGCGCGAGGAGCCGGCGCGGGCGCGGCCGGTGCCCTTCTGGCGCCACGGCTTGGCGCCGCCGCCGCGGACCATGCCGCGCGTCTTCGTCGCGTGCGTGCCCTGGCGGCGCGCCGCGAGCTCGGCCACGACGGTCTCGTGCACGAGCGGGCCGTTGAACGGCACCCCGAACACGTCGGCGTCGAGCGTCAGCTTGCCGGAGCCGCCGCGAGGCGAAGCCGGTGACAAGACGGGAGCCGTAATGACGGCCGGTTTGTCCTGAGACGTCTTGGCAGACGGCGCATCAGCCATCGGTGCGCACCTCCACGGTGCCGCCCTTGGGCCCGGGGACCGAGCCGCGCAGGAGCATCAGGTTGCGGTCGGGGATCAGCTCGACGACCTCGAGGCCCTTCTGGGTCACGCGCTTGGCGCCCATGTGGCCGGGCCCGCGGATGCCCTTCATCACGCGGGACGGGGTCGCCGAGGCGCCGATCGAGCCCGGGGCGCGCACGTTGTGCGAGCCGTGGGACTTGGGACCGGAGGCGAAGTTGTGGCGCTTGATCGTGCCCTGGAAGCCCTTGCCCTTCGAGACGCCGGAGACCTTGACGGTCTGGCCGACCTCGAACGCCTCGACGGTCACGGTCTCGCCCACCACGAGCTCGCCGGCCTCGTCGCGGAACTCCACGAGCGTGCGCAGCGGCGGGGCGTCGACCTTCTTGAGGTGCCCGAGCTCGGCGCGCGTGAGCGACTTCTCGCGCACGGAGCCGAAGCCGAGCTGGACGGCCTCGTAGCCGTCGAGGTCGTGGGTCCGGATCGCGGTCACCGGGCACGGACCCGCCTCGAGCACGGTCACGCGCTCGACGCGGCCGTCGTCGAGGAACCGCTGGGTCATTCCGAGCTTCTTGGCGAGGATGGCGGGCATGGGTCTCTGGCTAGCCGAAGGCGAGGCGGATCTCGATGTCCACGCCGGCGGGCAGGTGGTCGAGCCGCTGGAGCGAGTCGACGGTCTTGGGCGTGGGCTGGTGGATGTCGATCAGGCGCTTGTGGGTGCGGATCTCGAAGTGCTCCTGCGAGTCCTTGTCCTTGAACGGCGACTTGATCACCGCGTAGACGTTCTTCTCGGTCGGGAGCGGCACCGGCCCGGACACGGTGGCGCCCGTCCGCGTCGCGGTCTCCACGATCTCCTTGGCGGCCGTCTCAATGGCCGACGAGTCGTAGGCCTTCAAGCGGATGCGAATCTTGTTCTGCTGGGCGGTTGCCACGTTCTTCTGTCCGGTCTCTGGTGTGTCCTGAAAGGGTCTCTGGTGTGTTACTGGGGTCTTCTGCGCGCTGAAAGGCGGGCCCCCGGGGCCCGGGGCCCGCCTCCGATAGGTCGTATCTGCCTGTGCCCGTCGGCGAGGCCGACTGGGTGACTTCGGCCGGCCGCGGGCTCGACGCCTGCAGGCCGGTGCTACTTGATGACTTCGGTGACCACGCCCGAGCCGACGGTGCGGCCGCCCTCGCGGATCGCGAAGCGCAGGCCGGCGTCCATGGCGATGGGCTGGATCAGCTCGATCTCCATCTGGATGTTGTCGCCGGGCATGACCATCTCGGTCCCCTCGGGGAGGTGCGCCGCGCCGGTCACGTCGGTCGTGCGGAAGTAGAACTGCGGGCGGTAGCCGTTGAAGAACGGCGTGTGGCGGCCACCCTCCTCCTTCTTGAGCACGTAGACCTCGGCCCGGAAATGCGTGTGCGGCGTGATCGAGCCCGGCTTGCACAGCACCTGCCCGCGCTCGATCTCCTCACGCTTGATGCCGCGCAGCAGGCAGCCGACGTTGTCGCCCGCCCGGCCCTCGTCGAGGATCTTGCGGAACATCTCGACGCCGGTGACGACCGTGTTGGAGGTCCCGGTTTTGATGCCGACGATCTCCACGGTGTCGCCCGTGTTGACGATGCCCTGCTCGATGCGGCCCGTGGCCACCGTGCCGCGGCCGGTGATCGAGAAGACGTCCTCGACCGGCATCAGGAACGGCTTGTCCAGGTCGCGCTCGGGCTCCGGGATGTAGGAGTCCAGCTGCTCGGCGAGCTCCACGATCTTCGCCGTGTACTCCGGGTCGCCCTCGAGCGCCTTGAGCGCCGAGCCCACGACGAACGGGATGTCGTCACCCGGGAAGTCGTACGTCGACAGCAGCTCGCGCACCTCGACCTCGACGAGCTCGAGGAGCTCCTCGTCGTCGACCATGTCGGCCTTGTTGAGGAACACGACGATGTACGGCACGCCGACCTGGCGGGCGAGCAGGATGTGCTCGCGCGTCTGGGGCATGGGGCCGTCGGCCGCCGAGACCACCAGGATCGCGCCGTCCATCTGCGCGGCGCCGGTGATCATGTTCTTGACGTAGTCGGCGTGACCGGGGCAGTCGACGTGGGCGTAGTGACGGTTGCTCGTCTCGTACTCCACGTGCGACGTCGCGATCGTGATGCCGCGCGCCTTCTCCTCCGGCGCGTTGTCGATCTCGTCGAAGGACCTGGCCTGGCCGCCGTACGTGTCGGAGAGCACCTTGGTGATCGCCGCGGTCAGCGTCGTCTTGCCGTGGTCGATGTGACCGATGGTGCCGACGTTGACATGCGGCTTGTCGCGCTCGAACTTCTCCTTTGCCACTGGGGGTTCTCTCCTTGGTGTAAGTCTTGTTCGTTCAGGTACGTGCTCAGGCGGCCCGCCCGAAAGGCGAACCCCTGCAGACTAGCGCAGCTCAGGCGGGGATGGGCTCCCCGGTGCGGCCCTCGACGACCTTCTCGGCGATGTTGGGCGGCACTTCCTCGTAGCGCTCGAACTGCATCGTGTAAGTGGCCCGTCCCTGGGTCATGGAGCGCAGGTCGCCGACGTAGCCGAACATCTCGCTCAGCGGGGCGGTACCACGCACCACCTTGGCGTTTCCGCGCTCCTCCATGCCGTCGATCCGGCCGCGCCGGCGGTTGAGGTCGCCGATCACGTCGCCCATGAACTCCTCGGGCACGGTGACCTCGACGGCGAACACGGGCTCGAGCAGCACGGGCTTGGCCCGACGCGCCGCCTCCTGGAGCGCGAGCGAGCCCGCGATCTTGAAGGCGATCTCCGACGAGTCCGTCTCGTGGTACTTGCCGTCGGTCAGCGTGACGCGCACGTCGACCATCGGGTAGCCGGCGCGCACGCCGGACTCGAGCGCCTCTTCGACGCCCTTCTCCACGGCCGGGATGTACTCGGTCGGGATCGACCCGCCCCTCACCTTGTTGACGAAGTCGAAGCCCTCGCCCGGCGCCGGCTCGATGTTGATGTACACGATGCCGTACTGGCCCGAGCCGCCGGTCTGCTTGACGAAGCGACCCTCGACCTTCGTCGCCTCGCCGCGCACGGTCTCGCGGTAGGAGACCTGCGGGCGACCGACGTTCGCGTCGACCTTGTACTCGCGCAGCATGCGGTCCACCAGCACCTCGAGGTGCAGCTCGCCCATGCCCGAGATCTCGGTCTGGCCGGTGTCCTCGTTGGTGGCGACCTGGAAGGTGGGGTCCTCCTCGGCCAGACGGCCGAGGGCGACCGACATCTTCTCCTGGTCGACCTTCGTCTTGGGCTCGATCGCGACCTTGATGACCGGCTCGGGGAACTCCATCGACTCGAGCTTGATCGGGCGGTCGGGCGCGCACAGCGTGTCGCCGGTGACGACCTGCTTGATGCCCACCGCGGCGGCGATGTCGCCCGAGTAGATCTCGGTGACGTCCTCGCGGTCGTTGGCGTGCATCATCAGGATGCGGCCGATGCGCTCGGTCTTGCCCGAGCTCACGTTGAGCACGCGCGAGCCGGCCTCGAGCTTGCCCGAGTAGACGCGGAAGTAGGTGAGCTTGCCGACGAACGGGTCGGCCATGATCTTGAACGCGAGCGCGGAGAACGCCTCGGAGTCGTCGGCCTTGCGGGTGGCCGGGCGATCCTCGCCGCCGCGGACGGGCTCGAGGCCCTCGATCGGCGGCACGTCGAGCGGGCTGGGCAGGTAGGCCAGCACGGCGTCGAGCAGCGGCTGCACGCCCTTGTTCTTGAACGACGAGCCGCACAGGACCGGGGTGAGCTTGATCGCCAGCGTCGCCTTGCGGATCGCGGCGACCAGCCGCTCGCGCGGGATCTCGGCCTCTTCGAGGATCAGCTCGACGAGCCCGTCGTCGTAGTGGGAGACCTCGTCGAGGAGGTACTCGCGCGCGGCGGCGGCCGCGTCGGCGTACTCGGCGGGGATGTCGCCGACGTCGAACTCCTTGCCCAGCTCGTCCTTGTAGATCGTCGCCTTCATGTCGATCAGGTCGATGATCCCGGCGAACGCGGACTCGGCGCCGATCGGCAGCTGGATCGGCACGGGGTGTGCGCCGAGGCGATCGATCATCGTCTGGACGCCCTGCTCGAAGTTCGCCCCGATGCGGTCCATCTTGTTGATGTAGGCGATCCGCGGCACGTGGTACTTGTCGGCCTGGCGCCACACCGTCTCGGACTGCGGCTCGACGCCGGCGACCGAGTCGAACAGCGCGATCGCGCCGTCGAGCACGCGCAGCGAGCGCTCGACCTCGACCGTGAAGTCGACGTGGCCGGGCGTGTCGATGATGTTGATGCGATGACCGTCCCACTCGGCCGTGGTGGCCGCGGAGGTGATCGTGATCCCGCGCTCCTGCTCCTGCTCCATCCAGTCCATCGTGGCCGCGCCCTCGTGGACCTCGCCGATCTTGTGCGAGCGGCCGGTGTAGTACAGGATCCGCTCGGTCGTCGTCGTCTTGCCCGCGTCGATGTGGGCCATGATTCCGATGTTGCGGGTCTTCTCGAGGGTGAACTTGCGCGGCATGGGTCAGATCTCTCTCTGTCTGCTGGCGTACGTGCCCGGCTCGGGGCGAAAAAACGGGCCCTGCGGGGCCCGTGACGATCACATGGAGGACGGCCCGAAGGACGGGGTTATGTCTCGAGTGTCTCCATGAGGCGGCCGGAACCCCGGCGGAGCGAGCGCACAGACATGGCAGCGCCCCGCGGCGAAGCCTCATGGTAGCAGCGTCCGACTAGGGTTCCGGCTCGTGTCATCGCCGCTCCGAGCCGCTCTGCTGGGGCTTCCGCTCGCCGGCGCGGCGCTGCTGATCGCCGCCGAGCTCTCGACGCTCTACGACGTGCGGGTGCTGGCGGCGGTCCCCGCCGGCGGGTCGTTCTCGGCGGGTGCGCACCACGGCTACGCGCTGACCGTAATGGCCGCCGGCATCGTCGCGATGGCCCTCGGCGCGGTGCTCGGCGGATCGCGGCCGGCGGCGGTCGCGGTGCCGGCGCTGGCGGCGGCGGCGCTGGCCATCGCGCTGGCGGTCGACCTCCCCGACGTGCGCGAGACCGGCCTGATCGGCCGCACCCACGACTTCGCGCGGGCCGAGCCGCGCGCGGGCCTCTACCTCGAGCTCGCGGGCGGCTGCGCGGCCCTGCTCGGCGGCGCGCTCATCCTGGTGGCTCGACCGGACGCGCGGCGCCGGTCGCGAAGTCGTAGAACCGCAGACGCACGCTGACCCCCGGCAGGACGCTGCGCAGCCGCACCACGCCGCGGCGCAGCTCGCTCAGCGCCGCGGTGTCGAGCCCGCCGTGCGCGGCGCAGTCGGAGTGGCCGACGATCCAGACCTCGTCAACCCCGAGGGTGTCGTGCACGAACCGCAGCGAGCGCTCCACGTCGTCGGAGACCTGGGCGCCGGCGTTGCGCAGCACCATGGCATCCCCGCGCGCGAGGCCGAGGTCGCGCAGCGGGTCCAGGCGCGAGTCCATGCACGTCAGCACCGCGAGCCGCCGTGCGGGCTCGCGCGGCAGCTCCGCGGCCACGGGCGCCGCTCCGGGCGCCGGCTGGGCCGACGCGGGCTCGGGTTCAGGTTCGGTGGTGCGGCCGAAGGGGGCCAAGCTCATCCCGGGGACTCCTGGTCAGATCGACAGGGGAGAACCCTACGGCAGCGCGAGCGGACTACCAGCGGTAGTGCGCGAAGGCCTTGTTGGCCTGTGCCATGCGGAAGATGTCGTCCTTCCGCTTGTACGCGCCGCCCTGCTGGGACTGCGCGTCGAGCAGCTCGTTGGCCAGGCGCTGCGCCATCGACTTCTCGCGCCGGCTGCGCGCGAACTCGATCAGCCAGCGGACCGCGAGCGTGCGGGCGCGCCGCGCGGGCACCTCGACCGGGACCTGGTAGGTCGCGCCGCCGACGCGGCGGGAGCGGACCTCCAGCACCGGCGTCAGGGCCTTGATCGAGGTCTCGAGAGCCTCGACCGGGTCCTTGCCCGAGCGCTCGGAGACGATCGCCAGCGCGTCGTAGACGATGCGCTCGGCGGTCGACTTCTTGCCGTCGAGCATCACGCGGTTGATGAGCTGCTGGACGAGCTTGGAGCGGTGCAGGGGATCCGGCTCGGTGGGCCGGATGGTGGCGGCTGAGCGGCGCGGCATCCTACTGCGTTCTCACTGCGTTCGAACTGCACATTGAGTTGAGAGACCGTTTCACTATTTTGCCTTTACGCCGTACTGCGAGCGGGCCTTCTTGCGGTCCGAGACGCCGGCGGCGTCGAGGGTACCGCGCACGACCTTGTAGCGCACGCCCGGGAGGTCCTTGACGCGCCCGCCGCGGACGAGCACGACGGAGTGCTCCTGCAGGTTGTGGCCCTCGCCGGGGATGTAGGCGGTGACCTCCATCTGGTTGGTCAGCCGCACACGGCAGACCTTGCGCAGGGCGGAGTTCGGCTTCTTCGGCGTGGTGGTGTACACGCGCGTGCAGACGCCGCGGCGCTGAGGAGCGGCCACCTTCTTCTTGCGGCCCTTGCCTGACTTCAGGCCGGGGGTCGCGAGCTTCTTCTTCGGCGCTTTGCGCCCCTTGCGTACGAGCTGGGAGGTCGTCGGCATACGGCGCGGCATGCTAGCAGCGGCTACGCCGCCGCACTCTCCCCGAGCGCGTCGAACAGCGGGGTGTAGGCCTGCCCCGTCGCCTCGGCGACCGGCTGGTAAGTGACCTTCCCGTCGACGACGTTGACGCCCTCGGCCAGGCCCGGGTTCTCACGCACGGCGCCATGGACGCCGGCGTCGGCCACGTGCAGGACGTACGGCAGCGTCGCGTTGGTCAGCGCGTAGGTCGAGGTGACCGGGACCGCGCCGGGCATGTTCGCCACGCAGTAGTGCGTGATGCCGTCGACCTCGAACGTGGGATCCGAGTGGGTCGTCGGCCGCGACGTCTCGAAGCACCCGCCCTGGTCGATCGACACGTCCACCAGCACCGCGTTGCGCTTCATCAGCGAGAGCTGCTCGCGCCGGATCACGTACGGCGCCTTGGCGCCGTGCACCAGCACCGCGCCGATCACGAGGTCCATCTCGGGCAGGCGCTGCTCGATCTCGAGCGTCGAGGCGTAGCACGTGGACGCCCGTCCCGCGAAGTACAGGTCGAGCTCGCGCAGGCGGTCGATGTTGCGGTCGTAGACGTAGACCTCGGCCTCCATCCCCATCGCGATGAACGCCGCGTTCATCCCGACCACGCCGCCGCCGATCACCATCACCTTCGCCGCCGCCACGCCGGGGACGCCGCCGAGCAGGATGCCGCGGCCGCCGAGCGGCTTCTCGAGCATGAACGCGCCGGCCTGCGTGGCGATCTTGCCGGCCACCTCGCTCATCGGCGCCAGCAGCGGCAGCCGCCCGCGCGCGTCGGTGACGGTCTCGTAGGCGACGCACGTCGCGCCGGAGCCGACCAGCCCCTGCGTCAGCTCGGCGTCGGGCGCCAGGTGCAGGTACGTGAACAGCGCGTGCCGCGGCTCCAGGCGGGCGACCTCGTCGCGCTGGGGCTCCTTGACCTTGACGATCATGTCGGCCTCGCCGAACACCGCGTCGGAGTCGGGGAGGACGATCGCGCCCTGGCCCTCGTAGTCGGCGTCGGCGATCGCCGACCCCTCGCCGGCCCCGGACTGCACGACGACCTCGTGGCCGTGCTCGACCAGCTCGCGCACGCCGGACGGGGTGAGCGCCACGCGGTACTCGTCGGCCTTGATCTCGGTGGGGACGCCAACCTTCACGCTGTTCTGCCTCGTTTCCTTGGTCTCAGGGTCATGGCACCAGCTCGCGGCCCCGGAGGGCGAGCCAGAAGTCGATCCGGTCGCGCGCGGAGTCCAGCGACCGGCCGGTCAGCTCCTCCACCCGCCGGATGCGGTAGCGCAGCGTGTGGCGGTGGCAGTAGAGCTGGCGCGCCGCGCGCTCCCACTGGCCGTTGCACTCGATGAACGCTTCGAGCGAGCGCATGAGCTCGCCGCCGTAGGCGCCCTCGCCGTCCTCGATCGGCGAGAGGATCGAGTCGCAGAACAGCCGCAGCGCGTCGTCGTCCTGCAGCGAGAGCAGGAGCTGGAAGGAGCCGAGCTCGCGGTAGGTCGCGAGCAGCGGCGGCGTGCCGCCGCCGTCGGTCTCGCCCGCGAGCGCCTGGGCCTCGAGCGCGCAGCGCGCCTCATGGAACGTGCGCCGCAGGTCGGCGGCGGCGACCGCGCGCCCGGCACCGGCCGGGAGCGCCATGCCGGCGTCGCGCGCGGCCCGCGCGCGCACGCGCTCGGCCAGCGCGAACAGGTCCTCGTCGGACTCCCCGCGCGCGAGCGGCAGCAGCGCGCACGAGAACTTCCCCGTGCCGGCGGCCAGGCCGCCCGGCACCTCGTCGCGCAGCGCGGCGCTCAGGCCGTCCTCGACCAGCGCCTTGACCGAGCGCGGCGGCGAGAGCACGAGCACGCCGACGCGGTCGCGCAGGCCGAACGGCTCCAGCCGCCGCGCCAGCTCGGTGCCGGCCAGCTCGCCCGAGACCATCGCCGAGAGCACGTCGCCGGCCAGCCGGCGCTCGGTGTCGTCGGCCACCCGCCTGCGCAGCAGCTCGAGCGCCACGATCGTCACCGCCTGGTGCAGGACCAGGCGGTCGAACTCCGCCAGGCCGCCGCGGTCCTTGACCGCGAGCAGCCACGCCTGCGGCGCCGGGCCGTCGCCGTTCGCGCCGGCCGGGGTGCGAACGACCGGCAGCGCCAGCGCGCGCCCGTGCAGCTCGCCCGACGGGGCGTAGCCGCGCCGCGCGCCCGCGCGCGCCCGCTCGCGCACCTCCGCGGCGGTCGCCGCCAGCACGTCCGGCCCGAGCGGGCTGGCGCCGTCGCTGCGCGCCAGCGCCTCCCCGCGCGCGTCGAAGACCATCGCGGTGCCGCCGATCAGCGACGCCAGCGCGGCCGTCACGCCGTCCAGGCCCTGCTCGGAGAGCACGATCCGCTCCAGCCGCTCGTGCGCCGAGAGCGCGCGCTGCAGCACCGCGTACTGCTCGTTGACCAGGGCCGAGAACGCCTTCTCGGTGAGCGCGATGAACGGGACGTCGTACGGGACCTCGAAGAACGGGAAGTCCAGCTCGGCCGCCGCGTCGCGCAGTGCGTCGGGCGGCTCGGCGTGGGCGAAGCCGGTGCCGAGCCCGAGGCCGGCCAGGTCGTGGCCGGCCAGCCGCTCCACGAACGCGCGCTGCGCGGCCGCGTCCGTGAGGTTCATCCCGGTGGTGAGCAGCAGCTCGCCGCCCGACAGCCATGGCGTCGGGTCGGCCAGCTCGGAGATGTGCACCCAGCGGACGGGCCGGTCCAGGCCCGCCTCGCCGGCGACGAGCCGGATGTCGAGGTCGCGTATCAGGTCACGGAGCAGGAGCACGCCCGGCCCCCTTCTCGGCTAGTGGAGGTCGAGCCTCCGCGAGGCCTCCTCGAGGACCGGCCGCAGCACGCTGCGGATCTCCTCGAACTGCTCGGGGCCCGCGATCAGCGGGGGTGCGAGCTGGATCACCGGGTCGCCGCGGTCGTCGGCGCGGCAGATCAGCCCGCGGTTCCAGATCTCGCCGGAGAGGAAGCCCCGCAGCAGCCAGTCGGACTCGTCCTCGGAGAACGTCTCCTTGGTCTCGCGGTCCTTGACGAGCTCGAGCGACCAGAAGTAGCCCATCCCGCGCACGTCGCCGACGATCGGGATGTCGCGCAGCGAGTCCAGCATCGCGCCGAAGGCGCCCTCGTTGTCGCGCACGTTCTGCAGCAGGTTCTCGCGCTCGAACACGTCGAGGTTGGCCAGCGCGATCGCCGAGGCGACCGGGTGCCCGCCGAACGTGATGCCGTGTAGGAACGAGTCCTTGCCCTGCGCGAACGGCGCGAACACCTTGTCGGAGGCGATCACCGCGCCCATCGCGGCGTAGGCCGAAGTGATGCCCTTGGCGGTCGTGATGATGTCGGGCTGGTAGTCGAACTTCTCCGCGCCGAACCACTCCCCGAGCCGGCCCCAGGCGCAGATCACCTCGTCGGAGATGAACAGGATCCCGTGCTCGTCGCAGATCTCGCGCACCTTCTGGAAGTAGCCCGGCGGCGGCCCGAAGCAGCCGCCGGAGTTCTGCACCGGCTCGAGGATCACGCACGAGACGGTCTCCGGGCCCTCGAACTCGATCCGTTCGCGGATCGCCTCCGCCGGATCGTCGACCTCGGGGCGGTAGGGGTTGGTGTTGGCGACGTGGGCCGAGCCCGGGAACAGCGGCTCGAACGGGCGCCGCGCGTCTGGGATGCCGGTCGCGGTCAGCGCGCCCATCGTGGTGCCGTGGTAGGCGAGCTTGCGGCTGATGACCTTGTAGCGCCCCGGGTTGCCGGTCAGCTTGTGGTACTGGCGGCAGAGCTTGAGCGCCGAGTCGACCGCCTCCGAGCCGCCGGAGGTGAAGAACACGCGGTTGAGGTCACCGGGCGCGAGGCGGGCGATGCGCGCGGCGAGCTCGATCGCCTTGGGGTGCGCGTAGCCCCAGTTGGTGAAGAAGCCGAGCTCGGCGGCCTGGTCGGCGCCGGCCTGGGCGACCTCGGAACGTCCGTGGCCGATGTTCACGCAGTACAGCGCGGACAAGCCGTCCAGGAAGCGCTTGCCGTGCTGGTCGTACACGTAGCAGCCGTCCCCGCGAACGATGATGGGGACCTCGTGGGCCTCGTCGAACGCTCCCATGCGGGTGAAGTGCATCCACAGGTGCTTGCGGGCCAGCTCCTGCATGTCGCCCGTTGCGAGTTCCTCGACCGCAGCCATACGTCTCCTCGTCCGGTGCCCGCCGGGCGAAGCCGGCTGGGTGTTCGTCCACTTTGTCGACGTGCGTACGCCGATGCGTACAAGCTACACAGGGACACCGGGGGCTGGCAAGGGCCGGTCGGCGGCGGCGGACGCGGGGGTCGTGCCGGCAGAGAACGCCATGTCGGTTCATTGCGGACGGAGTGATGCCCTCCTAGGGTGCGCGCATGGCGCTCGCGGACTCCGGCCCCCCGGTCGATCACCTCGCCTTCGTCGGATTCGGCGCGCTTGCGGACGCCTTCGCCGGCGGCCTGCGACGGTCGGGCGTCACGGAGCTCCGCGCCTACTCCCGCCCCCGCGAGGACCGCGCGGCCGCCGCGGCGCTGCGGCGCAAGCTGCGCGCGGCGGGCGTGCGGAGCTGCGCGACGATCGAGGAGGCGATCGCCGGCGCGGGCACGATAGTGAGCGCCGTGCCGGCGAGCGCCGCGGCCGGCGTGGCCGCGGCATGCGCACCCCTGCTGAGCGCTGGAACGCTCTATGTCGATCCGGCGCCGCTGGCGCCCGCCGCCAAGGCCGAGCTGGCGGCGCTGATCGAAGAAGCGGGGAGTCAGTACGTCGACATCGCGGTGCTCGGCACGGTCGCGGTCTCCGGAGCGGCCGTCCCGCTGATGGCCGCCGGCTCGGGCGCGCGGCGCTGGAGCGCCATCGTCGCTCCGCTCGGATTCGACGTCACCGTGATCGACGGGCCCGCGGGCCGCGCCTCGCTGGTCAAGCTGCTGCGCAGCGTGTACATGAAGGGCCGCGACGCGCTGATCCTGGAGATGCTGCTCGCGGCGCGGCGCCACGGCGTCGAGGACGCCGTCGTGAGCAGCATCCGCGGCCCCGGGGAGCAGGTGCCGTTCCAGGACCTCGCCGAGCGGGTGATCACCTCGCTCGCCCTCTACGCCGAGCGCCGCGCCGTCGAGTTGAGCGCCGCCGCGGAGCTCGTCGCGGAGGCGGGCGTGGACCCGCTGGCGACCAACGGCGGCGCAGCCCGGCTGCACTGGCTGGCCGAGCTCGAGCTGCGGGCGCGCTTCGCCGGCGAGCGCCCCGGCGACATGAAGGAGGTCCTCTCCGTCGTCGAGGCGCTCGACGCCGAGCGCGACCCGCGAGCCGAGCCCCGCAAAGGCGCCTAGTTAGTTAGTCAGCATGGACGCATGGGGCTGGCCCCGTGCGTCGCATCTGTCGCGGCTTGACGTGTGCGGTGTTGAGGGCCGCTTCGGCCAGAGCCGCATGCTCGACACCGGCGTCCATCTCAGATCAGGTCGACGGCGCCCCGCTCCAGCAGGGTCATGGTGTCGCTTCGCACCTCGTCGGGCGGCCACGAGCCGCGCGCCGCGACCTCCGCGACGAGATCGTCGAGCGTGCGCCGCCCGTCGACCGACCGGAGCACCTCCAGCTGCGCCGGGGTGATCCCGAACGGCTCATCGCCATAGAGCGCCGCGTGCAGGCTCTCGTGCTCCCCGTGCGGGGCGTACTGGCGGGAGACGAAGTCCAGCCGGCGCGACTTCGCCGCGACCATGCCGCCGGCGTCCGGATACCCGCCGTTGCCGATGATCTGCATGGTCCGCTCGCGCCGCGCGGCGGTGAACGGATCCTCGCCCAGCGGGTCATGGTCGAAGTCGTTGAGCTTGACGTAGAGATTCACGGCACCGGCCGACCTGCGCCGTAGGTGCCACGTCGTCGACCCGTGGAACATGACCACATCGCCCGGCTCGTCGTCGATCTCGACCTCCCGCGCGTCCTTGAGGACGACCTCGGGCTGCTCGTGCGGCTGCATGCTGTTGAGGAGCGCCGCCGCCTTGTTGAACGGATTCAGCTCGCGGTGGTCGTAGGGGTAGAGCACGAGCCTGGACTCCCTCGGGATGTCGATCGAGAACCCGACGGAGACCTGCGAGGGGAACCGGTCCTTGTGCGCCCGCGGATCCGGGTTCGCGTTCGCCTCGTAGGCCTGGATGTGGCGCTCGGAGAGCGTCATCGTCGGTCGGTTGAGCGCGCACACCTCGGACACCACGTCGAAGATCTCGTCGGGGTAGTCCGTGTCGTCCGGGAAGTCGAAGAGCGATTGCTCCTTCTTGCCCTTGATCGCGAACTGGTCGAGCTTCGTGGCCTCCAGACTGCGCCGGCTGAACGCCCGCGCCGCCTCCAGGAAGGCCGGATCGACGCCGTTCTTGATGTGGACGAGCCCCTGCTCGGCGAACTGCTGCCGGTACTCGGCGGGATCGAACGAGAAGATCCGCATGCTCACGCCGACTGCTCGACGACGACGCCGCTGCGCTCGAGGATGCCGTCGACCCAGGAGTTGTCAAACTCGCCGCGCGCGACGGCGGCGGTGTAGTCCGCTTCCACGGTCCTGCGCTCCATCAGGCGCTGGAGCAGGTCGTCGGCGATGTCGCGCGGTACCACCACGACGCCGTTGAGGTCACCGACGATCACGTCGCCCGGGTCGACGACGATGCCTCCCGCGGCGATCGGGTAGCCGATCTCGCCCGGGCCTCGGTGCATCGGCCCGATCGGCGAGACGCCGCGCGCGAAGACCGGAAAGTCGCCGAGCGCGCGGATCGCCGGCAGGTCGCGGATCAGCCCGTCGACGACGAACCCGGTGATGCCGCGGTGGCGAGCCTTGGTCGAGACGAGGTCGCCGAGCACGGCTGTGAGCGACGACGAACTGGCGTCGACGACCACTACGTCGCCCGGCTGCGCGATGTCGAGCGCCTTGTGGACCATCAGGTTGTCGCCGGGGAACACCTTGACCGTCAGGGCGGGACCGGCCAGCCCCAGGTTCGCGTCCGTGAGCGGCCTGATCGCCATCCCCATGCTGTACAGCCGGTTCATGAGATCGGAGATCGCAGGGGTCTCGAACGTCTTGAGCCCCGCCACGGTGGCGTCGTCGGGCCGCTCCCAATCGCCGCGAATTCGGAACCCTGGCCCCGGATGCATCTCCGCCGACTTCGGCTTACCGACCACCACAACCTTCTTGTCAACTACAAGATCCTCGCTCTTCCGAACCGAGTGGCATGATCATCGCAGCCACGATGGCCGCCGTCCAGCGGCGCATAAACGCCGGCGCAAGTCGCCCGCCGGCAGCTGTCAGCGCTGAGACACCCACTGGAGCGGCCGACTACCATCAGCCCCGTGGCAGAGACGATCGCTCTCGGGCCTGCGCCAGCCCGGGCGTGAGCCCGCCTCCGGCCGTCATCCTCGGCGGCTCGTCCAACGCCGTCTCGGTCGCGCGCAGCCTCGGCACGGCCGGCGTCCGCGTGCACGCGCTCGGCGGAGCGAGCCAGCCGGTCCGCTGGTGCCGCCACGTGCACGAGTTCGTGCCGATCGCGGGCGATGGCGTGCAGGGCCGGATGCTCGACTGGCTCGCCGGCGGTCCGCGAGACGGCGTGGTCCTGCCATGCGACGACGAGGCGCTCGAGCTGGTCGCCCGTCATCGGGCGGCGCTCGTGGACCTCGGGTACGTCCCGGCGGAGGCCGACGACGACGTCCTGCTCACCATGCTCGACAAGCGCGCGACCGCAGCGGTCGCGCGCCGGCTGGGGATCGACACCCCGTCCGTGGTGGTGGTCCACGAATCAGACGCGCTCGAGCCGGTGCTGGTCGAGCTCGGCTTCCCCTGCGCGGTCAAGCCGTTGCAGTCGCACGTCTTCGCGCGGCACTTTCCGGGCGTGAAGCTGCTCGTGGCACGCGATGCCGATGAGGCGCGCCGCCACGTGCAGGCGGCCAGCGCGATCGGCGTGGAGATGATGCTGACCGAGATCATCCCCGGCCCGGAGGCCGCGCACTGCTCCTACTACTCCTACCTCGATGAGACCGGGACGCCGCTGTTCCACTTCACGCGGCGCAAGCTCCGCCAGTTCCCGGTCGAGTTCGGCGTCACGTGCTACGCGACAAACGACCTGCAGCCCGAGGCCGCGAGCATCGGCCTGGAGTTCTTCCAGGGCGCCGGAGTGCGCGGTCTCGCCAACGTGGAGTTCAAGCGCGACGCGCGCGACGGGCGGCTCAAGCTCATCGAGTGCAACTCCCGCTTCAGCGCGGCGGACCGCCACCTGCGCCTCTGCGGCCTCGACCTGCCGCTGTTCGTGTACAACCGCCTCGTCGGACGGCCGCTCCCGCCCATGGAGACCCTGCGCTACGGCGTGCGTCTCTGGCACCCGGTCCAGGACACGCGCGCGTTCCTCGTCGAGCGCCGGGACGGCAACACGACCACGCGCCGCTGGTTGCGGACCCTCGTCCACCGCCCGCACTTCCCCGTCGCCGACCCGCGCGACCCGATGCCCACGATTGGCTATCACGCCCACGCGGCGGTGCGCGCCGCCGGCCGGCTCCGGGCAGTCAGGAATAGGGTCGCCCGCTCGTAGACCCATTAGATGAGCTACTCGACCCCCGCAACCGCCGGACCCACCACGCCCGCGTTCACGGCGCCCGAGCTCGATCCCGAGATTTGGGCGCGCCTGGACGCGCAGGCGGCGGAATGCGACAAGCACGGGATGCTCATCATCCGCGACGCGGTGCCGCCCGAGACCGTCGAGCGCGTCCGGGCGGCGGCCGACGGGATCGTCGAGGAGGCGCGGCCCGCCGGACGGTGGGTGGGCAAGGCCCACAGCGTCAACAAGCGCGTCGAGTACCGCGGGCTGTTCAACCTCGACGAGCGGTTCATGGACCTGCTCGTCCCCCCCACCGTCTTCCCGCTGATCGTGCGGATCCTCGGGGCGAACCTCCACATGATGAGCAGCCAGCTCCTCTACGCGCACCCCGACCAGGACCCGGCGGCCGGCAACGGCGAGTGGCACCGCGACCTGATCGGCTCCTCGGAGGACCTGGGCTACGACAACACGCCGCGGATGGCGATCCGCGTCGGCTACTACCTCAGCGACGTGAGCCTCCCGGGCAGCGGCATCACCCTGTTCGTGCCGGGGAGCCACGAGCTCAAGCAGCGGATGCCGCTGGATCCCGACACGGGCAACCCCGCCCACTTCGAGCGGCCCGACATCCGGCCGGGCGACGCCGTCCTGTGGGAGAACCGCACGTTCCACGCGCCCGAGAACAACACGAGCGCCGACACGCGCAAGGCCGTGATGGTCCAGTACGGCTACCGCTGGGTGCGCCCGGTCGACTACATCACGCATCCGCGGGAGCTGCTAGACCGCTGCGATCCGGTCACGCGCCAGCTGCTGGAGTCCACCGACCTCAACGACGACGGCTCGATGACGCGGATGAAGGGGTCGCGGGCGCTCACCGAGTGGGCGTCGCGGCAGAACCTCGCCTGAGCGGCGCGCGCGCCGCTCAGGCCGGCTCTGTGGTCAGGAACGGTCCAGCAGCGCGCCGAGGATCGGGACGAGCACAGCCGTTCCCTCGTCGGGGTTGCTGATCTCGTAGTGGTAGTGCAGCCCCGGCGTCGCGTTGACCTCGAGGACGACGCCGCCCGCTTCGTCCAGGGACCGGCGGTGATCGGCGGTGATGACGTCCACCCCGGCGAGCCGCACGCCGACGAGCTCGGCCGCCCGCGCCGCCTCGGCGACGAGCTCGGGGCCGACGTCGTGCCGGACGCTCTCGTTGTCGCGGGCTCCGTTCGCGTTGATGACCGTCTTGAAGACGACGGGGACGCCCTGCGGCGGAACCGACCGAAGGCCGAGGCCCGCAGCCTCGAGCGTGAACATGGCGTCGAGGTCCGCGGTCAGCAGCCATGGGCGTCCGCCTTTGGCCGCGGCGAAGCGACGGCGGTTCTCCTCCGCGAGCAGCTGGCCGACCGTCGAGCGCCCGTCGCCTACGACGCAGGGCGGGCGTCGGCGGATCACGTCGAGCAGCCGGCCGTCGAGGAACAGGAAGCGGTAGTTGTCGCCGAGCACCTGACGCTCGATCATGAGGCGGTCGTTCTGCCGCCGCGCCCGCAGCCGCGCGCGGCGCAGCTGGGCCGGCGTTCGGATCCCGGTCGTGATCATGGATCCGCCCATCATGTCGACGGGCTTGACCACGCACGGCGTGTCATGCCGTCCCAGGAACTCCAGTGCCGGCGAGAGGTCGTCGGCATCGAAGCTCACGTGCTCGGGAACCGGGAGCCCGGCCCCGGCGAGGAGCTGGTGCACGAGCCGCTTGTCGAGCGCCAGCTGCATCGTGACGACGTCGTCGAGCGGCACCCAGTGGTTCCACACGATGGTGCGGGAGCCGGCCTTGCGCAGCTCCACGAACCCGCGGCCGAGGTCGGCAACCTCCGCGCCGACCGCGCGGGCCGCGTCGCTCCAGAGCTCGAGGTAGCCGGGCCGGCCACTGTCTCCGGGCAGCTGTGACCGCGCGAGCCGCTCGCGGCTCAGGCGCCACGCGTAGCCGGGACCCGTCGAGCGGATCAGGTCGAGGCGCGGCGCGATCCGCTTCCCGAGCTCACCCGCCTGCCCGAGGGCGTCGAGGAGGACGCTGATGGTGAGCTGACTGTCGCTGGGAATGACGCGGAAGGCTCTCGACGAAACGCCTTCGGCTGGTCCGACTGGCGCCACGAGCGGTGGGCTGTCAGCTCCAACCATAGGCGGTCGAAGCTGCTCTGACAATCGTGCCCCTAGCGTCACCGACCGAACAACCTGCTCGGGGCCTGCAATTAGGCGGCGTTCACCGCGGCGGCGCGCACCGGCGCCGGCGTGACGAGCGCGGCGACGATCACCATCGTGAAGGCCAGGCCCTGGAGCACGATGCCCAGCGTGTCGGAGGGCATCGGGTCGCCGAAGACGACGATGCCGCCGAGGATGCAGGACACGTTGGCGGCGGTCGAGGTGGCCGCGATGACCGGGACGGCGTCCCCCTGCTGCATGCCGCGCGCCGAGGCGTAGAAGGCGACGACCGACGCGATCAGCGCGGTCGCGAGCCACGGGGAGAGCAGCACGTCGCCGATCCCGCCGACGCCCGTGAGCGCCTTGATCGCGACGTCCGAGACGCCGAACAGCGTCCCCGCCGCGGCGCCGAGCATGACGCCGTGGTGATGGTCGGGCGCACCGAGCTTGGGGCCCGAGATCAGCAGGAACCCGATCGCGAGCATGCCGGCCTCGAACGAGATCATGCCGGCGAGCGAGTAGGCGGAGTGCGCGCCGTTGGCCGCCGGCAGCGTGACGATCAGCAGCAGCAGGCCGGCCGCGGTCATCGCGACGCCCGCCCACTGGCGCGGGCCGACCTCGAAGCCGAAGATCCGCTCGGCGAGCACCGCGAGCATGACGACGCCCGTGGAGAGCACCGCCTGCACGACCGACATCGGCGCCAGCGCGAGCGCCGCGACGTGGAACAGCCAGGCGCCGGTGGCGACCGCCATGCCGATCGCGAACCACTTCGAGCGGAACAGCGACCTGCCGCTCGCGAGCGGATGGCGGACGTCCACCGACGGCGCCTCGTTCGCACCGCGGTGCTTGTAGAGGAACCCGAGTTGGGTGGCGGCGGCGCAGGCGAGCGCGAGCAGGATGCCGATGTTCAGCGTCACGTGGATGCAGGAAGCGTGTGGTTGGTTGCCGCCGCCGTGCCGCGGCTGATTCTGACCGGCCCGCCGCGCCCTCGGCGCGGCTCCCCTGGTTGGTCTTCCCTTTCATCGGTCCACGACGCACGCTTCTTGAGGACCCTGCGGGTACCCCGACTAACGTCCCGGCGATTGAAAAGTTGCACTGCACGCCCCTCGCTGCTCGTCGACGTCGACGGCATGGTCTCCCGCTTCGGCTCGCCCCAGCGTCCACCTGCGGGGGGTGCTGCCGACCTCGGGGGAGGGCCTACCCCATCTGCGCGCAGAGCAGGCGCGCGACGCGCCCGGGTCCCTCCCCGGACACCTCACGCGGCCGGCCTGGGCGCAGCGCCGGTGAGCCGGAGCACGGGCGCCTCGGGGAGCCGGCCGAGCCGGACCGGCAGGCCGGCGGTGCCGAGGCCGACCGAGACGTAGAGGTGCCGCCCGCCCTCGACCACGTGGCCGGCGAGGTAGCGGTCGCCGAACCGGGTCGGCGTGAGCGGGCGCCGCAGCCACGGGACGTCGACCTGCCCGCCGTGGAGATGGCCGGACACCGTCAGCGCCACGCGACCGGGGACCTCTCCGAAGAGATCGGGATCATGGCTCGCGAGCAGGACCGGGGCATCCTCGGGTGGCTTTCTCAAGGCCGCCTCAAGATCGGGGTGACGATGGCGCGCATCCGCCAGCCCGGCGACCCACAGGCCGTCGCGGACCTCGACCGCGTCGTTCTCGAGCACCGGCACGCCGGCGTCGCGCAGCGCCCAGCCCATGGCCGGCCCCGCCGCGCGCCAGTCGTGGTTGCCCAGCACGGCCACCGAGCGCGGCAGCCGCGCCAGCTCGCGCGCGACGTCGCGCACCCGGGCGCGCCCGGAGCCCAGCGGCGTCGAGTCGAGGTAGTCACCGAGCAGGATGTGCAGGTCGGCGTCCAGCGCCAGCACGGCGTCGACGATCCGCGTCACGCGCGCCGGCGTGCCGTAGCCCATGCCGGCGTGCACGTCGGCCACCAGCGCGACCCGGAGCCCGTCCAGCTCGGCGGGCCAGCGCGGCAGCGCCAGCGGCACCTCGGGGGTGACGAGCGCGCGCGGCTCGTACCACGCCGCACGCCACGCGAGCGCGGCGGCGGCCGCCCCGAGGGCGGCCGCCCCCGTACCTGCGGCTTTCGCTAGCAAGCGCGAGCCCGAGCGTCCGGTCGCGCCGCCGCGCGGTCGGCGCGGCGACGCGAGAACGCGGCCGTTATTTCTTGTCGTCTCCGCCCGACACGTCGATGTCGCCACCGATGTCGTCGAACCCGCCGCCGGTCGTCCCGCCGCCGAACCCGGAGCCGATCTCCTCGAGCTCCGCGGTGTCGAACCCGGGCCCGAAGCCGCCGAGGCCCTCGCCGTCGTCCAGCCCCAGCTCGGCGGCGAGCTCGTCGCCCTCCAGCAGGGAGACGTCGTCGATGCCGCGGGGGAGCGGCTCCGCCGGCTCGATCTCGATCGTGCGGTAGCGCTTGAGCCCGGTCGCCGCCGGGATCAGCTTGCCGATGATCACGTTCTCCTTCAGGCCCGCGAGGCGGTCGATCTTGCCCTCGAGCGCCGCGTCGGTGAGCACCTTGGTGGTCTCCTGGAAGGAGGCCGCCGAGAGGAACGAGTCGGTCGCCAGCGAGGCCTTGGTGATGCCGAGGATGATCTCCTCGAACGCCGCCGTCTCGCCGCCGGAGGCCGCCATCTCCTCGTTGGTGCGCCGGAGCACGTGCCGGTCCACGAACTGGCCCGGCAGGTAGGTCGTGTCGCCCTTCTGGTCGATCCGGACCTTCTTGAGCATCTGGCGCACGATCACTTCGATGTGCTTGTCGTTGATGTCCACGCCCTGGGACTTGTAGACCTCCTGGACCTCCTTGACCAGGTACAGCTCGGTCTCCGTCCGGCCCCGGATGGCCAGCAGCTCGTGCGGGTACAGCGACCCCTCGTTGAGCTGCGTGCCGGGCTCGATCTTCTCGCCCTCGTCGACGTGCAGGCGCGTGCGGCGCGGGAACGTGTGCCGGTGCTCCTCACCGG
>JAABUR0100002961.1_pt1 | contig 24693 bp, 24 predicted proteins | sample 5560091 | NCBI WGS metagenome assembly JAABUR01 (sample SAMN10711879, study PRJNA513375) | rock metagenome | isolation source: Antarctica rocks | place: Antarctica: Victoria Land, University Valley sud
GGATGCGGGGTGCCCGAGACGGATCTTCGCCGAGCGTTTGCCCTCCGTGGTCGAGCCCTACGCCCGCAAGACGACGCGCCTGCACGAGATCCTGGAGTTGTTCGGCTTCGCGCTGGGTGGTGAGGGACCGCAGGCCCGGCCGAGCAAGGAGAGCCGGATCCAGCCTTCCTCTTCTTCGAGCAGGTCGAGCTCTTCCATCTTGAGCAGCAGGGTTTCCAGACGATTTTGGACTGCGTCATGCCACCCGGGGTCTAGGAGGCCACCAAGGTACCCGCCGTAGGTGCTTGCAAGGAGACGCGCGACCTGGTCCCTCGGGATCATCTCCACCTGGGTCAAGAGGCGCATAATCCACGTATCGAAGTCGGCGGGATCGAAGGACGACTGGATCGGTTCGGGCTCGCCGAGCACGAATTTATCAAAGAGGGTTCGCCTCTCAAACGCGTTGTCGGCTAGGAGAATACTGCGACCTTCTTTGCTGAGGCCGAGGCGCCCGGCGCGGCCGGCCATGTTCTTGTACTCGGCCACGGTGAAGTCTTGCCTCCCGTCGTCCCCGTAGAAGAAGGTCTCGACTATGATGGCCGTGTTCGCGGGGGTGTTGACGCCCGCGGCCACAGTAGTGGTCGCGGCCAGAGCCCTGACTGATCCACCGGGATTCCGGAACGCCCGCTCGACAGCTATCCGCTCCTCGCGCCCGAGGTCGGTGTTGTGGAAGGAGGTGCCCCCAGATAGCGCCTTCCGCAGCTTCTCGGAGGACCTGGACAGGTCGTGCTCTGGCAAATCGGCGGTCACATCGTCGGCCGGCATCAAGCCGAGTTCGTTGGCGAGGTAGATAGCGCATCCGACCGTGGCCCCGCGCGTGTTGCGGAAGACTAGCACCTTTTCGCCTTCGCCTACCAGTTTCCTAGCAAGCGGGACTATCACGTCCTGCGAGCTCTGCCTCTTGCCCCGCTGGATCGCCTCGTAAGCCGACAGAAGTTGCTGCTCACTTTCTACCCCGTCTTCATCCAGATACTGGAAGATCCCATCCCGGTCCAGCACACCCTCGATCAAAGGGACTGGGCGCTCCCGCGTCAGGAGGGTGTCACAGCCGAGCCAATCGTCGAAGCTGTTGACGTCTCCGATCACCGCTGATAGGGCGACCAACTGCGGCTCGATGCCTCGCTCCCGGGCCGCCAGCAGGTTGGTAAGGAGAAGCTCGACCGCGATTCCGCGACCCGGATCGGCTATGAACTGCGCCTCGTCGAGGACGACGAGTCCGATTTTGCTGAGTAAAGACGGCAGAGAAAGCGACAGGTTCAGGAACATCTCGTAGGTGAGCAGGGCGATGTCGTATCTCCCTCTCACGAATTCGTCTATATCGTCGTGGTGGTCGCCCGTACACCGGACGACGCGGAGGCCCAAACGCCCGCCGTAGAGCGCCTCGAAGTCCTCATACTTCTCGTTGGTCAGCGCCTTGAACGGAAGAAGGAAGACTGCCTTGCTACCGTCGGTGATAGCCTTAGCCGACGCCATCTCCTCGATGAAGGTCTTGCCAGAGGTCGTTGGCGCAACAACAAGCAAGGAACGGCCGTCCAGCACCCTGCGCTCGTTGACCGCCTGAAGCTGCAAATCGTTGAGTCCACCGCCGAATCGTTCAGACCACTCGCCGAGCAGCGCGGAGGCCAGACCGAAGGCCGCAAGTTCGCTGATGTCCGACCCAACACGAACGCCTGTGGTATCGGGGAAGGCCTCGGCGAAAAGTGGACCAGGACGAAGTGGCGGAAAAGCGAGTCCTCCCTCAAGGTAGTTGAGGATCACGGGAGTCTGCTCCCATCCGAATCGCCCAGCCTCGGCTCGTACGCGCCTGGCAACTTCGTCGGTCACGGCACCCGCATCGAGACTCTCGGTGCTCTCTGCAAAAGTGCGCAACAGGGCCTGCGTGAGCAGTCCATGGCCATAGAGTTCGTGTGCCTCCTCATTGTCTTTGGAGGCCGCGATGATGATCCTTCCTCTTCCGCTCAGAGTGGCGACAGTGGTCATGCTGCCGCGAGGGGCCGGCACCCCCTGGAGGACACGAGCGGTAGCACCACCGCTAAAGCAGCAGTCGAGGATGACGATAACGGCACGAGCCTCAGACGCACCAAGGCGTTCGGTGAGCTCGTCCATGGGGATGGTGGTGTTTTCAAGGGTATTGAGCCTCGCGTCTTCAGGGGCGAGCTGGTGCGTCGGCGATCCGTGGCCGGCGAAGAAGAATAGCGCCGTGTCGTTGGATCCTGCTGCGCCGAGCGTTTCGTCAAGCGCCTCCCGGATTCTTGCCCCCGTAGCCTCCTCGTTGAGTAGAAGTTTCGCTTCGAGGTCTTCTACGGAGTCCGAGAATAGCGCCCACAGTGCCGTTGCATCGTTCGCCGCCCCTGTAAGATCCGGAACCGTCGGGTCAGCGTACCTGTTGATGCCCACGAAAGTGGCTAAGAGCGTCACCTCACGTAGCCGCCCCGGCTAATGTGCCCTTAGTCGTTCTGGTGTCCCTTGTCTACCGAGGAGTTGTGAGTTTCCGTCTTCTCTTCCACCTTCTTCTGGGCAGCCTTCTCCCTTTTTAGGGCGTCGGCAGTCTTAGGGTCCATGCTACGCCTGTTGGAAGTGCTGCTCTTGAAACTTCTCACGGCCACTTCTTCTAGCCTCCTTCGACAATACCGTCGACATCTTCATTATCGCCTGTGAGTTCTAAGTTGACAACAGCGGTTACCTCCCAGGATTCATCGTGGGTCGAAGAGACCCAAAGCTGGAGTCTGAACGCCAAGAAGCCCTCGTCAGGAATCTCGATCAGTAGTTCCTCAGCTGCAGGCTCGCCTGGCTCGAGCCGTTTTTTGTTTTCGAGAATAGGCCAGGTAGACAGCGGCTTCCACTCAGCGAGCCTCGCTTCCGTTACCCTATCCTCAGAGGCGTGGGTCATGACTCTAAGGCCACTCTTTCCATGGTCGATCTCGAATTTTGAGAGGCCTATGTTCGTGACGGTAGAGTTCGTCAGCAGGTAGATAATCCCCGGCCCGCGTCTCACCTCCCCCGAGATTGTGGACTCAAGGCGGTGCCTGAAGGTGCGCCCCTTGACGAACTTGAAGTACGCCCACCCGGCGGTGCCCACTATCGCGACCGTTGCCGCTGTCTTCTGAAGAATGTCAGCCCAGGCTTGAACTCCCGACAGAGCGTTAGTTTGCAGCGCGAGCACATCAAGCACTTGTGCTAGACCCACTATCATGCAGACTTGGCGCTCAGGTCTTCGATAATCCTAGTCGGCTCACACCTCACTGTCATTATCATGCAAATCGTCTTCACACGCTGCTTCCAGCATCGTAATCACCCAAGTACCTGTACAGCGTGGAGCGTCCTACGCCCAGCATCGAGCAGATCTCCTCCACCGAATGGTCCCCCTCATCCTTGAGTCTCCGCGCCAGCTTTGCCTTGCCCTCATCCAGCGCCCGGGGCCTTCCACCGTGTCGCCCCCTGGCCTTCGCCGCCTCAAGCCCGGCCATCGTCCGCTCCAGGATCAAGTCTCTCTCGAACTCCGCCACCGCCCCGAAGACATGAAACACTAACTTGCCGCCTGGGGTTGTAGTATCCAAAGACTCTCGCAACGAGACGAACTCTACTCCCCGTTCCTTGAGAACGCCCACTAGCTCGATGAGTTCCTGCAGGGACCTACCGAACCGGTCGAGCTTCCACACCACTAACTCGTCGCCCTCCCGGCAAAACTCCATCGCCGCCCGCAGCTCGGGTCGGTCAGCTTTCCGGGAAGAGATCTGCTCCTCGAAGATCTTCTCGCACCCGGCGGCCAGGAGGTCCCTTCTCTGCAGCTCGGGGTTCTGGTCTTTCTTGCTCGTCCGTATGTATCCGATCTTCACACACCCATTGTCCCAAAAACCTTCTGACGAGTAAATATCGGGACTTCACAATTGAGACGAGGTTTTGGGATCGAATTTCTATATTCTGAGACGCCCTATCGGGACTTGGCCGGTCCGTCCCTTATTCGAGCGGGAGTGTTGAAAAAGTCGGCGTTGAGTTGATTTGTGGCCACAAATCGGACTCGAAAAGCCCCAAAAACCGGGACATTTGATGCCCGATCTGGACCGAAAGCGAGCACCAAGGGAGTTTTTCAACAGGCTGGAGCGTTTTCAAGAATGTCCGGCGCACCCTGTCCAACAATAGAAGGCGGAGACTGACACACACGTTGATGTATCGCCATATATTGTATATAATTTCGCCATATGGCGAGTTGTTCGTATTTTCGAGTACAGGGCAGGGTGCGGCGACGGTGGAAACAACGAGAACAGGATCCGAGAGGAGATCGGACCTCTCGAGGTTCTGGGAGGAGATCGAGAGTGGGGGGTGGGGGGCAGGCCACCCCTACATGCTGCTCATGGGCCTGGATCCGGTCGACACCTCCCGGCTCGTGGAGCGGATCGAGGCGGGCCTATCTTATGCAGAGCTGGAGCGGCTGCGGCGTAACGTGGGTCTCTCCAGGGAGCAGATGGCCGAGCTCGCGCGGATAAAGCCCCGAACGCTCGACCGGCGGAAGACGGAGGGACGGCTGCATCCGGACGAATCGGACCGGCTCCTGCGTGTCTCAAGGATATTCGGGAGGGCCATAGTCCTGTTCGAGAATGACCTGGAGGACGCGCGAGAGTGGCTCGCATCTTCAAAGAGAGCACTTGGCGGGGCCGTACCGCTAGAGATGGCGAAGACCGAGATAGGGGCCCGGGAGGTCGAGGATCTAATCGGCAGGCTCGAACACGGCATCTTCTCCTGATGGTCCACAGCTCCTAGCCGATGACGACCGGCTGGAGAATCGTCAAGACCCGGCACGCCAATACGGCCTTCGACGGTGAGGGAGCGCGCCTCTATGGCGGTCGCTGGAACAGCCCCGGCACGAGGATGGTCTATACCGCAAGCAGCATCTCGCTCGCGGTGCTTGAGATCCTGGTCCACCTTGACAAGGCGAGCCTGCTCTCCTCCTACTCGCTCATCGCGGGACGCTTCGACGACAACCTCGTACAAAGATTGGAACACCGAAAGTTGCCGGAGGGCTGGCGCGACTATCCTGCCCCTTCAGAGCTGCAACGGATCGGCGACGAATGGGTCGAGAGCCGGAGAAGCGCCGTGCTCGAAGTGCCGAGCGTTATAGTCGAGGATGAGAGCATCTACCTGATAAATCCCGTCCACCCGGACTTCCCCTCCGTGAGCGTCGGCGAGCCGGAGCCTTTCACCTTCGACGAGCGCCTCATGCCCCGCAGTATGGAGTCATGAACCCATCCTCTAAAGCGGCGGGCCGTCCCTGCGAGAGCGAGCGGCGCATGAGTAGCGGCCCCCACTTCCGAGACGTTCGGCGGCTGGAGGCTCGGGTGGGCGGGGGAAGGGTCGGCGCCCTCTGCGGCGAGGATGGCGTCTGCGAGCTCGAAGAGAGCGTCTCCCATGCGGCGGAGGCATCCGTAGAACGAGCGACGCAAGGCGCGAAGGGCATCGAGAGGTTCCATGATGCGCCCATCATGCGCTCACCAAGAGTCTCCCGCATCCTTTCCCGCCAGCGCAGTTAAAACGCAAGATCGAGAAGTCGCGCCGGTTTCGCCGTCTCAATCCCGTTTCCGGTATCAACATCATTCCGACGATCCTGCATTGCGGCCGACGGCAAAGGAGGGTGTGTAGCGTTCGGGCTTCTCTCACGGCCGCTAGTTTGCGGCTGGTTACACCGACCCGAGCTCCGGGCCTACTCGCGGTTCGCTACTCCGAAAAACCTCTCTTGCTTGACTGAAGGGTCAATATGCAGTAACCTGAATATTGACCTACTGTAGTGATCCGGGTAAGGAGATTTGGAACAGGAGGGACGCAGATATTTCGAAGCCAAACGTTTCGAAGCTTCCGCTCAAGTTGCCACATGCGTTTAGCTCTGCTCTCGTCAATGCTAGACCTCGCCTCCAAGAAAGCGGCTGGGGAGGTCTGACATAGCGTCGTCGCCTGAAGAATCGCGCATCGTCCTCAGGGCGAAGCGCGTTCTCGAGTCGGTGCTAGTGGACGGGACGGACGAGCTAGAAGTCGAGGTTTCGGGCGATGTGGTGCGCCTGCACGGCCGGCTCGCTCTTTGGAAAGATTGTGTCAGGGTCGGTCATGTTGTGGCTAGTGAGTCCGGATTATCGAACTTGATCTGTGAAATTCGGGCGGATGATCAGCGAGAGGGTGAACCTCCTCCTTTGTCCAAACATCCTGTGGGGACCCTGCCCGGGGAAGTGGAGATGGTCGTCGTCGGCGGAGGGATCGTGGGGATGGCCGTCGCTCGCGGGCTCGTCCGCTCGGGCCACGACGTGCTCGTTCTCGAGGCGGGCGGGGCTATCGGCGGTGCCACCACGAGCTGGAACAACGGCATGATCCACTCCGGGCTGGATCCCACGCCTGGCACCTTGAAGGCTAGGCTAAACGTGCGTGGCAACCTGCTCTGGCCAACCCTGGCAGCCGAGCTCGACATCCCTTTCTTGAGGACGGGATCCCTCCTGGCAATTCTGAACCAGAGAGATGTCGACCAGTTACAGCGCTTCTTGGATAGGGCTCGGTCAAACGGCGTGCCCGGCGTGGAGATTCTCGACGGCAGCCGCGCACTGGAGCTTGAGCCACGGTTGAATCCCCGGGTCATTGCTGCACTGTGGACCCCTACGGCGGCTTACATAGACTCTCTAGAGGCAACTCGCGCGATGGCCGAGGACGTTCGGGAACACGGCGGCAAGATCGTGCTCAAGGCTCCCGTGATCGATGTGGAAGTGCAGGACGGCAGGGTCTTGGGAGTGCGTACACCCTCGGCGCAGGTCGAGACAAGGCTTATCGTCAACGCGGCGGGATTGAACGTGGATAAGATGGCTGCTCTGGCCGGCTGCCAACGGTACTCCATACACCCACGGCGGGGGACGCTCTTGATCTTCAGCGAGGAAGCTGGGGTGCCTTTCAGGCGTGCGGTTGGGCTGCCACCGCTCGCCTACACAAAGGGTGGTGGACTGACGCCGCGTCCTGGAGGAACGATGGTCGGGGGGCCGAGTGCTGTGGAGCAGGCGGACAGGTATCGAGCAATCTCTACGGACGAGGAGGTCGAGGAGATCCTTGAAAAAGGAGCCGAGCTGCTCCCGTCTTTTCCGCTAGACGCCGTGCGGGAGGTGGGAGCCGGACTACGAGCGGCCACGTATACCGAGGATTTCATCATTGGGCCTGCACCGGGAATCAGCGGTTTCTATGACATAGCCGGGATGCAATCGCCGGGTGTCGCGTCGATCCCCGCCGTGGTCGAGATGGTACTGGAGCATCTACGCGAGGGTGGCACGACAAGACGATCGGAAATCAAGTTTGTCAGCCGGGCCGAGCGCAGGGCTCGCCGACGGGACAGAGAACCCTACGAAGGAGGAAACTATGCCTGAACATATTCTGGTCATCGACGAAGGCACCACCGGAACGCGGGCGGTCCTCATAAACCGTCAGAGCGAGATCGTGGCTCAGGCCTACGAGGAGTTTACCCAGCACAGCCCGGCTCCCGACAGGGTGGAGCACGATCCCGAGGAGATCTGGCAGGCTACCAGGGACGTCTGCGAACAGGTCATGGTGAAGGCCGGGGAGGCCGACCAGGCGCTCTCCGCCGTCGCGATAACGAACCAGCGGGCCACGTCCGTCCTGTGGGACAGGCGTACTGGAGAGCCAGTGGACCGGGCTATCGTCTGGCAGGACAGCCGTGCCGCCGGCATGGTCGATGCTCTCGCCTCAGAATGGGGCGAGAAGGCTTACGAGCATACTGGGCTTGCTTTCTCACCGGTGTACTCCTCGCTGATGCTCGCCTGGTGGTTCGACAACGATCCCGCGTTGCGCGCCAGGGCCGAGCGTGGCGAGCTGGCCTTCGGGACCATAGACTCATGGCTCGTGTGGAAGCTGACCGGCGGCGCGACCCACGCCATATCCGCTTCCAACGCCTCGGTCACCGGTGCCTACGATCTAACCACCAATTCCTGGTGGAGTGAGTGGCTTGCGGAACTTGGAGTATCGGAGCGGGTTTTACCCGAGGTGCGCGATGAGGGTGCGAACTACGGTACCGCCGACCGGGATCTTTTCGGTCCCGACGTTCCGGTTACCGGCGTGTTCGCCGATCAGCAGAGCGCGTTGTTCGGGCAGGGTTGCTTCGAAGCAGGCACGGTCAAATGCACCCACGGCACCGGGACGTTCCTGGACCTGAACGTCGGGGAAGAGCTGGTAGTACCCAAGGGAGGCATCAACAGCCTTATCGCCTGGCGCGAGGGAGGCAAGACCACGTACGCGCTCGAGGGCTACGCGGCTGTAACCGGCTCGGCCATCCAGTGGCTGCGCGACGGAGCGGAGCTGATAGACAGCGCCGCCGAAACCGAGGGACTTGCCAACTCGATCCCTGATAACGGGGGCGTGTACATGGTTCCGGCTTTGACCGGCTTGTCAGCGCCCTACTGGGACAGCTACGCTCGCGGCCTGATCATCGGCATAAATCGCGGCACCAAGAAGGCCCACCTTGCGCGGGCCGCACTTGAAGGCATCGTCTACTCGATCAAGGACTTTCTGGAGGCCATGCGTGAGGGTTCCGACGTGCCGATAAAGGCCATAAAGACCGATGGTGGCGCGGCGGGGAACGACTTCTTGCTCCAGTTCCAGTCGGATATTCTGGATGTCGAGGTCGAAAGACCTCGCGATGCCGAGTTCACGACCAGCCTCGGCGCGGCATACATGGCTGGTCTTGCCACGGGCGTCTGGAAGAACCGCGATGAGGTTATCGCCCACCGGTCCGTGGACCGCACCTTCCAGCCCGACATGGACGCATCCGAGCGCGATCGCCTCTACTACGGCTGGCACGAGGCGGTACGGCGATCGAGCGACTGGCTCCGTCAGAGCCGGCTAGGAACCTGAAGACGGAATGGAGGACACCCCATTGCCCAACGTCCCCGGAAGCACCGCACGGATACCCACCGAGGCCCTGGAAGAGTTGAAGGATTTGCTCGGGCACGACGAATGGAAGACCGACGCGAGAACGCGCCGGGAACACGAACACGACAGCTGGGTACTATCCATCAAGAATCGTCCGCTGGGCGATCAGTACGAAACCATGCCCGCCGGCGTCGCACGGCCGAAGACGACCGAGCAGGTGTCGAGATTACTCGCATGGGCCTCCCGCCACGGCATCCCGATAGTCCCTTATGGAGCAGGTTCGGGCGTGATGGGCGGCACCGTTCCCACGAAGGGCGGTATCAGCCTGGATCTTGGCGCGTTCGATGAGATCGAGGAGTTGGATGCGGAAAACCTGCTCGTCACCGTCGGGGCTGGTCTCTACGGCGGAGCATTCGAGGAGAAGTTGGAAGCTCAGGGTTTCACCGTCGGGCACTATCCTCAATCACTCCACATCTCGACGGTCGGAGGCTGGGTGGCGACCCGGGGCAGCGGTACGTTCTCCTCCTTGTACGGGAATATAGAGGACATGGTCGTTGGTCTCGAGGTGGTCTTGCCTACCGGCGAGGTTATACACACCAAGACCGTCCCGCGCAGCGCCAGCGGACCGGATTACAAGCAGCTCTTCATCGGCAGCGAGGGTACTCTCGGCGTGATCACGCGCGTCACCCTCCGTATGTGGCCCAGTCCAGAAGTACGAGCATTTCGCGCCCTCTCCTTCGCCTCGTTCAAGGATGGCCTCGAGACGATCCGCGGGGTCGTGCAGGGCGGCGTCAGGCCAGCCGTCGTCCGCCTATACGATCCCGTCGAGGGACGACCGACCCTGGAACACTTCGGGCACGACTCCAATAGATGGCTATTAGTGATCGCCTTCGACGGAAACCGGAGGATGGTGGAGCTTGAGGAGAGCATCACCGTCGAGACAGCTCTAGGCTTCGGTGCGGAGGACCTCGGACGGGAGCCCGCGGAGCACTGGGAACGGCATCGATTCGAGATCGCCTGGCTCTGGGAGAGGGTGAACCTATCGGGCGGCATCGCCGAAGCCATAGAGGTCGCTCATGTGTGGAGCCGCCTGGAGGAGACCTACGAGCGGATGGTCGAAGCCGTCCGGCCGCACATGCCCGATGTCTTCGGACATGTCTCGCACGTCTACCCGCAGGGAGCGTCCCTGTACGTGATCTGCAGGGCCCTTGAGGCCGACGACGAGGCGGCCGAGTGCGCTTACCAGGACGGTTGGCGGGCGGCCATGCGGGCATGCCTTCAGACGGGGGCTACGATCTCCCATCACCACGGCATCGGCCTGCAGCGCGCCCCCTGGATGCAGGCCGAGCACGGCACGGGCCTCGACGCGCTCCGTCGGATCAAACGCGCCCTGGACCCGGCCGGCATTATGAACCCCGGCAAGCTCGGCCTGGACCCCGAACCGCACGATGAGCCCGGCACACGACAAACCTCGATAGGAGAGGAGTAGCGCATGGCGGAGCAGCAGTACGTCGTCGGTCTCGACAACGGCACCACGGGGGTGAAGGCCAAGATCTACGACCTCGAGGGCAACATAATCTCGGAGGGCTACCGAGAGTACGAGTGCGTCTACCCGCGGCCCGGTTGGGTCGACCAGGACGTGAACATGCTCATGGAGGCCAACTACGAGGCGCTCCGCGACGTCGTCGCCCGCAGCGGCGTGGCCCCGAACGACCTCGCGTCCATGGGCCTCTCCACGCAGCGGGCCCTGCACCTGTACGTCGACGAGGACGGCAAACTGCTCCGCGACAACATGGGGATCTCGTGGCAGGACGCCCGGTGCGGCGAACAGGTGCGGTGGATGCGCGAGGCTATCGGGGACGACGCGTACTACGACGTCACGGGGCTGCCCCTGAGCACCATCTGGGCGTCGCCCAAGATCAAGTGGGTCATGGACAACGAGCCCGATACGTTCGAGAGGGCCGACAAGATCCTGACCACCCAGGAGTACTTCCTCCGCAACCTCGGCGCCCGCGACGGCTGGTTCCAGGACCGCTCCAACGGCTCCCTCTACGGCCTCATGGACATCAAGAGCTTCGAGTGGAGCGGTGAGCTGTGCGACACTTTCGGCGTCCCGATGGAGAAGCTGCCCGATCTCGTGCCCTCGGCCTACCAGGTGGGGGCCATCGACGAGTACTGCCACGAACGCACGGGCCTGCCGGTCGGTATGCCGATCTGCACCGGGGGCGGCGACCAGCAGTGCGCGGCTATCGGCGCGGGCGTCATCGAGGAAGGTTTGTGCGAGGTGACCTTGGGCACGGCGGGCGTGAGTATCTGCCACCTGGACTCCCCGAGGTACGACCCCCACAAAAAGATCACCTGCTCGGCCCACGCCTTCCCCGCCCCCGGCAAATGGATCGCCGAGGGCCTCCAGGCCGCCGCCGCGAGCTCCTACCGCTGGTTCCGGGACAACGTCGGCTACATGGCGCGGTTTATCGAGACCTTCGCGGGGGGCGAGGCGTACGAGGTGATCAACAAGATGGCCGCCGCCGTGCCGCCCGGCAGCAAGGGGCTGCTCTTCCACCCGTACCTGGCCGGGTCGGTCTCGCCGAACTACGACCCGCAGGCCCGCTCGTCCTTCCTCGGGATGACCTTCGCCCACGACACCAGCACCATGGCCCGCGCCGTCATGGAGGGGGTGGCGTTCGAGTCGCGCGACATCCTCCAGGCCTTCGCCAACATGGGCGTGGACATCCGGGAGGTGCGCATCAGCGGCGGCTCCACGAAGAGCCCGGTGTGGAGCCAGATCCAGGCCGACGTCTACGGTCGGCCCACGGTCGCCCTCAAGGAGGGCGAATGCACCGTCATCGGCGCGGCCATCCTCGGCGCCGTGGGCGCGGGCGTGTTCTCGTCGGTCGAAGAGGGCTGCGCCGAGATGGTAAACCGGACCGCGACCTACGAGCCCGACATGGAGACCCACGCGGTCTACGACGAGCTCTACGAGGTCTTCAAGGGCACCTACCAGGCCCTCGCCGAGGGCGGCGTGTACGACAAGCTCGCCGGTTTCCAGAGCAGGCACGGTTGATCCCACAGGCCGCGAAGAACGCCGCGGGGGCACGAAGGCCACCGCGTCCGCTACCCTTCCGCGTCGTGTACCACGAGCAGCGTCCGCCGGTACGGACCGAAGAGAATCGAGGGATAGATGGCGGATAGGAAAGTGCTTCCCCCGCCCCCGGTCTTCCGCCACGACCCCGCCGACGTGGAGGGCCTCAAGAGGGAGGCGAAAGGTTGGGAGGACGGCGACAAGATCCCCGAGTTGGGACTGACTAGGGTGCTGGTCGGGCCGGAGGCGATCGCGGAACTACCTGCGGTGCTGGGGGACCTCGCGCCCGAGACCGGGGACGTGATCCTCGTGATGGACGAGACGCCCATGACGCGGGGAGGTGCCAACCTGAAGCCGATGGTCAGAGAGATGATGGGCCGGCGAGGGCGCGAGGTGCGCCCCGTCGAACTGGCGGGCGACGAGCACGACGTCGTCCACCCGGACTTCCGCGAGGTTGAGATCGTCAAGGGGGAGATCCGCCCCGGCACGGTGGTCGTGGCCTTGGGCTCTGGCGTGATCACGGACATCGCAAAGCACGCCTGCCTCACCTACCAGCAGGAGAACCCGGAAGGGAGGCGGGTGCCGTTAGCGGTCTGCCAGACCGCTAACTCCGCCCCCGCTTTCACCTCGGGGATGGCGGTGATCTCCAAGGACGGAGTGAAGCGAACCTGGCCCTCCAGGTTACCCGACGCGCTCGTCGCCGACACGCAGGTCCTGCGCGAGGCGCCCCTCGAGTATTCCCTGGGCGGCGTCGGCGACATGAGCGCCGGCTTTGTCTCCTTCGGCGACTGGTACCTCAACGACCTCGTGACGGGAGCCGGCTACCTGGAGGCCTCGTGGTACGTCCTCGAGGACGCCAGGGAGCTCACGCTCCCGTACGCGAAGGAGATCAGGGCCCGCTCACCCGTCGGCATGGAGGTGCTCGCCAAGGTCTTGGCGCTCGGCGGGCTCTCGATGACCTTCGCCGGCGAGACCTCCCCGCTCTCGGGCTACGAGCACGTTGTCTCCCACATGCTGGATATGGGGGCCGAGCAATTCGGGCGCCCGGTCGCCAGCCACGGGCTGCAGGTCGGCGTCGCGACCATCGCCGCCTCCATCTCCTGGGACCGGCTGCTGGAGAACCTCGACCCCAAGAAGGTCGACGTGGACGCCTGTTACCCGTCGTTCGGGGAGATGGAGGAGCGCGTGCGGAGCGCCTTCGCCGAGGTCGACCCCTCGGGCGCAATTGCCGACGAGTGCTGGAGCGACTACCGGCAAAAGCTCCGGGATTGGAGCGAGGCTCGATCGCGCTTCGAGGCCCTCCTCGAAGACTGGGACGACGCGAAGGTACGCCTGCGCGAGTTGGTCCCGAAGCCCGAGGCCGTCGTCGAGGCGCTCGCCGAGGCCGGTCACCCGCTGCTCTTCGAGGAACTCAACGTGCCCGTGCCCGAGGCCGAGGCCCGGTGGGCCTTCCGCAACGCGCACCTCATGCGAAAGCGCTTCAGCCACGGGGACCTGCTCTTCTACACGAGCCTCTTCGACGACACCCACACCGAGCGTGTGTTCGCGAGGATGCACGAGTTAGCGGACCTTGTCCGCAGGCAACGGACGTAGAGGCTGCTGTGCCAGATACGATAATCTGCTTCGACTTCGACGGCACGCTCGTGGACGGCGAGGGCCGCATCCACCCGCGCGACGTGAAGATCCTGGGGAGCGAGCCTCCGGTTACCTTGGTTCCGGCCACCGGGCGACCGCTGCACGCCGTGCGGCATACGCTCGGGTGGCACGGGCTCTTCGCGGATCGCCTCATCCCGTTCCCGCTCGTCCTAGAAAACGGCGCGGCCGTGTACGAAGCCGACGAGAGACTGCACGCGCAGCATCCGTTTGCACCGGACGTCCGTGACGCTCTTGTCAAGGCCATGCTCGCCTCTCCCCGAGTGACATTCCTGTTGTTCAGCACTGACGAGGTGCGGATGCTGTGGCCCAGCAAGGCGGGGTGGCAGATGGTGCGACGCTTCTCTCTGAGGACGCGTCCGTTCTCGCCGGAGAGCCCCGATGCGCCACTCACGAAGGTGGTGTGCATCGCGCAGTCTCCGGAGACGCTACGCGCCTTCGCGACCAAGACGGCGGAACTGGTGATGGAGCGGGCCTACTCCCTACCGACGGTGCTCGAGTTCACGCGGGTCGGCGTCGACAAAGGCCGGGGCCTCGAGGCCCTGCTCGGCGGGAGGCCCGCCGGTACGAAGCTCGTGGTTGCGGGGGACGGCGAGAATGACCTGCCGCTCTTCGACCTCGCGGACCTGTCCTTCGCGCCGGAGGACAGCCCCGATGCCATCAAGGCCCACGCGGATCACGTCCTCGACGTGCGAGAGGAGGGCCTTCTCGGACCGATTCTCAGGGCGATAGGCGTCTAGCCGTTCCAAAGCACGCCAAAATCAATACATCGGCAAGATTTCTTGCGTAAGCACCTGGCCCTGAACTTTCGTCACGGATCTCCGGTCGATTCGCCCTAAGATCGCGGCGACCTCCGGCCGTAACCCGCAGCTCAGGAGCACCGCGCGGTTCAGCGACCGGCTCAAGGCGATGGCATTGGCGTGCCGTAGGGGCCTGACCGCCGCCCCTACCAGCTCCAGCGGGATGGCCAGCATCGTGCGGTTCCAGACTGCGGCGTCGATCATGCCCTCGGCAACGGCGGCCGGAATATGCGGATAGGCGCAATGGACGTATTCTAGACCCGTCCCATCCGGAAACTCGGCAAGGGTGAGTTGATGATGATCATAGGAATCGGGATCTATACCGACCACGCGGATCTCACGAGCTTTCTGTCCCTCGTCTGCAGGCGCAGAGCCATCCATATCCGCTATGCCGGGTCGCAAGAGTACGACGAGAGAGTCAACGCTATAGTAAGTCCACGGCCCGAGGTCGAGAGTGGACCACTTTCCCTTCCGCGCCGCTGCATGGCTCGCTGCTTCCCTGGAGAGGATCGCGAAGTCAGCCTTGCCTTCGGCTACCAGCGTCGCGCGGTTGTACGATCCATGAACATAGAGTGCTTGAAGAGGTATTCCCAATTTTTCGAACTCCGAGCGAAGCCCCGTGGCGAGACCAGCCCACTCTGCGGAGTTCGGAAGGGGCATGACGCCCGTCACGGGTCCCAGCCCGGCAATAGCCCAGAGTTTGTCCACGCAAAGTTCCAGAATGTATGTACCTTGATGACCTCGCGCTCGGGTTTGCACCGCGCCCACGCTTTCCAGGTCTCTTAGAGCTTTTTGCACGGTGCCGGATCCCACCTCGAGCAACTCTTGATATCGAAGCGTTGTGGGCAGGCGTTCTCCCACGTTGCGGCCGAGCAGATCCGCGGCGATTCGCTGAGAGACTATGAGGTTCTTCGTGGGTACGATCTGCATGTGCTCCGAACTCTCTAACGGCTTTCCTCTCGTATTGTATTCGACTTACCTGCTGTCATACCGTCCTCGGGCGCGGAGCTCTCGCGGAGGGCGTGCCGGTTGTGTTCCACCAGCTTCTCCACGGAGTCGTAGAGGTACTTGAAGACTGGAAGCGGTCGGCGACCTGTACGGCGGGAGAAGCGGCCCTCCTTGCCGCTTCGGCGTACTCTCCACCGCGATCTCGGCTCATCACTTCCACTCCCGGATGCTCCCTGAGCCACCGGGCGAAGGCGTCCGCGCTACGGTCCGGCAGGATGTCCACCAGCGTGTGACGTTCGAGGTCCACTACAACAGTCCCGTAGCAGGTCCCGCGACGGAAAGCGAAGTCGTCCACACTCAGAACTCTTGGCGTCCCATGATCCTGAAGGCGTGCCGAGCGGATGTGGCTCAACAAAGTGTCGCCGGAGACTACCACTCCGAGATCCTTCAACAGCCGGGCGCCAACCTCGGCTCCGAGCGCGAAGGAGACATGCGTGAACCAGTCGTTGAGACGCTTGATCCTGCGAGCATAGTGTTCTACGAGTTCCGGTAGCCGCTCCGCCAAGATCGCTCGGCCGCAGGCCCTCTGGGCGCAGAAGAACGTTCGGGCGTGCAGACAAACGGTAGCGGGGACTCCCTGCCAGGGCAGATCGGCCAGCGTTCTCGTGTACCGGGAGTGGACCCTTCCGGATCGCTCCCCGCACACCGGGCAACGAGCTACGCACGATGCGGTTCGTGCGACAAGGGTGATGGCGCTTTCGGTGACGCGAACACCGGTCAGGTTAAGCAGCTCGGGAGCGGGCAGCACGGTGCGGGAGTCGGACATGGGCGACCTCGATCATCTGTCGGGTTTTCTCTGCTGGCAGCTTGCCGCCCCTCTTCACCGAAAGCCAGGAAGAACCGTGCTAGCGGGGGAGCCCAAACTTCGTGCGTTAGGCGGGCAGGACAATGAAGCTCTTGATCGCGAACAACCATCTCGAGTACCGTGCCGGGAGCGAGCTTCATACCGTAGACCTTTGCCGAGGGTTCCGGCGGGCAGGGCACCAAGTTGCCGTGTTCACTTTGAAACCCGGGATGGTGTCGGATACGTTGAGGGAGGAAAGCTTCCCAGTCTTTTCGCTGCCAGATCTCCGCTCCTTGAGCGGAGAGGAATTCGACCTTATCTATCTGCATCATGCCACTTGCGAAGTTATTTTGGGCCTGGTCTTTGCCGGTAAGGTTCCGATCGTTCGTGGTTACCTCGGCGTCCTTCCACCCTTCGAAAAGCCCCAAAAATGTGGCCCTATCCGTGTAAGATAATTCGCGTTTCGCCCGACTACGACCACAAACCGCTTATCTACGCTGATTCACACCCCACTCTCGTGTAAGATAATACTAATAATCTTACGTGATATTTATTCTGACTGGAGCCGATTATTAACCTTGAGTCAGAAACGGTAGCATGGACTCACGACGAACAGAAAGCCGTACTTGAGTGCCGTTTCATACGAAGAGTGGACTTTCGTAGCTTCGTAGCTGGCGATGGCGACCGCAGACGCGACAACCTGTATTCAGGTCCGCACGCCGCAACTGCTCCACCAAGATATTACAAAGCGCTCCCACGGAATTAGCTATCCTCATCGGGCGGTTATTCCTCCGTCTACGATCATGCAAGCCCCGACGGCGGAGCCTGCTTCGTCGGAGGCCAGGTAGACGGCCATCGCGGCTATCTCTTCGGGGGTGACGAAGCGGTTGTGGGGCTGGCGGGCTTGCATGGTGGCGCGGGCTTCTTCGGGATCGTCGTAGGTGAAAGCCCGGCTCTCCATGGACCGTAGAGAGCTCCTGACTGAACTGCCGGGCGAGCTCCGTCTCGCCTGTACCCCACCTGAGACATACGTTCCGATCCTGAATTCCATGACAATCTGGCATGCAGCTCGGCCGTCACTCGCGAACTGTCTCCGTAAGTGTCAGGACGGGGTTCGGATCGTAGCTTTGCGGAACCGGCATAAAGGGCGGTCGGACGGTGCCCATCGGCTCTCCGTGTCGGGCCTGGGCGAGCTTCTTTAACACTGCGGGTGAGGCATACTCCTTGGTCATTGCCCGCACCTCCTTGAGTCTTTCGGACAAAGGTTTGCCGGTAGCCTCGTCGCCGGCCCTGGCCTTCTCGTACACCTCTACAACCTTCTCGGGAATGAAGTTAGCCAGTGCGCTAATCACACCCTGCGCTCCGAGATTAACGCTCTTCCAGAGGTCATCTTCTGTCCCGATCAGCACGCCTTTCCCGGAGTCGAGAATGGCCTCAGCGTAATCTCTTTCGCCGCCGGAGTCCTTCACCCCCCAGACCGGAAGCCCGGTCACCACCTCTTTGGGCACCGGGACAGCATACTTGGGGATATGATAGACGACCACAGGGTGACTGCTCGCTTCGAGCACGGGCTCATAGAAGCGTTTTAGACCCTCAGCAGCCACAGGTTTCGTGTAATAAGGTGGAAGGACGAGCACCGCCGTCGCGGGAAAATTATTGAGCCGCTCCACCATCTCCAGAGTGTCCGGCAGGTTGCCTTCCATCACGGTGGGTATAACCTGGATGGGAAACTCTTGAGCGAACAGTTCCTCGAATACCTTCAGCTTCTCGCCAAGGCTCACGGAAGCCCCTTCGCCGTTTGTCCCCATAGCAACGATTCCCCGCACACCCTTACCGCTCAACCACGATACGTGCTCCATATAAGCTCCCATATCAATCTGGTACGGGACTTCCTCTTCGAACGGGGTAACGTTGGCTACATAAACACCTTCCAGCATATTCTGCCTCCTAACTTGTCAGGGTATTGGATGCTAGTGCTGCCTGTCTTATCTCCCCAGTGTTTTCTTACCACTCGAAAAGGCTTCGAGTTCTTCGCGATCCGGAAGGCCTTCGTAATCGCCGAGTGTCATGACACTGTACGCGCCCATGGCGCATGCGGCCTGCAGACGGTTTTTCACCTCCATATCCCACAGGTAGCCGGCCAGATACCCTGCTGCAAAGGAGTCGCCGGCGCCTACGGGGTCCACCTCATTCACCAAGAAGGCGGGCTGCTCGAAGGTTTCATTACCGAGCAGGGCCAAGCTACCTTCCGCACCCCGCTTTAGCACCACTTCCGGAGGCCCTTCTGCAGATAGTTCGCGCAGAAATCCCACATCGTCTTTGCCCCAAAGCACCAATGCCTCCTCGTCTCCTACGAACAGCACGTCGATCAGGGGCAATAGTTCTTCTACAAACTCCCTCGCTTCTTCGGCAGCCCACATTTTCGAGCGATAGTTGACGTCGAAGCTCACCCGCACTCCGTTTTCGCGAGCCTGCTCCGTAGCCCAGAGTGTAAAGCTCCGGCAACTTTCGGAGAGGGCGGGGGTGACGCCGGTAAGATGGAGGAATTCGGCGCTTTTCAGGTAATCCAGATCGAAACAGCCAGGGGACATCTCGCAAGCCGCCGAGCCCTCTCGATAATAGTAGGCTCGCGCCTCACGTCCAATCTGCTCCCGCAAGAATAGTCCCGTTGGGCGATGCGGGATCTGGCGCACTCTCGAGGTGTCAACCCCCTCGCCACGAATACGATCGAGGACTAATTGCCCGGGCTCGTCCGAGCTCAGGCAACTGATCCAACCGGCCGCGATGCCTAGACGCGAGAGGCCTATGGCTACGTTGGATTCCGCCCCACCGATCCTGAGCTCCAAGGTATGTGCATGCCTCAGCCGGCCCGGTGCAGTGGGAATCCCGAGCACCATGGTCTCCCCAGCCGTAATCACGCTAGGCATCCTGGCCTCCGACACCTTTCAAATAGCGAAAGACCCTCCTTGAGTCCTGCCAAATCACACTAACGGTACCTCCCCAGCTTCTTTGGTCGAGGTTACTGCCTGAGCCCACCGGAACAAGCTCCTCGAGCGTTTGGCGATGGACTTTCACCACTCTACGCGCAACCTCGCATTTGCATCTCACCATTCGGCGACGGTGCCATCGTAGTTTCTCCACACGACTGTACGCCAGTGGTGGCCGACTTTCGCAGCTTCGCGTACCTTCTCTTCGTTAATGTCTATTCCCAGACCTGGCCCAGCGAGGATTGGAACGAATCCGTCTTCATATACGAAGACGCCTGGATCCTGTAGATAGTCTAAAAGGTCCGCACCGCTATTGTAATGGATGCCTAGAGACTGCTCCTGGATGAAAGCGTTGGGCGTACAGGCATCCAACTGCAAAGAGGAAGCTAGAGCGATCGGACCCAGAGGACAGTGCGGGGCGACGGCTACGTCGAAGGCCTCGGCCATCGCAGCGATCTTGCGTGTCTCAAGTATGCCTCCGGCATGCGAAAGATCGGGCTGTACTATGTCCACGTAGCCCTGGCTCAAGACTTCTTTGAAACCCCAGCGTGTATACATCCTCTCGCCAACCGCTATGGGCGTTGTGGTCGCGCACGCTATCTCCCTGAGCGCCTCATTGTTTTCGGGGAGTACGGGCTCTTCGATGAACAGAGGATTGTACGGTTCCAGCTCGCGCGCCAGAGTCTTCGCCATACCCTTATGTACTCGGCCATGGAAGTCTATGGCAACGTCGAAATCAGGGCCGCCGACCTCGCGTGCGACCGCCATCCGGGCCACGGCTGCGTCTATCTTCGAGTGCGAGTCTATGTAGTGCATTTCCTCGGTGGCATTCATCTTCACTGCAGTAAAGCCGGCCTCAATCTGCGCCCGGACCTGGTTTGCAACGTCGTCGGGGCGGTCACCGCCGATCCAGTTGTACACCCTGACTTTCTCTCGTGCCGCCCCACCGAGTAGCTCATAGATCGGGACACCTAAAGCGTTCCCTTTGATATCCCAGAGTGCCTGCTCGATACCGCTTATGGCGCTCGCTAGTATCGGACCTCCCCGGTAGAAACCGCTGCGGTACAAAACCTGAAAATGGTCTTCTATCCTGAACGGGTCCTTCCCGATGAGGTACTCTGAGAGTTCCTTCACGGCCGCACGAACAGTATCGGCCCTTCCCTCCACTACCGGTTCACCCCAACCTGCTATTCCCTCGTCGGTAGTAATCTTCAGGAACAACCATCGCGGCGGCACCTTGAACAGTTCGAAGGAAGAGATCTTCATGTTGCCTCCCGGACGAAATAGAAAAGCTCTCCCGGACGGAGAATCTTATGGCTGCGATACCTATTCAGCTGATAGAGATAGCTGACGAAGTGCCCGGGGTCTACGGCGTTCGCCGCGATGAGATCGTAGTGAGTGGGGATAATAACATCTATGTCGAGTTCTTCGGCTAGTTCAGCGACCTCTTGAATATTCGTGTTGCCTATGATTCCTTGAGAGGTACGAAACCAGTCGCGACCGTTTATAGGAATGAATGCTATGTTTAAGTCCCACTTAGAGAGATTCTCAATAAGACCATCGTAGATGATGGTATCTCCCGCATGGTAGACGGTCACACCGTTCCACTCGATGACGTAACCAAAATAAGGATAGCCACGCTCCGGATTGTGCTCGAGTCCTGTATGTGCCGACGGGATGACAGTAACCGTGGCTCCCGCGACCTCAAATGGCTCTTCGACCGTCGGTACTATGAGGCGCTCCTCATCGAGTCCCGCTTCCACGAGCTTGTCACGGCTAGTGTAGGGACCGACTAGCAGAGCGTGGGGTGATGCTTTCGCCATAGGAAGAAGCGTGTCGGGATCTGTATGGTCAGCATGGTCGTGGGTAAGAAGCACGGCGTCTGCATTATCCGCTTCCTTCGGTGTCAGAGGAGGAGGAAACTCGCGTGGTAAATGCCCCCCAGCCCCATCTGAATCGGTAAGGTAAGGATCTAGGTAAATGATGCCATCCGGGCCCTCAATAACGACTCCGACTTGCCCCAGACCCCAAAAGGCGAGTGATCGGTCCTGCATATTGAGCACGGACATATTCTTGATCAGACTCATACTCCATCCCCTTTGCATGAGCTACAATGACGACACACTTGACGGGTCCTTCGGCCAATCTGCCAACTGGAAGCCCGTTTCGGCTTCTATCTCCAGCAACCGGTTGTATTTGGCAAGGCGCTCGGATTGGGTAATTGAGCCGATCTTGATCTGGTCGGCTCCCCAGCCCACCGCCAGATCCGCTAGCCAGTTGTCTTCCGTCTCGCCGCTGCGTGCGCTGACTGTCACGGCCCAGCCGGCCTCCCTCGCGAGCTTTAACGCCTCCGCCGCTTCGGTAAGCGTTCCGACTTGATTGACCTTCAACAAGAGTGCGTCGGCGGCGCGGCTTTCCACTGCCCTCCGGATGCGCTCCGGATTTGTACATAGTAGATCATCCCCCAAAACTAATGCCTGGTTCGCGAGTCGTTCGCACAGCTTCGGCCAACTTTCCCATTCATTCTCGTACAACCCGTCTTCGACGCTAATTATCGGGTAGCGGTCGACCCAGTTCACTACGTGTTCGATCATGCTGGCTCCGTCTAACTGTGCGTCCCCAAGATAGTAACGGTCATTATCGTAAAAGTGGCTGGCGGCAACGTCCAATGCCAGTGCAACGTCGCGGCCCGGCTGTAGTCCTGCTAACTCTATCGCCTCGACTGCGTTTTCAAGCATTGTCTCGGCGTCCGGAAACGGAGGAGCTAGCCCACCTTCGTCGGCTGTCAGTGCCCGCATACCATACCGGTCTTTGGCGATTTTGGCGGCGGATTGATATACATCGTACGTCGTTGCAAGAGCCTCATCCAGCGTTCTTGCTGCCAACGGCACGACGAGCGTGTCTTGAATTGGGATCTGCCCTCCCGCGTGCTTGCCGCCGGAGAACAAGTTGATCGTAGGACGCGGTAGCGCAGTAGGCATACGTCCCAGCAGATCAGCAAGATGCTTATATAAAGATACCCTGCGCTCCGCGGCGTGGGCTCTGGTGAACGCTAAGGAGACGGCCAGGATCGCATTGGCCCCCAACCGGGACTTGTTCTCCGTACCGTCGAGTTCGATCATCGCCCGGTCAAGTTCACCCTGACTATCGAAAGACCGATCTACGAGCGCATCACTTATGGCACCTCCGACGTTCGCCGCGGCCTCTCGGCATCCCAGACCTCCGTACCGTCCCGGATCACCGTCTCTGAGCTCCAATGCCTCTGCCGCGCCGGTCGAGGCTCCAGACGGGACCGAAGCGGAACCGACCGCGCCACCCTCGATCTCGCACGTCGCTTTCACGGTGGGACGACCGCGGCTGTCGAGGATCTCCATTCCGCTCAGGCTCACAATCTTTGGCATGTCCCTACAGCCTCCCCAAAAATCCATCCACCAACCCCGACACGCTCGCGGGCGAATCCTGTATGAGTGCTAGAACCGATTCCCTCTGACGGGACGCCTCTTCCTCGTCCAAGTACTCCAGCGGCGAACGTCCGTCAACCCGCGCCAGCAAGCACCCCAAAGTGTGGCGCACCACCCGTTCCTCCAGGTCCCACGCCCATGGAAGGCCCCCTACCTCCTCACGATACGTCGTCCAATGGAGCCGCGCCGCGTTCGCGAAATCGTCTCGCTGACGCGGCAGGTGGTTGGCCTTGCTCAGAAAGTGGGTCAGGGAGAAGCCTAGATCGAAAGCCGGTTCACCGAAGTGTATTACCTCGTGGTCCAACAAGATCAGCCGTTCGTCGCGCACTAGGACGTTCTTCGGACTGTAGTCGCCATGCACCAGGGTATCGCGGTGGTAGAGCGTCTCCTGTATCAGCGCCCGGAGAAAGCTTGCTGCTTCGGGGACCTGCTCGGCCGAGTATCCATAGTACGGCTCCAGCCTCAACGACTCGAAGAACGAGCGATCGTAGAATACCTTTGCCGCCTCGGCGCGGTGCTCGTAACCACCGCGATGTACAATCCCAAGTAGTCGCGCGAACTGCTCGACGTGATCCGTCTTCAGCCTGCCTCCGAGCAGCATCTCTTTCCAGTTCTCGTGCGGCTGGGGTACCGCCTCCATCGCAAGGAGATGGTTCTCACGATCTTCGAAGAGGAAAGGCGCGATCGTGCTCGGAGGAGCCAGCCTCTCCAGCCACCGCATTCCCAAAGCCTCCCGGTGAATGCGCTCTGGGTTAGAGAACCAGTCTACTTCAACCCTCAGTTTGGACAGTGCTTGTTTGACCACCCACGCTTCACCCATCGGATGTGTCACCAGCACAGTCCGATTTGAGACCCCGCCATCTAGAACCTTGACGGCTACCTCTTGATCCGAACCAACATGCCCCGCCTCTCTGAGGTACGCTATCAGTTGCCTAGGCTGCTCTACATCCAGGCTCTTCAACATCATAAACTTCTTCCAGATAGCGTCCCTCTGCGCTCCCTACCCTCCACAGTCACACCTCCGTCGTGACGGATGCCGATTGACACTTATAAGCTTATCATATAAGCTGTTTACATGATAGAGGGTAAAGGTATCAAGCCCAACTTGCTTTCCTCGCAGGTTGTGGACCGGCTTGAGGAGTTAGTGTTGGACAGCGACATACGTCCTGGGTCTACGATCCCTTCGGAATCGGAGTTGGTCGAGCGGTTTGGCGTTAGCCGGATCGTTATCCGCGAAGCTGTGCGGACTTTGGCGACCCGGGGGTTGATCGAGGTTCGTCAGGGCAGGCGTCCTACCGTCAACGTCCTCAACGCCACGATGCCCGGTGACTTTTTCCGCATGGCTCTGCGACAAGACGGTAACGCACTAATGGACTTGATCGAGGTACGTTGGGCCCTGGAGGTGCATACCGCACGTTTGGCGGCGCTACAGGCGGCCGAAACTGATTTAGAGGCGATGCAAGTCACTATCGACATGATGAACGCCAAGTCTACGTCAGGAACTGACGATTCGGAAGGTTTCGATGACGCTGATGCCGAGTTTCATCAGCGATTGGCTATAGCTTCGGGCAACAGGTTCATGCAGCTACTCGTCGAAGCACTCAAGGAACCACTTAGGGCAAGCCGCACTGCAAGCCATAGAGGCCGCCTGGTCCGTGGTTTGGATGATAGAGGCCCTATCGAAGCACACACGAGGATCCTGGATAGAGTAAAAGCGAAGGACCCGGAGGGCACCGTAAGGGAGATGGAGCAGCACCTCGAGGACGCGAAGGAAGATTCACGGCACAGCGACCTCCCTTTGTCTTGGCCTCGTCTGGGTGAAAGGGGCAGTAGGTGAACAGCCTCTCGGGCAAAAAAGCGCCCGCCGACTACTGGGTGACGTATCCCGTCCCCGGCAAGACCACCGTCTCCCTTCAGACCTGCACCCCCATCCCGACCTTCGAGAACCGCCTCATAGTGCGCGGCGAACTGGTCGGTC
>JAABUR0100002962.1_pt1 | contig 24680 bp, 20 predicted proteins | sample 5560091 | NCBI WGS metagenome assembly JAABUR01 (sample SAMN10711879, study PRJNA513375) | rock metagenome | isolation source: Antarctica rocks | place: Antarctica: Victoria Land, University Valley sud
CCACCCCCCACAACTTCTCACACCCACATTCAATTGTTGTTCCAACACCACACGAAATCCTCCCCCTCTCTCCTATTTTCCTTCCCGGTTGACCGCGTACAGATATGGGGAATAATACGCAGAACAACGGAAGTGAAAAAAACGGGAGCAGGGAGATTTCGCAAGCGGGCTATATGGATAGATGTACGTTAAAATGCATTGACTGCGTTCTGGTATTTGATGATTTTGATTTTCCAATGTGGCGTTCTATATCTGCATCCTTGCCCCGTCCTTGCCCATATCAAATCCAGCTGCCTCAGGACGCCGCGGGGTTCTTGGTTGTTTGTTTGGTTGGGGGTCCGGTGCTTGGGTCGTGATGGTTTAGTGAGGAGGGGAAGTGGTTGGGATTTTGAAGGGGTGGGTGAAGATTTGAGAGGTGGTGGGGGTGGGGTTGATAGCTGGCGGGCAGTTGCCTCTGCACCTTCTCGAACTTCTCAGTACCCCTTCGCACTTCATCAACCCTCCCTCTCGCGAGTCAACACACCACAGCCCGACCTCGTCCACGCGCCGCTTTCCATGCTCTTTTCATATCACAACACACTTCGCTCCTGATGCCCTTCACTTCACCCCCGAATCCTCAGCACAATACTCTACAATCAACCTCTGCAGATCCAACAGCGTATACGGCTTCGTCATATACCCATCCATGCCGACCTCGCTCGCTCGCCCCAGCGCGCTATCCGTTACATCCGCACTCACAGCCAACACCGTAACGCCCGGCTTTCTCCTCGCGCGATCGTCGTCATCCTCGCCCTCCATCTTCTTCTCCCGCTTCTCCTTTTCCATGGCTAGGATCTTCTCTGTGGCTTGGTAGCCGTCCATTGTCGGCATCCAGAGATCCATGAGGATGACGTCGATGGGTCTTTCATTTCTTGCGGCCCGGTCGATGCTCATCTGGTGGACTGCTTCGGCGCCGTTGTGGGCTTCGTGGACGGTGGTGTAACCGAGTTTGGAGAGCATGTTGACCAGGAGCTTGCGGTTGATTTTGTTGTCTTCGGCAACGAGGAAGGTGAGCGGGTATTTTTTCGCGAGATTGCGGTCATGCATGGGGACCTTTTTGGTCGAGGGCCGGCGATGCGGGGGACTCGTGCGCTGGGAGAGACTGTTTCGGCGGGAAAGGGAGGATGGCAGGAGGGGCGATGTGGCTTTGGCTATTGACGTTGGCTCGGGAGTTTTGCTCACAGAGGCCGTCTTTCTTTGGCGGGGAGGCCGCTTTTGCTCCACCGAAGATCTGTAGCGGCTGAAACGATAAGGTGTAGGCAAGTCCTCTTCCATGGAGCCCCGAGATCGTGAGGGTGTGCGAGCTGGGGTATTCGATCCGCTGTTTACATCTGTTGAGGATATGGGCACTCGAAGCTCGAATTCGGATCCGCGATTTGGCCCAGTAACATCGGATCTGACGCAGACCAAGTCCCCTCCAATCCTACGAGCAAGACCTTTGGCGACCAGAAGTCCCAGGCCAAGGCCTTCTTTTTGCCGAGTGAGAGAGTCGTCTTCGCGAGAGAAAGGCTTGAATAGGTAGGGTTGAAAAGCTTGTGGTATACCGGGGCCAGTGTCAAGAACGCTGATTACAATGTAGCGCGATTTCAGGCTGAGGCCCGCCTTTAGTGAGACCTTGCCATGTTCTGTGAACTTGATTGCATTCAGAAAGACGCAGGAGACCAGTTTTGCAAGATCTCTCTCATCCACTGTCCCTTGTCAGTATCTGAGCCGGGAGATTTTGTGGGAAAAGCTTACCAAATATCGTCTCTGGTACTTGAGGGTTGACGGACCACTCAATAATCTTGCTACGTGCGTCACCTCCTGCGGTTTTCGACCTAACTTCAATGATTTCACCATTCTCGGTATCTTCAGCAACTGCCGAATCAGGCCTGCCTCCTACTCTCAGTGACTCATTAACAATTAGGTGCAACAGCTCGCGGATTCTAGTATGTCGAAGACCTGGGGTAGGAACGGACTCGTTTTCAGACGTCGATTCGGGATATAGCATGCCAGGCGGATTGACTTCGCTCGTTTTGCTTGAGCCGCCAAGGATATCATCAGTCTCTTCGACAGCGGATCTTAAGGATGCTGTACGTGGTGAGATATTACGATGCGGAGATTTCTTAGATGGCAAGATCCGGTGTTTGGCGGCTGGCTCAGCATTACATTTAGCGGACGCATGCCTTCGTCGCTTGCTTCGCTTGAAAAATATACTGTTTCCTTCAATGACTATGCCTGGCCGCTTCTCTGCCGTTGATTGTGAAAGATGGGCATCCATGCTCTCATCATCGTTAGGAGGTATAGGCGTATCAGGAACTTGCATGTTTAAATCATATGCATGTACAACATTGTCTGCAGCTTCTACTGCTCTTCTCGAGCTGTCTGGTAGCACAGTCAGTACTCGCAATAACCTCTGAGCACTCCATCATCCTTACCTTGAACCACTTCAATGTTGTCACGCAACGTCTTGAGGACTTTTCGCACCACAGCGTCAGACTGGCCTTCCAAAGATTCCTGAACTGTAGCGTGCATGACGTCTAACATTCCCACAACGCCTTGCATTGGCGTCCGCAATTCATGTGATAAGCTTCGAGCGTACGGCTTCAATGATTGTGCCGCGGTAACCGCCTCATGAGGAATCACTTTGTCCGGCTTATCCTCTTCCATTGGCTTACGAAAGCTCTCGCCTTCGACCAGACGTTCATTGATAGTGTCTTCTAACGAATGCAGCAACATTTCTATGAATGCCCAACCCAAGTCCAATTTTCCTAGAGCTTGCGTAGTCCACATCATGCCGAAATGTGCGAAACATTTACCCTCCGCGAATAGCGGAACCCCAAGGTATGCCTCCGTTGGAAATGGAAAACTGTTGGGATTGTGCGTGATGAATTTGGGTAAATTGTTCGGAATCAAAAAGACCTTGTCATGTCTCATGTGGTGGCAGGGCGCGCCGTAAGCCAGATATTTATAATCTCTATGAAGACCCTGGAGTTTTTCGCCGTCATTGTAGTAAAACGCCACCCCAAGCAGACAGGAACCGGGTTCTCCTATTGGTGGCATCTCCACCGCAGAGTCCTGATCATCGACCAGTATTCGTTTCGCGACAAAGCCATACTGGGCGCCTGTTATGCTTGTCATGCCCTCCATTAACAACCGCCAGAAATCGTATGTTGTGGCCCTCCTCAATTCTTCCTTTAGATGGACCAGCTTTTCCACCGCGTTGTTCTCAGCAATCGAGTAATGCTGCCGAACATTCTCACGAAACCCCTCGTCCCCATGGTGGGAAGGGATACCCGGTGTTGGCCCTGAGACGCATAGTGACGTCCGCTCCAACATTGTTGCCAGGCGGCTGCACTCCTCGTTCTTCGCCATGTTCAAGATAGTACCGAATTCGTTTCCAAGCTTAGAAGTGTGTTCTGGGTCAACAGTAGACCTCTTCAAGCTTGTGCACCGACTGACAGGCTCTGACGCTTTGGTTCGGATATCATACTTGTGCAGGGACAGTGGTATAACGTATGGCGACAATATTCACTGGGGCATTGGTCATATCAGCTTTCCGTTGGACTCCGCAGAGGATCGTTGAAAGGACACTTACCAAAGGCAGGGCCAGTCAAAGGAAACCTGTAGAATAGCACCTACGTTCGTTCCACCAAGGAAACGCTCGTCACAGCCCAAAAAGATAATGTCTTCAAACACAAAGAGCGGTTGATGTGGAGCATTCGAGATGATCGACAGAGACAGGAGTAGCGTGGAAGGTAGAGACAGTAGTGACAGTAGTATGTACAGTTAAGTATCTTAGCAGTAGTAGCAGCAGTGACGCGGGCAAGAAATGTGCTCAAGAAAGAAGACGCGGTCGGAGAACGGTCTAGATTCGCATGGAGGGAACCAAGACACTCGGACGTCAAAGTCTTCATTGGGGGATGAATCTTATTTTTAATTCTAAAATAATAATAACAATTGCACTTGAATCAGTTGTTGAATAACAATTAGTTATGATACATATGTTTCTGATCGAATAGCAATAGCAACAGCGGATCTACGGCGTGCGCACGACATAGCATAGCCCCGGAAATCTTCATCGTGAGATCCATTCATATCCATATCACACATCGGACGTGATTGTATTTGGTAGGTTTGAGATACTGCCTGGGGACCAGAGGGGCAGCCTTGGGGGGGCCACTGGAGGGGGTTGGTCACGGGGGTGTCGGAGGTCGGAAGTTCCGGGTCAAGTCCTGTGGTACACACAGTAGTAAGTAGCACGAGTAGTTAAGGGAGGTACCTAGAACAAAGTCCGGAATCTGGACTGAAGTTTAGCGGGACATCGGCTTTTAAGCTTTCCCCGCCCATTGAGTTCTAGAATCTACCTGAGATGAGGCCACTATCGACACAATGATAATTGATGCCGAATTGCCGTTTGTTTCACTGGTCACACCCAAGTCACCGAGTCATCGTGCTTGGCTGATTTTGGGCTGAGTTTAGGCTGCTGCAGGGTCAGCGGCGGCCTGTTGCTTCTTCGAACCTGGAACTTAGGCTGGAAGCCTGGAAGGAAGATGGGCCAAGCTTAAAGCCTTGAAAGGGTTCTGCCCCCGAACCCCTCCAATGGACGACCTCTCGAATCAATGCAGTTCCCTTAGCGATGGAGGGGGGTTGGCCCTTTGGAATCCTCGATAAGCCCACATCGTCACTGTGCATTAATGTGCAAGCTGCATCGTGATGTGGAAAAGTACCAAACCTTCCACCAGATTGCTTGCCTCAGCGGAGCATCTGGCATGCTTTTGGGCCTGCCCGTGATCGCCTAGGCCGTGCAGAGATCGCAAGGAAGGTGTCGTCAAAGCCTGGAACTCATGTTTGCCTTGCCGCTCAAACCATCGTCGCTCTCGCGCCTGGTGATTAGGCTCAGCAGGTGTGTCTGGTTGGTACCCAATGATCCACTTCTTTGAGGTGCCTCTTCTCGCTCAATGCATAGATAAACATTATATCTGAAGCATCTGGAAAGTATGAAATGCAGAACAATGTCATGTTTCATATTCGCTCTACTTCTTCTAGGCTCAGCAATCTCGGGAAACTGCACTTCCTTCCCCAATTTCCCCAATTTTCAATATCTTACGCTGTTTGGTTGAGATGATGCGACTCCCTGTGGCAGTCCAGAACATTTGGAGCGTCTGTGCCCAGTCTTTGTGATCCAACTCGTTTATGCGGTCGTACAAAAATCGTGGAATACCGCCACACTGGTCGTTCCGGGTCTCTTTCCGCCGCAACATAGCCTCTGTCACAGAGGAAAAGCATGACCTTGGTACTGCTTGGCTTGGACATGGTTTTTAGACGTAGGACAGCAATGTCCATCGTGTGGCGTCTGTTCGGGTTGATTATCATCCGCGGGACAATTACTGTATCCTGCCCTCTGGCTTTGCAGAAAATGTGATGCCCTTAAAAGGCAGTCATTTGCGCTGCTCCACGCTCACTCTTTTGGCCCAATCCTAACTGTGATGAGATTCATTTGCTGTTTCCTTGACTCATAAATAACAGGCTCACCGAAGTGAAGTGGATTGTCTGCTTCTCCAGACATTGCTGAGGTATCCTACCGTACATACGTTTCGAAGATTCAATGGATATGAAAGGCCCAGAGATCGTTACGTGTAGCCGTTATCTGTAGATTGATTAGACACAACCTCTCATCCATCCATCCCTCACGGAGATACGTCTGAGACAGTTCCTCGGCTTTCACGGGTATTGTATGCAGCGCATGGTAATATATCGGAAGCTTAGCTATACCAATAAAGAGAAACAGTGCGTTTCAAGAAACGAAGCTCGTGAGTCTTGAATCGTTGGGAGACTATTTTGTTTCCTTTAGGGCTCGAAAAACTCGGTTAACACATACGCTATCCCATAACCGCGTTAGTAACTTCCCACACCCGAACCTCAATATCTGACAACCTTAACTCATACCTAAGCCATCACCAGCATCGACGACACGACGATGGCGGTCAAACAGCGTAGCGGTATCGCTATTGGGCTGAACAAGGGCCACGTAAGTTCACCCATGGTGCAACTGGAACTCCAGCTCGCAGTTACCTCCCTCAGAGGAAACAGCATTGACAGTCACCTGGAATAGAAAACCACTCCCCGCGAGTCCAAGCCCCGTATCTCACGCACCAAAGGCCACTTGAGCAAGCGTACAGCTTTCGTTCGGGAAATCGTGAAGGAAGTTTCTGGGTACGTACTTGTACTGCGCTTTGCACAACCACAGCCAATGCCACATCTGGAGCTTGGGTATCTGTCTAAAACTTCACGTTCATGAAAATCTACACCAATATCTCCGCCTCTACACAAAGGCACATCTTCTTACCTTCCTTTCCTAGCTCCGAGGATAAATCCCACGACCTTCCATCTCCGTCCTCACTCCTCCAAAGCCATTTCATCGTTCCCCAATTTCGCTAGAGAGAACCCTACAGCTAATAAGCATCCCCAAAACCAGCCTCGCACCTTACGAACGCCGCGTCATCGAACTTCTTCGTAATAGTAAAGACAAGCGCGCGCGCAAGCTGGCAAAGAAGCGAGTACGTTCTTACCCCATGCTCCGCAGACCTCCAAACAGCCGGATCAGAGGCAGTAAAGATGAGGCAACGAGTTGGGACGAAGTGGGCTAATACTTGCGTGAAACCTACAGTTAGGGACGTTCGGACGTGCAAAGCGAAAGGTTGATGAGTTACAAGGGGTGATTGCCGAGTCGAGGAGGGCTGGGCATTAAGCTTGGAGGAAGAATACTAAGGATGTAACTGCGGGTGATTCGAGAAGTGGACTTGCGCGCTAGGTACGAAACGGATGTAGCAAGCAAATTCATGGGCTTCGGAAAAGAGGGTTCAAACGTGGTATGCAATGCTGAACTGGTGCTATGCTATCTTGGAAATTTTCCAGAACACCACGCTAAAACTCGCTCATGTCCGCTAACCCAAATTCATCCTAAGCACAAGACATCTCTTGTCACGGTGCTATGCTACATATCATCACGATCATAAATCGACAAAACCTCGACATATCACTTCTTCCCCGGCAACTTCAACCACTTGGGCACTCCCCCCTTCCTCTCCTTTCCCCTCTCCTCCTTCCCCAATACGTTTCCGCCCTGTGCTGGTTTCGCATCCACCTCCACCCCTTGCGGCTCCCGCACTTCGATCTCCCTAGCTTTCTCGGCAAATTCCGGCTTTAGTACCTTGCCTCCTCTTGGGACTTGACCACCGTCCCAAATAAAATTTACAAGGACTTTACCCGTCATACCAAGACCGGATATAAGTTTTGCGGTGCTGTTCCTTGGTATGGTGATCGGGCCTTTTGCGGAGGTGAAGTTGAGGAGGAAGGGTTCGTTTTCATCGATTACAAGGTGCTTTGCATGGTCGTATAAGGTGAGCGCGGTATCGAGGTTCGTAAACGTAGCAAGAACCTGGGTTTGGTCTGGAAACCGCAACTTAATCTCCACCTCTGTGACTTGAGCTCGTTTTTGCGCTTCGGCTTTTTCTTTCTCTGCAACTTCGGCGTCGGTGGGTAGGCGTTTGTTTTGACCGTGGGTTTTGAGGCGGGAGAGGTGCTGTCTGGCGTGATCGATTGTGGGCTCGTAATCGTCGTCGTTGTAGGCTTGGCGGGAGGCATGGGGGGTGTTAGATGATGGAGGGGCAAGGACTGAGATAGGTCTTTGGTTTGGCCCCGTGATTGTTGAGTCCGTGGGTAAGGAGGGGGTGATGGAGGTTGGTTGTGGTTCGGCATTAGCTTCTTGGGTACTGGGTTTTTGAGGGACCGGCTCCATTGTTTCGTCGTCGACCCGAGGTGATTTTGGTTCGGGAGAAGGCATGTCTGCATCCCCTTCGGGAAGTATCGCCTCCTCCACTGCTGGCACAGATTCACCAGTTGACAGGCTGCTGGCATGAGCTCCATGTGCGCCATCGCCAGGTTGGGCTTCTATTGAAGCAAAGTATTCTTCAGTCTTCGTCATAGCTACCTCTAGCGGATTTTGTGTTATGCTGAAGCTTAGCCGTAGCAAAACGCTGCCTGCATTAAGCCCGAGCTGTCGAAGACTCTTCTGAAAGTCCTGAAATGACGCCAGTTCCCGCCCCATGACTTGTATTACTGGAGCCTCATGATATATTCTTCCAGAGCCAGTATCGCCACTGTCTGTCTGAGGCTTGCCGCGGGCAGTAAAATTGAATCTCCTGGAGGCTGTATCACCTCCAGCTGCTCCAGATTCGAATTTCCGTAGTACGAGCCATAAGGTGGTGGTGCTTGGGAACTTGTCTATCAGTCTGCTGTTTGGTATGCCTTCAGACTCCGATTCTGGCAGCTGAAGAGCGACTAAGACCACAGACGGCGACTTTGATAATACAATCAATTCAAGTTTCGCGCCAGAGGAGAGATTTGAGAGTCTCATGGGTTGGGAGAGATCCAGCGTTCTGTTATTGTGTCTATTCATACAATTTTGTCAGCGAAGCTTCCTACTAATGTATGCCCCAATTCATTGCTTCAGCCTGGCATAACTTAGTTACTCACTTCAAACCATGCCGAATTGCTTCTAATCCTAACTTGCCACAGGCCTCTTGCAGTACGTCGCTCAAATACTTGCCGGGCGTAGTCTTTACCGTTGCACGGCGTGCGGAAGAGTCAAGAACGATGACATGTGAGGCCATGGTGGCCGGAGCTTAAACCTCAAAATCTCTTGGGTTCAGCTGTATAGGTGCACAGCTCTGAAGAGTTGTACGTGAAGAGCAGACGACCGGTTTGGTGGTTAGCTGCTCGACTGGTTGGCTGGCACCAATGGTCGAATGACTGTGTTGTGGACTAGGAAGATCGATCCGAAACTAGATGATTCAAAAGCCCAAGCTGTCTTAAACATCCAGGTCGAGATAGTACGGCTCAAGTGTTTACAAATATGACGACGGAAGCACCAAAGCGGAAGATTGCCCGCCTTCCGCCGCATCCACCCCTCCACGGCCCACACCAAAGGTCAGACTCAACTCAAACACAGAGGCAAAAAGCGATAGTAGAGAGCCAGCCACTCCTATCGCTGTTCTCCAGTTGCGCAATGCCTTCCCCAGAGGTTCATCATCTGTTCCATCACCCCATCGCGGACCACTCATTCTCCGCCGATAGGCAAACCTTGGCTGTAGCACGAGACAACAATGTTGAGCTTTATAAACGTTCAGGTAGCAGTTTCACATTGCAAGATGAGCTGAAGGGGCATGATAAGACAGTCACGAGCGTTGATATCGCACCATCGACCGGGCGGATTGTTACATGCTCACAAGGTATCTTCACATCTTAACTACCTCTAGAAGCTGGCTCTTTGGAAGATCATCTCTTTGGCTAATTGGACCCTGATAGACCGTAATGCGTACGTATGGGAACCATCCCCTTCTGGCTGGAAGCCCACGTTGGTACTACTCCGCATCAATCGGGCCGCTACCTTTGTTCGATGGTCTCCATCAGAACTCAAGTTCGCAGTGGGTTCTGGGGCTCGGGTCATTGCCATCTGCTATTTTGAAGAAGAAAATGATTGGTGGGTCTCGAAGCATCTGAAGAAGCCTATCAGGAGTACAATTACCACAGTTGCGTGGCATCCCAATTCTGTCCTGTTAGCAGCTGGATCGACAGATTCCCATGCAAGAGTTTTCTCTAGTTTCATTAAGGGTGTCGACGCTAGGCCTGAAAGCAGTGTATGGGGTGAGCGATTACCGTTCAATACGGTGTGTGGCGAATATCTCAATAATTCCGCTGGCTGGGTTCATGGTTGTGCCTTTTCACCGAGCGGAAATGCTTTGGCATTCACAGCGCATGACAGTAGCATTACTGTGGTGTATCCCAGCGGCCCAGATCAGCCGCCTACTGCTGTTGTCAGCGTGAGCACACAGCTCTTGCCATTTTTGAGCTTGATATGGAATAGCGAGAGTGAGATTCTCGCTGCAGGATACGTGGGTAATAACAAGATATGAGTATGAATGAGGACTAACATAACCAGGACTGCGAAACGTATCGCTTACGTGGAAACGAGCAAGGATGGCAAATCGTTGGTTCTATGGAATCTAAGGGTAGGCCAGGGATGGGGGATATGCGCGAGGAATCTGCTCTGAATATGTTCAGGCAAATGGATCTCAAAGGAAAGGCGAAGGATGATACCCAATTAAAAACAGTGCATCAGAATACAATAGCTACCATTAGACCCTATGATGAGGCAGGGGGATCTGTGAAGAAGTTCAGCAGTAAGTTACCTTAATCCAATAACTGTTTGGAATCGTTGTCTAACTTTCAGCAGCAAGTGGCGTGGATGGAAAAGTGGCTATTTGGTCTGTATAGTGAATCTAGAATAATCTCCTACCAACAGCAAATACAGGACCTTGGTCAAGCAGGGCCGTGCTTAACAAATCTCTAAATAGTTTCATTGAGTTTGGTCTTGCTTTAAACTTGTCCTCCAACGGCATTCCCATTGGTTCTATATCCTAAAGTTACTCAAAGCCGCAACGATTCCGAAGTGGAAAGTACTTCTAATAATGAAGCGCTGTCTGAGATGTGGAACAGCTTCAGATGCTAGAAGGCTATGGCTAAATCCACAAAGACCTCAGTAAGAACGTGGCTGTTCCAGAAAATCTTCCTTCACATGCTCTTGTTGACAGATTACTACATTTGGCCTGTATGTCCTTCTACACTCCACAATTGCGCAGCCTCTCTTTTGCCGCTCCCCTTACGATAGTTCCAATCTTGGGATGGAGCAAACATTCCTGAGGAGCACTGGCAGAGTCCTCCGTACACCATGGCTGCTCGCCTATACGGTGCGACAACGCCTGCGGCCTCTAAGCAAAACATTATTGTGACTCTGCCAGACCAGTTGTTTCAGGAGGGTCTCTTACGAAGCACTACAAGAGCAGCTGACCAGGTCAACAACGGAGCCTTTTCGCAAATCTCGCCATGTACCCAGCCATGCTCGCCGCCTGTTTGGTCTCGTCAGCAATTTTGAAGATCTAGAGATGACCCAGTACCATTCCAAGATCCACCCGAGCGCTCCCCACCTCCGACTCGGTTATATACTGCAGTCAAAGAGGAAAGGACATTAGGTGTCAATGCTGAATACGGAATGCCCAAGCCGCCACACATTTTAAAAGCAGAACCGGTGGCTTCTAATTCTATGTCTATCGACCACGAAAGCATTCGAAGCCCGCCTACCAAGTACACTCGCCTGACAAGTCTGCGTCCTGACCTCTTCTTGAACCAATGTGAGCTCTGTCAAAATCTTGAAGACATCTGCACTGCTGCCGCCGGTAACTTCTGGCGCTGCCAACCCCGTTCGGCCCACGATTGACCACACATTCTTCGCTCAGCTACTAATCACTCACGCAACTATCGCCACTTTGATTCCTACCCTAGAAGTACTCAACCTGCCATGACTAACAACCGATACGCTGATCACCAGGAGTCCGAGCTCTCGCCGATGAACTATCTGTTTCGAATCGTAGATCAGATGCGGGAGCAGACAAAGTAGGCCAACTCAGAAAGGTTCGAGCTCATCCACCGGATGGGAAACGTGTTCTCGGGGAGAGAAAAGGTCATGGCGGCTGCTGGGAGAGAAACCATAGAGCTGGATATGAGTCAAGAGGCCGTGTTGGATGTGGTCATGGCGGCAAGAGATCTTACGAGGTGGTTCTTGTGCGAGGACGGGAAGAGAGAGATTGACAGGATGGGCAAGGATATGTGGGGATTTGAAGCAGTTAAAGTAGGTCGATTGAACGAGAGATGACAGCCTGAAGGGGATGTTGACAAACGACAGTGTAAATGGTGGGTGTTGTTTTGCATTCTTAATTGAAGAGCTTCAGCAAGTTCGCATCAAGGTAGCAAAAATTCCATGCTCAATTTACAGTAGACTGGCGGCTTTGGAGAGATGATACACTGTGAGAACGCAATAACGAGTACCTACGATACCTACCCACGTTACCCTCCTCGACAACCCAATCGAGCAGCCGCTAGGGCTTTTGGTCGGCCCGAAAATTGAACCCCACCATGATTAGGGCTAGAATAAAACCGTTTATTCTACAATAAACGTGTTTAAAACTCACTAGCGGTTTATTCATGTTTGTTTATTGGTTTTATATTATGTAAGCAAGCTAAACCTATCTGGTTTAGCTGGGAGGGTTTGACCTCGCTGTCACCATTGCTCCATGGAGTAAATCTATCTTCCTACCGGGCTACCACCAGCTATGCCTCCTCAACGCGGTGGCAAACCTCGCAATCAGGCTGTTACTGGAGCCTTTCAGAGCATAATCCTACCAAACCGAATCGTTTCTGCAGTGAAGTGCTTATACTGTCACCTTCAAATGGCCTTCGGAACCAGTCGTCAGCAGACTCATCTGAATCAATGCACTGCTTACATCAATCGATCTTTCAATGAGTCAACTGCACTAGTTCAAACGATGCTATCATCAGCAGTTAAATCACTATCTATCGCAGTGGTTAAAGCATTGAATCGAACGGCAGCAATGACAGTCTACATGTTGAATCTATCACTAAATTAGACTGATCGCGTCGGGTCGAGTACCCGAGTTCGAGTCGGGTACTCGGCCCGTCAAGACCCGATTCGGGTCAGGATTCTTGACTCGAGTATTCGAGCCGAGTCAGAAGGTTCGACCCGAGTAATCGAGTCGAGTTAGAGGGTTGAAACCGAGTATCGACCCGGAATTCCCGACCCGGCCCGCCAAGACATGAAGGTAGATAGATAGATATTCTATTATGACTCCCTATTATGACTTTCTACCATGGCTCCCTACCAAATAGCCTCCATGTTTCCCCTTCATGGCTTCCCTTCATGGCTCCCCTTCATGGCTTCCCTTCATGACTTCCCTTCATGGCTCCCCTTCATGACTTCCCTTCATGACTTTCCTTCATGACTCCCCTTCATGGCTCCCTATCAAACGGCCTTTATGTTTCCCTACCATGTTTCCCTACCATGTTTCCCTACCATAGCTCCCTACCATAACTTCCTACCATAGCTCCCCTTCATGTTTCCCCGCCATGACTTTCTACCAAATAGTCTTCATGTTCCCCTTCATGACTTTCTATCAAGGTAATGCAAAAAGGTAATGCAAAAGTAAAAAACCGGAAAAATTATCTATATTTAGCCCTCTTGACGTCATATTCGATTCCTTGACGAGTCGAGTCGAGAACCCGAATCGAGTATCGACTCGAAGTCGATACCAGGCCGAATCAGAATGTTGAAACCGAGTATTCGAGCCGAGTCAGAAGGTTGATATCGAGTACTCGAGCTGAGTCAGAAGGTTGGTATCGAAACTCGACTCGACGATCAGTCTACACTAAATCACTATGAGAATTTGTACATTCGAGCTTATGAGCACGTCTTTCATTCTTAATACACATTTTCTTTGCACACGATCATGACAGAAGTGCTGTTGAATGAGATCTATCAAACGATGAAGGCGAAGATCGATTCTATGCTCATGAGTCATTATCTGAACTTCTTCAGCGATGAGTCGACTAATATACGAAAGAAAAAAGTCATAAATCTATGTGTGCACGTATCAAAAACAGCTACATCAAAAGAAGAAGAATTTCATTTGAGAGTCGAAGTCGACGTAACAAAGACTATGAATGCAAAAACACAAGCTCATTGACTATTGAATCACATCAACGAGATTCTTCAGAATCAGTTTTGAAGAATGAATACATTTGTCATCGATACATGTTCTATAATGAGAGCTTTATAAAGTGAGCTTGAAGCATTTGACGAGTTGAAGCATGTGTTCTTCGTTTCATGTGATAGTCATGATCTTCAGCTGTTGCTTGACAACATCATGAAGCTTTCGTGATTTACAAAGATACTAGAGAGAGCACAGTGAATTGTTAAATTCTTTCTCGCTGCTCTCAAAGAGCTGACAATTCTGTGAAAATTTCAGATGATGATTAGTACAATATCATGTTTTCGTCGAAGATTCTTGATATTTCTCAGCTTTACGCTCGTCATCTTTCTCTTTCGATTAGTCTTTTATCTATATAGAATCAAAAAACTTAACATCACACGACAGAATTCTTCTTCATTGAACTTACTTAAGAATCTTTCTCAGTTCTATTCATTAATTCACATATTAATTATTTTGTTTCTTTAGACATATGATCATAGATGCTCGCTTATACTCAACATCTCTACACGCTGAGTGTTAGAAACTAAACTAAACTAAAGATTCTATCAATATAGAGAATTGATTATTATATTACTTGAACTAGATACAGAACAATACATCAGATAATGTACAAGACGAAAGACAAAAAGTGAAAGAAAAGAACAAGAATTCAACTTTTATATACATGAATTGAGCAGAATCAAGACTAGACAGTGTTACGAAGCGTGTCGACATTGAATAGAGTCTAGTCAATAGGCTTTAGAAATTTCGGTATGTGAACAAGAAACAGCGATGTTTCGAATTGAAATATGCTGAAACATTTCATCTATTCGAGCTCTAGCAAACCGACTACTTCGTCCCTTTGTTTGCTCTACTATAGATACAGCTCGAAACTGTCTTCTTTCTTCTGTATTCTTAGTTTCCTAGTTATAGCTATCTCTATTGATCAAACATTCTATTCAGCTACGCACTACCTCGCTGCAGTGTGGTTAGATTCTAGGCATGATCTCAACAGACAGTAGTTTTATTGACCTAAGATTGCAAAGCAATTAAGATGATCAAAACAGAATTGTTGAGACTAGATTAAGATGATAATGACTAAATTAATGACTTGATTCAATGAATCAAGATTATTTAAAATATCAATGATTTATGTTTTAAATTGAATTAATGATCTGACATCATGACAGTAACTCTTCTCTTTAAGACTGAGCTTCTGCAAGATGATGAGAAGAAACAAGATGAAATAAGAAAGAATTGAAAACAAAGACTAAAATGAGACAAGAATTGATGTGAGTGCATTTTAATGTGATGAAGCACAGATGAAACTAGAATAAATCTGAGTCACATCTGAGTCAGATCTGAGCAAGATGTCTGAAGAACAAGATGAGATGAGATGCATTTTAACATGATGATGCACAGAAATTGAAATACATTTAAGTCACATCTGAATCAGATTTAAACGAGATGTTTGAGTCAGATCTAGACAAGATCTGAGTCAGATCTGAGCAAGAAGAAGACAAAACACAGTTTAATATGATGATGCATAAATGAAATTAAAATACATCTGAGTCAGATTTGAGTCAGATCTAGACAAGATCTGAGTCAGATTTGAGCTGAATTGAGATGATGAAGATTGAACTTAAAGTTCTTGACATTGACATTGAAACATCACACATGACAGTACATGTGATTCTTCGATGACAGAGTTGACTGTTACGAAGCGTGTCGACGTTGAATAGAGTTTAGTCAATAGGCTCTAGAGATTTCGATATGTAAACAAGAAACAGCGATGTTTCGAATCGAAATATGCTGAAACATTTCATCTATTTGAGCTCTAGCAAATCGGCTACTTCGTTCCTTTGTTCGACCTACTATAGATACAGCTCGAAACTGTCTTCTTTCTTCTGTATTCTTAGTTTCCTAGTTATAGCTACCTCTATTGATCAAACATTCTATTCAGCTACGCACTACCTCGCTGCAGTGTGATTAGATTCTAGGCACGATCTCAACATTGACGAGATGATATTTATTGAACACTTGCTCACAATTATTCAGAAGATGAAAAGACTCTCAAGTAAAGAAGTGATCTTTTCAATCAACGTAATACTTGAGCAGAGATGAGCTATAGCATCTATTATGCTTGAAGTTTAGTATGTTGTTTACATATCAGAATCTTTCATCATTTTCAATGATAACAAATTCTTAAGATTTCTGACATTGACTCAAAAGAAAGTCACTTGCAATATGATTTAGAAGAATAACATGAAAGATTGAATGAATCTTCATGAATGTTAAAAGATTTAACTCAATGATCAGAGAATTATTCTTAAAGACACGCTTGATCTTGAAGAGATCAACATTATGATCATTTAACTTAACAGCAAGATGAATGATTTTGAGATTGCAAGCATTCAGTCAGACTTCATCTTCGATGAAGTATTTAGAACAAGAATGACGAGAGAGATTGACATTGAATTCATAAATGATCTGAGTTATAAGCATCTCATCACGTAGATGCTCAGTTAATTTCTTCATCTTCTTGATGAACTCTTTGACATTGATTAACTTATTTCAAGCTTGAGATGTAAGATTCTTGAACAAAGATTCAAAAGACTTGAAGTCTAAACATGAGTTTTAACTTGAATTGATCAAGAAGAATGATGCTAAAGTGATTAATGATGATGCATTATTGATGATGAATTCAACTTCAGAAAGTCATTTAACTCAGTCATTCTGCATGTAGTTGATGAAGACTTGAAGATAATGCTTCATGACAGCATTGATTCTTTTAATTTGATCATCGATTTCAAAGTGATACATCATTAATAACTTGATGTTTATCTTCAGCATTTTACACATATGCTTTCAGACATTGAAGATGAATTGTGTATCTCGATCAGATACAAAGAACTCAAGTAAATCATGATGTTTTCAAATATGAGCATAAAAGTAATTGATAACTTCTTCAACTTTCATAAAAGTAGTGAGAACTAAATGTTTCATTTTGATAAAATGATCAATGAAGACTAAAACATATTTATATATGATATTCATGAAGATACTGAGCGGTAAAAAATCTACATAATTCATGAAGACATCACGTCAACAATGTTTGAGAACTGAAAGAAGATGCAATTATTCTTGAGTTCATTGTCTAAAGAGTTTGAAGCATGTGCACATGTGACAGTTTTATACAAAGCGTTGAACATACTTATAAATGTTTGATCATCAGTAGACTTGACTGATCAGTTCATAGCTTTTTGCTCTTTCTAAGTGATCATTGACAACACTATCATGAATGAGCTGAATGATACAAAGATGTAATTTATGTGAGTTGAGCACGTACTTTCTTTCTTAAAAGTACAGATGATTCTCGTGAATTTTACACTCAACTAAAGAAATCTTGTTGTGATGTTGTGTTTCATTGCAAAGCACTTCAATTATCTGAACTGCAAATTTGTCATTGATTTCAACTTGCTTTCATAATGTCTGAGTGAGAGTATCAGCAGAATCTTCATCAAGATTCAGAGTGTTTTGATCTAGTTAAGACTTAACGTCTTCAACGTTGAATTCTTTGATTTCTAGATTCATGAGAACTAGAATTTGTAAAAATGCTGAGATAACTGAGAACAGATGTAACTGAACTGAATTCAGAATGATAATTTGTGACTGAAGCTTCATGATTTTAATGTCAAAGACATTGAAGACGAGATTTTTAACAATATTGAAGTTTAAAACATGAGTTTTTAGAATTATCTGATGTTGATATTGATGTTAAGAATTGAATGTATCTTTCTCTTTAAAAAAATCTTCTGAGCGACGTGTCAAAGCATTCAACTTATCATTGATCTTGTTGAAATGATAAGCGATGCAATAGTTGAATTTAAACAGAAACTCACTTCAATGAGCTTAATGACGACTCAACTGCTTAGTTGACATGAAATACTCAAGATTTTTATGATTCGTGATCATCTCGACAGAGTAGTTAAAGTCTTCAAGCTTTGATCATCATTTCTTGAAAGTGCAAACAATGATCATGAATTCTTTATTGTAGATCTCGTAGTTACACTTGATTGAGTTATGCTTCTTTGAAAAGTAAGTGATTGAATGAAGAATCTCATTCTCATTGTATTAAGAAAGAATGTCTTTGAACACATAGTTCAAAGCATTGATTTCTATCACAATCTTGTGATCTGAATTATAATGATGAAGAATAATCTTGAAAGTGAAGACTTTCTTAAGAATGTTGAATGCAATCTGACATTTCTGAAATCAGATAAAGAATACATCTTTTCTGATGAGATGAGTGAGTGAAATAGCTATTCTACTATAATCATAGATGAATCTTTTATAGAAGTTCGCGAAATCTAGAAAACTTTGAACATCTTTAACGTTGATCAGAATGAATCAATTGACAATGATGTTTATCTTAGAAGAATTTATCTTAATCTCTTCAATGATGATTATCAATTCTAAATATGAAACTTAAGTGATGTGAAACTTGCATTTGATTATATTCATCTGAAGATTTGCTTCTTGCAGCTTTTACAGAATGAGCTTGACATGAATTTTATGCTCAAGTTCATTGTTGAAATAAATCAAGATGTCATTCAAATAAGCTGTATAAAACTTATTTAAATGTTTGCAAAGAGTATTGTTGATGTACTTCTGAAACAAGACAGACTCATTACATAAATTAAAGAGCATGACTAGATACTCAAATAATTCAAATCGAGTGCAAAAGATGATGAGAGCTTCATCTTCTTCTTTGATTCAAAGTTGATTGAATGCAAAGATGATATTCAGCTTGATAAAGATTTTAGCTCGATTTAAATGATTCAGCGTTTCTGAGATTAAAGACAAAGAATATTGATTCTTGACTGTGATAGTGTTCAGATCTCAATAGTTCATGCAGAAGCAAAGTTCTTCTTCGAATTTCTTGATGAAGAGAACAGAAACAATCATCTGAAAGTGATTAACTCAAATGAAATCTTTGCTCAGATTTTCATTCAGATAATGACGAAGTTCTAGAATTTTATCATGACTCATGTTGTATAAAGCGAAGACTGAAAATTGAGCATCTTCTTTAAGATGTATGACATGATCATGAGCTTGATGCAAAGACAAGATATCAACGTTCTTCTTGAAAAAAACATCTAGAAACTTAAAATATCTGAATGATAAAATTGTGACTGAATCGACATTCTTACTTTGTTGATAGATTTCAAGATTTTCTTGTGTCATAAATGCAGTTAAATAAAATTTCTTTTTCATTTGATGAAGATTCAAATGAAGATTTTTATCATATATACTGTTTTGAAAATGAGATGAAAACTGAACAAGAGTTGAACTGTTCTTTGAATAAACAGTCAAAGTTGTGTGACGCGATTTTAACTCATCAAAGTCTAGACTAGAAGATGAGATTGATTCAAGATTCAAGAAAACATCGATTTTTCTTAAAGTGACGCTAAACACTTCAATGTCTTTGACATGAGCAGCATGATCAAAGCTTTAAGCTTTTAACTCGACTATGTCAAGTTGTATAAAAGATCAATCAAATTGATCTGCTTGAAGAACAACAGAAATTCTAAAGAAGAAAGAATTTTGACATTTGATTTTTGATAAGTATTCTTTTTGAATGACTTGAAGAATACAACTAGAAGTTTCTTGTTTCAGATGAAAGACAAGATTGAATGAGATTTGTTTCTTGTGAACAAGCTGAGTATTAATTAACTTCTCATGAGCAAACGAGAAGTTAAATTGCTTCTTGTGAGCAGATGAGAAACTGAGTTGCTTCTTGCAAGTGAATTGAAAACTGAATTGCTTCTTGTGAGCGAACTGAAAACTGTTGAGATCATGCCTAGAATCTAATCACACTGCAGCGAGATAGTGCGTAGCTGAATAGAATGTTTGATCAATAGAGATAGCTATAACTAGAATATTAAGAATACAGAAGAAATCAAAGGGAAATTTCGAGCTGTATCTATAGTAGGGCAAAACAAAGAGAGCGAAGCAGATTTGCTTAAGTATCAAAAGCGCTAGAATAGAGTGTTGAGGCTAGAAGTTCAACATGAGTCAAAATCTCTAAAGCTTGTTAACTAGAAAACTCTATTCAATTTCGACACACTTGTAACAAAAACTGAGTTGCTTCTTGTGAGTAAACTGAAAACTGAATTGCTTCTTTCAAGTGAATGAGAGATTGAGTTGCTTCTTGCAAGCAAACTGAAAACTGGGTTGCTTCTTTCAAGTGAATGAGAAACTAGATTGAAAAAAAGCTACTTTGTTAACTTTGAACGAGAAATTTTCTTCTTGTTGATTAAGATCATAGATCTTGACGAAAAATGAGTAACAATGATTAAGACAGAAGAAGAAAGACAAGATGAGAATATTGTGCTCAAAATTAACATTAATGACGTGATGATGAAGTTATGACAGACTCATGATGATGAAATACTGACTTAATTCAATGATATAAAAGAATAGTCTTTTGATGTATTTATCAAGAATCATTGTGATTTCAACGACATGAGTAATGTCATCAATTAAAGTGACTTGATCATCAAATTCTTGAAGTCTGCAAGAGTAAATTAATTGATGCAAGAAAAGATGATGTTGTTGCGCAAAGAATTTATTCATAAAGACATAAGTGAAGACTTCACTATCAATCAGAGCAAGAGCGAGAACTCTAGATTGAACTTGACGTAAAATACAGAATATTATCATGTAATTATCTTTAAATGTTGAATTGAATTCAAAGAGTTTCAAGACAGATTTAGCAAAAAACTTTCTATATGATTGAAGTGAGAGTGAGAAGATTGAGACTAGTAAATAAGATGATATATATACAGATTTCTGAACGCGACTTAGCTCAGAAACTAAACTTTTTTCGCAGACAGCAAGATTTCTTCATTTATACTGATGACATCACTGTCATAAACGTTTATGATATGCAGAGTGAAGAGCTTCTTATTTGAGCATTCTTTAGCAATTTTGCTTGAATGTTGCAACTTGCAGTAGTAGCACAGCTTTTACTTGTTGCAAATTTTCTTGATCTCAGAAATGATCAGAATCTTATCTTGAATGATGATAATAACGAAGCTTAAATTCATTGACTCATTGAGAAACAAGAGAGAAAGAGACGAAGATTGAAGATACTGTCAAAACAACAGTCACAGAGATGATGATCTTTGAACTCAAAGAATTACTAGTCAATGCAAAGATGCTCTTGACTTTGATGAATGAAACAATGATGAAAACGAAGCGAGATTGACGATGCTTAAGCTGCTGAAGCTCTTCATCAATGTCAGAGAATGCTTAAATTCATTAATGAAAGATGAATGATTGAATTTCATCAAGATTTCATCAGAAGAGAACAACGACTTGAGTGAAATAATTGACATTGCGCTTCAGACAGTCAGTTAACAAGAAATCTTTCATCAAAAAATGTTCTTTCTTTTGATAGAAGAGATTGTAATAGTTGACAAAGCTATTCATGTCTTGCTTCAGAATTTCACGAAGATATAAATGAGCATCTTCTGTCTTGAAAGAATTGTTACAGCAATAATGCAACTTGTGTTGTCAATCTGCAAAGATAAAAATGATACAGAGATCATTGACTCGATATTGATTCATTAGATTGTGAGTCTTCTTATCTGTTAGAAGTCAGCATAGAGTGAGTCAATATGAGTGTCATTTAACTAGAAGATAAATGCTAAGAAAGAAAGATAGCTACAGAAAAGAAGCTGATTACATATATGTGTTTCTCAGTCAACGCTAGACTCAATAAAGACTAGTCAAGATGATGAAGCGAGAATAAATCTGACAAGACTAGAAGATTGAGTCTGACAAGACTAGAATCATGACATTATTCTTTCTCTTCGATGATTCATGTTCACATGAATGTATTTTCTGCTCGACTTGATTGATTGCTCAATCATGATTTCACAGGCTCAGATCTGCTAAATCGTGATTGATTGAATTGTTGATTAGTGCAATTTGTTTAAGTATTGAATATAAAAATCATCAACAATCTTCTGAGCGTTTATAAATTCGTTATCATCAGCGTTGTATCAATTGAGATCATTGTCATAGTTATTTCATTTGACTCTATACTGAAGTTGTCTTCAATATCAACGAAAATTCAATATATCATCGATTTTTCACTCGTTTTCATCGTTTATCATTATTGAATCTGAGAGTTCATTCTTTTGATCAGACAAGAGATTATCAATAACAGAGCGAAGCAAATCAGAATAAAATACATCATAAACATGCATAGACTCTGATAATTTCAGTTTATATGAAGAGTCAACAAGATCTAAATTGATGAAAGAATTGAGCATTTTGTCATCTAGCTTTTTGAAAGATTTCGCTGTAATGATGTTTCTTTCATTCAGAAACATCTTTGATTTAATCTTGTAATTGTTACGAGCGTATCAAGACTGAACAAGGCTGAAGCTCTAATCAATTCGCAGTGAACGCTAGCGAGTTCTCTGCGTAATGATTAGAACTAATCAGCGAGCTAGCCAGATATGACTCAGATATGACTCAACACTCTTTTTCTTTCTCAACATTCTTTTCTTTCATCAACATCTTGTTCATCTACATCACATTCTTTTCATATCACAAACATATTTCTTTTGAGCCTAGCGCAGTCTCTGAACATTACATAAATAGAAGCTCTTGTATCAATCTTCTTCTGTATTCTTAATATTCAGTTATAGCTATCTCTAAAGATCAAGCACTATTCAACCCTGACTTTCGCTGATTGACTCACCTAGGCACGATTCTGACAGTAATCAACTTCTTTTCTATGCTTATTGACTTGTTTCATCATTTGTTCTCATGTTTTGACTAGCGACTTGCGAGCAAACTTCAGTGTTTTGTTCATATGTTCAGATATATTCTCAACTTTAGTCATCTGCAAGCGTTCACAAGAACTTTCATATTCAATGACATTGAATTCAAAGCTCATACGAGAATGAAAGTCTTTGTTTAGAAAGAAAAAGATCAAGAAAATGACTGAGAACAGAGCATTATTGTCGATGAACTCAATCATGAGTAGTAACTTAGTTCAGTCATTCTGCATGTATGAACAGAAGAATCAAAGATATTTTTCAACGTTTTGATTAACTCGTTCACTTTGATCATCAATCTAAAAGTGATAGACTGTAAAGAGTTGAAGATTAATGTCTAGTCTTTTGCAAAGCAACTTTCATAAAATGAAGATAAATTGAGAGTCTCGATTTGAAACAATGAAATCAAGTAAATTGTGTATTTGATATATTCATTGAAGCATTAGCTCAGCTGTTTTTTCTGCTGTGATTCTCTCATCATTAATGAAGCAAGAAATATAATGTCGTTTCTTTGTCAATCTACATATCACTGTTAGTATGATGTTTTTACCTTTTGAAAAAGATAAGTCAATGATGAAATTCATGACTATGTTCTTTCATTGCTGTTCAAGTATGAGTAGAGAATGTAGTAGTTCATTGAATTTATCTCAAGAAGTCTTTGATCATTGACAAATGTAGCAGTTTCAAATATATTAATTTATTGTCTTTCGCATTGAAAATCAATAGTAGTATCTTCTTATGATCTTCATCGTTCTGAGAATTTCAAGATGATCAATAGAAGATTGATCATGAACTTCTTGAATTAACTTCATTTGAAGATGCTCATCAAAGAAAACTCATAGAAGATCATCTTGATATAGTATTTCATTCTGAACTTGACAATTTCTTAATTTAATATCTTCATATTGAGCTTCATCTTTTAATATGACTTCACAAAGTAGAATACAATTCTCGTTGATTCTGTTAGCTTCTAGAATCAATCAATAAATTGATTCATCATTCTCTTTCTCTTCTAGATCAGCGATTTTCATTCGATTCAACGTGAGAATCGTAGTTCGCTGATAGCGACATCATTCATTCTTGAAGCTTCTAGAAACTGAATTGACTTGACGAGTCAATGCATCGACTTTGATGTTTTATTTGTCTGAGCGATACATGATTTTAAAGTTGAAGTCAACGAGCTTTTATACTCAGCGCATTTAACGTTTACTTAACTCTTTATCTTTCATTAATGACGTTAAAGCTTAATGATCAGTGAACATCTTGATGAATAGCTCAGTCAATTTCAGCTCAGATCATCTGTTACGAAGCGTGTCGGCATTGAATAGGGCCTAGCCAATAGGCCCTAGGGATTTCGGTATGTGGACAAGGAACAGCGATGTTCCGGATCGGAATATGCTGGAACATTTCATCTATCCGAGCCCTAGCAAACCGGCTACTTCGCCCCTTTGTTCGGCCTACTATAGATACAGCTCGGAACTGTCTTCTTCCTTCTGTATTCTTAGTTTCCTAGTTAGAGCTACCTCTATTGATCAAACATTCTATTCAGCTACGCACTACCTCGCTGCAGTGTGGTTAGATTCTAGGCACGGTCCCAACATTAAACTAAGAATCCGTTAACCCTACGATACGAGTACCAATATTCATTCAAGACACTCGGCGGACAACGGAACGAGTCTAAAGAAATTTGTTTACCTGGTGGTCGACGACTCCGAAAGACAGAACAACACCAGGGGGTCAATAGGATCAACGGCGAGGCTGTTGAATTGCTAGAGGACTTACCGCTCATTCAGTAGCACCGGTTCACCCGATCAATAGAACCAACGGGAACATATGGCCGTTGATTGCTAGAGGATCACAAACTCCCTCCCCCCCCAAAAAGCTCGTGGATCAGTCGAGTCAAAATAATCTGTGCCATCAAATTCGGTCCGGCTCGATCCGAATCCAGGTCAATTTAGTGAGCCTGCTACAAAGGCAAGTCAATAGTCGACCTCTTCGATGAGCTAGTCGGTTCCCTTCTAGTGAGCCTGCTACAAAGGCGCTGTCAATGCGATGACCTACCTACCCACATCGCTCTACCTATCAGTGAACCGGCCTACCTCGTGTTCCTGTGTCAACTAGTGAGCCTGCTTCAATGGCA
>JAABUR0100002963.1_pt1 | contig 24678 bp, 33 predicted proteins | sample 5560091 | NCBI WGS metagenome assembly JAABUR01 (sample SAMN10711879, study PRJNA513375) | rock metagenome | isolation source: Antarctica rocks | place: Antarctica: Victoria Land, University Valley sud
CGAGCGGGTCCAGGTTGTCGAGCACGCGGACGCGCTCGCCCGCGGCCAGCAGGGCGTCGACGAGGTGCGAGCCGACGAAGCCCGCGCCGCCGGTGACCAGAACCGTGTCGTTCACCAGACCGTGTAGAAGAGCAGCTCGGTGGCCAGCGCCTGGCAGGCCAGGGCTGCGAGCACCGGTCGAAGGTATCGCTGGGGCAGCGCGGTGGCGGCGGCGATGCACAGCGGCGGCACCAGGAAGAGGTAGATCCGCTCGGTCTCGGCCTTGGTGAAGCCCAGCACGGCCGAGATGGCCAGGACGGCGAACAGGGCCAGCGCCACGGCCTGGCCCGCCCCAAGGGCGCGCAGGCCCAGCCAGGCGATGGGCAGGCCGGCGGCGATCAGGAAGGCGCTCGGGGCGCCGAGCACCCAGAAGGCGTACGGGCGCCCCGATGCCACCCCCTCGCGGTAGACGCTCTCCGCAGCGCGCAGGGCGCCGAATGGGTCGAAGCCGGTGGCCAGGTACAGCAGCGCATAGAAGACGACGAGCCCGGCGGCGCAGGCCACAGACAGCGCGGCCGCCGACCGTACGCCCTCGCGACGCAGCGCGACGAAGGCCATCAGCGCCCCCACGCCGAGATTCGCCCAGGAGAAGAAGGAGGCCACCGCCAGCGCGGCGGGCCCGGCGACGCGGGCGGCCAGGCCCGAGGCGGTCGGGCGAGCGCTTCCGCCCGACCCCGCCGCGCGGGCGGTCACGCCGGACCCCGCCAGCGCGATCATCGCCCCGACCGCGAGCGTGGCGTAGAGGGCGTCGGCCGAGGTGGCGCCGTGCAGCACGGCCGAGGGGGCGAACGCGTAGAGCAGCGTCGCCGCGCGCGCGGTGCCCTCGTCGGCCAGCCGGCGTGCCAGGACGTAGACCATCGGCACCGAGAGCGCTCCGGCCCCGATGGTGAGCGCCGCCATTGCCTTCGCGCCGTCGATGCCCAGCCCGTGCAGGGTCAGGAGCAGCCCCGGAGGGTGGCCGACGGCGTTCACCGTGAGCGACGTGCCCACCTGGGCGAAGGTGTCCAGGAAGAAGCGGGTGCCGAGCTCGAGGGCGGGAAGGGCCGGGAGGTACTCGCTGGCGCCCTCCCGGCCGGGCACCTCGTAGACCGCCCACAGGCCCTCCACGCCCGTGCGGGCCACCCCGAGGCCCAGGCGCAGGGCCAGGCCGAGCACAAGCGCCCCGACGGCGAAGCGCACCGCCGTCAAGCCAGGTGCCCGCAGCCGGTGCGTCACCGCGACCGCCACGGCCAGAATCGCCACGGCCGCCGCCGCGGTCGGCTCCACGTCGGGTGAGAAGCGGTAGAGCAGGGGCGAAAGCGGGGTCCCCAGGTCGTGTCCCGCCGCGGTGGCTCCGAGCCCCCAGGCCACCGTCGCGGCGACCGCGAGCGCGCCGACGATCGGCACCACCCGCTCAGGATCCAGGCTCGGGCGTGGCCGAGCCACGCGCTGCGCGCACACCGCGCGAGCGTACGCGGATCGGTGGGGCTCACCCGCGCCAGCTTCGCCCCCGTTCGCTTTTCGTAAGCCAACCGGCATAGCCTCGGGGGGTGGCGCCGGTAGATGTGATCCTTCCCGTGCTCGACGAGGCCGAGGCGCTGCCCTGGGTGCTCGGGCGCATGCCCGCGGACCACGAGCCGATCGTGGTCGACAACGGGTCGACCGACGGGTCGGCCGAGCTGGCCGGCCGCCTGGGCGCGCGGGTGGTGTCGGAGGCCCGCCGCGGCTTCGGCGCCGCCTGCTTCGCGGGGCTGACGGCGGCGACGCGGGACAGCGTGGCGTTCATGGACTGCGACGGGTCGCTGGACCCGGCCGAGCTTCCCGCCGTCACCACACCGGTGACCGGCGGTGAGGCCGACCTGGTGATGGGGGCTCGGCACGCCGAGCGCGGAGCCTTTCCCGTCCACGCCCGGGTGGCCAATCGCCTCCTGGCCGCAGAGGTCCGGCGGCGCTCCGGCGTCGTGCTGCGAGACCTCGGCCCGATGCGCGCCGCACCCCGTGAGCCACTGCTGGCTCTTGGGATGCGTGACCGCCGCTTTGGCTGGCCGCTGGAGATGGTGCTGCTGGCCGCCGGCGCTCACTGGCGCATCCGTGAGGTCCCCGTTGGCTACCGCGCCCGCTCGGGGAAGTCCAAGGTCACGGGCACGGTTCGCGGGACGGCCCGGACGGTGCGCGACATGGCGGTGGCGCTGCGGTGATCGACGCGGCACTGCTGGTGATAGCCAAGGCGCCCCTCGCGGGCCGGGTCAAGACGCGGCTGTGCCCCCCGTGCACGCCTACCCAGGCGGCGGCGATCGCCGAAGCGGCCCTGCGCGACACGCTCGCCGCGGCGGCGGCCACGCCCGTGAAGCGGCGGGTGGTGGTGCTCGACGGCGACCCCCCCGGCTGGCTCCCGGACGGGTTCGAGCTCGAGGCCCAGCGCGGCGAGGGCCTGGCCGAGAGGCTGGCCGCCGCCTTCGAGTCCTGCGGCGGGCCGGCCTTTCTCGTGGCCATGGACACTCCCCAGGTCACGCCCGCGCTGCTCATCGACGCCGTGCGCCGGCTGACCGAAGGTCGCGCCGATGCGGTCCTGGGTCCGACCCCGGACGGCGGCTACTGGGGGATAGGGCTGCGCCGCCCCGCGCCCGAGGTCTTCGCCGGAGTACCGATGTCGAGTCCCGGGACGCTCGCCGCGCAGAGCGCCCGCCTGGCCGAGGTGGGGCTGTGCTCCCAGACGCTCACGACCCTCGAGGACGTGGACACGATCGAGGACGCCCGGCGGGTGGCGGCCACGGCGCCCACCACCCGCTTCGCGGCTGCGCTGCGTGAGTCAGGCCACGCGGCCGATCGCCAGCAGCCCGTGCCCGAAGCCGCCGCCTGATCCGGTCTCCAGGCCCCAGATTCCCCGCGCGAGCGCGTCGCTTCCCCCGACGTGGGTGCGCACGAGAGCGTGACGGCGAGCGGCCAGGTCCTGGTGCACCACCGCGACGGGGCCCGCGGGCAGCGGTGGCAGGGCCCTGGTCAGCGCCGGGCCGGGCGGGTCACCGTCCAGCAGGGCGCCGAGCGCACCGCGCAGCGGCGGCAGCCCGGGCCAGTAGCGGCTCTCGTCGAGCTTGGGGCCGGCCTGCACCGACCGGTCCTGAAAGCTCGCGACCCGGATGCCGGCGGACTCGAGCACCGAGCCCAGCTCCGACGGGCTCCAGGGGTGCACCGCCACGTCGATCCCCAGGAGGTAGGGGAGGAGCCGATCGGGGCCGGGCCGGGTGTCCCACAGCCGCGGCCACTCCAGCGAGAAGAGGCCCAGCGCCTCGACCGCGACGATCGCGCCGGGCTGCGCGTGACGCGTGATCTCCGCCAGCAGCCGGCGAAGCTCGGCCGGACTCAGGTGCGAGGCGAGCCCGAAGGCCGCCAGGTACAGGTCGAAGGGCCGGTCGCCGACGGGGCCCAGGCCCTCGCGCAGATCGTGCACCACGTGAGAGCCCGGGCCGCCCGCCTCCGGTGTGCGGAAGTCGACCCCCGTGTAGTCGCTCATCTCGCTGCCCGCGAGCAGGGTCCCGAGGCCGCCGCCCGACCCGAGGTCGAGGACCCGGCCACCAGGGGCACGGGCCACCAGGCCACGGGCCGTGCGGGCCAGCTGGGCCGCCTCGAGCTGCTCGCGAACCGCGTCGTCCGGCGCCGGCGTGTAGGCCCCGGGGAGTTGACCGGCTTCCATGGCCGCCCAAGCTATATGCCTTTCCGATGCCCATTCACAGCCCGATACCGACGCGTAAGAAAGCCGAAAGCTCCCTGATGTCCCATGTAGCCATGACCGTTCGGCTCTGCGTCGCCGTGCTCGTCCTTGCTCTGGGCCTCGCCTCGTGCGGCGGATCCTCCAGCGAGCTGGTCCCCGCCGCCGAGCCGGCCAAGTCGCCTCCACCCGCACAGAAGCCCGAGGGCCGGGTGGTGGCGGTGGGCCACAAGCCGGAGGGGCTGGTGGCCGACGGGCGCACCCGGCTGCTCGCGGTGGGCCTGACCAACCCGGACCGGCTGGCCCTGGTGGACATGGACTCCGGCCGCGTAGTGCGCCGCGTGGCGCTGTCCGAGGCGCCGCGCCACCTGGCCCTGGCCGGTCCCGGCGGTCCCGTGCTGGTGCCCGCGGAGAAGTCGAACGAGCTGGTGGAGGTCTCGCTGCCCTCGGGTCGCAAGCGGGTCACGCGGGTGGGGCGCCAGCCCCACGACGCCGCCTCCGATGGCAGGGGTACGGTGTTCGTGGGCAACGAGGGCGGCGACTCCGTGTCGTTGGTCCGCGCAGGGCGGGAGGTGCGCAGGGTCAAGGCGCCGGTCCAGCCAGGCGGGGCGGTCACCTCCACCGATGGCCGGCTCGTCGCCGCGGTCGGGGTGAGCGAGCGGGCGCTTGAGCTCTACGACGCCGGCAGTCTGCGTTCGCGGGGCAAGATCGACGTGGGCGTGGGACCGACGCACGTGGCGGCCCGCGGCCGGCGCTTCTTCGTCGTCGACACCCGCGGCAATGCTCTGCTGCAGGTACTCACCGGCGGCCGCCTGCGCGTGCACCGGCGGATCAACCTGCCCGGCGCCCCGTACGCGATCACCTTCGACCCCCCACGCAAGCGCTTCTGGGTCACCCTGACAAAGACCAATCGGGTGGTGGAGATGTCCGACCGCCACGAGCTGCGGTCCTTTGCGACGGTGCGCCAGCCCAACTCGGTGGCCGTCGACCCGGTCACCGGAAGGGTGTTCGTAGCCAGCCGGGCGGACGGGACGCTGCAGTCCTTTCTGCCCTCGCGGCTGGCCGACGGCCTCCGCTGAGCAGCCCTAACGGCTCCCTTACGAGCGTGGCTGGGTGCTTTACGCGAGCACTCGCGGAGGCCATGCTCGCTCGAGATGCCCGACGCCCGACGCCCGCCCACTCCGCCGCTACCCGACGCGGGGCCCTTCCGGGCGTCCTTCTGGCGCAGCCCTCTGCGCGGGCCGTGGCTGGCCTCCTTCCTCAGCGCCGCGCTGTTCCCCCTGATCGTGGTCTGCTCGGTCACGGGCCTGCTCTCCCACGCCGCCTATGAGCCGGGCCTGGGTAACAACGCGCTGTTCGACGAAGGCGTGGACCTCTACTTCTTCTCCTGGCCGGTGCGGCCCGCGTGGCTCTACGCGGTCACCCAGGGGCTGCACATCGTGACGGGCCTGGCCGCCGTCCCGATCCTGCTGGCCAAGCTGTGGGCGGTCATCCCTCAGCTGTTCGAACGGCCCGCGGTGCGATCGCTGGCCCACGCGGTCGAGCGGCTCAGCCTGGCTCTGCTGGTCGGAGGCAGCCTGTTCCTGTTCGCCACCGGCATCCTCAACATCCAGCTCTGGTACCCGTTCGGCTTCTCCTTCGTGCCGGCGCACTACTACGCGGCGTTCGTGTTCATGGCCGCGCTGACCTTTCACATCGTGTCTAGGGTCGCTACCGCGCGCCGCGCGTTTCGCGAGCGCGGCGTGCTGCGCCCGCTGCGCGACGACCTCGAGCACACCGAGCCCGAGCCCGCGCTCGAGGGACTTCACACCACCGCGCCCATGGCGGCGGCGCCACCCACCATGAGCCGCCGCCTGCTGCTCGGCACCGTGGGCGCGGCCTCGGCCGGGTTGGGGCTGATGGGCCTCGGCCAGGTCGCCGGCGGGCCGTTTCGCAAGCTCGCCCTGCTCGCTCCCCGCGGCGACGGACCGGGCAGCGGGCCCAACGCCTTCCAGGTGAACAAGACGTTCGCATCGGTCGGGATCCCCAAGGCAGACGTAGGCGACGGCTGGCGCCTGCTGATCTCCTCCGACGGCGGCCTGCGCAGGGCGCTCAGCCGCGCCGACCTCCTGGGCATGGACCAGGTCAGCGCGGACCTGCCGATCGCCTGCGTGGAGGGCTGGTCGACCACCCAGCGCTGGACGGGGGTGCCGATCGCCGCGCTGGCGCGGATGGCCGGCGCCGATCCCGGCGCCGAGGTCGAGGTGCGCTCGCTCCAGGCCTCGGGCGTCCTTCGCCGCGCCACGCTGAACGCGGCGCAGGCCGGCGACCCGCGCTCGCTGCTGGCCCTGAAGGTCAACGGGGCCGACCTGTCCCTCGATCACGGCTTTCCCGCACGGCTGATCGTGCCCGCCCTGCCGGGAGTGCACAACACGAAATGGGTCGGCGAGCTGGCGTTCGGGAGCCCGGCGTGAAGCGCTTTCGCTACGAGTACGGCGACAACCCGGTCCACCTGGTGGTCGGAGTGGTCAGCCTCGCGGTGGGGGTGTGGGCCCTCTACAAGGCGCTCGGGGTGCTGGGCATCCCCATCAACTTCGTGAAGTGGTTCGCCGGGGGGGTCGTGCTCCACGACCTGGTCTTCCTGCCCATCTACTCCGCGATCGGCGTCCTGGTCGCGGCCGCCGTCACCGGCGGCAGCCGCTCGCGGCTGCGGATCGCCGCGCTGAACCACCTGCGCGTGCCGACGCTGCTCTCGGCATTGGCGCTGCTGGTGTGGTTCCCGCTCATCCTGCGCAAGGCGCCCGGCTCGTTCGAGCGCCTCACCGGCCAGGCCAACGACTTCTACCTCGGGCGCTGGCTGGCGCTGTGCGCCGTCCTGTTCGCGGGCTCGGCGATCGTCTTCCTCATCCGCCTGCGCTCTCTGAGGCGCTCTCCGTGAGACTGGGTGCGATGAACGGAGCCGATGAGTCTCGCGGATCGGTGCTCGTAGTCGACGACGAGCCCACGATCACCGAGGTGGTGTCGGCCTACCTCAAGCGAGCCGGCTACTCGACGCGTGTGGCGGGCGATGGCCCGCATGCGCTCGAGCAGGCGATCCTCGACCGCCCCGACCTGGTCGTGCTCGACCTGATGCTTCCCGGCATGGACGGGCTGGAGGTCCTGAGGCGGCTGCGCGACCTGGACCGGATCTCGGTGATCCTGCTGACGGCCAAGGGCGAGCCCAGCGATCGCATCATCGGGCTGCGGCTGGGGGCCGATGACTACGTGGTCAAGCCCTTCTCGCCGGCGGAGCTGGTGGCGCGGGTCGACGCCGTGCTGCGCCGGGTGGTCCCCGAGCCCGAGCTGGAGGACCCGATCGCCTTCGACGACCTGGAGCTCGACCCCGTCGGGCGGCGGGTGACGATCCGGGGCGGGGAGGTGCAGCTGACCGTGCGCGAGTACGACCTGCTGCTGCACTTCGTCCGCCATCCCGGGCAGGTGTTCTCCCGCGACCAGCTGATGGACGCGGTGTGGCAGTACTCCTTCTACTCGGACACCTCCACGGTCACCGTGCACGTCCGCCGGCTGCGGGCCAAGATCGAACGCAACCCCTCCGAGCCGCGCTGGCTGGAGACCGTGTGGGGCGTGGGCTACCGGTTCCAGCCGTGAGAGCATCGCGCGGCCTTCTGCTCCTGTCCGCCGGGGCGGTCGTCGGCGGGCTGGCCTTCTGGATCGCCTACGGAGCGCAGGACGGGCTCACGATGGCCCTGCTGATGGTGGCCTGCGGGGCGCCGGCGGTGGTGGGGGCGCACGTCATAGCGGCCCGCCGCCATTCGCTGGGCGGGCTCTCGCGGCAGTTCGCCGCCGGCGTGGGAGTGAGCATCGCGCTGACGGTGATCGGAGTGGCCGCGATCGCGCTGCTCATGTTCGTCTCGACCCACGACGCCTTCACGATGGCCGTGCTGCTGGTCTTCGCCGGGGGTCTGACGGGCTACACCGTCTCGGTCCTCGCGCGCAGCGTCATGCACGACATCGAGGCGGTGGGCGAGGGGGTCCGGGCCGTGGGTGAGGGACAGCGCGAGCTGGCCATCGAGACCGCGGCCGACGACGAGATCGCCGAGCTCGCCCAGGCCGCGGAGGGAGTGGCGCGACGGCTCGGGGCCACCGAGGCCGAGCGAGAGGCCGCCGAGGGGGCACGGCGCGACCTGATCGCGGCGGTCTCGCACGACCTGCGGACGCCCCTCACATCGCTTCGGCTGCTCGCGGACGCGATCGCCGACGACGTCGGGGACCAGCAGACGAGGGCGACGTACCTGACGCGCATGTCGGTGCACATCGCCTCGCTTTCCTCTCTGGTCGAGGACCTGTTCGAGCTCTCCCGCCTGGAGGCCGGCGAGATCCGCTGGTCGATGCAGCGCGTGGCGCTCGGGGAGCTGGTCGAGGAGACAGTCGAGGCCATGCGCTCCGCCGCCGAGACCCGCAGGGTCGCGGTGCGCGCCGAGGTCAATGGCGATGTGGCTCCCGCGCGGGCGGATCCGGAGAAGGTCCAGCGCGTGCTCTTCAACCTGATCCACAACGCCATCCGGCACACCCCGGCCGACGGCAGCGTGACGGTGGCGGCCCAGTCCGATGGCGACAGCGTGGAGGTGGAGGTGGCCGACACGGGCGAGGGCCTGGCGCCGGACGAGCGCGAGCGAGCCTTCGAGCCGTTCTTTCGCGGCGGCGACCAGAGCGCGCGCTCTTCCGAGGGCTCCGGCCTGGGGCTCACGATCTGCCGCGCGATCGTGGAGGCCCACGGCGGGCGGATCTGGTTCGCTGAGTCCGACCGGGGAGCCCGAGTCCGCTTCAGCCTCCCCAAGGCGGCCCAGGCATGAGGGCCGGCGAGCGGTTTCCCGACCTCGACCTGCCCGACCACACGGGCCGGCCACGGCGGCTCTCCGACCTGGCCGGCGGCGATCCGCTGGTCCTGCTCTTCTCGCGCGGCTGGTGGTGCCCCAAGGAGCAGCGCCACCTGCGCGCGCTGACCGCCCTGCAGGACGAGATGGAGGTGGCCTACTCGCGGATGGTCGTGGTCAGCGTCGACGCTCCCGAGGTGCAGTCGGCCTTTCGTGCCGGCCTCGGTGCGCGCTTCACCTTCCTGTCCGACGCCGAGCGCGCGTGGCTGCCGCGACTGGACCTGCTCGAGGAGTCCGACACCACGCACGAGCCCTACCGCCCGACCTCGTTCACCCTCTTTCCCGACCTGACGGTGCACCGCCGCTACGACGGCTTCTGGTACTGGGGGCGCCCCTCGGCCGAGGATCTGCGCCGCGACCTGCGTGAGATCTCGGCGCAGGTCCGGGACGACTTCGAGCGCTGATGGGCGGGCCCCAAGGCGCGGCGTGGATGAGCTTCGACGGCCGCGAGCTGAGTGCGGGAGCGGACGGGGGCGGGCTCTCGTTCATGGTCGACTCGCGCTGCCTGGAGGGGCCGGCGGTGGCCGACGCAGAGGCGTGGGTGTTCGCGCCCGATGACGGCCGGGACGCTGTCCCCTACGACCAGCCCGAGGTGCAGGGCGCACGCCGGGACGCGCTTGCGTGGTGGTACGGGATGCTCGGCGACGCGCTGGTCTGTCACACGACCCTGGCCCTCGACGAGTCGCTCTGCGCGGGGGCGATCACGGTCGTCCGGGGCCGGGCGCCTGTCAGGCCCGAGGACGATCCCTTCAGCCGCCTCTACGCGCCGAGGTGCGTTCCCTGCGACCTGTTCGGCGTCGTAGACCCACCCCCGGGGCCGGTTCTCGAGCGCTACGCGGGCGCCCCTTGGCCCGGCGGGAGCTTCGGTCATGGCTGAGCAGCGGTCCCCCGGTCTGAGCCAGGAGCCGACGAGCCACGCCCTCAATCGTGCGCTCGCCGTAGCCCATCTCCGCGGCGCCCCCGGTGAGCACCGCGATCGCGACCCGGCGCCGCCCGCGCTCGAGGTAGGCCGCCTGGTGCACCAGCTCCCCGCCCGAGTCCGGCCGCCAGCCTCCCTTGAAGTAGGTGCGCCAGCCCGGGCGGGAGGCCGCTGGGATGCCCCAGGTCTGCTCGGCCATGATCGTCTCCAGGAGATCGCGCTCGAGCCCGCGATAGCGCGGTGGTGTGAGGTCATCCAGGGCCAGGAAGAAGCGGACCTGGTCGGCCGCCGTCACCCGGGCCTCCGACCACCCGTCCGAGATCGAGAAGCGGGTCATGCCGGCCGCGCGCGCCAGCGCCCGGATCTCTGGGTCGCCGACCTTGCGGTAGATCACGTCCGTGGACCCGTTGTCGGAGAGGCGGATCATGTAGCCGAGGCTCTCGCGGTCCGAGGCGGGGATCGCGGCGTGCGCGCGCGCCGCCTTGCGCAGGTAGGCCACCAGGATCATCGCCTTGACCAGGCTGGCCGAGCGGTAAGGGCGGTCCATCCCCACGCCGCGGAGCCCGCCCCTGTCGTCGCCGACGGCAAAGGACACGGCGCCCTCCCGCCGGCGCACGAAGCGGCCGGCCGCGGCCAGTGCGGCGGGTGCGGGGAAGGTCAGACGGGCAGGCGCACGCAACGCGGGATACACGCCCCAGCCCGAGTCGGTCTGCAGGAGGCCGGGCGCGGCCAGCTCGGCCACGGGGTGCAGCCTCGGATAGACGCCGGACCCCGCAGTGCCGGGGAGCGTGGCGAGCCCGCGGGTCGATTCGCCCTGGCCGTTCGATCGCCCCTGACTCCAGCTGTCGCCCACGACGAGAGCCACCGCGGCGACGGCGGCGAGCAGGGCGAGGAGGGCGGCGGCGCGGGCCACGAACAAGTAAACGGTACGCCGGGGGCGCCAGCATCGCCACCGGCCCAAAGCGAAAGGTAAGACTGCACGCATGAGCGAACGAGATTTCGACGTAGTGGTTGTGGGGGCGGGCCCCGCCGGCGAGGTGATCGCGGGACGGTTGGGCGATGCCGGACTGGCCGTGGCGATGGTCGAGGCCGAGCTGCTCGGCGGCGAGTGCTCCTACTGGGCCTGCATGCCCTCCAAGGCGCTGCTGCGCCCGGGCGAGCTGTTGCCCGAGACCCGGCGGGTGCCCGGTGTGAGCGAGGCAGTCACGGGCGAGTTGGACGCCACGGCGGTGCTCGAGCGGCGCGACGAGGTCATCCACGACCTCGACGACTCCGGCCAGCAGGAGTGGGTGGAGTCCAAGGGCATCGAGCTCTTCCGCGCGCACGGCCGGCTCGAGGGCGAGCGCACGGTGCGCGCCGGCGAAGACGTGCTCACCGCGCGCAAGGCCGTGGTGCTGGCCACCGGAAGCGGCACGAACTTCATTCCGATCGAAGGCCTCACAGACGCCAGAGCCTGGAGCAATCGCGAGGCGACGACCGCCAAGGAGGTGCCGGGCCGCCTGGCGGTACTGGGCGCCGGCGTGGTCGGCGTGGAGATGGCCCAGGCCTGGTGCGCGCTCGGCGCCCAGGTCACCCTGATCGAGGATGCGGACAGGCCGCTGCTGCGTGAGGAGCCCTTCGCGGGCGAGCAGGTGCAGGCTGCCCTGATCGAGGCCGGCGTGGAGGTCCGCTGCGGCGCGACCGCCACCGCGGTGAACCGCAACGCCGACGACGAGGTGGTGATCGAGATCGAAGGCGGCCCCGCCGTGGTGGCCGACGAGATCCTCGTGGCCACCGGTCGCCACCCCTTGACCGACGACCTGGGCCTGGAGACCGTCGGGCTCGAGCCGGGCGCGTACGTCGAGGTCGACGACCAGATGCGGGCCGACGGCGTGGACGGCGGCTGGCTCTACGCGATTGGCGACGTGAATGGCCGCGTGCTGCTCACCCACATGGGCAAGTACCAGGCCCGGGCCGCCGCCGACGTGATCCAGGGCGGCGACTCCAAGGTCACCTGGGATGGCCCCATCTCACCGCGGGTGATCTTCACCGATCCCCAGGTGGCCGCGGTGGGCCACACGCTGCAGACCGCCCAGGACGCCGGCCTGAACGTGCGGGTGGTCGATCGCGATACGTCCGGCAACGCCGGCGCGAGCTTCTACGGGCGCGAGACGCAAGGCACCTGCCGGCTGGTGATCGACGGGGACCGCAAGGTCATCGTGGGCGCCACCTTCACGGGCTTCGAGGTGGCCGACTTCATCCACGCGGCCACCATCGCCATCGTGGGCGAGGTGCCACTGAAGACGCTGTGGCACGCGATCCCCTCGTTCCCCACGCGCAGCGAGGTCTGGCTGAACCTTCTCGAGGAGTACGGGATGTAGACCGGGCGCCGACGTGGTGGCGGCGCCTCCACCGGGTAGGTGGACGGCATGGATGTTGCCATCAGCGTGATCGGCGCGGGTGACCCGGCGGGGGCGCACGAGTCCACCGGGCCGTAGCGGCCCTGTAGGCACGTGCAGCTGAGCGACCCGCGCTCGCGCACGGTGCTGGAACGCGTGCGCCGGATCCCCGAGGGCAGGGTCACCACCTACGGCGACCTGCTGCCGCGGCGCTCGCGGTACGCGGGCTCGGTGCTCGCCGCGGCGGGGAGGAGCGCAGACCGGGCGTCGGCCGGTCGAGCATCGGACCAGAACCTGGCCGGCTTGCCCTGGCACCGGGTGGTGCGCGCCGACGGCAGCCTGGCCAAGGGCGAGCGCCAGCGAGCGCTCCTGGACGCCGAGGGGGTGCCGTTTCGGGGCGCGCGGGTGGACATGCGCGAGGCCTGGGTGCCGGCCGAGTCCTGAGAGGCGGGACCGGCTCAGGCGCTGCGGCGGCGGCGCACCAGTGTCGCCACGCCCTCGACAAGCGCCACCAAGCCGACGATCACCCATTGGAACACCGGCAGGAAGAGCAGGACGATCGGGCCGGTCGACGAGTCGTTGGTCGCGGCCAAGGCCAGCATCCCCACGACCGCAGAGGCGCCGATCCCCAGCGCGCGGGCCGCGTTGCCCACCGCGAGGCGGTCCGAGGCCAGGGCAGCCCACGGCGAGAAGCACCAGCCGGCCAAGACCACCATGAAGACGATCCCGCCGAGATCGGACTCGCCGTAGTCGGCGGAAAGGAGAAGGGCGATCACGGTGATCACGCCGAGGCCGGCTGCGATTCGCTTCATGCGCTTCGTACCCTGGCCTCCGGCCGCCGTTACGGCCGAGCGCGGGCGGGATACCCGGGATACCCTGGCCGAGTGAGCAGTAGAGCATCCCACTGTCGCCGGCGCGAGCGCTGACCGATGCCCGCCTCGCTCATCGCCCTGCACTGCCGCACCTCGGACCGGACCGCCGCCGCCGAGCGGGGCGTAACGGAGCTCGAGGGGTTGGTGGCCAAGCGCCTGGGACGCTCACCGCGGACGATCGGGCGCTTCGAGGGAGCGCGCGAGGCGTCGTGGGAGGACGACCTGAGCGACTGCCGCGGCTGCCTGCTGGAGGCCGGCGGCCAGGTCGAGGACGCGCTCACGGGCGCCAACGTGCCGATCCTGCTGGCCGCGGAGTGCTCGATCGGGCTGACCACGCTCCCCGCCGTGCACCGCCACCGGCCCGACGCGAAGGTCCTCTGGCTCGACGCCCACGGCGACTTCAACACCCCCGACACCACAGGTAGCGGCTACCTGGGCGGCATGGGCCTCGCCGGGGCCTGCGGTCGCTGGGATGCCAGGCTGGTCCCCGACAGCGTGGACCCCCGCCAGGTCGTGCTGGCCGGTGTCCGCGACCTGGACCCCGCCGAGCGCGAGATGCTCGAGAAGGGCTCGGTGACCGTGATCGGCGCCAGCCCGGTGGAGACCCTGGTGGCCGTGAACAACGCCCTGGACGGCGCCCCGGTCTACGTGCACCTGGACCTGGACGTGATCGATCCGGCCCAGATGCCGGCGCAGTTCCCCGCGCCCGAGGGGCTGGCCGCGGAGAAGCTTTTCGACGTGCTCGAAGCGGTGGCCGAGGGCTCCGAGATGGTGGGCGCGGAGGTCACCGCCTTCGCCGCGCCCGAGGACGAGGGGGAGCGCCAGGAGGCGGCGGCGTTGGTGATGCACGTGCTCGAGCCGCTGCTCGCCGCCGTGCCCGAGGGCGCCCGTGTCGGGGATTGAAAGTCGCGATCCGGCAGCCGTCAGCTGCCCCGTGGAGGTCGAGCCGTGGGGGCCCTGAGCGACGTCAAGGTCCTGGACCTGACCCGCCTTCTCCCCGGCGGCTTCTGCACGCTGCTGCTCGCCGACCTCGGGGCCGAGGTGCTCAAGGTCGAGGACACCGGCATGGGCGACTACGTGCGCTGGGCGCCGCCCTACTGCGAGGGCGCCGAGGACTCCGCCAAGTCGGCGCTCTACCTGGCGCTGAACCGGGGCAAGCGCTCGGTTCGCCTGAACCTCAAGGAGGCAGCCGGGCGCGAGGTGCTGTTGCGCCTGGTCGAGCGCTGCGACGTGTTGGTCGAGGGATTTCGGCCGGGCGTGATGGACCGCCTCGGCGTGGGATACGACGTGCTGCGCGAGCGCAACCCCAAGCTCGTCTACTGCGCGATCACCGGCTACGGGCAGACCGGCCCCTACACAGCGCGGTCGGGGCACGACCTGAACTACCTCGGACTCGTCGGGATGCTCGATCTCGGAGGGTCCGAGGACGGCCCGCCGGTACAGGCCGCCGGCCAGATCGCCGACCTCGGCGGCGGCGGCCTGATGGCCTCCTACGCCATCCTGGCCGCCCTGCGCGAGGCGGATCGCTCCGGAGCGGGCCAGATGGTCGACGTGTCGATGGCCGACGGCGCCCTGTCGTGGCTGGCGATGGTGGCCGCCCAGTACCTCGCCGATGGCCGCGTTCCGGGGCGCGGGACCGAGGGCCTGAACGGCGGGTACGTCTGCTACCGCCCCTATGCATGCGCGGACGGGTACGTGACGATGGCGGCGCTCGAGCCGAAGTTCTGGGCGGCCTGGTGCGACGGCGTCGGTCGCCCCGACCTCATGGACATGGCCTTCGAGGCGCCCGGCTCGGTCGCCCACGCCGAGGTGGAGCGGCTCTTCCTCTCGCGCGCGCGGGCGGAATGGAAGGAGTTCGCCGACGAGCACGACTGCTGCCTGGAGCCGGTGCTCGACCTCTCCGAGGCCCTGGACTCCGACCTGGTGCGCGAACGCGAGATGGTGGTCGAGGTCGATCAGCCGGGGGTGCGGGAGCCGGTGCGCCTGCTCGGCCACCCCGTCAAGTTCTCGGGCACGCCCGCGGACCCGCACCGGCCCGGCCCGGCGCTGGGCGAGCACACCGCGGAGGTGCTCGCCGACCTCGGCTACTCGGGCGAAGAGATCGCCGCGCTCGAGGCCTCGGGCGCCGCTGCCGGTCCGGCGAAGGGCGCCCAGGGCTCGTTCCGGGCATGAGCCGCGTGGCTGGGGGGGCGTGAGCTCGCCGGCCATGGCAAAGCGGGGTCTGGGGGCGTGAGCCCACCGGCCATGGCAACGCGGGGGTCTGGGGGCGTGAGCCCGCCGGCCATGGCAACGCGGGGGTCTGGGGCGTGAGCCCCCAGCGATTCACCAGAGGACGTCGTGGTCCTCCATCACGCCGTAGCCCTCGGCGAGCTCCAGCCCGCCCGGCAGCTCACCCGCGAATGTCCCGAAGGGCTGGCGATAGCGCGACCGGATCAGCACCAGGTCGGTCCTCTGCTCCCGGGTAGCCCACTCGCTGAAGCCGAGCCCTCCGCCCTCGGCGAAGTCGACCCGCGACAGGTCGGAGGCGAACGAGTTGGGCCCAAGCTCCTGGGCCTTCCCGTCCACCCACAGGGTCCGCTCGCTGACGAGGGGGTCGTCGTGGAGCCCGTCGATGAGGTTCCAGGCGACCCGCTCGCCGCTCCGTGCCCGGCCCACCCCCGCGCTCCACCGCCAGGCGACGTGGCGGTCGTGGTAGCCGGCCGAGTCGTCCACGACTCCGACGGGCCCCTCGACGATGTGTCGGTCCTCGCCGACCACCACGGTCCCGATCACGCCCACCGGCGCCCGCTTGGCGGTCCAGGCGTAGCCGCCCTTGGCGGGGGAGACGACCTCGACCGCCGCCGGCTCCTCGACCTCCAGGTCGATCCGGACATCGCCCGAGTGCACACGCACGCGGGCCGGATCCATCCGGACGCCGGCACGGCGGATGGTGGTGCGCTGCCTCAGCCGGCCGTCGGGCCAGGCCAGTGCCCACCAGCGCTGGCGCGCAGGACCGATGTGGGCGTCGCCCACGCACAGCATCAGCTCGGGCGTGTAGACGCCGAGGTAGCGCCAGCGCTTCAGCGGGCGGCCACGCTGCCACCCCGGCATGGACCGGGGAGGCAACTCCAGGCCGAGCCCGCGCACCGCGGGACCTCGCACGGGCGAAGGGAGCACCGTCCCAGGCTAATCGCGGGTCCGGCCGCTCGCCTTCACCCGCGCCGCCACGAGCCGTGAGCGAGCGGGCTACACTCGTTGACTGACCAGTCAATCTGGCGCGGCGAGCCGGGGAGGGCGATGCGCGCAGCTGCAGTCCAGCTCAACTCGACCGAGGACAAGCAGGCGAACCTGTCGGCGGCGGACCGTCTCACCCGCGCCGCGGCCGCCGACGGCGCCGACCTCGTCGTCCTGCCCGAGAAGTTCAACCTCCTGGGCAGCCACGAGCACTTCCGCGCGGGAGCCGAGCCCATGGACGGGCCCTCGATCGCCTGGGCCCGCGAGACCGCCGCGGACCTCGGCATCGACCTCGTCGCGGGCTCGTTCGTGGAGCGCCGCGAGGACCACGAGAAGCTGGCCAACACCAGCGTCCACGTTGGCCCCGGCGGTGACATCCGGGCCGTCTACCGCAAGATCCACATGTTCGACGTGACGGTCGGCGGCAAGGATTACCGCGAGTCGGAGTCCCAGGAGGCCGGCGAGGACATCGTGACCTCGGAGGCCGGGGGCGTCCCGCTGGGCCTGACCGTCTGCTACGACGTGCGCTTCCCCGAGCTGTACCGGATCCTCGTCCTGCGCGGTGCGCGCGTGCTGGTCGTTCCCGCGGCGTTCACCCGCGCCACCGGCGCGGCTCACTGGGACATCCTGCTGCGCGCCCGGGCGATCGAGAACCAGGCCTTCGTCGTGGCGCCCGACCAGATCGGCACGCACCCGCCCGACTACGAGAGCTACGGCGCCTCCCAGATCGTCGACCCGTGGGGTGACGTGCTGGCCCGCGCCCCGGAGGCCGGCGACTCGATGCCCGAGCCCTGCTTCGTGGCCGCCGACCTCGACCTCGACCGCCAGGATCACGTCCGGGCCACGCTGCCCAGCCTGGCCAACCGCGTGCCCTCTGCCTACCGCTGGGAGCAGGAGGCCACAGTCTGATGGCCGCCCCTGTGCGCAACGGCGGCGTGGACAAGCGCCGCCTGATCCTCGATGCGGCGGTTACGGTCTTCGCCCGGAAGGGCTTCCACCACTGTCGCGTCTCCGACGTCGCCGACGAGGCTGGTGTGGCCTATGGCCTGGTCTACCACTACTTCAGCTCGAAGGAGGAGATCCTCAACGAGCTCTTCCTGGAGCGGTGGCAGATCATGCTTGACGCGATAGCGGCGATCGACTCCCGGGAGTCGCTGGCGGTCCGCGAGAAGCTCTACGAGGTGGCCGGCTTCATCATCGACTCCTACCGCAACCAGCCCGACCTGATGAAGGTGATCATTGTCGAGGTCACGCGCGCGGCCAACTCCTTTGGGGCCCTGCACCTGGACAAGATCCGGGAGGCCTACGGCGGCATCGCGGAGATCGTGGAGGGCGGCCGTCGCGACGGCGAGCTCAAGGAGACCATCTCCGCCGACTTTGCCGCCATGTGCTTCTACGGCGCCATCGAGCAGCTGCTTTCGGCCTGGATCTTCGACCTCCTGCCCCAGACCGAGGCCGAGTTCGAGCGGGCCAAGGGCCTGGTGGTGGAGGCGATCTGCGACGGGCTGGCCCTGCCGGTGGCCGACGAGCCCGGCGTCTCTGGTTGAATGCTCCGCCGATGGACAACGAAATCGTCAAGCGCCTCATGTGGACCGGCCTGCTGGCCGGGTTCGGCGCCTTGAGCACCATCGTGGCCAACCGGGTCGCGACGATCGTCTGGGTCCGGATCTTCGATGAAGATCCGCCCGACGCCTGATGGAGGCGTCGGAGTCCTCAGCCACACCCTGGCCCGGCCAGTCCCCGGCCGACGCCCAGGCCGCCGGCGGCGCGGACAGCGTGCTCGACGATCGACCCGAGGTGCTCGTGGGCGCCGCCTTCGCCGGAGGCCTGGCCCTGGCCGGCCTGCTCCATTGGCTGGGGAGGAACCGGTGACGCCGCCCGACGACGCGGACAAGACCCTCGGCGACGTCGTCGCCGAGGTCTCCGAGAAGGCATCGCTCCTCGTTCGCGAGGAGATCGAGCTAGCGAAGGCGGAGGTCACCACCAAGGTCAAGACGCTGGGCAAGGGCGCGGCCGTGGGCGCCGCCGCCGGGGTGTTCCTGATCTTCGCCTTCGTGCTGTTCCTGGAGATGCTGTCCTGGTTCTGGGTCGACCTGTTCAACTTCGGCGCCGTGTGGCCCGGCTTCTTGATCACCACGCTGCTCCTCACTGCCCTGGCGGTCGTCGCCGGGCTGATGGCCAAGAAGTGGCTGTCCAGCGGTCCGCCTACCCCCGACATGGCGATCGAGGAGGCAAAGATCACCCGCGCGAGCCTGGAGAGCCAGAAGGTCGAGCGCGACCAGGTCGACCGCTCCCTGGGACGTGACAGGACCGCCAGGGCATTGGACCGCGACAGGAGCGCCGGGGTACCGGATCGCGACAGGAGCGCCGGGGTACCGGATCGCGACAAGAGCGCCGGGGTACCGGATCGCGACAAGAGCGCCGGGGAAGCCTTCTAGATGGCAGACTTGCCCGCCAACCGCACCCCCGACCAGATCCGCTCCTCGATCGAGGCGACCCGGCAGGATCTGACCTTCTCGGTCAACGATCTGCGCTCCAAGGTCAACGAGCTGACCAACTGGCGCCGCCAGCTGGTCGACAACCGTGACGCGGCCCTGGCCACGGCCGCGGTGGCCGGCTTCGTGCTGGGCGGCGGCATAGCGGCAACCGTTTCCCTGTTCCGCCGACGGCGCGGCTGAGGGCTCCGCAGCCTCCTGCCAGACTAGGCAGGCTCGGGGGCCGCCTCGGACGGGGGGTCCGGCGGTGCCTCGTCCGGTGTCTCCTCCTCCCGCGGGCGGATCCCGCGCAGGTCCGCGTACTCGCGCAGGGCGATCTGGATCGACGCAGCCGCCGGCACCGCCACGAGCGCGCCGAGAACCCCGAGCAGCGTGGCTCCGAACAGCACGGACACGATCACCAGGAACGGGTTGATGTCCACCGCCCGCTTCTGGATCTGCGGCTGGATCACGTTGTTCTCGATCTGCTGATAGAGGATCGCCCACACGACCCAGACGATGGTGTCGGCCGGGAAGTCGCTGAACAACGTGACCACCCCGACGATCACCGCGCCGACCGTCGCACCGATCAGCGGTATCAGGTCCAGGAAGAAGATGAGCACGGCGAGCGGGGCGGCAAAGGGAACACCCAGAATCGTCAGCACCGCAAAGGAGAGGACGCCCGCGACCAGCGCCTGGAAGAGCGCGCCGGCCACGTAGCTGCCCACGGCGCTGGCCGACCGCTGCAGCACCCGCTGGATCCGGTAAGCGCGCTGCTCGGGCAGGTAGCGCAGGCCGGCGAGGATCCAGCTTCGGCCGCTCCCGAGCATGAAGGCCGTGAGGATCAGGATCGTGAGCAGCGCGAAGATCGAGTTGACGATCCCGAGACCCACGTTGCTCAGCACGGTGGCGGCGTTGCCCAGGCGCCCCGGCAGCTTGCCGGCCTCCTGCTCGAGGTTGTCGGTCACGTTGTAGTCCTCGTTGATCTTTCGCAGGCGCCCGTTGTCCTGCACGAAGTCGGACACGTCGTTCGCGTAGGCCGGGGCGTTGCGGGCCAGTTCGTCGACGCCGTTGACGATCGGGGGAAAGACCACCGCACCGATGCCGATCGGCACCACCAGGAGACCGACGTAGACGATGGCGATGGCCACCCCGCGCCGCATGCGACGACCCAAGAGGTTGACCGGTCCCGAGAGCGCGATGGCGAGGAAGGCAGCGATCAGCAGCCAGCCGATCGGCGTGCGCAGGAGGTAGAGCACGTAGAGCGAGACGACCACCAGGACGGTGATCAGCACCGTGCGGGCCACCGCACGCGGCGTCGGGATCTCCTTGCCACCCATCGAGCTGCTGATTCTCCGTCTCTGCCCGGACGTCGCCGGGTCAGGCCGCTCGGGAACCGCTAGGGAACGAGGTCGATCGGGACCGACCCAACGCCGAGCATGCCCGGCCCGGCGTGCGCGGAAAGCACCGGTCCGACCTCGCTCACGAACACCGGCTCGCAGTCGAACACCTCGTGGCAGCGCTCGATCAGCGCCTTTGCCTGGTCGGCGGCCGCGATGTGCTGCACCACCCACCCATCGGCGCCCGACTCGTGGCGCTGGCGCGCGTAGTCCACCATCCGCTCGAACGCCCGCCTGCTGGTGCGCACGCGCTCGATCGGGATCAGCTCGCTCTCCACGGTGAGGATCGGCTTCACCCGCAGGGTCGAGCCGATCCATGCGCTGGCCGCCCCGATCCGGCCGCTTCGGCGCAGGAACTCCAGCGTGTCGAGGGCGAACCACATCTTGAACTCGGCCCGGGCGCTGTCCACGTTCGCCTGCACCGCGTCCAGGTCGCCCCCGGCCTCGGCGGCGTGTGCCGCGGCCAGCACCATCAACCCGGTACCGCCGGCGGCGGTGCGCGAGTCCAGCACCCGGATCCGCTCGCCGCCCTTGCCCTCGCGCTCCAGCTGCTCGGCGGCCTGGCGCGCGGACTGGGCGGTTCCCGAGAGGCCCTCGGAGATGTGAACCGAGGCGATGTCCCTGCCTTCGGCCAGGAGCGGCTCGTAGGCGTTCACGAAGTCGCCGACCGAGGGCTGGGAGGTGCCCGGCAGGGAGTCGGCCCCCCGCAAATCCTCGAAGAACGCATCGTAGTCGGTGATCTGGTTCTCGCGCTCGGTGCGCTCGGGACCGAACACCACGTAGAGGGGGACGACCGTTATCGAGTGGCGCTCGATCCGCTCGGGCGGCAGGTAACAGGTCGTGTCCGCGACCACGGCGACGGGCGGCATGCGCGCGGCACGTTACCGGCGGCCCCCGCCCGGAGTGCGTCCGCCGTCTCTTCGGCCGGCAGGGATGCCGGACGGAGCCGGGGCATCTTCTCGGCCGGCAGGGATGCCGGACGGAGCCGGGGCATCCCTTCGGCCGGCCTGGGCATACTCCACGTGATGGCGCGGACGCTGCTTACGGGAGCCACGGGCTTTATCGGCGCCCACCTGGCCCGCGCCCTGAGCCGTCGTGGTGACGACGTGCGGGTCACCGTCCGCGACGGCTCGGACATCCGGCCGATCGAAGACCTGGACCTGGAGCTGGTGAGCTGCGACGTGCTGGAACGCAAAGCGGTGCGCTCGGCGTTGAAGGGCGTCGATCGCGTGTTTCACGCAGCGGGCATGACCTCGATGCGTCCCGACGACGGCGAGCGCATGTTTGACGTAAACGTGGGAGGAGCGCGGATGGTGCTCGAGGAGTGCCTGCGGGCGGAGGTCGAGCGCGTGGTCTTCACCTCGAGCGCAGCCGCCCTGGGCCCGGCGCGTCACGGCTCGACCGCCGACGAGAGCCAGCTCTTCACCGCGGCGCACCTGGGGATCCCCTACGTGACCTCCGTGCACGAGGCGGAGGGTCAGGCGATGCGCCTGGCCGCCGCCGGCCTGCCGCTGGTGTGCGTGAACCCGACCGTGGCCCTCGGGCCCGGCGACCTGCACGTGACCTCGACCCGCTTGGTGCGCTCGTTCATGCTCGGCCGGGTCCCCGCCTACGCCGACGGCGCGGTGAACGTGGTCGACGTCCGCGACGTCGCAGCGGGCGCGCTGCTGGCCGACGCCCACGGGCGCGTGGGCGAGCGCTACATCCTCGGCGGTCGCAACTTCACCTTCGACCGCCTGTTCGCCGATCTGGGGCGCCTGACGGGCATCACCCCGCCCGTCAAGGTGCCGCGCGCCTTGGCTGCCGCGGCCGCCGGGGTGCTGGGCTTCGGCCCGGGGCGGACGGTGCTGAGCGCGCAGGAGGTGGCCGCCGCCAGCCGGTACTGGACCTACCGCTCCGCAAAGGCCCAGCGCGAGCTCGGATGGAGCGCCCGGCCCCACGAGGACACGCTGGAGGCCACGGTGGCCTGGTACATGGATCGGGAGGGGGACCGCATCACCCGGTCGCGGCGTTCCCAGCAACTCCAGTACCGCGCCGCAGGGGCATTGATCGCAGCCGGGGAGGGAACGCTGGGTGCCGGACGCAGGATGCTTAACGGAGCCAGACCCGGGCAGCTAGGTTGAATCCGGATGGCCACTCTGTACCGCTGCAAGGCACCCACCGATCTCGTATGCCGCTGCGGCAAGGTCGCCCGCGGGCTTCACGTCGCCGGCATCGAGTACGAGGAGGTGCGCGTGCCCTTCCGCAAGCGCGACCGGCCCGAGGTCGATGACCTGACCGGCCAGCGCTGGGTGCCCGTGCTGGTGCACGGCGATGAAGTCGTGCACGACTCGCATCGGATCCTGGAGTACCTGGACCATGTTCAGGAGACCTCCGGCGCCACGCCGGAGGCGGCTCGGGCCGGGGAGCCGTCCTGATGGCCCACGGCCACGGATCCCTGCCGCCCCGTAACAAGCTCCGCCGCACCGGGTCGGTCGCCCGGCGCGCGTGGCCGATGGTGTTGATGGCGTGGGAGCGCTGGCAGGCTCTGCCCGAGGAGGACAAGGAGCGCTACCGCCGGCGGGCCCGCGAGTATGCCGACCGGGGCAAGCGCGTGGTGGTCCAGGCCAGGCAGCGGCGCTACCGCGGCCCCGGTCGCTGAGCCAGCTTCCCTTACTTGTTGAGGTTGTTCCCCAGCGGGATGTTGCTCTGGTGGGCCGGGATCTCATCGTCGGTGACGGGCCCGCTGGACGGAGCGCGCGCGGCGCTCGCTACGGGCTCCTCGTCGTCCTCCTCGGGCATGTCGGTCCCCAGGAGCTCGGCCAGCTCGCCGTTCTCGTACATCTCGACCACGATGTCGCAGCCGCCCACCAGCTCGCCCTTCACGAAGAGCTGGGGGATCGTCGGCCAGCCCGAGAGCCCCGACAGCTCCTCACGGATACGCGGGTCGGGTAGGACGTCCAGCGCCGCGTAGCGCACGCCGAGGGCGTTCAGGGCCCCGGAGGTGCGCATGGAGAAGCCGCACGCCGGCTGCTCGGGGGTGCCCTTCATGAAGAGCATCACCTCGTTCTCCTTGATGGAGCCGTCGATGAAGTCACGAATCTCAGCGTTTTCCATGGGTCAACCTTCCGGAGTCGAAGTCTTGATCGAGAGGGCGTGGATGGCGCCGCCCACCTCGTTGCCGAACACGCCGTAGACCAGTTGGTGCTGCTGGATGCGGCTCAGCCCCTCGAAGCGCCCGGACACCACTTCGGCCCGGAAGTGGTCGCCCCCGCCGGTCAGGTCCTCCACCTGGACGTGGGCGTCGGGGAAGGCATCCTTGATGCGCTCCTGGACGTGGTCTGCGGTCGGCACCCCTACGAAGATAGCGGGGTCGGAGGGGCACCCTTTGCCAGACGGGAAGCCATTGCTATCGTTCGTGAAGCATGGTCACGCTCACCGACATAGCCGCGGACAAGCTGCGGGGCTTCTTGGCCCAGCAGGAGGCGGAGGGCGAGGTCGGCCTGCGCGTCGGCGTGCGCGGGGGCGGCTGCTCCGGATTCCAGTACGCCCTGGCGCTCGACGAGAAGCGCGACGAAGACGAGGTCTTCGAGCACGGGGGCATCCCGGTGATCGTCGACGCGGCCAGCCTGCGCTACGTCGATGGCTCCCAGGTCGACTACACCGAGAGCCTGATGGGCTCGGGCTTCGAGGTCACCAACCCCAACGTGGTCGCCTCGTGCGGCTGCGGCTCCTCGTTCCGCATCGCCGACGAGGATCCCTCGTGCGGCTCAGCGGCCTGAGGCCCGCGTTAAGCGAAGCACGCTGCTCAGCCCGCCGTGTCCAGGTCCAACACGGTTGAGCCGAGTACGGCCGCAGCCAGCGGCACGAGCAGCAGCGATAGGACCACCGCAGCCGGCCACCGCCTTCCGAATCCGAGAAGCCCCGCGAAGAAGCTCAGGCCACCGGTGATCGCCAAGACCACGTACGTCGAGTTGGGAGACTCGACGTTCTCCGAGTTGTAGGCCAGCAGCGCGAGCAGCACCAGATACCCGGCCGCAAGGCCGGAGAGCGCCACCAAGACTCCCACCGCGCCGCGGGACGAGGAGGGGGCGCCTCGCGACATCAGTCCGGCCCCCGGGATTCGGACTGCTCGTGAGCCACGCGCCCCCCACCCGGCGCGGCTTTCACGTATGGCCCCGCGTCGGTCCGTCGCAGGCCACCAGCGTGCCGCCCTCGAGCAAAGCGTTCACCCTGGCGCATTGTCCAATGACTCCCACAGGTAGACGCACGCCAGCGTCCGGTAGGGGCGCCAGGGCCGCGCCAGTCGCCTGAGCCGGTCGGGCGAGGGCAGCTTGCGCAGCCCGTACTGGATCTCCGCCGCCTTGCGGATCCCCAGGTCGCCGACCGGGAGCACGTCGGGGCGGCCGAGGTGGAACATCATGAACATGTCCGCGGTCCACTGACCCAGGCCCTTCACCGCGGTGAGCATGTCCGATACCTCGCGATCATCCAACGCGGGCAGGTGCTCCAGGTCCAGCTCGCCGCTCTCCACCTTTCCGGCCAGGTCCTTCAGGTACGCCGCCTTGGAGTAGGACAGCCCGGCGGCGCGCAGGTCGTCGGGGTCGGTCTCGATCAGCTCGCGTGGCGTGGGCGTGTGACCGTCATAGAGCGCGCATACCCGCCCGTAGATCGTGCGCGCGGCCTTCACCGACAGCTGCTGCCCGGTGATCGAGCGCACCAGCGCGCCGTAGGAGTCGTCGGGCCGGCCCCGCCGGCGCTCCTCGAGGTCGAGCGGCCCGTGCTCTCCGATGATCCGCCGCATCA
>JAABUR0100002965.1_pt1 | contig 24673 bp, 22 predicted proteins | sample 5560091 | NCBI WGS metagenome assembly JAABUR01 (sample SAMN10711879, study PRJNA513375) | rock metagenome | isolation source: Antarctica rocks | place: Antarctica: Victoria Land, University Valley sud
GGTTTCAATATGAGAGATTATTTGTTTGGCCAGGGTTTCGGCCTTTGGAGCGTGAGAAGACCGAAAGGTGCTGGGGGCAGATACACCATCCATACCTTAGGCACAATTGGGAACGTTTAAGCGGCGAGCCAACAATGCCCGGTCACCTGCTAAGCTTTACTGTACGGAGTACCTTATTTTAGTCGAGTAACGTCCGGCTAACGAAAAGAAAGAGAGCGTCGACGGATAAGGTGAGACTTGCGCCCAGTCGTCATGTGGGTACCTATTATTACTGTCGTGTTATGATTGCTTTGAGGTACGGAAGTACTTGAACGCCTAAACAACTGTTACCTGATAAGTAACAATCTGTGGAAGTTTGGATATTCTGGAAAAACCCTCAAAAGGAAGGCGTACCGTGGACGTGCTGTGGAAGTACCGTGGACAACCCCGTATGGCGCACGTTCAGATGACCAGACTTGAACACATGGATACAGGCAAAAGTGAGCCGGGCGTGCCGAAGAAAAACAACTCACCCGAGTGAGCGACCTCGGACCTATCTCACGACGCTGACAGATTAGAGGAAGCCGCAGACTTCTTCCAGAAACCTCCGGGAAATGTTCTCTGCGTCGAACGTACATAGAATATTCCGAGGCTCTGCCATACGTTGACTTTCAAATCAATTCATTCCATTCGCCCCGCGCTTCCCCATTAGACCGGCCCTGGTGACATTCAACTGTGTTGAAACAGGCACATAAATGCCGCAAACGAATTGTCCTTGGTTTTGACAGCACAGACGCTGGTGACAGAGGAGCGATTCCGGTCAGACCTTCGAGGCGGCTTCATCCATCGTTGGCAGCGGGCAAAGAGCGCAACAAGGGGCCACCCGGCGCTGTCTGCAAGTTCGAGACGCCATATGCGCATCGATGGTACTATGATGTACCGACGTTCCAAGATTTTGAGGTGAATAGTATGGTCACAGAAAGTATAAGTAACTCAGTTGAATGTCTAATCTCTCCTCCGTCGTTGGCTGTTGCCGAGTGGAACGCCATCGCCCCTTTGAAATCGAACCATGAAAGTCGTAAACGTACCGAGCCGTAGGGAACAAAACAACAGTAGCGGAGAAAAGATTCGGTGCGATCTGCGTCTGTGGTAAAAAATGTCAGGATGTCTTCCTGAGAAAATCTGGTAGTGACCCGTATCGCGGATTGTAATTCCCTCAGAGAGGCAGATGTACTAATCTCGTGCAAAGAGGATCGAGAGAGATGGTTGCAGTAGAACAGTTGAATTATATGCAGTACTGCTCCAACTTCTGACGATGGTTGACCATAGTACAATAGCAATGTTTGAGACTGGAGTATATACATAAGATGACATTTTAAGTCTTATAGAGTGACACTTTAAAACACTCAAACCAACACAGCTGCAAGAGCACCAAAGCCCAGAAGCAAAGAACTTGCATGCAGTAGGCTTGCATCCCCGGTGAAGGCAGAAGGCATTGGAGCCGAACCCATGGTAGCGTTCGTACTTCCAGAAGATGACGGGTTGAGAGCAGCACAAGAGGTGAAGTTTTGATTACCTAGGAATACCCCAACAGTCGTTGCGTCGGTGAGGTGGAGCATATGGAGTATTGATGCCGCGGCGGTCGCGTTCGTTGCGCAGAAGTTGATTGTGAGGTTGAACTGGCTGGCAGATCCGCCACATATTGGGGTAACGACGGTACCGTCATATGCGGCATAGAAGCTCAGGTTGGCGGCAGAGACCGACAGAGGTGCTAGTGTGTGTACCTCATTGTATGGTCCTGCCGCTGGTTTATCGTAGACCGTGATTGTCTCAATCACGTACGCTCCAGCTGTGCTGTAAGTCCTAGCAGTACCGATCTGGTTGTTTGTCCCATTGAGTGTTACCTGCGCTGGTGTCAATTCCTCCACAAACGCTTGAAGTAGAGCGCGTACCGTGTTGTCAGGGTTTCCACTCCAAGTTAGATTTTTGAAAGACCCAACAATCGACATTACTTGGGCATAGGTGTAAGGAACACTGTAGAGGACTGTGTCGGTGCCGGCACTGTACCCATTGACGCAGCCAGCGGGAAGCCGTCTTGTCTGATTATAGATTGAAAATGGCGAAAGAGTTTCTTGTGTAGAAACACCCACTACCACTAACAGCATAGATAAAATCATTGTAAAAATCATTTTCAATACAATTGGCAGGGACAATCAGTAAATAGCTAGTGAACCGTAAATCGCAGAAGATTCGTATCAGCAACCAATATTGTCAAGACGATACGGAGTACGAGTAGAGACGAAGGATACGGGACGTGTTTATATACTGTCAGGGATTCACCAAAATGAAAGGGTTTGATTCGAGGGGTACCTGGCACATTTGGCCAGCCATTTCTCCGGTTCCAGATTTCGTCTGATGCAGGAACCCTCCCAACGTTTGGTTGAGCGACTGTCATTCCGCAAAGAAAGCAGACACCACCGACTGATCAGAAGAAGCTGTCAAGTTGGACTGTCAGCAACGGGTTAACTTTGTCCCTGGTGGCAGGAGACACAATTACCCAGCAGTAGAGCAACTGATTATATATGGTTCGTACGATATCATGGGTTTCTGATCTTCGACTGTCCCCTTTTGTTATTCATTCAGACCTTCAGGACATTGAATGGTCACACTCATCAAACTGTCGACCGGCAGTAACTTATGTACGGTAGTACATACACAAGTTCCCGTTCTTGAGAGCAAGGCCGTGGGTTGCTGATCTTTTCTGTTGGGCGGCTGTAGTGGTTTGGCGCCCACGACCTTCCTAAGGGAGTTTAGAAAGTGGTGCATTTCTGTTCCGGGGATGGAGCTGGGGAATTGAGATCTCCACTGTCCACATCGGGGTTCGTGGACCGAGGCTGTTAATAAGCTCTTTTCCCACCAGACTAGATGCGGGGGCTCCTCGCATATCATTATTGTCCACAATAAACTTTAAAGTTGATATTCCATTGGAGCGATTAATCCGACGCCAAACCACATTACTCGTTACAATTGAGTTAATTAACGGTTGCCCTGGCCAGCAGTCCCCCGAATTGCGGGGTTTTCAAGGGCTAAAGGCATCAATGACGGTGAATCACACCTCCAGGCGACGGCTTAGCACGAATGGGGATGCATAGCGACTTAGCGAGAGAAATGGGAGCCCTGGACCTGCCTGGCCTACTCGAAATCAGCTGCGGCTTACCTGCAGGCTGACGACGAGATGTCGGAATGCATCCAGGCTCGGACTCTCAGAGGGCTTCGGGATTATTAACACCACCTGCAGCCTGCTGGCTTGAGCTTGAGCTCAAGCGTCAGCTACAAAGCTCATGCATCCCCACCATGGAGCTCCTCCGACCAACCCTCCACAGCCGTCAAAATGTCCCAAAGGTTGTCTATATTCGCTACGGGTCTCGTCCTTTCTGGAATTGCATTTGCGGCGCCTCAGAACTCGTCAAACTTGCCAGTAGTCGATCTTGGCTACAGCTTGCACCAGGCTAATTCGTTCAATGTGCGTCCATGCCTCGAACCTTACACCAGCTGCTGACTCCTATCCAGTCCACCGGTGGTTACTATAATTTCTCAAATATCAGATACGCACAGCCTCCGGTTGGCGAATTACGCTTCCGTGCACCCGTCGCTCCATCGGGCAGAAATATAACAATAGACAATGGCAACATTGGGCGTATATGCCCACAGGCAAATCCGGCTTGGTACCTTATTGCTGCCCAATTTGTTCCGGCCTACCTGACCGGGCAGCCTTTTAACCTAACAGCGGCGGAAGGAGCTCTAGCTGGTGCATCTAGCAAGCTTCCCCCTCAGGATCCACGAACCACCGAAGACTGCTTGTTCCTCGACGTCGTTGTGCCTCAAAACATCTTCAAGAAAGCTACGAAAGAATCCAGGAATGACGATAAAAAATCGAACTGTGGAGCGCCGGTCCTAGTGTGGATATACGGCGGAGGTTACACTGCTGGAGAAAAGACTGGTTTTGGGACTTACAACCCCGCAGGTCTGTTGAAGGCTAGTCAGGCTTCTGGGTCTGAAGGAGTAGTCTATGTCGCCCTCAACTACAGATTGGGAGCCTTCGGGTGGATATCGGGACCGACTCTGCAGAGCGATGGTACAGCAAATGCTGGCTTGTACGACCAGCGTCTCGCTCTCCAGTGGATCCAGAAAAACATTCATTTGTTTGGCGGTGATCCCAACCGTGTCACTGTGTTTGGAGAGTCTGCTGGGGGTGGTTCAATCTTCCACCAGATCACTGCTTTCGGCGGGCTCGCTGGACCCGCCCCTTTTCAGCAGGCTGTTCTTCAGAGTGCTGCGTGGCAGAACAATCCTTCGAATTTCCAACAGGAACTCACGGCCCAGAGCTACTTAAAATTGTTGAATGTCAGCACAATTGAGGAAGTAAGGCTGCTACCATCAAGCGCATTGATTACTGCGAATATAATACAGGTCGGAGGCTCAGCTTACGGACAATTTACCTATGGCCCAGTCGTCGATGGATTGTTCGCTCCTGCGCTTCCTGGGAAACTCCTTCTGCAGGGCTCTTTCGACAAAAACTTGAAGTTGCTGATTGGACATAACGCCGACGAAGGCCTTGATTTCTCAAGTCCAGCAATTACCAACGATACAGCTTATGGCCAGCTCGTGACAACGAGTTATCCTGACATCAGCCCCAGTGCTGCGAGTTACATCGAGAACGTCCTCTACCCCCCCGGTTTTTCGGGGAAATTTGGGTACAAGGACGAGATTGGCCGTGAGGTCCTTACAATCGCTGACTCTAGCTTTACCTGTACCAGTAACTACCTTGACAGAGCGTTTGGTAACCGAACCTATGCCTATGAGTTCAGTGTACCTCCGGCGCTCCACGGCCAGGACATTCCCTACACGTTTTTCAACGGACCTAACACGGCAGTGAAGAGCGATGCAACGGCAAAGGCACTCCAGGCCTATATAACCTCTTTTGCGGAGACCGGCGTGCCTTCTGGTTCCGGAATCCCGGTGTTTCCCCTTTACGGCAACAACAGCGAGATACTAAACCTCGACGCTACGAGCATAACCGAGAAAAAGGATGACACAGCTAATGCGAGATGCTTGTGGTGGCAGAAGGGCTTATACTACTAGGAATCCCGTATATAATGGACATTGAAAGGAATCACATAATCTAAAAGTTGGATGATATGGTCGATGCACAAGGGACAAACGCCAAGAAGTGGATGGCTAGACTCTTCCTCGGAAGCTATCTACATCAGAGATAACACCAAGAGAATGTGTCCAATAATGTACTCCGTATATACCTACAAATCTAATAAAGCTTCCACATACGCTTGATTTAAATAAGAAGCAATCACCGAAGAACACAATATGCCTGTGAGCCTTGCAGGAAGCGCGTATACCGCCAGTACTGTAGTAGACCTGAAACTGTCTTCAGCTCCTTTAGCCGGCATGTGAGACATCATTTGCCCTAAATGCCGAAACTTTTTACATAGTTCGAAAATAGTGTCACTTCGTGGTAGAAGTCGCTTGACGCCAAAGGCTGGAGACTTACTTTAGGGCTGATTCTCGGAGGTTATGCCCGAATTCGCCCCCGAATGTTTCCCAAGGCCCTGAGGGCTATCGATACAGTCGCATTGTCATTACCCTCACAAAATTCCATGTCTTCCCAAATTGTTTTGCTGCGTCACTGGCAGCCTCATAGGACATCCGACCTCACGGGCTTGAGCGGTCATGGAGAATGTGCCACCGTCTTACGAGAGTGCCGTATCCAGAGACTACTGGAAGACAGTAGCTCTATACATACCATCGTCTGACCTATGCGCGGCCTGCCGAGTTTCGAGAAAATGGCATGAGACGTTTGCGCCCTACCTCTGGGGAAATCCAGCGTCCCATTTTGGGACAGAGAACGATGCAGTCTACGGTAAGAAACATATCGCAGTCAAGGTCTGATCGTCTCGTCACTAATTCGATAGTGGCCCTCACCAGGTTCAAAAGAACCCTCAAATGGGCTCGTCTCAGTGTTCGAGGCCTTACACATACTCTACACTTACCTCCTGCCCAGTCGGAAATCTACGATGGACCCCACCCTGAATGGCTTCGGGATGTTTTGGAAAATCTGCCAAACTTACAATCGCTCGTTGTATCGGAGTTACCATTCTTCGACCATCACTCTCTAGTTGCCCTACGGCACCATAGTAGCGGTCGCCGGCCATCGATCGCAGACATAATTCCAAGCTTTGCACTCAGGCTTTTGATTGCGACCCATTGCATGAATACTACGTCTACAAGTTTGGCTGAAGCTCTAAGTCACTTCCCGAGTCTGGTATTCGTGGATCTTTCCAACACCCTAGCCGCAAGAGATCAAAATGTTTTGTCCAAGTTGAAAGGCATGCCTAATATACAGGTACTGAAGTTGCGCAACGTGAATCTTAGGGATGAAGACGTTGAGATCCTTGCAGATGCTATAGATATCCGGATCCGGAGCCTCGACGTGCGAGGCAATCATCTGACAGATCGAAGCGTTAGGACTCTTCTAAACCTCTGCTTTCAAGCTATTGCCGGCGCGAATGGGCAAGCACCCACCAGACTGGCTGCTCTGTCAACCACTCTAGTTGAAGATTGGCCTGCTGGTATGGTCCAACCAGACCCTGCTATACTCGACGAGTTCCGTGACGAAAACTTTGACGAGCATTTTGTTCGACGGCTAACCAAGGGGCTCGTCAGCAGGCTACCTTTCGAAGACTTACACCATTCCGGTATTACCCACCTTTACATATCGGACAATCATCTGACGGTAGAGGGTCTATCGAGCCTGGTAAAGTCGGAAAGTTTACACGTCTTAGATGCCGGTGCGATTGATAACGGAAGGGTCATACTAAGACCTCGCTCGCACTCATCCACATGCCCCCCAACTTTCAAAGATCATCTTGTAATGTTACCAGGGATAGAGAAGCTCACCTCTGTACTGGGAAGATATGGTTCTAGCAACATTACTTTTCTGCGGCTTAATCATGCCGTAGTCACTCGAGCTGCGCCGTTCAAAGACGAACATTCATCTCCAGCAGTCTGTGAACTTAATGCGGAAGAATCGTTTCATGAGATGGATGCAGCAGTATATGAGATGGATGCCGCTATCCCTTTCTGTGAATTACCAAACGACGAGGCTGCGCCGCGCTACGAGCTGCCTGGTGACTCAATACATGTCCATCTGTCTTCTGCACAGGGCGAGAAGCCATCGCTATCATTATCGCGAAGGCCCTCGGGTGTTCGACGCGGTGGTGCATTCGCACCTGAAACTGTCGATGAGGGAGAAGCCAAGGAAGAGGGGTCACCTATACTCACAGCCACCGGCTTAGGACCCATTGCACAGGATATCAACGGGATCAACAAACGTGACCGTTTGCATGATCGGAAAGGAGACGCAGACGGATCCGAGGGAGCCGCCGGGAGCGCCGAGATGGGCGTTGCGCTAATCCAGAGGCAGCGACAAGAGCTCCGAGCACGATACAAAGACAAACCGCATGGTCTTTCACCAGGAATGCTTCCCAACCTACGTACTCTCGTTTTGACCGACGTTCCTTGTTACGATAATGATCACCACCTCATCAATACCTTGATCGACTTCATTCGTGACTGTGCTTCAGAGGCAGAGCTTGCGAGCCTTCAGATAGATTTTGCCCCAGGTTCTCCTCAAAATCCCAAGCAGCCACGACCAAGACAAAAACATCGAGGCGCGCAAGAAATCTTTGCTCTCCAGCGCGTCGTCCTTGAGATGGCCCCGCCATCTTCACCAAGCACTACTTCAAGCCTTGACTTCCATACTTCGCCCCTCACGCCACCACCATCAAAGCTGGTTAATAGAACAAAGTCCTCCACCGAAGACGCAGATAGCGAGGCTTTCTGGCATGCACATGAGTCTAACCAGGACTTTTCGTTCTTTGGTGACGACGACGAGTGTGGTGTCTACGCTATAGATTCCACTGTCCAACTTGCCATCTCATCTGAGAAGATGGTGTTATCTACCGACAATCCGCCACCCACAGAATTGCCAATTTTGCGGCAAAAACCAATCGTCCCAGAAGCTGGTGCGGATGTGGTTCGAGAGCTTGCTAAGTTCAGAAGAGAAAGAAAGCTTGCTTATGAGAATGCAATCGAACACGGTATAAAGCATGTAGACGGGTACTGGCCCGGCGAGGTCAAGGTGGTAAGGTGGACCGGCAGAGATGATCGCCGACGCGGGACGCTTGACTATTATGGAAATTATTTTGATAGAGGAGTCTACCGATGAGCCGAAAATTCCCGACTGAACTCATATCCTACAATATCAGGCCCTTTCACCGAGATTGTGACTGAGAGCTGCAGTACCAGCCATACTCCCTAGTCCTGCCAGCCGTTCCGAAAGTAACTTATAGAGCATGAACAACTCTCGTTTCAACTACAAGCGAGGTCTAACCCGCCGCGCGTGGGTATATATCAGCTCTAGAACAATGCTTATAGAGACCATCTAACACTCTCTGTATGCCTGCCAATCGCACCCAAGATTCCCTCCAAGCTTCGGAGTATGGCATATTCCTACAATGCCAGCTAAATGTCCTTATGGGTAATGATATGCTTCTCTTGATGGCAGGAACTCTAAGTGCTTTTTTTTTGCATGTCACGCAAGCCTTTGAGGGTATACCGTATGAGGTCAACACCCGATTCAGCCTTTAGACCATGTATACAGTGCGTACTAGCAAGTCTTCTACTTCCTCGATTCAACGTATCGCTGAGAACAAGTATGTGCATGGCAAAGGTTCTCGACTGTCCTTACACCAAATGAGGCAGTTGGAAGGAGGGGAATTCCTTTTACAACACAACAAGCCATCGTTGTTGGTGGCCGAGCATCTTTAAAGTTAGACTAAGCTGACTACTTCTCTTTTGACCTGATCATCTCTCACCTCGCTCCGTCATGTCTCATATCACATTGTCATCTCTCGTGTTATGTTCTCGGCCTTACTTCACGACGCTTGTTCTTCATCTGTCGTGAATGCAGGAAGAATGATTCTTTACGTGCATTACTGTTCACCGAGGGCTATAAAAGCCGTTCACCATTCCCGAACACTCCGCCTTTTATTCTATCTAAAGATCATTGAAAACCCTTTCACGAGTCAATCTTCTAAGCTGTCCGTTAACAAATCATCTATCTGATCAAATTAATAAGTTTATGTATCTGTCTATGTATAATATACTGAAATAACTCAAACCTATTCCATATAAAAGAAATTTTTGCTCTTGAGCACAAATGCTGGGGTTTTCGAAAAGATCAATGAATGCGGGCTCGGTCGCATCCTTGGCAGCTCTAAGGCATGGGCGCAAGCCCACATGCTCTACAAATCCGCACTTCGAGGTAGAACCCTTGATGACCTGATAGGCTTGGGCCAAAAGCTCCTTGCCGTTGTTGCTGTGTAGTGGGTCCGCAACAAGTCCGACCCTTTCTCACTCCGTGATGCACCCCAAGTCCGTATGGGTCGTGGTGAGTGAGTGAAATCGAGAACAACTATGGGCCAATCATTTGGTATTTGATTGAGCCTCCCGATGGATCCGCTACTTCGAAGTTGCCAATCTGATTTGTCATTGGACACACCAACCTCCAGTCATCCGTCCGAAGGACTCGTCTCTCACTACATCAGAGCTGCCTACCGATGGATGGGATATTGTTATCTTCTCGTCCCAAGAGCTATAGCACACTTATCAAACCTCAAAGCTTATTCAAATAAAGAATTCGAGACTTCATTTCGACGGAAAACCCTTTCAACTCTCCGTATATATCGGGCATAGCTTAAAACAAAGATGTCCACCAGGAAAATGAGCGCGATGCCAAAACCCGTGCGATTAAGAAATGTACCCAGAGCCGGTCTCCTGCTCTTCAGACTCAAGGGGCTGTGCAATCTTGGCCAAACATGTTACACGTCCGCTGTCTTGCAGGCAGTGGCACACAACACCGTGATACATAATCAATTTTTGATCAACGGCCACGACGTCCAAAAGTGCGGACCAGAGCATTGCATATCATGCTTGATTCAGGAAGCAATCAAGGCGTTGTGGACTGGCGATCGCCTCATGGGGTACGCCGCTCAGAAACATCTCAATGCGGATTGAGAAAGTGGGAAGTTGACCTAGAAAAGGTCTACAAAGCGTCCATCGCCGAATCGCCACAACAAGTTATGGGTCCCACTGCGGCTTTAGTCAAACGCCTACTGGCAAAAAGAGAAGATCGGTAGAGGAACCTGTCCGACTTCATCCCAAGTAAAATTTGCAGCAGTATCCAGCACTGTTGCAACTAACATAATAGTACTCAAAGAATATTGCGATTTCTCCCTATAGTAAATATCGGTCACAGTATTATACAAAATATCACGGCATATCCGAAAGAACCCAGAAGCTATCTGGATTGCAATCGTGTTTTCATTTACGAAACGGACGTTTTGCTCGCCATGTTCGATGAAGGTGCTGTCGAATCCCGCTTGCGATAAGCAGTTGTTGCTGTTCTCGTTCTACGTCTTTGACACATCCAGCAACGATCTCATTACAGCATTTCTTAGCGGGGCAAGTGCTGAAATGTCAGAATGCTTCGGCTTAAGAAACTAAGACACGCGTTGAACCAAGCCCTCACTTACAAAGAGCGCCGACAGCTCATCCACGCCTTCCATTTATATCCATAGTTCTTGTAAGCATTCCTTTTTTGGAAACCAGAGACAAAGATACGATTGCTCCAGGGGTTCCTGATGACTATTGTCATCGCCCGGCCGTCGAGTCTGTCAAAACTCGATGGGCGCGAAAAGCATTGAGCCGGACTTAATCTATCGCTCAGGGACATTGACCTGATCGTCGAGCACACTGAGAAATATATGAATGCGCAGCGGGCTCAGAGCAAAAATAAGAAAAAGAACAAGGATGCCGATGGCGAGGAGAGGAACGCGATGGGCCGCTGTCAAGGCCTTACAACATTCACTCTGCGGCGCCCTGATACGCCAGCCCACGGGGGCGGCCGACGATGACTTTAATCCAGATAAGGAATCCTTTATCAACAACTTCCGACATCAATGCCATAACGTCCACATGCTAAACGCCGCTACTTTTATTCGTAGATAAGAGTAGGACGCTACGTTCGTGCTGGGTAGTGTTACTATGTTCGCGTCAGTGGAGTTAGAACGGCAGAAGAGCAAGAATCGAAGCGAACCTCTGGCATCTAAATCGATTTCAAGGACGGGAGTTGTGAGGTTTCTTATCTTTATAAATATCTTGGACAAAACTTCTGCTGTCTTCGCCGTCTTTCCTCACATGACGCATATTGATCCGTCTGATCTAGAAATCTCTAATTCATCCTCTCTTCCTCACACCATTTACCTCGATTTTCCATCCTTCACTTGGTTCTCTTTTACTCACATCATCTATCTAAAATTTCGTTGACCTACGTACTGTGATACATTCATTATAGATACTAATAGCCATGATGATAAGTGGCCCAAGCGTTAAGTGCCTCGCAGCGAGGATTGAGCAACGTTCCTCGGACAGATACAACAGCTGAATATTGCAAAGTATGTGACAAGTCTTAAGACAGAAAAGGGTGTCTGCGATGCGAAATAGTCCATAGAAGACCTAAACCCCTCCCAAGGCTTGCTAGAGAACGGCGAAGAAGACGAAGAGTCTGTAAAAAATATTTAGGAGTGATGATGATGATAATGAGGCATCTTAAAGATGTTTGTTTCGTCGCACCTCGAACATTTAAAAACAAGGTGGCTTCTTCATGACCTTGGATCGCTCAAATGCTACTACAAACGGTCATCTCAAATGGGCACAAACAGATCATCGCTTAGTATCACCCACAGATTAGGCCGGCCACACTACGGATATTCACTTCGCAAGCATCGATCTAGAACCAATTAAGTTGACACCATTGAGAGATTTTGTCACAAACAGGATCATGAGACACCGACTCTGGACACTTTCGATACGTCAACATTGTCGTCCGCCGTCTATAATGCCGTTCGTTGGTTATGTCCCTTTCTCAAGTACAACACCAGGTGAAGAAAACGCATTAATCATTACAAAAGACAGTCTCAATCCGCTCTCTTTCGCAAAACGCCAGCAGCAAGCACAGATCTTGGAAGAGCTCTAAACCTACAAAGCGATAGGCTAGGAAACATGCGGTTGTAGTTTGACCTCTTCCGTTTTGCATACATTCCAAACATCGTCGGAGCGCTGTGTCTGCTTCCTGTTACAGTCCATCTTAGTATTGACAGCTAATTATCTTAAACGGCACTCCGCTGATGTTAGTACAAACAAAGTCAGCAGATGACGACGGAGAGTAATGCCTACGCTTAAGGAGATCTTCGACCAGAGAAATTTCCATCAACTCGTGGAAATGCTCGAGAATTCAGTACCACTGGAGGAGCAGGAAGAGAACCGGGGGCATTACCGTTGCTGATGTGAGGACAATTAGCGAGGAAACGTTAACTACTGCGTATTATGAGAAATGTGTAAGACGAGACGAACAACTTCCCGACTAGAAGGCTGAGAAAACATCGAACAATACACAAAGATAATTGAGTTCAACGATATCAGGAACGATAGGATGAACCGAAATCTATCAAGCTACACCATTTCGCGAGCCGCCCACTCTGGCCAGACTGAAGAGCATAACGACAACGAGCACAACACTTCCCGTTGAGGACAGCATACATTGGATACGAGGATGTGACTAGAACGATTTACCAGATTTCTACCGCCTTGACTGTAGGAGGTCTATTGCCACAGCTACTCCAACCTAACATAGGTACAGGAATTAGACCGGCTTGAGCTACCAGCCCGCAGCAATATCCTAGGCGGCGTAACTGGCAACAATGATGTACTTAGTCTTGCACGGTATTGATTGACTGTAATCATATCTCAACTGGTGGAAGCAGATGTACTACCCCTTTTCAGGCTTGACTTTTGCCATTGCAATCTGAGAACAAGTTCTACAACTACGTCGTGGAGCTTCTTTGTCGGCCAGTACGACAGTCTCTACTGAAAGCTTCATGTCTTCACCAACATTCCGGGTGTCTGAAAGGTCTTTTCCCAGTCAGCACATTGTGGTAGACTTCGAGATGAACCTCGGATATTTATCGGTCAGCTTAACGGGTTTCTCAGCAAGAGCTCTGCCTACCGTTCTACCGTCATTGAGCATCATCACAACTACTACAGTAAAGTCTTTGCAGGGTGATACTACCAAACGATGAGGCCATTTCCAATCCACATAATTCGTTTTCATTACGTTATAAACAATAGGCTCTTCTCATCAAAAGACGGCCTTTTATATCCTGGCAGCAATGGCTTGCTCACTCCTGAACTTCCTCATGGTAGAAATCTATGGGAGTCGCAAGCACTTCGGAATATGTTTCAATTCCTCGACTCCTTTAATTTCAAACCTCAAATGACAGACTAGAATATTCATCTGAAAGCTTGTGTTAAGAGACAAGACAGAAGATGCTTCAGATTATATCGCCACCAATAAATTCTGAGAAGATCTTGACACCATTAGATAGTCGTCAGTCTAACTCGAAGTTGTTTCATGTCCGTCACAACCAGCAGAATAAACGTCGCATAGAACACGTTTTTTCAGAAGAAGAAATCATGAATATCGCGGAAACCACATAATCCTCTGAGTAACAACTGAAAGATAGGCACCTTTATAGGAACTAAGAAGATTATAAGCAACTGCGGTGACTGATTTTGACCCCTTTTCCTTAGCTTGAGTCAACCTTATTTTAATTCTTTGTAAAACGGTTGACTCTTTTACCGAAGTCACGGAAGCTGAACCCATTACAATTAAGCATTCAATTTTCAATGAATTGTCGGTTTTTTCTATTCGGCTTCGCGTTGGCACTGCTTCACTTCGTTCTTCATCGTTAACAGCGTGCTTTTACCTTCTGCAACATGCCTTCTATATCTTCTAACAGCTATGTAAATAAGAAACGTCAGAGCAATGCTCGAAAGGCTGCTGCTGCCGTCGCACGTCACGGACAGTCTGCGTTTCAGGTTCATCGAGACCCTTCCGCTCAAACGCTTTCAAGTGCTCACTCTTCTTCTTCTTCTTCTTGAATGATGTTGCAAGATTGTCGTAACTGAATCACGTCGTCGCCGTCGCTATTTCGTCACAGCTTCAACAACAGAACGACAAGCTTTGACTTCGAATGAAGACGATCGAATCACGTCTCTCAAACTCAAGAATCAATTGAAAGACAAGAGTCAAAAGAAGAGAAAGACAAGAATTTCAAGTTCGTCAGATATAAATTCAAATGCTTTCATCTACGTTGTTCTCAAATATTCTAATTCGGGTATTCTAAGTAGGGTCGTTCGATGATGAGTCGCGCATCACAGAGACGAATGATTTTTCTCATATGAAGATGATCGACATCGACAATTGAATAAATCATCTGAGCATGAACAACATCATCTTTAAGATGAACTCAAGAAGTCGTGAGTACTTTCAAGTTTTGAAGTCTGATTTAGATTCAAGACATCTCGACGTCTTTAACTTAACGTCTGTCGATCGAATTTGACAATCTGAGATCTCGCGTCGACATGATGAACGATCTTCGCAATGCTGAACAGATGAGCATCATGATAACATTGTTGACGAGAGATCAGATGATGTGATGATTTCAACATCAGCAGACGCAGAGAAACGCTTGATTCTTGATTGTTTTTTTTTATCTATCATCATGACTTTACAATCTTCTTTAGCATCGTTTTCGTACAGCCAGGATTCAGAGAGAGGCAGCAGTTTAATTATTTCTTTTTCTTATTCAATTTAGTTAACTCTTTGACAATTTACTATCTGAACGATCGTTCGCTCGTTCTTCTCAATACATCACGCTTGAAAACGTGTATTCTTTTACGTCATGATTATAAAGCTACGCTGTTTCTTTATACTTGAACTGATATTTGTTAGACAACTACATTTCAAAGTATTAAGAAATGAGCAAGAAAGATGTGTCACGATCGAAAGACCATGAGTCTCATGGCCTGCGACATCGACAAGCAGCGCCGTCGGTGAACTGAGATCAGCGTGCATCTCTGAGCCAGAAAAAAGTTCGTCTCGAGCGAGTAAGAATGACTCAAAAGTCTGATGAGCAAAGGATAAGGCTTGAAAGTGGGAAAGAGTCATTATGTCGACAATCAAAAATTAAACGCTGAAAATTAGCGATCGAAAGATGATGTCATAAACGAGTAGCTGAAGAACTACCGGTAATGAACGAGCTGACCGGACACCAAGGACAAGATGAATATATCCCAGATCGAGAGAAAGCACAACGGCAGCTAGCCGTGTCAAGCGACACATATCAGCAGCCGCGAGATGCCAAGTGTCCCACGGATCCATTCTGGCACCAGTACACCTGTGAGGAGTCTGATGCGGAAATGACTCCCGGCTTAGGCTTGGTATTGGCCGAATTGATCGATACCTGGGTAACGAAGTTTCAGAATGTATTTGGCGAGGATGGCCGCATACAAGACATGCAACTCATCGTTGCGCATCGAGCTGTCAACTAGAAGCTGACGCCTTGTAGCTCGCAATAGAATCAAAGACGCCTATTGCGACAGCAATCATCTACAGTAGGCCCAAGGGACAGTACCTGTCGGCAGGGCATCTGCGGAAACCGTCTTGCAGCGAATAAAGCAGCGGCAAAAAAGTCGAAGATATTTCTTCGACCCAAGGGTCTTCCCTGCTAGTATATTTGTTTGAACCGGGTAAAGAAAAGAGAAGAGAAGGAGGGAATGGGGGGAATGGGGGAGGGAGAGGGGAGGGGGGGCCCATTTTTTCAAGTTTCTAGAATGGTCCTGATAAATTTCTTTGAATCTGAGGTCACACGAAGACCTTTTCCTCACTCTAGTCAATAAGAGAGAAGATCTAAGAGAAAGAAATCAAAAGAAACCAAAAGAAACCAAAAAAGACCAAAAGAGCATAGACATAAACAAGAACACTAAGAAGCCATGGGAACAACTGGCTCATTGAAGCCGAAAGCATATGTTCGAGGAAATTGATTAGAAAAACAAAAGGCCTTTTACTCCAATTCATGATCACCGAGACAGACCTGTCGATGAATTCCCAGAGAATGGTAGAGCATTGGCAGATTCATGAAAGGGTGACGCTTGAGAGATCAACAACGCAGAAGAGCAAGAGTATTCAGTTATTGTCAACAACCACGGTACAAAAGAGAAAGGAAATATCACCCCAATACCACTTTACTCATACGGATCCCAAACGCAGCCGAAACGCACAACAAACCCCTAGCTCCTATTCGATTTACAAACAGAAAACACAACCTGAACCCTACATACCACGAAGGGCGTCGAAAAACGAACATTTTCATCTACTGTAAAGAACGTGTATCCGTCGAATATGATGGGCAGAAAAGACAAGTGAGAAAGCAACCTGTAGACGAAAAGCCGCTCATCTATATTGGCCCGAGGACTTCGATACCAAAGGGTGCCTGTCTGAGGCCCCCACTTGCAAGGACAAGGCGACCGCGTAATTAAATTCGTTATCCTTGCAAGGTTGGTGAAAAGACTCCGCCATACAAGAACCCCCCCATTCCAGATCTCAGTGACGGGGAAGAGCCGGCACGGCTCGGCTTTGCTATCGCTCAGCCAGAGCACCACAGCAAGTACGAGGGAGTTCAGGTGGCGAACAATCAAAACCGCGAGGGTTTGGAGGAGTGAGACGATGGAATTGAGATGTGGCATGTTTATCAGTGGTTGATGATAGCGAGGGGAGTGGCAATGAGTGGAAATGAATGGAAGAGGTCACGGTAGGAAGGAAGGTGGAAGGGAGGGGAGGGCCGATGGAAGCGGGAGTTGGAACCTAAGATCGATGGATTGCATCAGGTCTGAAGGCCTTGGTGCAAAATGATTATGGCTTCGCATTTGGGGAGGGAAACTCGACGAGAATAAAAACTGCGAAGATGGCGAAAGATTCGGAAATCCCAGCGACCCGTTAGAACTGCCTGATAGAGCGAGTCGCCACGCTCAAGAACCCGCCAGCGCCATAGTATGCAATTGCCCCCCCCTCCTTCGCCCCAATGGGATCCCGTATCAAGCCCCTAGCCTACCCCTCGTCCCATACCATAGACGTCCCGAATTGACAAACAAGCATATATTACACAAGAAACGAAAAAGTTATACGCCAAGGGCCTTGACCCTGTCTATTTCATCCATGCATATGATCATCCCAAACCCGTCACCACGGAGAAACCCCCCAGAAATGCCCCTATTGACTAAGCACGATCGAAAGCGTATACGTACCCTCTCTGAGTTTCCTAGGTGGCTTCCAGACTTTCTGGACTCATCATCCCGCCCGTGTCGTTCTTTTTCTCCTTCGCGGCCTCTTTCCTGCTGTCCCCACTCTCACTCCTCTCCATACCCACCGCTTTCAGCTTCGGAAACGGCACTACCCCTTTGTCACCCTTGCCATCGTCCAACTTGATCTTCTTCCTCGGATGCCCCTTACCGGGTCCCTGTTCCCTGAGCGGCCGTTTCCTCGGACTACTGATCTTGCCTGTAGGTGGTAATCTCGGTTTCGGAAATCGTTGCTTCTGGGGCAAGTCGTCGTCTTCGACTAATGCCTGCTCGTTGTTGGCGCGTAGTTTGTCGAGGAAGTACTGTTGTACAAGACCGATTTGAGACTTTACGTTGTCGATCGTTACGGGAGTGAGGGCGGAAGGCTGGGGTAGTGCGGATGCGAGGGCGGAAGATGAGGAGCTAGAGGTTTTTGCACGTCAATTATCGAGAATGGGAACACAAAGGGTAAATGGGAGCCAGGAATCTCCGGGGAGGTGCTAGAAGGAGCCAGCGGAGGTGAAATTGGAAAGGAACATTACCTTGGATTTTGCGCCTGGCTGTGCCTATGCACACGATTCTGCAACAGATGCAGCGGCACAGCCAGGGATGCCAGGCCCAATTCTTGGTCAAGCCCAAGTTCCTTGAAGCCAAAGAAGTCTTCGCCAAGTTCCTCGGCAAAGTCACCACCGACAAACTGTTCGCTGCCGTCGTTGAACGCGTTAGAGCCATCGGGACCAGCGTCGTTAAGAGCGGGCCGAAGTAGGTCTGCAAGATGAGATTTCATTCTGTCATGCATAACGGCCAATTTTGTGCTACTACGCTCGACGTCGTCCTTCACATACATCTCGAGCGCCTCGATATCACAGCCATTTTCGTTGAGAGTGTGCAGGGCAATCTCTTCAGCCGTGAACCGGTCTTTCCAAGTGACTTCTGTGACTCCTAATGCCACGCCCATGGGCGTGGGCACCGCTATTTTTGGTGTCTGCATATACTCGTTGAATGTCCGAGCGATCTTGGTGAAATAGTCTCCAGCCAAATCAGTGATTGCATCTAGTGCGGCTGGTTGACATTCTTCAAATCCGGCATGGAAGAAGATTTTGCCAACAGAGCGTTGCAGAGCGGCGCGCGTGACCCAGGGTGAAACCACCGGACCCTCGTCTGACATGACGTGGGGTTCAATGTCTTGCTCGACGAAAGGCACAGGCTCATGCTTCTGAAATTGGCCATGGTACATCTGCTCGCATTAGTAATTGTATCCTGTGGCGTCTAGAGTGCTTACCTGTGCCTGTATCTGCATTTGCTTCACAACGGCTATTTTTGAACAAATCTTCCTGGTCTGCTGCATCTGCCGCATATTATCCTCTATCTTCTTTGTCAAGCTACTTTCCGGAGAGGTGAATAGCCCTTGTGATAGGATGCGTAGGAATTCGCCCGAAGGATCCTGCACCTCTCCTGTTGCGTCTTCAATCCACCTTAGCCGACTTGAAAGATCCGGCATGGCGGCTAAAGTGTCATAGTAATCTGGTAGCACTCTTTCTTCCTCTCCTTCCATGCCTTCTGCTAGCGTCTCACCACTTGACTCTGGTTCCTGAATTTCCAAAGATTCCGCCTCTGCAGCTGGCTTTCCTAGCGCACCCTCCGCAACCGCTTGCTTCTGCTTTCGGAGCCATCGCCGCATACCCATCTTGTTACGCAACAATGCGGGTTCGTCGGGGTTGAGATGGTCTCCCTTGAATAGGCGGTGGCGTTCGGCTGTAACAAGCGCACGATCTTTCTTCGTGACCTGCTTCCATGTCTTATACCCAATGTCTTCCCGTTCAGCTTCCTCGTTTATGCCCGTTACAGAGCCGACCCCATTGATCGAAGGCTCTGTCCCATCCATGTCAAGGATTCCTGATTGTGGCACTCCATGACCTGAGACACCATTGACACCTATAGGAGTTATAGCTCCAGGCGGTGGAGTGGACAAATCCTTGGTACTTCCGTCCAATACGCTCTCAGAGTCTGCTCTCAATAAATTTTCGTTTTTGAGATTAGACCCGAGACCGTTCGAACTCAAGGCTTGTATTGACGGTTTTACATCTGCAGCAGGAGAACTCTCGTGAGCGCCAGCCGGCGCTTTTCTAGCGGCAGAGCCTTTCTTTGACTTTTTACCCGGTGCCTTCCGTCCTCTTGAAGATATAATTGGCTCATCATCACTCTCTTCGCCACCATCTATATCAGCATCGCCGTTCAAGAGCCGACGCTCTTCTGCTTCGACGTCTGCGCGGTCTTTTATAATAATGGCCGGGATCATAGGCACAAGCTCTTCGGCCTTCTTACGCATGAACAATGCATGACGACGAAGGAAGTGCTCGGGGTTAGCGTTATATCTCAAGCAATTGGCCCAGATCAGACTGAGATCATCCACAAATTCTTGCTTGGACTTGTACTGAACGGCCTTGAGTTTCTTAGTCATGGTACCAAGATCCATCGGGTGTTTAATCACTGGAATCTAATGTCAGCTGCTGCATCCTCAATATGTACTGTGCGAATCCTACCGTTGTAATAGTCAGGGGCTTCCCGTTTGTTGACCCTTGTGATAAAGGCCGTCGAATGCTCGGTATAAGCTTTCAGTTCTGTCAAAACTCTCTCAGCAGCCTCGTACAGTTCTTCTTGCCCGACTTTCTCTTCGCTTGCCCACTTGCTCCTATTCTTCCTTACCTCACTCATCAGACTCCTAAGCTCAGCATCAGAAGCACGGACTTGATCTCTCTTGGCGTCAATGCGAGCAATTAGATGCTTAAAGGTCAAGCTTGACGCCCCAAGATTCGTTTGGCTTAAGGTCCCTTGCTGTGCAGTTCCCGAAGACGGTCCATTCACACTATGTCCACCGCTACCAGTCCCACCCATTTCCACATCAACCTGGCGCTCAGACTCCTCTAGCTTCTTCTGGTCCAGCATAGCATCTCTGTCATTCTCAAGCGTGTAGAATAACGTATGAAAGCTACGCTTTGCGGCATCTTCCGTTGCCTTTTTGTCCTCTTCAAGCTTCTTCCGCACATCCTCTGACGATTTCACTGGTCCTGATGATGATGAACGCTTAATGATTACCATCGCCGAATTTGAAGATATAGGGCGTTGCATTGGCACTGATTGAATGTCTGGAATGACGGTAACCGTGGGGGCAATTTTTGACTTGGTCGGCGACACCATGACAGGCGCTTCATCTTCACCATCCGACTCGTCATAGTCGTCCTCATCAATGGCTCTGGCAGGTTTCTTGGGTGCTGCAGTGACCTTGTTCTGTGTAACCTCTTCGACGGCGCCATCGTGGTCCCCCAGTTGATTGTCTTCAGGTATTGCGCCCCCCGCAGTCTCATCAACTTCCTCTTCGAAGAGCGACTCTAGCCTCGCCTCACTTCGCGCATATAACTCTTTGAAGACCGACAACTTCGGATCTTCCTCTGCGCCAAGCTCTTCAATTGCACTGCCAAAGTGGGACTGTTTCGCGGGCGTATGAAGGCCATTGGGTGTTCGAGACCTCGGAGGAGTTGCGTAATAGCCGTTGACGTGTAGCGCATCACGAAGTTGGGTCCCCAGTACTGCGTGGGTGGAATTGATATTATTCTTCAGCGACGACATGGCTCATGCCCCTCTTGGCGTGCCGAGAGCAGGGATGTGCTCCAGCGTGGAAGCACTCCGCTGTGAAGCTCTCTGATGTGTCGCGTGTTAGTGAAAGTGACATTGAGCGATAGCTAACATGTTGCTTGGTTAGTACCAGCAGTTTTTTGGATCCAAACCGATGGGGTGGTGGAGCAAAATGATGGCAAAGTTTGTCTCGATTACTGCGATCTTGTCCCATGAACATGAAGTGAGGTTCAAAGACGGGACTGAGTTGCGCCAAGCCATAGGGCTGGCTTTAGTCATCCTACTTTCACAGCTCGTCGTCTCAAGCATGCGATTTACCCTACGAAGTACTTCCCTCTACCTTACCGACTGTGAACGATGACCCCGTATCTACTATGACCAGTGCTTAGCGCAGCTATACAGTATGCGCATCCGATATACCTTTGCTGGTGAGTTGCCTGCCTCTCCACTCTCCTCCGCAACCCCTCCCCCACTTCCTGACTTCTTCAACATCCAGCCGGCTTCGCTCTCCTCCTCCTCCTCTCCGCCTATATTGGCTTGAGACCACTCCAGGTCCCTCAAGTCAGTGACAAAGTCCTTCACTTTCTTATATTCTTCGTCCTCACTCTCACCTTCTACTGGATCCTTGACACCACTCGCCGCCGTACCTTCAACATCACCCTCGTGTCCATAACCTTCTGTCTGGGGCTAGGCTCTGAGGTCCTCCAAGGACTCCTCCTCAATGATCGCAAATTCGATCCATTGGATATAGCCGCCAATCTTGTGGGTTCACTATCCGCATTGGGATTGTGTACTTTGTATCATAAGCGCATGTTGGATCGGCGGAGGGCGAAGAAGGGGTACGGCGTCCTTCCGCAGGAAGGGGACGTGGAATTGAGTGCAGGAGGTTCAAGCAGGCAGGAAAATGGAATCGTTGAGGGACAGGATGAAGTGTGGGATGACATGGGTGGGGAAGAGAGCGGTGATGGCGACGGTTTGACGCCAAGCAGTACAGACGTGGGCGAAGATGGAGGGAACGTCCAAAAATGACCAGTTGGTTGTATTCACAGTGAAAAGGGAGTTTGAGTGAGGTGTTCCAAAGATATGTATTTTCGTAGATATGGGGCATGGCTAGTGTTAGAGCTTCAGATATCCTTTGATCTCCAAGCAGCTCATTGTGTCTTGGCGTTCCTGCTTTGCATGGTTTATGTCTTACAGGTCATTCTCGAGGTTGGAATGTAACATACGAAAGCAAGTAATTGAATGGCTTGATGTGTATATGATATGCTCTTGCCGGGTATTGTCAAACATCTATCCGAGTTGGCCGGAGGGAGCGATGTTCATATAAACAAGCTAAACCTCCATCATCTTCTTGGCATCCCTCTCCCTCTCCCTCTCAGCGCTCGCTGCGCCGCACCGGGCGGTAATCCACGCTGCGGAGCTTGCGGATCCTGTGACTGCTCGTTTTCTGAAACCCCCTATTAGCTACAACTTATCATCAACTATGGAGAAGCAACTCCATACTTATCGTTTCATCCACGCTCAAGATCAGACAACTCGCCTCCACTGCCGCTTGCACTGCATTGACTTTGACAAGACTGGGCTCCCATACGAAAGCCTTCAGGTTGTCTCTCACACCCTCGTTATCGAAGTCTACCCCAGCCCAAATGTTGCCCTTGCGGTGCTCCACACGCAGCTGAGTCAGGATATTGGTAGCGTCAAAGCCGGCGTTGTCGCATAGTTGGCGGGGAATTACCTCGAGGGCTTTGGCAAAGGCCTTGACTATTGCTTGCTGTTTTCGCGGAATGTTTTGGTCCGCGAACTTGTGTAGATACAGCGACACTTCCATCTGCAGTATCTGGTGGTCAGGTTTCTGCGCTGTCTAGGCGGGAGAAAACCAAAAAGAAGATTAGACGCATACCTCACATGCACCCCCACCAGCAACAATACTATTGTTTCGTATAGCTCGCTTGACTATCATGATCGCGTCGTGGAGACTCCTCTCCACTTCTGCGATGAATTGTTCCGCTCCTCCCCGAAGTACCAATGTACAAGTCTTCGAGGCAGGACATCCTTCGAAAAAGTTGAATCTTTCCCCACCTATCTGTCGTTCGTCAAAATGCCCACAAGTACCTAAATGCTCGGATCGAATATCTGAACATGTTGACGAGACGCTACCACCAGTTGCCTGCACTACGCGCTCCAGATCGTCCGCCGAAACTCGGCCAGCGCAGAAAACGTCGCGGTCTGCAAAATATCTGCGCGGAACTTAGTTGAAAACTTCTGAATAAATCAAGGAAGACCGACTGTGTAGCTAAATCACCTATCGGTAATTTGCTGAGCACAACTTTTGCGCCTGTCTTATACAATGCCTCCATCTTATTGTAGATAATCTGCCACTCTGCATCCACAATAGCCTGATACTCTGAGACCTGCTCCACTCGGACTTCGGCGTTGTCTTTTTCACTCTTCAGCTCCAACTCCACGTTCAGACATACAATCTTTGGGTTATCGAAGCTTTTTGGCTGTTGCTCGAAGCCGGCGTACGAGAAAGTTTTCTTGAAAGCCACACCGTTGACGAAAAGTGAATCTTGTAATGCACCGCCGGTGACTTTCTTGATACCAATAAGCTTCTCATTGAGGTCATCCTGATCAAGGGAAAGCACAGCATCAACAACCACTAGCAGGCGTGTCAGTAATCATTGCTCCTTCTCAAAGCCTCTCGGATAAAATACTCTTGGTGAAGAAGTCCGCATTCCGATGTATTAGTTTACTGCTCATTGCCGTAGCCGCTAACTTCCTCAGTGTGTCCCTCTGGTTCCCTTCGCTCGTATTCACGGCGATCTCTTTAATCTTGTTGACTGCCATCGCTGACGCTCTTCTTAAACCCTTAATAATAGTCTGCGAACTTACTCCCTGTTCTACATGCTCTTTGATCTCTTTGAGTATCTCTCCCGCTAGGACTACCACTGATGTTGTGCCATCTCCTACTTCGGCATCTTGTGAGCGGGCTATGTCTGTGAGGATCCGTGCTGCTGGGTGGACAATGTCGAGGAGCTAGAGCATTGATTTAAGATATGCCTGTAAATTTGGGGTAGGCCCACACACTTTCATGACAGTTGCTCCGTCGTTCGTAATAGTTTGGCGACCATTTTCGTCAACCAATAGCAGATCACCGCCATACGGTCCAAGCGTACTCCTTATTGTATCTTGAACACTGAGGCATGCCAGGATGTTCGATACAACTTGCCCCTTCCCTTGTGAGGCATCGGTCCCTTCTTTCAGGACAATTATCGTGGGTGTTTGTCCTCCAAATGACATAGTGGTGGTGATTTAGGATCTCTTAAGTAGGTTGTAGATGACTACAGCAGTGGAATATTACAAAACCATGTGAACAGTATTTCTAGAGATACCGTAACTAGCTGGGTCAGGTACGAACTTGGCGTCTTGGTAGAGGTAAATATCAATTCTGGTTAGAAGATAGTCGAAGCTCTCGGTTATTATTCGACGCGTTTTCGCGCAGTCACTGCTTTTGCTTTCATAGGGCTGGAATATCAGAAGGGAAAGGTTTCCACATGGGCATTACAAATAGGGAGCCAATACCCGTACACCCCCCTGGCTTACATGTACACCCCCCTTTGCTTACACGTACACCCCCTCGGGGAAACCTGAAATTTCCATTGCGCATCACTCAGTTACACACCAAATT
>JAABUR0100002968.1_pt1 | contig 24654 bp, 38 predicted proteins | sample 5560091 | NCBI WGS metagenome assembly JAABUR01 (sample SAMN10711879, study PRJNA513375) | rock metagenome | isolation source: Antarctica rocks | place: Antarctica: Victoria Land, University Valley sud
TGGCACAATGGCGGCCTAGGCAAAGCGGGAATGCTTGAGTCGCGCTCGACCGTTGCCTCTTCCCCCGCTCACCGTTCCGTCCCGCTTTCGCCTTTGATTACAAACCGAGAGAGGCAGCTAGCTGTCTTCAGGCCCGCCCCCGGCGTCTTGAGCCTTCGTGCTGTGCAGTGCTCGGAGCCAGGCAGCGGGGGCGCTATGGCGGCTCCCCCGGCCCGCATACCCACCCCCAGGAAGAAGCCTCCTGCGCCTCCGCCTGGGTGCGCGCTCACAGGAGTCACAGGCGTGCCCCCCTTCTACAAGCCCCTGCGGCGCTAAAGGCGCACAGCGCGCGGTCGCAGGTGGTTTGCCCCCACCGTGGCGTGGGCGCTCCCGCACGAGCGGCGGCGAGCGCCAAGGAGTGCGCGCCCCCTGGGGCGCTCGCCGCTCCGCTGCTCGTGGCTGCTGCGTGCTGACTATTGGCGCTGACCAGAGCGCCTGTAGGGACAGCTTGTAGCATATGCTCACGCCCGAACGTGCATGGAAGCTCCGGGCTGCCGCAAGAGCCCCTCTCAGTCCGCAAACGGCTGCAGTGCAAAACCGGATTTAGTGCGGTGGCGCAGGCCCGGCGCAGTGGTGTCCGCGCCCGGCGCCGGCGCCAGCGCCCTGCGCAGCACCGCCCCAGCGCTGTCAGGTACCACACCTTGGGCGCCCCCCCGTTCCAGCACAGCCTCTGTCTAGTCGTACGTCTGTGCTCCAGCTAGCAGCTCTGGCGTTGGGTGCCACTGCTGGTGACCGACGCGAAGGCGCCAGCTTGCGTGACGCGCACACGCAGCACAGGAGGCAGCTCCTGTGGTGTGCGCGGCGCCGCACGCGGGGCGCCAGGGCGTGCAGGGCGAGCAGGCACCGGAAGCCCTGTAACGGGATGGGGCCCCTAACCCTACCCTACCCCTGTCGCTGCAGGCGCCCGGCTGCGGGACCTGCTGGTGCGGGGCGGCTGCGGCGCCGCCCCGGCAGCAGCGGCCTGGCCGTGGGCAGCCGCCGGCGCCCACTGTCGCCGCGGGTGGGCCCCTCCGGCTCGTGTGGGCGGCCAGGCAGCTGAGGTGGAGTTGGGCCGGCGGAACGCACCCCCGGCAGCAGAACATTGGCGTCTGCCTCACGGCCGGCACTGACAGCGCCCTGCCAAAGCGCCCACCTTGACATCCAGAAGCGTCCGGCGCAGGCCGCGCCAGCCAGACCTCGGGGAGTGTCTGTGAGGCTCATGCAGTCGCATGACTCAGGCCGCGGCCCAACCACACCTGCCTGGTTAGTCTGGCAAGCTTTCACTGCGCATCACGAGGCTCACGCTCTCCGCGCGGCAGGCCTGCTGCTGGGCGCGCGGTTCCAGGGGCGCGACAGGCCGCTCAGGGGCCGCGGGCGGCCGCCCTGGGACGGCCGGGAGGGCGCGCCGCCGCCGCCCGGCCGGGCGTGGACGCCGCACTCGCCCCTGCTGCGGCCGCCGCGGTGCGCAGGCCCTTGCCCGGCCTGCGCCGCGCTCGCGGTTGCACTTTCCACCCAGTGCATGATGCTGTGCTCGAGCGCGCACGGCATCCGGACTGTGGACGGTGCAGCGGTCTGACGCCCGGCCTGCACACGCGGCGTGATGCAGGGACATCCTGTGCCAGGGCGCGCCTGGGGGCTCTGAGCCCGCGGCCCAAGCGGCGCGCACCTCCAAGCGCTGCTACAGCGCGCCCTCCGCGCAGGCGCGCATGCGCGCTCTCGCCATTGGCACGTGAAGCCGCAAGCTCCTCCGCGCGTGCAGGCACTCACTGCATGGCAGCAGTGATCGATCCTGCCTGTGACTGACCAATGGCATCCCAGGGACTTTCAGACGTGTGTGCAGCTCTCCTCGTGTGTCTGGGGCGGCTGTAAGTGCAAATGTCTGCCAGACCAAGTGCACTCAGCGTTGCCTGCATGCATGCCTCTTTCGCCGGCGGGAGGTAGGCATTTTGCAATGTCCTGCCCCAGCAGCATTTGCCGCCGCAGCACAAACTTAATTTTGTGCACACCCAGGCCGACCGCCTGTACGGAACAGCCGCGCTTGTTGATGCGCCAGAACCCGACTCGCCGCGGGGCCGTGCTGCATGCGCGCGCACGGCTGCCGCGCGGGTCAGCACCGCCGAGCGCGTCATGGGCTTGGGCGAGGGTGCGCATCCAGGGCAGGGGCTCGGCAACTGTTAGGTGCAATGTTCCTCTGCATGTGCCTGCCGTCCTCATGATGGCAATTCCCACATGCAAGCATCAAGGAGGGGTTACAGATGCCGGCGGACTTGCCATATGTCAGCACTTGGCCATGCAGCTGTCCGAGGTGCGTCGCACTCTCGCTGTGCACTGGTATAAATAAGTAGGTGCGCAGGACTGAGCGCCGACGACGTGGATCCGCTGGAGCGCGGGCGCAGTCATGCGTGCTTCGGCCGGCGCGTCGCGATCGGCGCGCGCCCGCCGGACAGTCCTGACATCATTAGCCCGCGCTCTGCCGGCGGCGCCTGCCGCAGCCCAGTCCAGGCGCGCTTGATGCGCTCGCCAGTGGCTGCCAGGGCTCGGGGCGTCTGTTTGGGCCCAGGCAGCGGTGCACGGAGCCTCTGCTCATGGAGTACCAGAGGCCGTCTGCAAGATTGGAGGATGCCAGCTTGGCCCAACCAGCGATCCAACACTGTTCATGGCCAGAGACTGTCTGCCATATCGCGACTGGCCTGCACGCGCTGATAGAGCCTGAGCAGAGTCTGTCCATGCGCGCTAACGCTGCACATAGCAATCCGTCCTCATCATATACGTTTGCTTCATGCCTGCAGAGGCTGACAGTGACATGAACATCTCTTGCAGGGGCGCGAGTGCGTCGCACCACAGCACATGCATGTGCTGGCGTGGTCGCCGCTGGCGGCGCGCGCGCATGCGCAGGCGTTGCACGCGTATCGGCTCAATCGTGTGCGAAGTGAGGGCCTTGGCATTATATATGGCTATGCTCGGTGACTGCAGCTGGGGCAAGGTCGTTCTTCTTAGGCGGTCGAGCACCTTTGGGTATAATTAGCTCTGGTTCTCCTGGCCTTGTGTTGCGAGGGGGATGTGCAATCACTGTGCACACCCGTGCAGCGCTTTAAATAGACACATGCCCGAGGTACTGAGAGTCAGCTTGTGCAGCCCCTACAGTGTGTTCGCAGATTGCCAGAGGAGGTTCACATGTAGGCAAACGCAGTGCAGGGACGGCCTTGAGGGTGCTGCACGGGACCTATCATAATATTCAGCTGAGACCAGCGTGGTCCCTCCATGTATGGGGGGCAGCTGTCGTGCGTCGTAGCACGGCCAAATATGATGGCATGCTGTGATTGAAGTCGTTATCCTCTGTTACAAGGATACACATGTTGCATGTTCAGCCTTGATCAGTGATGCATTCCCTCACACCTTGACCACAACTTGAGGCAGGATGTGCAAGCATGCACTGACACGTCCAAACAATAACAATTTAGCTAACATCCTACAGCAATGGTGACAGACAAGCAGGTATGAGACGTATCCGCATGTGCGGCGCAGTTTGATGCAGCCCAAAATTGCATCATGCTGCCTAGACACAAAAGATGAAGCACGACAATCCAGAGCAAGCAGCAGAATACATGGGGACTACCTTCAGTACCTGTGTCAGACGGAGCTGGACAGAGCTGAGTAGGTAGCAGATGCGACACGGAGCGGAACACACGCAACCCAGCACTAGTACATGAACATCCACATTGCTAAAGGCTATAGCCTAAAGCCCTTACTCCCATGGGTTGTCGGGACTGTGGAACGAGGGCTGGGTGCCCAGCCGCTGCCCTGCCGACAGCGCAGGAGTCACTTGCGCACCGGCCCGTGGCACCGCCGACTGGCAGAGTTGAGGCGTGCGCGTGTCACTCTCGTCGCGCTCTGGCACGCCGGGCAGCGCAGCGGCAAGGGCTGGAGACGACGCAGCGGCGGGGTGTGGGCCTGGGCCAGGCCCTGCATGCCCGCCCAGCGCTCCGCCCGCGGCGCCGCTGCCACCGCTGCGCGGAGCGCCGGGCGCGCCCTCGCCTCGCTCCAAGTCAGCGGCTGGCATCCGGGACGCTGCGGGGACGGAGCAGCGCGCTGCGCCAGCGCGCAGGGCTGCTGGCGGCGCGGAGCGCGAGCTCTGCATGCTGCGGCCTGGGCGAAATGCCCCGCCGCTCATGGCGGCCCAGCCAGCGCGCTGCCATACTGCTGGCCAGCCGCCGGCGTCTAGCGCGCTGGCCAGATGCGCACGACTCTCATCGGAGCGCATGCCCAAGTGCGCATGCGCTCCGTGCGGGGCATCTCTGTCCGCCAGGTTGCCGATGCGCGGCCCGGCGCTCCCTGCATGCCTCGCAAATGGCGACATGCGCTGCACGGCGCCGCCCTCGGTCAGGGCCGCAGCAGGCACGCCCGGGTCTTCGCCTGCCCCGGGCTCGGCTGCCCTGCCGTTCTCACTGCCCGGCCCGCTGCAGGGCCGTCGGTACGGCCCTCCCACGGCACCCATATCACCATCAGGCCGTCCAGACCCTGCGTCCGGCGGATCCTGGCGCGGCGGCGGCGCGCGCGGCTTGTCGCCGCCAGGCGCCGGCATGCCACTGAGCGCGCTGACGTGCGCGTGCACGCGCGCGCCGGGGCCTGGGCGCAGCTCGGCATACATGATCGTCACCTGCGCGGTCCGTCAGCGGTCCAACAGCGATTTTGATTCACCATCCGCTGCTAGTCATGCAGAGGCGTACATGCGCCCTGCCGCAGGCCTCAGACCGGCATGGCCGGTTTCGAGCCATACCTACTATGATATGTCACCACTCTTGAGCGCTATGTGTTATCACGTTGCTATATAAGTGGCAGCGCGACGCACCAAGCCTATCAAGCCGGCCGAATGAAGGCCAACGCAAGCGTTTCGTGCGTCGTGTCAAGGGCGTAGACAGGCACCAACAAAGTGTGTGTCCGCTTCGCCCGGCTCCAGGACACAGCTGAAGACTCGCAGGCACCAAAGATGGCAACATCTTCAGTATCTCACAGCCCTGACAAGGAAGCGGGGCGGGCAGCGCGCCTGGCGCGCAAGCTGCGTGGCCGCGAAGCAGGCGAGCGCGAGCGTCTCCACGGCCATGTCGTAGCCGCCGCCCAGCGGCTCGACCTGCGTGGCCGCCTGCAGCGCGGCCACCGACTCGCCCAGCGCGCCCGCCTTGGCCTCTGCGTACGCCTCTGCGCGCTGGCGTGTGTCAGGAACCGAGACTGTGTGCGAAAGTTCCGCCACCCCACCAGCGCTTTCCGTGGCGGTGTGTGCAAGGGTCTCCTTGGCGCGGCGCATCACACTCTGGCAGAGTAGCATGACGTCGTCTGGGGTAGGATACCATACCCCTGACATTGCACCTTCACATATGTGCAACAACGGCATACCTGATTAGAACATCAGCTGCTCTGCAAGGAGCGCGCGCAGCTGCACTCGCCGCCGCGCCGCCACAGTTGACACATACTTGGTGCCGCTACCGGCGCACGGCCGCACCCGAGCCGTGCCCCGCCACGATGCCGGCCAGCGCGGTGAGCGCGGCGGCCAGGTCCTGCCGCAGCGCCTCCAGCAGCGGCCCATTCTTGGCACACAACCGCAGGCGCAGCGTGCCGCCCTCCAGCGTGTGCACCAGCGACACCAGCGTCGTCAGCGCGCGCAGCGCCGCCCTGCGGCGCGCAGGGTTTCTGTGCGGAGGGTTTGCTGCGTTCGCGCGCGCCAGCACTGATGCAACAGCATGACCAGCGTCGTCAGGGCGCGCAGCACCGCCCTGCAGGGCGCAGGGTTTCTGTGCGGAGGGCTTGCTGCGCGCGCGCGCGCCGGCGCTAATGCACCAGCACCACCAGCGTCGTCAGCGCACGCAGCGCCGCCCTGCGGGGCGCAGGGCGCTGTGCAGACGGCTTGCCGGACATGCGCGCCGGCGCAGACGCAGCGCGCTGCCCGTATGCGCAGACGGCCGCTTGATGTGCGGAGCGGCGCAGGTGCAGCGGGCTGCTTTGTGGACGGATCGTGCGCCCATGCATGGCGAGCAGCAGGGCAGCAAGTCCACATCCAGACTCAGAGCGACGCGCGCTGTTCCTGAGGACATAGTCGGACTCGCGCATGGGCGCGCGTGCGCGCCGGAGAGGACAGCCGCGCACCGGCTGATGCGCTTGTAGGCCGCGACGGGCACGCCTTCCCGGCCCTTGCAGGGCAGCGCCCACTCCGCGCGCGCGGGCCCGAGCAATGCGGTCACGTGCGCCTGCTCCGCGTGCAGCCGCTGGCCGTCCGCTAACGCGTCCTCGTACTTGGCGGCCTGCGCAGCACGCAAGTGTGCTCGTGCATGCCGCGAGCATGCATGTGTCATGCAATGATGCGTATGCCAGCAGTCAGCGCAGAGCACATGCTAGGCCGGCCGCGGAGCGAGCGCAGCAGGCGCACCAAGCCGTCGTCCAGGAACTGGCGGGAGACGTCCATCCCGCTGCAGCCCGGCACGCGGCCCTCCGCGTCCGGCTCCTGCGTGCGCCAGGGACGGCATGCACAGCTTTGAAATGCTAAGCACACAGGAATTGTCCTAGTCATCAGCAGGGCCTGCAGCGCTCAGGCGAGGAGCTTCTACTTAAATCTGCAGCGGCATGTGAGCTGCTTACTGGCATGCATATAAAAGCAAGGCACCTCCTACAGCTGCCCCAGCCATTGTCGCGGAGCGTGTGCTTGACAACCTTGCAGAACGCTGGATGAGCACAGCACAACAGCGGCATGTGAGCTGCTTGCTGGCATGCATAAAGAAAAGCGAGGCACCTCCTACAGCTGCCCCAGCCATCATGGCGGAGCGTGTGCTTGAGAACCTTGCAGAACGCTGGATGAGCACAGCACAACAGCCCCATAATGTGCGAGCGCACGTGCACCATGTGCTGCATTCCTCTCGGCATGGGCTGCACTCTCAAAGATCAGACACTGCTACGCATGGGTGCCTGGCGCCCGCGCCTGGCAGAACTCGCCCAGCGTGAAGAAGGCAAAGTCGCCCAGCTGCTCAAGCAGCTGCGCGGTAGCCTTGCGCAGCGCCTCCCGCGCGCGCACTGGGAAGATGACGCCCGCCACTATCAGCGCGATGCCTGTGCCGCCAGGACAGGGGTCGCGGGAGGGCTTGGAGCCGGACGAGACGCAGCACATTCAACCTTCTCACGAAATGAAAAAGTCCGCTGGTACTTGTTCTCGGGCTGAATCGTGATGCCTGAGCACTCTCGATTCGGCCAGCACTTGACTCGGGCATGACCTCATGGCCGCAGGAACAACGGTGTGGCCACATGCAAGTTTGGATCGCTTGTCTGGCAGCTAGACTGAGGGTTGATCACACCACTACAGAGTCAGGGAGCACAGCAGCTTCGAGATCATGGAAGACCAGCCAAGCGCAGTGCAGGGGAACGTCAAGGTGCGCCCATCGATTTGGGGATCACCCACGCCGATGCATGCATTTGCAGCCAGCCTGAGCGACTCCATGATGTTGTCATCGTCTGACCGCAGACCTGCCACACACCGTGTTGTCGGACTCTGTACTTTCATTGTGCAGGCAATTAACATGATAGCATAGCACGCCGTACATGTTCCCCCTCTTCCGAGAGGCCTGCTCTCCCACCTTGCGGCAGAGCCTCCTATATACATGCACACAGTGTGCTGCCCGTCACATTGCACACACAGACAAGGCGTGCTCCTTGCTACGCAACACATCCTCAGGCGCACTTCGGTGTGGTCGCGTCTGGAAGCACAGCGCGCTGCGCACATGCACCCACTCCCAAGGTACTCGTGAGCCGCTGGCCGCACCTGGCACAGCCACGACGGCGAACGTGAGCAGCGCCACGTCCATGCCGTAGCGCAGCCTCGGGGCGAAGCGCGCCTTGTGCAGCATCAGCAGGCCGGCCCCCAGCGACAGGAACACGGTCCCCCACACCGCCTGCCGGGCGAGCGCGGGCCTCCTCAGCCCAGGTCAACAAGCTGCTCTCATGACACCACAAGCAAGCTCGGCCTGCTGGCTTGGTTGCCTTTTCTGCAGTTCCCGATGGGACCCACGTGCTGGTGCGCACCGACGCCACTGGATGCTGGTTGAAGGCGCTGCTCCCGATGATCCTCTCCATGATCGCCATAACTGCGATGCCGAGCGCGCTTCCCAGGATGGTCCCTCCAGCCCCCTGCCACGACCTCTTGAGCGCGGAGCCCACGTTCGGCGCCAGAGCGACCACTGCAGCACGCACAGAACGTGGGCTTGACACTACGAGTGCACACCGGTGGCAGGCAGGGACAGCCCTGGCCCGCAAGAGAGCACCACAGCTCGCCCTCCCGCATAGACATCGCGTATGAGCGGACTCCATGCACATCCCCCGCTAAAAAACCAAGCACAGTACTCCAGCCTTGGGCCCTGTGTTATGCGTCATACACACATGGCTACACCGCACTGCCTTCCACAGGGCTGCCTGGCGACAGAGCAGCTTTGTGGCCGCACCGACAGTGACAATGACCCAGAACGAGGTGGAGCCCAGCGCAAAGTACAGGGAGTTGCTCCAGACAAAGGGCAGCGCCACCGCAACAGCCAGTGCCATCTGCGTTGCGACAGCACCCGAGTGACTCAGTACTGTTGTGTTGGCAAGCGCTTGCACTCAGCATGCCAACGTGCTGAGATGAGGTTGAAGCCTTCGCACCTGTAGTGCCAAACGCAGGTGGTCCATGCGGTAACCCAGGGCTGCGCTGCGCACAAACTGCCATGCGCGTTCGCTGCAGGCTGCCATAGCTCCAGGGAGACAACGCGCCAAGCAATTTGTTTGCCCTCCTGCGGCGGCCATCATCACATGCAATCCGAGTGGAGCTCTCCTCCCTCAGATTCAAACGGCTAGATGATTTCTAAAGCAGGGTCAGCGCCAAGCCAGGTTCCCCACAGATGCAAGCAGGCCTTGTGCAGACCATTCATATAGATGCGCATGGGCCACATGGGTTGGGCATCGGATGATGCGTAAGCCAGCAACAGCTGCATGTGCAGACTGAGCGTCCAGCGGCCCAGACAATACAGCAACAATGTCTCCTGAGAAAAGCAAATGCTGTAAACACGTTCCAGCGAGTACTTGCTTCATGCAGAACACTGCCGCACGCTATGTTCAGGCCATGCCCTGCGGATGCACAGATCAACCACAAGCCCAGGCCCCTCCAAAGCACAGCCAGCCCGCTTTGTTCTGCAGAGCAAATGCTGGCAGCTGCCGCGGCTGGCTGCCGCCAGCCTTGCATGCTTGCCTGATGCAACAGTCCCCCCACCCTCTGCACCAGCGCGTGCCGCCCTTGATAGCAGCGCCGGCCCAGACAGTCACGTGCTGCCTCTCAAATGTGAACCCACGTCAGCTGCTGCTCGACCCAAAGCGGCACTGTCCCTCCCGCATCCATGCCAGTCCGCGTCCTCCAGGTCGCGCTGGGGGTCACAGCGCAGGCCAATGCTGGCTCCCGCGCGCCTTGCGCGACCATGCACTCCATGCGCCGCACGCCCTGCGCACGCGGTGGTCAGCGCCGACCGGCTGTTTGCCCGGCAAGCTACAAATCAGCATGCAGTAGCACTGTGCGCGGCCTAAACATGACAGGCGACATTATCAGTGATGCCAGGCTTGCCAGCTGGACGACGCGGTCTGCACGCACATGCCATTCTCTTGTCATAAGGGAAACAACAAAACTTGTCAACAGGCGAGTCTGTCAACTGCGAACAAGCGCGACTCAGGAAATGTTCAAAGCTCATGCTGGCGGGGCGCAGCTTTTTTGTACACAGCTACAGCGAGTGCAACGCCGCGCAAACACACAACCAGCAGACAGCGTGCCCACACTTCGAGATAGCCATAGAACACTTAAGTCAATGCAACAACGCATAGCACATAGCCCACGCTTGGGCGCATGTGCTAATACATGTGCTGCTTTCATACACATGCAGTAGTTCTTGGACATCCTTGCCTGTGCAAGCGCGGATGGCGCCCTGCATCTGCATGCATGCAGGCGCTCCCGCCGCTTAACGCCGTGGCTGCCTCGCCGCCGGGGCAATGCATTGCGCACTGGCCGGATGCAGGCCTCGCTCGCGGTGCGCGCACGTCTGCCAGCATGCCAGGCATGGGGCGCGTGCGGAACTGGCAAGGACGCGCTTGTGCGCTGTGCTGTCTTTGCCGCCTCGTGCGGTGCTGCCTGGTTAGAGAGCCCAGCCAGCCTGGACGTATACCGGGAGTGCATGAATAATAGCACATCCCCAAACCCTAGCTCACTGCATGGCTGCTTCCATCCCAAGGCTGATCAAGTTTCCAGGCCAGGCATACCTGTGAACATCCGCGAGCCTTGCACTACGCCTCTTGCTTTTACAAATATGAGCTCTTACACAAGTATGACCCGTGACAAGCTACTGGTGGCCCTGGTGCGGTCAACCCCCCCCCGTAGCAAAGCTCCACTCTGCCTGCGAAATAGTGCCCTTGTGCCCGGCAGTGCCAGCTGCTGGCAGCTACCCCGGGCCGGTTCTGCCGCTCGTGAAGCTTTAAAGTTGCGTTGGCTGCAGGCGCGCACGACGGCGGAGCTGGAGAAGGCCAAGAAAGAACAGGCGGCGCTGAAGGCGGCCCTGGGCCTGGACACCACTGCAGGCTCTGGCCAGGTCTGCTGTGGTAGCCTGACGTGCTTGCACTCTCACGCGCTAGCACTGTACGAGCATGAGCCTGCAGGAGCAAGAGGGGCCATTGGTTGGGTTGTTGCCTGCTTGCTTGCTGGTTCTGGCCAGGCACTGCCTGCTTGCCGGTGGCGAGGCGCAAAGTTGTCAGCAAGCGCCGCCTGCTAGTAAGTGCGTCGCCTGACCGAGTGTGAGCGCTCCTGCTCGCCGCGCCTTACGCCTCGCCAGTCGCAGCCATGCTTGTGTGTCTGGTCACAGGGGCCCCTTGTTCTGGCCTAGTTGGCCCTTCGCAGTGGTCAGTGCAGCCACTCATGTGGTATGCCTGGCGTGCAGGCACCGCGCTCTGGCCATACATCATAATATGCGCCTCACAGCGCTTTATGCATATGCAAGATGCGGGGCGGCTGCTGTGATCATCAGCCGTGGTGTTAAGCATGCAGATGAAGTTGTTGTGCAATGCTGATGCAGTTGAGGACTGCCGGGCCGCACAGGCACTTCATACATGTGCAAAGGCACGATATATCTAAGCAAGCTGACAGATATGCATGCGGACCACACTAACCTAATTAAAGTGCAATACGCCGCAGCGCAAGCACTACTGTTAAAACACATGCAAGCATTCTGCCCGGAACACACAGGAAGCCGTGAACCACACCGACAACACAAGCCAGGTCCAGCCTCTGCAAACACAGCTTGTGGAGCTATGACTCGCCTCACTTGCGCCGCCTCTGCGGCAGCCTGCTACACCAGCTGCTAAGCACACAGACATGCGCCCAGGCTGCGCCCCTTGGTAACCCCCTCACTCCAGCTCTGCAACGATGCGCTTCTTGCGCTCCGGCTTGTCCACCACGGAGCCGGGCGCGCTGTTCGCCTTCCGCCGCTTGAGCTTGCGTGAATCGGCGTCCACCGCCGCGCGCCGCGCCTTGGTCGCCTGCCGCGCAGCCGCACTAACCCTTTGTGCAGCTCATGCCTTGGATAGCGCTGATAGACAACTCCAGCGCGAAGCACGTGTACTTAAAAAAGCATCGTTGCAGCACATGTTTTCCTGCTTACTCTCCCCGCTCACTCTCTCTTACCCTCTACCACTCGCGCGATGCAGAGCACGGCCGGCTGGTGGCATTGGCGCTCCACTGCGCACACCAGCAGACCAGGCGGTTTCCCTCCGCGCCTATCATGCATCCTGGCTCCGACCCTGCCTATGCTTCGGCGCCCAGACCCTCCGGCGCGCACCTTGTAGAGCGCGGCGGGCAGGTGGCGGTGGCGCTCGATGCGCTTCACCTCCGGCAGGTGCCGGAAGCGCTGCACGAGCGCCGCCTGGTACGCCGCCTTGTGCCGCTCGCGCGGCAGCAGCGTGCCCTGCTGTGCGCTCGCCTGCGCCTGCGCCGCCAGCGCACGCGCCACGTCGGGCGGAGACCTTTTGTTGCAAGCCAGGGTATACGCATGCTGCCATGCGGAGTGAGACAGGCATGCCTTGGTAAGGCAGCACGCCAACAAGAAACAACGAGGAACTGCGCAACATCCTCAACGCTGCCAGCTGACACACCAGGCCAGCGGGCTCGCTGCGCCACAGCAGCGTGCAGACAACGCAGGCACCCCACTCGAGTGGGATGCGGAGCGCGGGGCTGACGCGGCGCGCGCGCACCTTCCACACGCGCACGTTCATGTCGTCCGAGCCGGAGAAGACGTACGCGCCGTCGCCGGAGAAGCGCGTGGCAAACACGCGCTGCATGCGCGCCGTGTGATACACCTGCGCCGACACACCCGCTCTCGATCCTGCTGTGACCAACACATGGCCTGCCTTCCTTGAACCAGCTCCCGCATGACATGTCATGGCGCACTGCACTTCCTAGCTGCGCCATCACCAACCTTGTATTGGTCCTACTAGTCGCCAGCAGCTAACCAGTGACCTCTAGTGTGCGATCAGTCTGATGTGAAGTTGCAGAGGTTTATCTACAGCCCCAAGCCCCAGGAGTATTTGCGATGCAAGACAGCAAGTCCAACACAGGAATGCAGATGAGGGCGCGCCTCGCGGCTGCGGCCGCCCGTGTGGCCAAAGATGCGGACGCTGCGGTCATAGCTGCCCGCCACAAACTCGCGCCCCGTCGGCGAGTAGTCCACGTCCATCACCGCCGACGTGAAGTCCTGCGCCCGGGTTGGACCGCCGCACACATTCAGAGCCTTTGTCGAGCTTACATCAAGAACACCAGTTGAGAGCTTGCTCAGTGTCAGACCAGGTCTGTGCAGGCAAGCAGGACGTGCCTGCAGGACATGCCCAACCCCCGCCCATCCACCAGGCACACATCAGCCACATATGCCCCTGCGGCCCAGCGCGCTGCGGGCGCGCGGGCATGCGCCGGCGAGGCGCCGCGCCTTGTGCACGCAGAGCGCGGCCTGCAGCCGGCGCAGGTCGTAGGTGTACAGGTTGCAGTCCTCGCTGGCCAGCGTCAGGTTCATGGGCTCCATCGGGTTCCAGGCGATGGCGTTGCTGCGCGTCTGCGCGCCGCGCCGCCGCCGCGCCCTCAGGGCCCTCCTAGTGCTGCGCAGGGCTCCTGGCAGGCAGTGTGCAGCTGCTTGCACCTCCTCCACCGCCAAACCTCACTCTCACACGGCCCAACAGCGGCCCTTCGCAGCTACAGCCTGCAACGCTTCGGTGGCTTTGTATGTCTGGCACATCCTGCAGCACGTGAAATTAGCATCGCAGGAAGCGTCAAAGACAACAACTGGCGACAGCCACCAGGCTCGTGGCTCAGCCGGCCGTCCGCGCCGCGGGCGGCGCGCCTGCATGACCAGCTTGCGCACGGGCGCCGCGTTGCGCAGATCATACAGCGCGACCGCGCGGTCGCTCGCGGCCGACGCCAGCAGCTCGCTGTCGGCCGGGTTGAAGCGCACGGCCGTCACGGTGTCTGCGCCCCACGCGAAGCTGGCCACCGGCTCCGAGCGCTCGTGGTCCCACACGTCAACCTGGCCGCACAGCGCTCGTTGATAAGAGCGCAGCAGTGGCCGCCGTGTAATAATTAACAAGAGCGCGGCAGTCACTGCAAGCGGAGTGACGAAGGCTCACTGCCCATCCGTGGCATGACACGTGGATGCGACCCTGCCACCCTTGCTTGCGGGTGGTGTGAGAACCGTGTGCAGCCTGCGGCTCATACAAAGCATTGCCAACAAGATGCTGGGACAAGGGTGCCCTGTGGGAGCAAGAGGCCGCGCAGTACATGGCGACCCTTGCCCAAAAGCATCACCGTTTGCGCCAACGCGCCTGTGCGCCGGCGGTCGCAAACTTGGCGGCCGTCCAGTGGTGGTCAACGCCGCGGAACGCATTGCGGCCCTGGAACTCCAGCACGGCGCCGGCGGCGTCCGCGACGGGGCCCGGCGCGAACGGCGCGAACGGGAGCCTGAACAGGCGCACGCTGCAGTCCGTGGAGCACGAGACCACCGCGTCGCCGGCCGGCGTCACCGCCAGGCCCTTCACAGGCCCTGCCGGTGTCACAACATAAAGTCACCATGCAGCTCAAAGGCTGGCACCATGGACGGTGCCAGGGTGGTCTAGCAAGCGCTGCTGACATGCAGACAGCAGGCTTCAACGCCAAGAGGCCGGGCGGCTCAGAATTACCCAATCACAGATCGTTCGTCATGTGCTTGCGCATAAGACGAGCGCCGATCATTATTCTCGTCATAGCCGCCCGGGTGCCACATACAACAAGAGGCGTGCAACGGCCTGCGCGCCTGTGTGGCCAACGAGCTTCCTGAGGCAGCGCCGCGCAGGCACGTCCCACAGGTGTATGTTGCCGTCGGCGCAGCCCGACACCTGCGAGTACGGCCTCGTGCTTGCTGCACAGCTCCAGCAACAGAGTCTGGCAGGAGCGTGCGCAAGGCCTTGGGCAGAGCAGGTGCGACCACAACCAGAGCAGGTGCGACCACGGCCAAGCAAAGGGACAGGCGTGTACCAAACGCCGGTCAGGGCCAACGAAGTGCACGCAGCACTGGTGCAGGCCTGTGCAGCGCACCAGGCCGTTGAGGTGCGTCAGGTTCCGCGCCAGGCATGTCACCCCGTCGTCGTGCGTGAAGGCTGCCACAAACGGCTTGGCAAACACCCTGCGAGGCAGCCGCCGTCAGCGAGCAGCCCACCGCCTTGGAAGGTAACCAAGCCAACAAGCCACAGCGGGTGTGCCAAGGCTGCGACGGCGCGGCGCGCGCCTGTCCAGCTTGGCGGCGTTCAGCGCGCGCGTGTACTCCACCGCCTTCTCAAAGGGGTGCAGCGCGGGGTCCAGGTTCTTGTGCACCTTCTGCAGGTCTTGACGGCGCTCGCGCGCGCACTCCGTCTCGCTGCGGTTGATGGCCTTCACCTTCATGCTGCCCGCGGGGCAGCCAGTGAGCAGCAGGGAAGCTAGTCGCTGCACAACCGCTCAGTAACCTCCATAGACGCGGCCCGTTCTACTGTGAGACACAGCCTACGGCTGCTGCGCACTCCCTGATGCAACAGCAGAGCTGCTGCCACTGGGTCAAGAAAAGAGTGCTCTGAGGTACGTGTGCTCAAGAGCAGCTTTCTAGAAAAAGAGGTTGGCTATTCCAGACGCTTGCTCACAGCTGAAAGAGCTGCACGTCACGACAACACTTGAGCGCGATATATAGCACACATCAGACTTGTTGGTACAGTGCTGCGCAACGACAAGTTGAGAACGAGCACTCAACTTGACAAGAGCGGGCGGCTGACTGCAGAGTGAGGGGGTTACACAGTAGGTTTAGAGGCCACTCAGCAGCAGAGCAGCAGTTGTAGCACAGCCCGTCTGCCACTGTCTCACTGCAACACCCTCTCAGTGAATCGCTCGCTATGGGGAAGGGACTGTCCCAGCGCAAGCGCGCAGCAAACTTCATAAAGGCAAAGAAGGTGCAATTCGGCTTGGCTAGGCCCATTGTTGGCAGCACTAAGTATTCTTTGCTGCTTGACTACCTATGCCCTTGCGAGTGCTATGTCTTCGGGTCTGCTGCGTGGCGGCCTGCCGCTCTTTCAGGCCGGCTTGCAAACTCACGCTACTGTCGGTAAGTGCAGGAGTCTGGTAAGCTGTCCAGCCTCCCGCCGCCCCCAGAGGAGGTGGGCGCGCGGCGCAAGAGGCGCAGGCAGGGGGCAGACGACATGCCCAACTTGCTGCTGCAGATGCTGGAGCTCAAGGTACGAGCATGTCCCCCGTCGCTTTCTACTCAGGCTGCCGCTTGTGTGGTACTATTGAGCCTTGCAGCTGGCAGCTGGTCCGTAAGTGCCGCAGCAGACTTTGTGTTTTACTCCTCTGCAAACTGAGCAGCCTTGAAGCTGGGCGGCAGAGCGTCCGGTGCTGCAAAGTGCCGAGCACGGCGTGTTGTGCCAGCAGGCCAGGCTGGAGGGGCGCAAGGACAAGCGGCCCCGGTCCGACACGAGCGGGGCCGTGGGGCTGCCAGCGGCGGAGCAACAGGCGCCGCTGGGCGGCGGCCGCTCTTCGCAGCAGCCTGCTGCGCTATTAGCAGAGCCGCCGGCCGCCGCGGATGAAGCCCAGGCTGCTCCGGCCGCCGGCTCAGAGCAGGAGGCCGGCGCGGCAGCTGGAGTGGCGGTGGCCGCCGGCCCTGCTGCACCATCCGAAGCCGCTGAGCGCTGCGACCAGGCAGCCCTGGGCTTTGGGGTACCTGCCGGCGCTGGCGTGAGCGCAGGCACACGCCAGGGTGCGGACGAGCGCCCGGGGCGGGGCGGCCGGCGGCCGGGCGCACGCGCAGGCGCTCTGACGCCCAGCGGCGAAGCGGGACAGGCGCCAGCGTCAGGGGCGGAGGCGGGGCTGGGGCAGGCGGCCTGGCTGCCGGACAGCGGGCAGCCGGGCGCGCCATTTGCGGCGCGGCGCGGCCTCAAGCAGCGCAAGAAGGACTTTCTGAACAGGCGCAAGGCGCGCAAGCGCGGCGGCAGCGCCGCGGCTGGTGACGCGGCGGCCGGCGACCGCCTGGAGCGCGCGCTGCTGCAGGACCCGCACCGGCCCGCGTTCGGGGAGCAGGCGCTCGCGCCGATCAAGGCGCGGCGCCTGGGGACCCTGGAACCCTGGAAACCCTGGAAACCCTGCCCGGGCCTGGTTGGACCTGCCACGACAGCCTCTGCCGACATGTCACGCTGTTTGCATGCGGATGTCTCCCGCGCGCTTTACCGTGTGCGCAATGCCTCGCTGCGTGTTGCTTCCTGCAGTGCCAACCAGGTCATCGTTCGCATAGTCATGCACGGTGCAGAGCCGGACACACCCATCCGCACACGTGCCGGCCCGCGCAGGCAAACCTGAAGCGCAAGCACTGGGACGCGTCGCGCGCGGAGGCGCGCACGGGCGCGCGCTGCCGCGAGCTCTTCCAGCGCCAGCTCGCTGCGGCGGTCGCGGGCGGCGGCGGACCGGCCGCAGAGGGGCCGCCGGCACCGCACGCGCCCCGGCGCACGGCTGCCAAGGCTGCGGCAGCGGCTGGAGCACAACGCGAGGGCAAGGCTGCCGGCGCGGCGCGGAGCCTGGCGGGCGCGGGGGCTTCGGCGCAGGCGGCGGGCGGCGCGGGCGCGGGCGCGGCGCGGGGCCGGCAGGGCCGCGGGTTCCAGGCGCGTTGTGATAATCTGTGCGCGAACGTGATCTGAACAGCGGCGTGCTGTAAGCACACGCCCAGAAACGACCAGCGCGTGCCTACTATATTTAAGAGTGGCGAGCTGCACAGCGTCAAGCACATCGGGTCGTTCCAGACATGATGGCTGTGCATGTGCGCGGCCCTGCAGGCGCTGCAGGCGCGGCGGGCGGCGGCGGCGGCGGCGGCGGCGGCCAGCGCGCTGCGCGCGAGCGTGGTGCAGGCCTATCGCGGCCGGCGCGGCGGCGGCGAGCGCGGCCCCGCTTCTGCGGCGTCCCTGGCGGCGCTCGTCCAGAAGGAGGCGAAGTCTTGAGCTGTGCTGGAAGGCTGAATGCCATGGTTTTGGCGGTGTTGGGGACACCTGTCGCGAGAGCATCTGCGCCACGCTGGTCCTCATGGTATGCAGGGCATGATTAGCGGCTGTCAGCCTGCTTCACAATTTAAGGGCCACTGATGGAACAGGCATGCACTGCGCAACTCCGCTCCTTGCACAATGTGCCTGGTGATTCCTTGGACCTCGTGTGGGAGCCGACCGCCTGAGGTGCCTTGCTAGGCTGATGAAAATGCACCAGTACCATGTAACCTCAAGAGCCCAATGCGGCCACTCTTGGAGGGCCCAACATTGCAAGAGCCAAGCGCCTTTGAGCAGCCCCATGTGCTGGCCAGAGCTGACCATGGAGCACAGGTTGCATGCTGATGCTGCTCTCCTCCAGCGTTCGAGCTTGCCAGCGGGATGGGTGCTTGGCCCCTGGCCCTCCACCGTGACGCGTGTGCTCCAGCAGTAGGCACGTCCTTGCCAAGGAAGTCAGTCAAGTCCTTTTTGGCTTTGACGAGGCCTCCTGGCTCCTCTCTGCTAGGACCATGAGGTCGCCCGAGCGCCTGCTGCCTGCCCAGGAAGTTGCTTTCCTCTGTCGGCAGATTGCTCAGCTCGCTGCCCGCTGCCGCCCGCGCCTATAGCGGCAACAAAGAGACTGTGAGCGGGTGTGCAGCCCCTATGACCAACCATTTGCCGTGCTGGCTCAGCTGGTCTTGTGAGCACAACGTGAAGCTCACCTTGGATTCCATTCCGTAATGACAACAGCAGCTCAATGCGCTCGCTGTACAAGCTCCGCCGGCTGGCCGGCGCTTCTGCGCGCAATCAGCAAGCTTGAGCGCAAGCTCGAGCGGGCCGCCGCAGAGGCGCCAGCCAGCCGGCGGCTTGTTTGGCGAGTGCCTTGAGATGCCCGTCTCTTTTCATAAGGAGGCCAAGGCAAACTCCACACTGCGCTTATACTCAGCTGAGCCTGCACGGCTGTGGTTGGTCAAAGCACCTGAATACTCACACACCACAGTCTCGTTGGGTAGCCGCCGTGGGCGCGGGTGGCAGAGGGAGGCGAGGTGGGCAGGCTGCTGGCTGAGGAAAGCACCTGCCTGGGCCTGTTGGGCTGGTGGACGACCGGCAGGTCCTCGAGCGACCTCTTGGACATGGCGGAGAGGAGCCTGGAGGCCGACATCACGGCAAGAAGGACTTCAGCGACATCCTTACCAAGGCGCTACCTGCCACTGGAGCACACCGCATCACGTTTGAGCGCCAGGGGCCGAGCGACCATCCCCTGGCAGGCATGCGTGCCTGCTGGAGGAGAGCGGCCCATGTGCTCTTCCTCGCGGCGCTGCTGCATTGTTGTGCTTTCATTCGTGCATGCGCATGCGCGCACGCGCGCACACACACATAGCATCTGCCCTGCAGCCTTGCTTTGGCGCTCCACGCTGCGCTGCCTCCATGCTGCGCTGCTACTTACACACTCCAACTAGAGACGAGCATCATTTGCAGTTGCCACATGCATGTTTGTTAATGGGGTCGGAGGAAGCAGCACATGCAGAATACATGCACGTAGTGCAGTGGTCACATGCATGTTGATAATATATTTACACAAAGCGCTGGCCCAGCTTCACAGAAGCAGGCTGCTGCTACCACACATGCATATTGTGAATGCTGACGTGTTTGCCTGCGACGGGGACCTGGATAGCACAGGAGCTTCTAGAGTAGGCTGCAAGCTCCTGCTCCATTGAGGATTTGCTCTGTCGCAAGCAACACCTCAGCATTCACAATGTGCATGCGTGGCAGCAGTGGCTTGCTTCTGTGTGGCTGCAGGCCGTGCGCGTTGTCCCTGCTGTCCAGTTGTGGGTCCTTCCTGCCTGGCTTGCCGCTGAAGCAGCACTGTTTAGCATACCAATGCGAGCGGCAATGTGCTAAGAACCAGCGCGCCGGCTTGCTCCAGGCGCCGGCGGGAGTGCTATAGGTGCAGCCGCCCGGGCAGGATTCCAGGAACCCAGGCGGCAGCCCGACGACCCCGCAGGCGCCGACGTCCGTGCGCATTGCCGGCCGGGGCGCGCGGGACGCGCAGAACCTGCTGCTGTCATAGCCGTCCTGCCTGTGCGCGCTTCTGGCCTCGGTGCGGGGGCCGTCGTACCCAGAGCCATGAGCTGAGGCGCCGGCCGAGGCACAGACCGGTCTCAGGCGCGGCCGGCCAGCCTCGCACGGCCGATGCAGTGGGACAACACCATGGAGTGGCGCGCGGGCCCCGCGCGCGCTCCACCGCGCGCACCGCCTGCGGTCCGTCCGTGGCATCGTCCCACTGCCTCGGCCGTGTGCGGGTGGCCGCTGTGCTTGAGCGTGTACGGCACCTTGGCCGACGTCCCGGCTTGCCACCACTGCCACTGCTTGTGGCGACAGTGCTGCAAAAGCGCGCACACGCTGGTGCAAAGAGGCTGGTGTGAGGAAGCGGTAGCCAGATTGTCCCGAGGAGAGCAGAAGCGCACAATTTTTTACAGTTTACACATGGAGTTGCGCTTCCTAGCCTCCTCCTCCTAGCAGCCAGCTGCCAGGGCAGCCATCTCGGCGCGCAGCGCCGCCAGCGCGGGCTGCCCGCCCTGCGCGCGCCGCTCCTCCGCGGCCAGCTCGAGGACCATGCCAGAGTAGGCGCGCTCCAGCTCCTCGACCATGGCGCCCGCCGGGCCGCTTGCCAGCCGCGCCAGGCGCCGCTGCCAGCCGTCCTCCGGCCCAGGCGCCGCCCGCTCCTGGGAGCCGCTGGCGGCGCCGCCGCCCCGCTCGCCGCCCCGCCTGACCACAGGGGGTGGGCCGGTCTGTCATGGAGTCCAAGGTGGGTGAGGGACAGTCCTTGAAAAGTGTCCCACCCAACAGGCAGGAGAGCAGTAGAGCATGGCTTGTTAAGCCCCCGCATGCATGCTGGCAGGCACCCTTGCATGCGGATACAGGAGCAACAAGCAGCTATCAAATACACTTGCAGGCCACAGTGTGCAGCGCAGACGGCCACCCCGCCAGGATCAGCGCGCGCACCCGCAGGCTGGATCGGTGGCTGGATCAGCGGCGCTCGCGGCGTGCTCCGCCGGCAGCGCCACGGGCGCCAGGCCTGGCACGCGCGCGAGCGGCGGGTATGCGTGCATCGCGGCCAGGGTTTCCAGGCCGCCCGCCGGCGCGCCCAGGTTTGCGACGGCCAGGCTGAGCTGCTCCAGCTGCGGCGGCTCGCTGCCGTGCACGGCCTGCAGGCACCGCCGTCGTTGCGGAGCGCGCTCCCTTGACACCACTCCATGCTCTTAACCGTCACTGTCACAAGGGTCGCTGAGCTGAGCAGTGGGGCCGGCCCGCCCACCTGGACCGGAGGAGTTACGCGCCGTGCGGCCACAATCACGACGGTCACTCCGAGCTGCTTCAGGCTTGGCCGCTCGTCTCCGAGAGACACGGAGCCGTTGCTTGCATCCATGCCTGTTTGGTGCCAGCCAACAATGTCCTCTTCTCTGACGCCTAACCAGCTCACCGGCATCAGGACAGACAGGCCGCCATGCGGCGGGCGTTCGTCCATGCACGACTGGGCATGTCCAGAGGCGGACAGGGCCTGAGCGGGCCGGGGGCGCTCGCCCGCTGCTGGTACACCCGCTGCTGAAAGCTGAGCGTGGCGCCGCCGTGCTCCACGCCGTCGCCCAGGACGGCAAACAGCAGCGGCGCGCCGCGCAGCGCCTGCACACACGCCTTGCTTGCCACGCGTCCACGCGTGCAGCCCAGCCGCTCTGCCCTATGGCAAAGCATTCTTTCTCTCACGCACGCACGCAGCGCCCCTGGGGCTGCCAGGCAGTGATGAAATGACCAACTCATTGCAGCCTTTTTGCTCACGCGTACCTGCTATAACCTGGGGGAGGCGGCCACAGGGCAGGCCACAGGGCAGGCAACAGGGCAGGCCGGGGCAGGCACTGCCCTTGGGCATTGGGAACGAATGCGTGCAGGGTCGCACAGAGCGCGCCTGGGCGCCCGGCAGCAGCGCCAGCAGGCTGGGGAGCGCGGCGCAGACCGCGCGATCGCGGATTGAGGGGACCAGCCACGTGCCCCGGCGCTGCACAAACCAGCCGAGCGCCCGCGTGCTGCCATCCTCCGGCGCCAGAGCTCGCGCCAGGTCCGTCAGCTGGGGCACTGCCGCGTGCGTGGCAAGCGCAGGCGCTGCAGATCCGGTGTAGCAGAAACTTGCAAGGCCAACATCGGTCCAAGCATGCTCCCGTTGCCAAGCTAACGCGCACACGCACAGGCACAGGCAACGCCTGAGCTGAAAGATGTGCTGCTCACCAGACACCTGGCCGGCAGCAGTGTAGAAGGAGCACTGCTTTGCGTTGCACGCAAACGCAGAGATGTTCGCTTCCAAGTGCTCCGCGGCCTCCTCCTCCCGGTCATCGTGCATAGTGACCGATGTGCGCGTGTGCAGCGTGCCTGCACAGCATAAACGCAGCATCCCCCTTCGACGCTTCCAAGTAACACCTTAAAAAAGATGCACCTGGCGGAAAATGTGCAGATGTGGTACCTAGGATTAGGCCGTCAAAGTCAGCGTCTGTTGTGACGGTCGCTTGCAGCAGCATGGCGAGCGCAGGTCCGCTGCACGTGCATATGTCTATGGCCTGAGGCATGGTGGTGCACGCACTTCTGTCAACCGCGAGGCTGTTTATAACGCTGCTGCTGCAGGAGGACCCACTGGCAGACAAATACAGACATTCGAGATGATCTCAATTTTCTGTGTGGCACTGATCCTGTGGAAAAGCATTGCAGGGGTTAACATAAGCAAGTTGGGATCAATGAATTGAGCTTTATTACACGAGGACCAAACCAAAAAGGCACACAGCAACAGGCGGTGCTTGGACACGACAGACTGATACACTCACATCCTATACGCCTGATGGGCGCGCGACACAGACAAGCAGGCACTTCAGGGCAACCCCCTCATGCGAAATACGGTGCAAGCCCCGCACAGCCCCCGAAATACGATGCAAGCCCCGCAGCGGCTCCTGGCTACCCCAGCTCAGCCGAGGCAGATACTGAGGTGCGCACGCCCCCCACCCAGCGGGCACTGCACGCTCAGCCTTTGCAGCGCCCCCAGCACTAACGCAGCGGCCTCACGAAGCCCAACCCAGCATGCGCCGCCACCCCCCCGTTACCAGACACTAGCCACACACCAAGCAGCCGCGCCACCAAGCAGCAGCACGCGATCAGCGCGGGTGCGCGCCTGGCTGACCCTCTCTGCGTCCACACAAGCGCTTCAACCCCCACTCTGACCCCAGGGATAACCTATAGTCATACGGCCCCAGGTACATCCCGCGGCCCAGCCGGAACAGAGTGCTGTACCCCATAGATGAGGAACGGTCGCAAGACTGCACCGGCCCGCCTTAGCGAGCGAGTGCGGCCCAGGCCGGCGGTTAAACGCACGCTCAATGCGCCAGCCTCACGGGGCCGCCGAGAAATGCAGAGCCTGTCCCTGCACTGGTCTGTGACAAACACCGCCTGCACCTAACCCAGCTTGCCTGCGCGCAGGAAAGGCGCCGCGAGCGCGCCTTGCGCGCACGCACGCCCACCAAGACATAGGGGTAGGGTGGTCATAGGAATATAGCAGATACCCGATACCCACCAAGACACCTCAGCACGGGCCTGTGCATGACGCTGCATTCCGCGCGCTTAACGGCCGGCTGCTCCGTCCGCATGGTGGCTCAGGCACAGAACTGGCCTCGGTAACCACATAGCAGTCGGTCAGCTCGTACCAGCGGCGTCGCAGAGACGCCCTCGCCCGCCCCGCCTCGATGCCTCCCGCTGAAGCGGCGCGCCGCAAAGCCACAGGGTCGGCGCATGCAAGCGTCCCAGGATTTTGCGCTTCCCGCCTAGGAGGCGCGCTCCAAAGCCCAGGGTCGGCGCATGCAAGCGCCCCGAGCTCGAACGCGCCCGGATCGACTTGCCTTGCCGCCGCCTCTCACATGTGGCCGCCCAGGCCGCCCTTGCCGTTCTGCATCTCCACGCCATCGTCAAAGCGCTGGAAGCCCGAGTTGTTCTTGGCGCCCAGCTTGTTGCTGATCTTGCCGACGATGCCGCCGCCGCCGCCGCTGGACTTGCTGCGCGCGCACAGTACCACTCGCTCAACAGGCAGCGCGTGCGCCACTGGCACCAACTTCTGCCCAACTGTCATCAGTCAATGAGTCCTTGCTTTAAGTAGCATGATGTGCCTCGCACCCGCACACTGCTTCACTCAGCGACACCTGAATCTTTTAAAGCCATGTGCTCTCTGAGCAGCCTTATTGAACACTGGGCACGCCGTGCACACAGGCAAGCGCGGCGGCTGCAGGGAGCTCCAAAGGCGCCCCACAGCACGCCGCAGCGCGCGCGGCCGGGTGCGGGGCGCACTGCGACTGCAGGCTGGTCGGCTGCAGCTCCGGCCCGGGCGACGGCGCGGGCCCGGCATGCCGCGGCCGCCGCAGCAGCGCGGCCGCCAGCGCAGCGCCCGCCAGCACCACCGCCAGCACCGCGCCGACCGCGATGCCGACAATCGCCGCCGTGGGCAGGCCGCCGCGGCCCGGCGGCGCCGGCGCGCTGTTGACCGAGTTGCTGGCGGTCGTGCCGGAGGCGCTCGCGCTAGAGTCGGGCGGCACCGGCACGTTGTTGCTCTGCCCGCCGACCGGGTAGTTGGTGCCTGCGCGCGCGGGGCCTGCTCGCGCTCCGGTTCGGCTTGCTGCCTGACCACCCCTCCCTTCCGCCCTGGCTTCGGTCCCAGACGACGGGCTGTAATGATTAAGACAAGGGAAATTGATGGGATTTGTGCGACGACCAAGGGAAAGCAGACAGGGTGGCTAGGCAAGCACACAGAGTGGCTAGGCAGATTGACATTGCGCCCAGTATCAGTTTGCTGGCGCTGCCCCAGGCGCACCAGGGTAGAACGGCATGGGCTGGCCGCCAGGCGCGCTCCCGTTCGCGCTCGCGCTGCCGGTGCCGATGGGCAGCAGCGGCGCGGTGGGGCTGCCCGACGGCCCCGCGGCCGCCCCGCCCGCCGGGCACAGGTCCTGGATGTAGCTATTCTGCGCATTGCAGGCGAAG
>JAABUR0100002974.1_pt1 | contig 24618 bp, 20 predicted proteins | sample 5560091 | NCBI WGS metagenome assembly JAABUR01 (sample SAMN10711879, study PRJNA513375) | rock metagenome | isolation source: Antarctica rocks | place: Antarctica: Victoria Land, University Valley sud
TGCTGGCCTGCGCGCTCCTCGTCGTGGCGCCGTGGACCGTGCGCAACGCCGTCCTGCTCGACCACTTCGTGCCGGTGAGCACGGAGACCGGAGGGACCCTGGTGGGAACCTACAACCCCACCTCCCGCGCCGAGCGCCGGCCACCCGCGAACTGGCTCGTGCTCAGCGCGATCCCGCGCTACTCCGTCTTGAACGCCGAGCAGCGGGCGCTCCCCGAGGTCGCGGTCGACGATCGCCTGGGCGGGGACGCCCTGCGCTTCGCCGCCCGGCACCCCGGCTACGTCCCCGAGGTGCTCGGGTGGAACACGCTGCGGCTGCTCGACCTGACGGCCCCGAAGCGGGTTCGCTTCGGGGCCGCGACGATCGGGGTGCCGGGAGGAGCGGCTCTTCTGGGCGCCCACCTCTTCCACGTCCTGCTCGCGCTGGCGCTGATCGGAGCTCTCGTGCCCGCCGCGCGGCGCGCCCCGCGGGCGTTGTGGCTCGCGCCGCTGCTGATCTATCTCAGCGCGGCGATCGTCACCTCGGAGACACCGAGGTTCCGCGCGGGACTCGAGCCGTTCTTCGTGCTGCTGGCCGCCCTGGCGTTCGACCGGATCGTGGGCATGCACTCCGCCCGCAGCCGCGGCTCCATGCGGCCCAAGCCTTCGCCGACGGGGCGAATCGGCCGAAGCTGAAGCCTTGTATCGCTATGGGGCACACCGGGCTTCGGCGAAGTCACGCGGCGGCGTGGAAGATCGCGCGGTGCCAGCACGGCGTCGTCGCACGAGATCAGCTGCTCGGGCTCGGGCTGAGCTCTTCGGCGATCACCCACCGGATCGCGGCAGGCCGCATGCACCGCGTGCATCGCGGCGTCTACGCCGCCGGGCGCCCTGACCTCACGCAACATGGGCGCTGGATGGCGGCGGTGCTCGCCTGCGGGCCGGACGCGCTGCTCAGCCACGCAAGCGCAGCGGCATTGTGGGGTTTGCGTTCGGTGCGTCCGGGCGACCGGACTCACGTATCCGTGCCGGCGTGTGTCGTGAGACGAGTGCCGGGCATCGTCGTGCGCCGGCGCGCCGCGCTGTACCCGAGCCGCCGCCTGGGCGTCCCTGTGACGGATCCGATCTCGACCCTCGTCGACATCGCGAGCCTTCTGACCGCGGCCGAGCTCGAAGCGACGATCAACGAGGCAGACAAACTCGGGCTGTTCACGCCGGATGAGCTGCGCGCCGCGGCGGCCCGGAGACGTCGCTGCGCCGGCACGCCCGCGGTGCGGGCCGTCCTCGATCGTCATACGTTCGTGCTGACCGACTCCGAGCTCGAGCGGCGCTTTCTTAGGCTTGTGCGGGCAACCGGTCTGACCCCGCCGCAAACGGGTCGGCGCCTGAACGGCTTCAGGGTGGACTTCTTCTGGCCGGAGCTACGACTCGTGGTCGAGACCGATGGGCTGCGCTATCACCGCACTCCGGCCGCTCAAGCGCGCGACCGCCGGCGCGACCAGGCGCACGCGGCGGCGGGATTCACCGCGCTGCGTTTCACCCACGCCCAGATCGCCTACGAACCGCAGCATGTCAAGGCCACGCTCGAGGCGGTAGCGGCACGGCTCGCTGAAGCCTTGTAGCCGCTATGGCGACACAGGGCTTCAGCGAACGCGGACGCTCAGGCGTCGGGCGCGACCGGATACACGCCCAGATCCTTCGGCGTGCCCGGGGCCCGCAGGCGCTTGCGCCGCCCGTGCGTGCCGCGCTCGAGCTTCTCGCACGCGGGCTCGGAGACGAGCACCTGGCCGCCCTCGGCGGCGTCGGCCACGCGCGCGGCGACGTTGACGTCGACGCCGAGGTAGTCGCCGCCGAGCTTGCGCGGCCAGCCGTAGTGCACCCCGGCACGCATGGCGGGGCGGTAGCCCTCGACCTCCACCCCCCGCAGGCGTGACTGCGCGAGATGCGCCGCGTCCACCGCGTCCTGGAGGCGCGTGAAGATCGCCATCACCCCGTCTCCGAGGCGCTTGACCACCTTGCCGTCGTGGTCCTTGACCGCGCCCTCGAGCGCCACGCCCGTCTGGCGCAGCAGGTCGAGCACCACCTCGTCGCCGGCGTGCAGAGCCCACGAGGAGAAGCCGACCAGGTCGGTGAAGAGGATCGCCGCGGCGCGCTCGCCCCGTCCGCGTCCGCGCGACTCCGAGAGCGCCTGCCACACCTGGAGGGCTCCCGAGCCGACTCGCGCGAGGTGCTTCCCCGGGCGGTTCGAGGGCCGAGAGCGCGCGCCCGACGAGCTGGTCGGGCGTCCTGCCGGTGGTGGAGAGAGGGTCGCCGTAGCGGCTGTCGCCCGGCAGGATGCCGCGCAGCCGGCGCGCCCGCTCGAGCGCCCGGCGGGTCGGCATCGAAGCGCCGAAACGAATCCCGCGCGCGCGTGACCCTCTCCGTGGCCCGGCCCACCTACGCCCCGCTCTCCACCCCGGGCGTGCCGCCGCTGCGCAGGAGCTCGCGCCACTCGTCGATCTCGAGCGAGGCCGGCTCGGTCGACTCCATGAAGTCCACGAGCACGGCGAGGAACCGCTGCGGATCGTCGAGGTGGGGGAAGTGGCCGGCGTCGGGAAAGACCTCGAGCCGGCTGCCGGCGACGAGCGCGTGCGCCGCCCGGCCGTGGGCCACGGGGATGATCGGGTCGCGCTCGCCCCAGACGATGAGGAAGGGGACGTGCTCGGCGAGGTAGAGCCGGTCGGAGGCGTTGACGCGCTGGCCGCCGGGGTCGACGATCGTGCGCAGCGTGTGGACGAACGCCGCCCGCGCCTCGCGGTCGGCGAGCGACGCGTGCCCGCGGGCCATCTCCTCCACGTCGGTGCCGGCCTTCAGCCCCAGCCGGTTGAGGAAGCGGCCGAGCGCGCGCCCGGCATCGAGCAGGCCGGCGCTGGCCAGGAGCGGCAGGACGACCTCCGAGCCCGGCAGGGTCGCCGAGCGCAGCAACAGGTTCAGCTCGCGCCCAAGGCCTCCGCTGTCGACCAACACGAGCCGCTCGCAGCGCTCGGGGAACTGGTAGGAGAGCTGCATCGCCACCCCGCCGCCGAGTGAGTGCCCGACGAACGTGGCGCGCTCGTGGCCGAGCGAGACGAGCAGGTCGCGCACGCCGCTGGCGTAGGCGCCCAGGGAGTAGTCGCCGCGGGGCTTGGCCGACTGGCCGTGGCCGAGCAGGTCGGGAGCGATCACCGTGTAGCGCTCGGCGAGGTAGGGCATCACCCGCTCCCAGGTCGCCGAGGTCGAGGTGATCCCGTGCACGAGCACGAGCGGAGGGCCCGAGCCGGCGCAGCGGTAGGCCACCCGGTGGCCGTGCAGCACCGTCTCACGGCACTCGATGTCGTGCCAGGCGATCGGAGCGGTGGCGGGCTTGGTGGACATGGTTTGGAGCCTACGGGATACCCTCGTGAGCATGCGCTCGCTCGCTCTCACCCGCCGGATCGCCTCGGCCCTGCTCGCCCACCTCGCCCTCGGCCTGTTTCTGGTGGCCTCGGCGTCGGCCCGCGCGGGCGGCGGAAGCGGCGGCTTCGGCGGGCGCGGCTTCGGCGGGCGCGGTGGAGGAGGCGGCCACGGCGGCGGGCTCTTCATCCTCATCTACGTCTTCAGCCACCCGCTGGTGCTCGCGCTCATCGTCATCGCGATCGCCGCGTTCCTCATCGTCTCGTGGGTGCGAAGCGCGGCCTACCGCGCCCGCATGCGGGCTCGCCGCCGGGCGCGCGGGCGCCAGGTGGAGCTCGCCGCCGCCGAGGCGGCGGAGGACGACGAGGCCTTCGCCCCCGACACGGTGCGCGAGCAGGCGGCCGGGCTCTTCCGTGAGACCCAGCAGGCATGGGACGCCCGCGACCGCGCCCGGCTCGCCACCCTCGTCGGTCCCGACCTGATGGTCGAGTGGAAGCGACGGCTCGACGACTTCGACCGCCGGCGCTGGCACAACCGTGTCCGCATCCTCCAGGGGCCGCAGGTCGAGTACCTGGGGCTGACCAACCGCACCGAGGACCGCGAGGACCGGGTCGTCGTCCGCATCGAGGCCGTGCTCGAGGACTTCGTGGAGAACCGAGCCGGGATGCGGATCGAGCGCGACGAGGCCGAGGTCGGGAACCGGTTCGTCGCGGAGTACTGGACGCTCGGCAAGCGCGAGCGCGACGGGCGCTGGATCGTGCTCTCGATCGAGCAGGACGCCGAGGGCGAGCACCAGCTCGGTGAGACGCTCGTGGCCTCGCCGTGGGGCGACACCACCCGCCTGCATGACGCCTCGCTCGTCGAGCTCGCCGCCGCCGACAAGCTGCCCGAGGACGTCAAGGCCTCCGAGGTCGCGAGCGTCGAGTACGAGGGCAACGCGCGAGCCGCCGCGCTCGACCTCTCGCTCGCCGACGGCCGCTTCGCGCCCGACGTGCTCGAGGTGGCCGTGCGCCGCGCGGTCGCGGCCTGGGCCGAGGCGGTCGACGGCAGCGACCGCGACCTCGCCGCCCTGGCGACGCCCGAGTCGCTGCGCGAGCTCCTCCATCCGGGCGACGCCGGCGCGCGCACGCGGCTCGTGGTGCGCGGACCGCACGTGCGGAAGATGAGCATCGTGGGCCTCGACGCGGCAAGCGATCCGCCGCGCATGACCGTCGTGGTCGAGGCGGAGGGACGCCGCTACGTGGAGGACCGCGACACCACCACGATCCTCGCGGGCAGCCAGTCGCGCTCGACGCGCTTCAGCGAGCGCTGGACTCTCGCTCTCGCCGGCGAGGACGCCAACCCGTGGCGCATCATCGACGCGCACGGCGGCGGCGTGCCGGCGTCGCGGGCCTGAAGTCCTCCGCGACGCTAGCGCGCGTCGGCGAGCGCGAGTATCCGCGGGACGTGGCGCTCCACGCGCGCGGGCAGCCGCGCGGTGGGAAACCACGACGCCTCGGCGATTTCGCCCTCGTCGAGCTCGAGATCCAGGTCACCCACCTCGGCGTGAAAGCAGCACAGCGTGTCGCGCTTGCGGTCGATCCGGGCGTAGAGGTCGCCGAGCGCTCGCCACGAGGCGATCTCGACCCCGAGCTCCTCCTCGACCTCTCGTCGGGCCGCCTCGCTCGGTCGCTCGCGCCGGCGCACGCCCCCGCCCGGGAGCTCCCACCGCTCCCGCGGTCCGTAGGTGTGGCGCACGAGCAGCACCTCGCCCCCGCGGGTGATCACGCACTTCGCCCCGCGCTTGACCGGCCGCGCGAGCACCCAGTAGACCTGCAGCACGCGATAGGCGAGGCGAAAGCCGAGCCGGCGGAGCGGGATGGGGATGCGCTGCACGCCGGAGGCCTAGGCGCTGCGCCGCCGCGCCCCGGCGTCAAGCGCCGGGTCCTGCCAGCCCGCGTCGACGGCGTTCAGGTTCTCCCCCGGCGCCACGATCTCGTCGATGCGGTCGAGGATCGCGGCGTCCAGCCTGACCTCCGTGGCGCCGAGCTGGCTCTCGAGCTGCTCCATCGTGCGCGGGCCGATGATCGCCGCGGTGACGGCGGGGTGCTCGATCACGAACGCGAGCGCGAGCTCGATCAGCGAGAGCCCGGCCTCCTCGGCGAGCCGGCCGAGGGCGTCGGCGGCCTCGAGCTTGCGCTGGTTGCCGGGCAGGGAGAGGTCGTAGCGCCCGGGAATCCGCTCGGCCCGGTGGCTTCGAGGCGTCTCGCCGTCCTTGCGGTACCTGCCCGAGAGCCAGCCGCCGGCGAGCGGGCTCCAGGGGATGACCCCCATCCCGTAGCGCTCGCACACGGGTAGGACGTCGGCCTCGACACCCCGAACGAGAATGGAGTAGGGCGGCTGCTCGCAGACGAAGCGCTCGCGGCCGCGGCGCTCGGCCGTCCACTGCGCCTCCACGATCGCGTGCGACGGGAAGGTGGAGGAGCCCAGGGAGCGGATCTTGCCCGCGTGCACGAGGTCGGTGAGCGCCCCGAGCGTCTCGTCGATGTCGGTGCCGGGCTCGGGGCGGTGGACCTGGTAGAGGTCGATCCAGTCCGTTTGCAGCCGGCGCAGGCTGTTCTCGACCTCCTGCACGATCCAGCGGCGTGAGTTGCCGCGCCGCAGCGGTCCCTCGCCCATCTGGCCGTGGAACTTGGTGGCGAGCACGACGTCGTCGCGGCGGCCGCCGGCGAGCGCCTTGCCGACGATCTCCTCCGACTCGCCCTGGGAGTAGACGTCGGCGGTGTCGAGGAAGTTGATGCCCGCGTCGAGCGCGCGGTGGATGACCCGGATCGAGTCGTCGTGGTCCGGGTTGCCCCAGGCGCCGAACATCATCGTGCCCAGGCACAACGGGCTGACGTCGACGCCGGTGCGGCCGAGCGGGCGGGTCAGCATGGTGTGGCTCCTCGTCAGATGGGGGCGGAGGGAAGGATCAGTCGAGCTCGCGCAGGCGCCGGCGCAGCTTACGACGGCGCGCCTCGAGCTCCCGGGCGAGCGACTCGAGCTCTTGGCGGCGGCGGCGCACGAGCAAGAGCTGCTGCTCGAGGTGCCCGAGGCCCTCGCGGAGGATCTCGCGGCGGCGGGAGGGCTCGGGGTCCTGCTCGTGCCACTCCTGGCGCAGCGAGGCGCGCGCCTCCTCGGCCTCGATCAGCTCCGTGAGCTCCTCGAGCGAGACCCCGAGCAGCTCCTTGAGCCGGATGACCTCACGCAGCCGTTCGACGTCGCCCTGGGTGTAGAGGCGGTGCTGGCCCGAGGGCCGCGCGGCTCCCCCGTGGAGCAGCCCGATCTCCTCGTAGTAGCGGATCGTCCGCGGGGTGGTGCCCACGAGCTTGGCCACCTCGCCGATGCGCAGCGCGGAGGAGGCCGTGGCGCTCATCGCGCGAGCTCTGGCTCGCGCTGCTCGGCGCGGCGGCGGGCGCCGGCGCGGGCGTCCGGCACCACCCCGTCGTCATCGCTCGGTGCGGGCTCGTGCCGCGGGCGCAGCAGAGAGACGAAGGTGCCCACGAGCGCGCTCGTGGCGAGCACCCACAGCGCCGTGTGCATGTTGGCAATAAAGGGTGCGAGGCGCTGGTCGGAGAGACCCTGCGCGAGTCCCGAGAAGATCTTGAACAGCAGGTCCTTGGGCACCGCGGCGGTGATGATCGCCAGCACGAGCGCGATCGAGATGACCGCCCCGGTGTTCTGGAGCATCGTCCGCGCGCCCGCGGCGATGCCGCGGCGTTGGGCGGGCACCGCGCCCATCATCGCCGCGGTGTTCGGCGAGTTGAACATTCCGGAGCCGATCCCCACGATCCCCATCCACAGCCCGCTCTGCCAGTAGGGCGTGTGCACCTGGAGCGTGGTCATGAGCGCCAGGCCGATCGCGCTCACGAGCATCCCGAGCGCCGAGAGCACGCGCGAGCCGTGGCGGTCGGCCCACACGCCGGCCAGCGGGGAGGAGATGAGCATGCCGAGCGCGAGGGGGATCAGCTTGATCCCGGCGGTGATCGGATCGTCGCCCTTGGCCCCTTGGAAGTAGAAGACGAAGACGAACATCAGCGCGAAGCGCGCGAGCCCGTTGATGAAGGCGGCGGCCGTGGCCGCGGCGAACAGGCGGTTGCGGAAGATGCCCAGGTCGAGCATCGGCGCCCGGCCGCGGTGCTCGATGAGCACGAAGAGCGGCAGGAGCACCGCCGCGGCGAGGAGCCCGCCGATGACGATCGGATCGCCCCACCCCGAGAGGCCTCCCCGCGAGACGCCGAGCACGAGGCCGGTGAGTCCGAGCACGAACGTCGTGGTGCCCAGGACGTCGTGGCCGCGGTTCTCGTCGGGCTTGGCGAGCTCGCGCAGCACGAGCGCGCCCCACGCCGCGCCGATCAGCCCGAAGGGCACGTTGAACCAGAACACCCAGTGCCAGGAGATCGCCACGAGCACGCCGCCGAGCACGGGGCCGAGCACGAGCCCGACCGCGGCGACCATCGTGTTCGTTCCCATGGCGAGCCCGAGCTGCTCGCGCGGGAAGGCGTCGGTGACGAGCGCGGAGGCGTTGGCGAACAGGAACGCCCCGCCGATGCCCTGGAGGATCCGCCACAGGATGAGCTCGGTGCCGTTTCCGGAGAAGCCGGCGCCGAGCGAGGCGGCCGAGAAGACGAGAAAGCCGGCGACGTAGGCCGTCTTGCGGCCGAAGAGGTCAGACAGCCGCCCCGCGGTGAGCACGAGCACGGTCGAGGCGATCATGTAGGCGAGGATCACCCACACGAGCGAGAGGATGCTCGTGTGCAGCGAGCGCTCGAGGTCGGGCAGAGCGATGATCAGCGTGCCCGAGTTGATCGTGGCCAGGAGCATTCCCAGGCTCGTGCACGAGAGCGCCCACCACTTGTAGTGGGCGTGGTCGGCGGCGACGCCCGGGCCGCGGCGGCGCTTGGGAGTGGAGGTCGTGGCGGACTTGGAGATCGCGGTCATGGGGGAGGGGACCCAGCGTTGGACTTTTACGTGAACGTCAGGTTAGCGCGCGGCGCCCCGGACGCGATTCGGGCGAGCCGTGTGGCTCGCCCGAAGTGCGCCCGTGCATGGATCGCCTCTGTACTACTAGCGTCCCAGGACTGCGTGTCTTGCCTGGGCGGCGTGACACTCCCGACCACCGGGACGGGCCGCCGGCCTAGAGGCGGCCGGCGCGTGGCCCGGGTGGATGCCCGAGGGCACCCTGGTCGAGTAGGCGATCAGCCGGCCTGGAGGGTAGCTCGTCCGCGGGGCCCGCCGCGGGCACCTAGAGTGGGCGCCGATGAGCGGCCTGCGAGTGAGCGTGCTCGACCAGTCGCCGGTCTCCGAGGGCTCCACGGGCGCCGACGCCCTCGCCAACACGCTCGACCTCGCCCGCCGGGCCGACGAGCTCGGCTACTTCCGCTACTGGATCGCCGAGCACCACGGCGGGCCGATGCTCGCGAGCCCCAGCCCCGAGGTTCTCATCGGTCCCGTCGCGGCGGCGACCTCGCGGCTGCGTGTCGGAAGCGGCGGGGTGATGCTTCCCCACTACAGCCCCTTCAAGGTCGCCGAGACGTTCAGCATGCTGAGCGGGCTCTTTCCCGGGCGGATCGACCTCGGCATCGGCCGTGCGGCGGGCACGGATCCGCTGACCACGTTCGCGCTGCAGCGCGACCGCCGCGAGGCGGCTCCCGACGACTTTGCCCAGCAGCTCGCCGAGCTGCTCGCCTACCTCGACGACGAGCTCCCGCCCGACCACCCGTTCGCCCGTCTCGGAGGGGTGCTCCCCGGACGGCCGCACGCGCCCGAGCCCTGGCTGCTCGGATCCTCCGCCCAGAGCGCGATCTGGGCGGCCCAGCTCGGGCTCCCCTACGCCTTTGCCGACTTCATCAACCCGGGCGGCGCGGAGATCGCGCGCTCCTACCGCGAGCGCTTCGAGCCCTCGCGCAGCCTGCCCGACCCCCGGGTGGCGGTCGCCGCGTGGGTCATCTGCGCGCATAGCGAGGAGGAGGCGCAGCGGCTCGCCGCGAGCAGCCGGATGACCTTCACGCTCCTGCGCCGCGGCGAGCTCATCCCCGTGCCGCCGGTGGAGAAGGCGCTGCGCTTCCTCGAGGAGGGCGGCGAGCGCTCGGGCGGCGCGCCGCGCGGGCGGCGCGCGATCGTCGGCGACCCCGCGAAGGTGCGCGCGGGCATCGAGGAGCTGGCGCGCGACTACGGGGCCGAGGAGGTGATCGTGGTGACGATCACCTTCGAGCACGCGGCCCGAGTACGGTCGTATGAGCTGATCGCCGAGGCGCTCCTGGACGCTCAGGTGGCCGGCGCGCCGGGATGAGCCGGCTCGCCGGGCGCGGGCTCGCCGGGCTGGAGCGGCTGCCCGAACTCGGGGCACGCCTCGTTGCGACACTCCCAGCCCTCGTCGGGCCCGAGCGCGCGCGTGGCGGGCTGGGTGCACGTGGGACACACGGGCGGGGCGGACTGGTGGCTCACGTGCGGGAGCCTACCGGGCGCGTCGCGCCCGCCCGCTCAGCCGCCGAAGCGACCGGACTCGAGCGCCCGGTCGAGCGCCGCGGGGTCGTAGCCGGGCAGCTCGCCCGTCGCTTCGAGCGCGGCCTGATACGCCGCCATCGCCTTCTTCGCGTCGTCGGTCCCCAGCGTGGCGAGGAACTCGGCGCGCTCGAGCCGCAGGCCGTCGGGCAGCGGCAGCGAGCCACCCTCGTACACCGCCCGCTTGGCCGCCGCGACGCCGGCCTTCGGTCGGGCGCCGAGCCGGCCGGCCACGGCGAGCGCGCGGTCGAGCAGGTCCTCGGGCCGAACCACCTCGTCGACGATGCCGAGCTCGGCGGCCTGCTGCGGCGTGAGCGGCCCCCCGTCGAGCACGAGTCGCAGGGCGCGGTGGGCGCCGAGCATGCGGGCGAGCCGCTGCGTGCCGCCGCCGCCGGGAGGGAAGCCGAAGAGGATCTCGGGCTGGCCCACGCCGTGCTCGCCGTCGGCCATCACGCGGAAGTCGCAGGCCAGCGCGAGCTCGCAGCCACCGCCCATGGCCGACCCGTTGAGCGCGGCGACCCAGACGGCTCCCGAGCGGTTCATCCGGAGGAAGTTCTCGTGGAAGCGCTCGACCGCCGCGAGCCCCGCCGCTGGCGTGCGCGCCAGCACGTGATCGGCGGACGGGACGCGGCGCAGGGCGCCCACCGCGCGCAGCGAGGTCAGGGCGGCTCGCGGGCCCACGGAGGGGCTCACGCGCGCCCCCTCGAGGAGTTCCGCGACGTCGTAGTGGGCCACGAAGCGCTCGGGGTGCGACCCGGTGAGCACCACGCCGCCGACCCCGTCGTCGGAGTCGACTCGCGTCAGGAGGCGGTCGAGCGCGTCGACGGTTCCTGCGTCCATAAGTGCGTGCGGCGGGTTCTCGAGCGTGGCGAGCAGGACCCTTCCGCGCTCCTCTACGTGGATGGTTCCCATGCGCGCCACCCTATGCGTTCGAGGCTTCGTTGGCCACGGTCGGGCGCGTCGACGCCTCGGCGCTCGCCGACGGAGTCGCGGGCCACGGTCGGGCGCGATCTCGGCCCGAGCGGGCGCGACGCCATGATGCAGGGGTGACGCGCCCCCGCGCCGAGGTCCTCTGCATCGCCGGCCTGTCCCTGACGACGCTCTACACCCTTGCCCTGATCCCGGTCGCGCCCTCGCTCCTCGGCAAGGATCCCGTGCTGCTCGAGCTCCTGCGCGGCTCGACGCCCGCGATGGTGGCGGGCGGCGCGTTCGCCCGGGTGGGCAGGGCGTCGCTCGTGCTCGCCCTGCTCGCCCCCGTCCTCACGTTGATGATGGCCGATCCGCTCTTGTGGTGGGCGGGGCGGATCTGGGGGCCAAACGTCGCCGGCGTGATCGTCGGCAACCGCGGCCGTCGCGGCGGGCGCTGGATCGAGCGCGCGAATCGCTGGTCGGAGCGCTACGGCTCCTGGGCGGTGATCTTCTCCTACGTCCTGCCGGTGCCGAGCGCGCTCATCTACGCCGGCGCGGGCTGGACCGGGATGCGCCTGCGCCGATTCCTCGTCCTCGACCTGATCGGCGTGGCGTTGTGGATCGCGATCAACGTAGGGCTCGGCTACCTCGTCGGCCAGTCCGCCGTCGACGTGGCCAAGGCGATCGGCCGGTACTCGCTGTACGTGTCGATCGGGCTGGTGGTGATCATCGTCGCCGTGAGCTCGCGCCGACGCGCGCGCGACGCGCCGGTGGGGTAGAGCCGGCAGTCGTTCCGTTGGATCGGCGCGGTCGAGTGGCGATCTGACGCCACATACGGTGGGTAACTCGCCACGGGACGTTTCGAGCGCCCGTATGCTTCGTCGCATGTGCAGAAACATCCGCCCCCTCCACAACTTCGAGCCACCGGCGACCGATGACGAGACCCGCGCCGCCGCGCTTCAGTACGTCCGTAAGATCAGCGGCTGCTCCAAGCCCTCGATGGCCAACGTGGAGGCGTTCGAGCGCGCCGTCGACGCGGTCGCCGAAGCGTCTGAGCGGCTGCTCGCAGAGCTGGTGACGAGCGCGCCACCGAAGGACCGCGAGGTCGAGGCGGCCAAGGCGCGCGAGCGCTTCGCGCGTAGCCGCGCGGCCTGAGCGTGGGGGCTCAGATGACGGCGGTGCTCCGCGCGGCGCCCCAGCCGATGAGTCTCGCCGTCGTCCGCGGCCTGCCTTCTAGAGAAGGCGCGCGAAGGGGAGAAGCCATGCGCAGGATCGTCGTCACGGAGTTCATCACGCTGGACGAGGTCATCGAGGACCTCGCCGGAGCCCCGGGGCTTTGAGCACGGAGGGCGAAGTTTCAAGTTCTCCGACCCCGAGGAGACGGAGTAAAGCTCAAGGAGCCGATGAGTCACGACGCGTTTGCTGCTCGGCCGCGGCGTACGAGGGGTTCGCCGCCGAGTGGCTCGGGCCGGGCTGACGAGCGGGGGTTCCGCCGACACGATTAACTCCATGCCCAAGTGCGTCGTCTCCTCGACGGTGGACGACAACCCGGTGCGGGCGAGTCGTGACGGCTGCAGGCGCGCGTGAAGTGTGTTGCAAGACATCTGCGGGCCCGTTCGCCGAACTGCGATCCGCCAGCAATTGCGGACACCGAGTCCGACCGTGCCGGGCACTAGGTTGCTTCGCCCATGGCATACCGGTACCTGGGCAACAAAGCGCGGCTGGCCAACGTGATCGTCGGGGCGGTGCGCGAGATGGCGCCTCCGGGTGCGCGAGTCGCCGACCCCATGTGCGGAACGGCCACTGTCGCGGACCACTTGGCAACCGCGGGCTACCGAGTGGTGGCGGCGGATGAGCTGACATTTCCCGTCCTGCATGCGCGCGTGCGGCTTCTCTGCGATGGAGAGCCGGCGTTCGCCGGGCTCGGCGGCTACGACGAAGCGGTGGCAACGCTGAACAGCCTGCGACCGGTGGAGGGGTTCTTCTGCGCTGAGTACGGCGACGCTGGCGTCCCCCGAAACGGCTGCCGGCCGCGCCGTTACTTCACCGGAGAGAACGCGCGGCGGATCGATGCAGTACGCGAGGAGCTGGGCTCTTGGCGGGCACATGGGCGACTGACCGACAGCGAGCATGGCCTGCTTACCCACGACCTCATCATGGCCGTGAACAGGGTGGCGAACATTGCCGGGACATACGGGTACTACCGTTCGTCGTGGAATCGCGCGGCCTTGCAGCCGCTGCTCTTGCGTCCGTCGACCCTCCCCACCGGTCGTCGTGGACACTCCGTGCACCAGGGAAGGGTCGAGGATCTCGTCGGCACCATGGAGGCGGATGTCCTGTATCTCGACCCCCCATACACCAAGCGCCAGTACGCGGGCAACTACCACATCCTCGAGACGCTGGCGGCGGCCGATGAGTTTGATCCGGTCGGCGAGGGCGGCCTGCGGGACTGGTACGGCCAGTACTCGGCCTTCTGCTCTAAACGTCTGGCCCGTGACGCCTTCCGGACGGTGTTGGAGCGCAACACCGCTCGCTGGATCCTGCTCAGCTACAGCGAGGACGGCGTAGTACCGCCGGAGGATCTCGTCGCGCTGCTATCCGAGTATGGGGACGTTTCGCGGCGCGACATTACGCTTCCACGCTTCAGGAGCAACGGTGGGCCGACCCGCTCCGTCACCGAGCATCTCTATTGCGTCGACACGGCCAAGGCGCCAAGGCGAACGGCCGGGTGGCCAGCCTCTGCCCCGAGGTCAAGCAGCGACCGCCGGACACGGGCCCCCCGAGTCTCTGCCCTCCATCACTGCCGCTAGACGCGGCACGAGGAACTCCTCGAAAGTGCGAGTCTCACGCTCGGAGGCAAGCCACCGTCGGCCGAGCTTGTGCGCGACCGCGGGCGTCGTTCCCGATCCCGCGTAGCAGTCGAGCACCGTGTCGCCCGGATCCGTGGCGATCTCTATCACCCGCGCCGCTAGCTCCTCGGGCTTCGGCGTCTCAAATGGGATCAGAGTTGGGAACAGGCGCCGGAGCTGCTTCTTTGCGCTGTCGGTCGTCCCTACCTGGTCGCCCGGCCACCACGTTGTGGGCACCAGGCCCTGTCGCGTCTCCGACAGAAAGCGCTTGAGGCGAGGCACGCTGTCGCCGAGTGGGCCAAACCACACGCGGTCATCCGCAATGAGCTCCCCGAAACGATCAGGCGTAAAGCGCCACGCCATGCCAGGAGCGGGCTCGACCACGCGCCCCGAGGGCAGCGTCACATCGTAGAACTGAGCTGCTCGCCGCCCCGGCCCCGCCTTCGCGGTCATGTCACCGGACGTCCAGGGGCCGCGTGGATCGCCGTCGGCGTTCGTATAGCGCGCCAGCTGCTCGTTCCCGTAGGGGAGCAGATTGCGCCGAGCCCTCCATCGTGCCCGGTCGCGTGAGTACACGAGCAGGTACTCGTGCGTTGCCGACAGATCGGTGCGGTTCTCACGGCTGAGCGTCTTCTGCCAAACGACCGTACCCACGAAGTTTGCCCGGCCGAACACCTCATCGAGCATCACTTTCGCGTAGTGCATCTCTGAGTCGTCAAGATGCATCCACAGCGAGCCTGTCGGGGCGAGAAGGGGGAGCAGAGCTTCAACGTCGCGCCGCCGGTTGGCCAGCCATTGGTCGTGACTGCTCTGGTCCGCGTAGTGGTGGAAGCGTGAGCGCGTGTTGTAGGGAGGGTCTAGGAGCGCGAGCTCGACGCTGGCGAGGTGGTCATCCCGCCAGGTTTCGAGGGCGTCGAGCGCCTCGCCGAGCACTAGCGACGGACCGTATCGAGATTCGGAGCGCGACGAGCTCGGCTCCTCGAGAAAAGACGTGGCTGAAAAGGCACGATCGAACATCTGTTCGACGAATGAAAGCAGGGCGCCCGGACGGATCGGTTCCGGCATACTCTTCTCGCGTGGCACTGACTCCGGTTTCCGGCCTCTGGGTCCGCCGAGTACCGCCGAACAACTTCTTCGGCATCGAGCGTCACTCATCAAAGGGTCCCGTCGGCGGCGGCGGGGCGCTGTACATCGAAGCGCCCTCGAGCACCGTGCCAGCCTTGCTCGAGCTCCTCGGCCGCGATCCAGCCCCCGGCGTTGAGGATGGGTTTGCCCTGGACACCCGAGTCATCGGTGCGCCGGCAATCTCAGCACCACTCGTTTGGGACACGAAGACGGGCAACCGGATGCGGTTGTTCCAGAATCGGCAGTCAGGTCCCGATGTGCGGCACCCGGCCTGGCGCTCCGAGCGCGGCTTTCCCAGCGCGCCCAACTCAGTCGCCGCCACAGCCGAGGCGGCGCAGTACATTGAGAGCGGCCTCCGCGTCTACGTCGTGCGCACAGCCGAGGATGACTACTACGGCGGCTTCCTCGTTGACGGGTATCCGTCCGACTGGCCGGACAACGGTGAGCTCCGAGCCTTGTTCACAGGCCCGGGAGGGGTCAGGCGTTTCACGAGCGGGCTCTATCTCGAACCGACTGATCAGGCGCGACCGTTTCGGATTGACGCCGGCGACGTCGTACGCGCCGCCGGTGGAGTCATCGAAACCGGCGAAAACGGGCAGTCCGAGCCAGCGCCGGCGAACGTCGGGGGCACGACCGGCTATGCATCCCCTGAGACCGCGGCTGAGGTGGATCGGATCGCGATGGAGCTTGCCTTGGCGTACGCCCGGGAGAGATTCCCCGACGCTCGCGTGCAGCGCATGCCTCATAACAATCCTGGCTATGACATCCTCGTTTCGAACAGCACTCGGCCCGTCCGGTACATCGAGGTGAAGGGCACGACCCTCCCGAGTCCTCGCTTCTTTCTCAGCGAGAATGAGCGTCGCTTCTCCGAACTCAACGCGGAGCTCTTCACGCTGGTCGTCTTCTACGGTCTCGATCTAGAGGGCGAGACGGCGGACTGGGTGGACCGCGACGGCGCGATTCACCCCCGCGACGTCGGTCTGACCGTCATGCAGTGGCAGGGTGAGCTCGCGCTCTGAGCACGGGCCCAACGAATCCCCAGCAAGCGGTGCCCCAACGCCGAGCGGGCCCGGCGCAAGCGGGTGCACGTCGCCGCGCTCGGGCTGCGCAACGCGGACGAAGTGGCAACGGTAGGAAGCCGCCGGCCCGCTACTCCAGGCGAATGCCGGCCGACGCGGGGTGAAGGGGCAACGGCGCGAAGCGCGCCGGCCGAACGCTACGTCCGCAAGTCGATCCACTCGAAGATCGCGTTGGAATGCGTGAGTACCGTGCCGTCGGTCAGCTTAAGCGCCGGCAGCTTCTCCTCACCGGTCGCCTCCCTAAGGTCGTCGCGTCAGCCCTTGCACAGGAACGGAATTAGACTGCCCTGCGCGGAGATCACTTTCTCGTAGTGGATGTCGGCGGCGCGCAGCCGCTTCTCCACGCGGCGGCAGGGATGTATTCGCGGGCCATCGTCGTCGCCATGGCAGACAACAGCGTCGGAACCTCGTCCATCTCTCTCCTTCCCTAAGCGCTGAATCGCGGCACAGGAAGCCCGGGAGCCGAGTCGGCGCGGCGTTCACCCGCGAGCTCACGGGTCAAGCGAGGATCGCGTGACCCGCCCGGGGAATGCCGGCCGACCGACCCCGGTCACCCGCCGACGCCGGAGCCGCCTACCCGCAACCCGTGTTGTTCCCGCAGCTCGAGCACGTGTAGCAGGAGCCCGTGCGTTGCATCATCCCGCCGCACTGGCCGCACGCCGGGCCGAGGTCCATCCCCGACATCTTCGCCGGCAGGACCGGCGGGGTGTCGGTGAACGCCGTGGCCGCGGGCTGTGAGGAGCCCGTGCCGCCGTTGCCGTGGCTCGCTCCGCCGTTGCCGCCGTTGCCCCCCTGCGACGGCTCGGCCGCGGGACCCGCCGTGTCGCTCGAGATCGAGGTCATCGCGTCCTGCGCGGCCTTGCGGGCCCGCACCGCCGGCGTGAGGATGCCGAGCTCCTCCTGGGTGTCGGCGTCGAGGAAGCGCGAGGCCAGCCAGCGCATGATGTAGTCGGGCATCGACTTCGCGAACGGGATCTCGGGGTTCTGCGTGATCCCCTCGGGCTCGAAGCGCATGTAGGCGAACTTCTGCACGAGCGTCTCGAGCGGCACCCCGTACTGCAGCGCGATCGAGATCGACGTCGCGTAGGAGTTCATCATCCCGCGCAGGGTCGAGCCCTCCTTGCCGATGTCGGTGAGGAAGATCTCGCCCACCGTCCCGTCCTCGTACATCCCGGCGGTGATGTAGCCCTCGTGCCCGCCGATCGAGAACTTGTGGGTGATCGACTGGCGCTCGCGCGGCATCCGCCGGCGCTGCGGCGGCGCCTTGGCCAGCGCCTCGGCCACCGCGACGTCGACCTCGACGCCCGCGGTCTCCTTGACCTCCTTCTGCGCGTCGGTGCGCAGCGCCTGCGCGGTCTTCGAGCCGTCGCGGTAGATCGCGAGGGCCTTGACCCCCATCCGCCACGCCTGGAGGTAGGCGTCGGCGATGTCGTCGACCGCGGCCGTCTCGGGCATGTTCACCGTCTTGGAGATCGCTCCCGAGATGAAGGGCTGGACCGCGCCCATCATCTTGATGTGGCCCATGTGGGAGATCGCGCGCTCACCGACCGCCACGTCAAAGACCGGCAGGTGCTCGGCGGCCAGGGCCGGCGCGCCGATGATCGTGCCGTGCTCGTCGATGTGGCGCTCGATCACCTCGATCTGCTCGTCGGAGTAGCCGAGGGTCTGCAGGGCGAGCGGCACCGTCCCGTTGACGATCGTCATCTGCCCGCCGCCCACGAGCTCCTTGAACTTCACGAGCGAGAAGTCGGGCTCGACGCCCGTCGTGTCGCAGTCCATGAGGAACGAGATCGTCCCCGTCGGCGCGAGCACGGTGGCCTGGGCGTTGCGGTAGCCGTACTGCTCGCCCTCGGCGACGGCCTCCTCCCAGCTCTGGCGCGCGGCGGTGAGCAGGGGCTCGTCGACGCAGGTGGAGTCGGGGATCGCGTAGGAGGCGTCGCGGTGCATCCGCATGACGGCGTTGTGCGGCTCGCGGTTCTCCGCGTAGCGCTCGTACGGACCCATCGCCGCGGCGATCCGCGCCGAGCCGAGGTAGGCGCGCCCCGTCATGAGCGCGGTGATCGCCGCCGCCGTGCCGCGCCCCGCGTCGGAGTCGTAGGCCACGCCGTCGGACATGAGGTAGGCGCCGAGGTTCGCGTAGCCCAGCCCGAGCTGGCGGAACGCGCGCGCGTTGGCGCCGATCTCCTCGGTCGGGTAGCTCGAGGGCCCGACGATGATCTCCTGCGCGAGGAACATGATGTCGACGGCGTGCTCGAAGGAGGAGACGTCGAAGGTGCCGTCCTCGCGGCGGAACTTCATGAGGTTCAGCGAGGAGAGGTTGCACGCCGAGTCGTCCACGTGCATGTACTCGGAACAGGGATTAGATGCGTTGATCCGCCCCGAGCGAGGCGAGGTGTGCCACTGGTTAATCGTCGTGTCGTACTGCACCCCGGGGTCGGCGCAGCGCCAGGCGGCCTCGGCGATCTCGCGCATGAGCGTGCGCGCGTCGACCGGGTCGCCGATGGGCCGGCCGGTGGTGCGCGCGATCAGCTCCCACTGCGAGCCGTGCTCCACCGCGCGCATGAACTCGTCGGAGACCCGCACGGAGTTGTTCGCGTTCTGGTACTGGATCGAGGTGAATCCGTCGCCGTCGATCGACATGTCAAAGCCCGCGTCGCGCAGGGCGGCGGCCTTCTCCTCCTCGCGCGCCTTGCACCAGATGAAGTCGTGGATGTCGGGGTGGTCGACGTCGAGGACGACCATCTTTGCCGCGCGGCGGGTCTTGCCGCCGGACTTGATCGTGCCCGCCCAGGAGTCGGCGCCGCGCATGAAGGAGACCGGCCCCGACGCCGTCCCGCCCTTGGCCAGCGGCTCCATCGACCCGCGGATCTTCGAGAGGTTGATGCCCGACCCCGACCCGCCGCGGAAGATGTTCCCCTCCTTGGTGTTCCAGTCGAGGATGGAGTCCATGTCGTCCTCGACGGAGAGGATGAAGCACGCCGAAGCTTGAGGGCTCTCCTCGAACCCGACGTTGAACCACACCGGCGAGTTGAACGCGGCCATCTGGTGGAGCAGGATGTGGGCGAGCTCCGCCTCGAAGCTCTCGCCGTCCTCGTCGGTGGCGAAGTAGCCGCGCTCGCGGCCCCAGCGGGCGATCGTGCCCGCCACGCGGCCGATCATCTGGCGCACGGAGCGCTCGCGCGTCGGCGAGCCGATCTGGCCGCGGAAGTACTTCTGGGCCACGATGTTCGTGGCGTTCTGAGACCACGCGGCGGGGAACTCGACGCCGCGCTGCTCGAAGGCGACCCGGTCGCCGAAGCCGATCCGCGCGTCGCGCAGCTCCCACTCGACCGCATCGAAGGGATGGACGCCACGCTCGCTGAAGAGGCGGCGAATGGAGAGCCCCGCGCCGGGCGTCGAGGTGGTGCCGAGGGCGGTCTGCGGGGCGTGGTCCATGAGGTCTTCCTCTCCTTTGGCCGGATCTTCCGCGTTTCTCCCCGAGCACCGGCGTGACGTCAGGGGGCGAGGATCCTTGCGATCGGGTCGGACGGAAAGGAACGGGTGCGGGCCGGCGCGAGGGGGGCTCGCGGTCGGCCGCCCAGCCCCTCCATTGTACTTCTCCTGACAGCGCCGCGGCTCCCTCGCGCGAGCGCTCCTAAGGGGAGAAGTCGAGCCGGAAGGAGCCCGTGATGAGCAGCACCGTGACGGCTATCCCTACGAGCAACAGGAAGACTGTGAGCGCCCGCGCGAGGGGTCGCCAGCGGGATGGCGCGGGCTCCTCGCGGTCGGCTCGCCCGGGCGCGGGGCGATGCTCGGCGGGAAGCGCCTCGGCCTCCTCGAGCCAGTCGGCGTCCCCGTGCAGCTCCTCGGGAGGAGAGGCCGGCTCGGGCTCGTCGTCCTCCCGCTCGGGCTCCGAGCGCGACTCGCTCGGCTTTCCCGGGCCGCCGGGTCCGGGGCCGGCCGCCTCGTCCTTAGTGTCGCGGGCGGTGGCGGCGCGCTCGGCGCGACGGGCGGAGCGCGCCTCGCCGCGCGCCCGGTTCGCCGCCTCGCTCACCGTGGCGTGCACGCGGGCGGCGGCGTCCCGGGCGTCGAGCTCGGCGCGTCCGAGCGGCGGAGGAGCCGAGCTGCGTGCCTCCTCCTCTCGCTCGCGCGTGAGCTCGGCGACGCGCGCCTCGAGTGCCGCTCGGTCCTTGAGCGCGCCCTGCGCGCGGTGGAGCTCCGCCTGGCGCGCCTGCAGCGTGGCGTGCGCATCCTCGAGCTCGGCTCGGAGCTCGGCCTCGCGGGCCGGATCGGCGGTTTCCGGCGGCGAGCTGTCGCGCAGCTCGGCGGCGAGGTCGTCCATACGGGCAATCAGCCCCTCGCGCTCCTGCTCGGCCTCGGAGGCCCGGCGCTCGGCCTGGCTGCTCGCCTTCTCCGCGGCGGCGGCGCGCTCCTCCGCGGCCTCCATCTCCGCGCGCGCCGCCCGGAGCTCCTCGCTCAGCTCATCCGAGCGCGCCTGGGACTCGGCGTAGGCGGCCTCGGCCTCGCGACGGGCCTCGGCCGCGGCAGTGCTCGCGCGCTCGAGCTCCGCGGCGCCGGCCTCCTCGCCGCCGAGGGCCTCGAGGCGGCGCTCATCGGCCTCGCGCCGCGCGGCCTCGGCGGCGTCGAGGCGTTCGCTGAGCGCCTCGCTCGCGGTCTCGGCGGCGGCCGCCCGCCGCTCGGCGTCCACGCGCGAGGCCTCCTCCGTGTTCAGGCGCTCGAGCGCGTCCTCGGCCTCCGCTCGAGCGCGCGCCGCCTCGGCGGCGAGCTCGTCGGCCTCGTTCTGAGCCTCCTCGTGAGCAGCGTGGGCCTGTGCGAGCCGCGTCGCGAGGTCGGCCTGCTCGCGCGCGGACTCCTCCCGCGTGGCGAGCTCGCCCCGGAGCGCCTCGACCTGGCGCTCGTTCTCCCGGCGCTCGCCTTCGAGCTCCTCCACCCGGGCGGCGAGACGCACCCGCTCCTCCGCGGCGGCGGACGCCGCGCGCTCGAGCTCTTCGGCGCGCAGCTCGGCTTCGGCGCGCACGAGGGCTTGGTCTTCGACTCGGCGTTGGGTCTCGGCGAGTTCGGTCTCGGCGCCCGCGAGTCGCTCGGCGAGCTCGGTGGCTCGCGCGTGCTCGACCTCGGTGGCGCGCTCGAGCGCGACGACTCGCTCCCCCGCCGCGAGCAGGCCTGCTTCGGCCGCGTCGAGCTCGCGCTCGGCCCGCTCGGCCCGCTCGTGCTCCTGCTCGGCCTCCTGCCGGAACGCCGTAATCCCCGCCTCGAGCTCCGCGGCGCGCTGATCCATCTCGATCGCCCGCGCGCCGAGGGCGGCGAGTCGGTCGGCCGCCGCCTGCTGCTCGGCCTCGGCGCTGTGGACGCGGCGCGTGGCCTCGTCGCGCTCCGCGGCGAGCTCGAGCATCGTGGCCTCGGTCTCCTGCGCGCCGTGCGCGGCGTCGGCCAGCTCCGCCTCGAGCTCGGTCCGGCGGTGCTCGCTGTCCTCTCTCAGCCGGTCGGCCTCGCTCGCCCGCTCGCCGAGGTCGGCGATCGCCGCCTCGAGCCCGGTGGTCTGCTCGGCCGCGGCGCTCAGGTGACGTTCCAGCTCGGTGCGCTCGCTCTCTACGCCGGCGACCCGCTCGAGCAGCGCGGTGAGGTCCTTCTCGATCGCCCCGCGTGCCTGCGCCTCCTCGCCGAGGCGGCGCTCGAGGTCCTCGGCCCGGCGTTCGGCGTCCTCGCGCGCGGTCCGGGCTTCGGCTACCCGGAGCTCGCTCTCCTTCCGGGCGAGCTGCGCCTCAGCGCCTGCGGCGGCGAGCTGCTCCTCGGCTTGCGCCCGGGTCTGGCGGCGCTCCTCTTCGGTTGCCGCCCTCGCCTGCGTGATCCGCTCCTCCGCCTCCTGGACGGCGAGGTCACCTTCGCGCGCGCCCTCGCGCAGCGCTTCGACGGCTTGGCGCTCGTACTCGAGCTCCTCCCGTACTCGCTCGAGCTCGGCTCTCGCCTCGGCTCCGGCGCTCGCGGCCTGCACCAGCTCCTCGACGCGTGCCTGGAGCTGGACCGCAGCGTCGTAGTTGCGCCGGCCGACTTCGACGGCCTGGGCCCGCGCCTGCGCCTCGCGGCCGGCGCGCTCCTCCGCGGCGGCCCGGGCGTCGCGCTCGGCCTGCAGCCGCCGCTCGAGCTCGGCGATGCCCTCCCGGCGCGCCTCGGCGCGCAGCTCGGCTTCTTGAGGAGGCACGGCCCGCGGCCGCGGCGCGCGCTCGCTGGGCGCCGGAAGCTCGACGAGCGTGCCGTCGCCGAGCTCGAGCGCAAACGTCGCGTCGACGGCGTCGACCACCTCGCGGGGCGCGGAGAAGGCCGCCCGCAGCTCGCCGGCGGGCCCGGGAGGAGCGGGAAGCGCGGCCAGCCGCCGCGTGCGGTCCTCGACCTGGACGACCAGCACCGGCGCCTCGGAGCCGTCGCTCTCGTCCGCGAGCCGCCCGGCGACCCGCAGCAGCGTCAGCCCGGCGGTGGCCGGGACGAGCTCGAAGGCGTCGAGCTCGAGCTCAGGGCGTTCGACGCTCACCGGGGGCCGGCCAGGAGAAGCACTGGATCGGGCGGACGGTGGCTCATGACGCTGGCTTTTCCCCGCGCGCTCGCCGCCTCCTGCCGCCGGAGGCAACCGCGCGACCCTGCCGCGGGGGGATTCTAGGGTCGCGACTGGTTCAATACCGCGCGATGAAGCTCCTCGTCACCGGCGGCGCCGGCTACATCGGCTCGATCGTGGCCGCGCGGCTCATCCGCGGCGGGCACGAAGTCACGGTCCTCGACGACCTCTCGCGCGGGCATCGCTCGGCTCTCCCGACCGCCGTCCGCCTGCTCGAGGTGAGCCTGCACGACGGCTCGGCGGTGCGCGAGGCGCTCGCCGAGGGCTTCGACGGCGTGCTGCACTTCGCGGCGCTCGCGCTCGTCGGGGAGTCGGTGGAGCATCCCGAGCGCTACTGGCACACGAACGTCGTGGGCTCCTTCCACCTGCTCTGGGCGATGCGCGAGGCGGGCATCCGCCGCCTCGTGTTCTCCTCCACCTGCGCGACCTACGGGCAGCCCGACCTCGTGCCGATCTCCGAGGAGGAGAGCGAGCGCCCGACCAACCCCTACGGCGCCTCGAAGCTCACGGTCGACAGGATGATCTCCGACGAGTGCGCCGCGCACGGGCTCGGGGCGGTCTCCCTGCGCTACTTCAACGTGGCGGGCGCGAGCGGGGAGCTCGGGGAGGACCACCATCCCGAGACCCACATCATCCCCAACGTGCTGCGGGTCGCCCTCGGCCAGGAGGAGCACGTGCAGGTCTTCGGGACGGACTATCCGACCCCCGACGGGACGGCGATCCGCGACTACATCCACATCGAGGATCTCTCCGACGCCCACGAGCTCGCGCTCGAGCACACGCGCGCGGGGGAGCACCGCATCCTCAACCTCGGCAACGGCGCGGGCTTCTCGGTGCGCGAGGTAATCGAGGTCGCGCGGCGGGTGACCGGCCACGAGATCCCCGTGCGCGAGGCCGCGCGCCGGCCCGGCGACCCGGCACGCCTCGTGGCCGCGAGCGAGCGGATCCGCGCCGAGCTCGGTTGGGCTCCGCGCAAGCCCGAGCTCGAGACGATGATCTCCGACGCCTGGGCCTTCGCGCAGGCGCGGCCCGAGGGCTACGCGGACTGATCGGCCTCGAGGTCCGCGAGCTCGGCGAGGGCCGCGGCGTGGACCTCCTCGGGCGCTCGGGAGGCGTCGATGATGCGGACGCGCCCGGGGTCGGAGGCGGCAAGCGCGTCGTAGGCGGCGGCGATGCGCGCGAAGAAGGAGTCCTCCTCGCGCTCGAGCCGGTCCTCGGGCTCGCCGCGGGCGCCCTGGCGCTCCCGGCCCGCCGCGGGCGCTATGCGCAGCAGCAGCGTGCGCTCGGGCGCGAGGCCCCCGGTCGCGAAGGAGTTGATCGCCGCGACCGCGTCGACCCCCAGCTCCCGGCCGGCGCCCTGGTAGGCGAGGGAGGAGTCGACGAAGCGGTCGAGCAGGACCCAGGTGCCGCGCTCGAGCAGTGGCCGGATCCGCTCCTCGACGAGCTGTGCCCGCGCGGCGGCGTAGAGCAGGGCCTCGGCGCGGGCGCCGATCCGGGCGCCCGGGTCCTTGACCAGGGCGCGGATCCGCTCGGAGGTGAGGACCCCGCCCGGCTCGCGAAGGAGCTCGACGTCGCGGCCGCCCGCGGCGAGCGCGTCGCGCAGACCCGCGGCCAGCGTGGTCTTGCCCGCCCCGTCGATCCCTTCGATCGTGATGAGCCGCCCGCGCGCCATCGGCGCGGCGACTCTACCCCGGCCATCACCCCTCACCGCCGGAAGGGTCTCCCCCGAGACTAGAGCGGCCGGGGAGCCGCGGGGAGTGCTGGCCTATAGGCTCCGCCGAGCATGCCCGAGTACTGGTTCGCGTCGTCCACCGAGGAGTTCCCGCCCGGCGACATGGTCGAGCACGCGAAGGCCGCCGAGGCGGCGGGCTTCGACGGGCTCGGCGTCTCCGACCACTTCGGGCCGTGGTTCCCGGACGGGATGGCGACGCAGGCCTGGGTGACACTGGGCGCGATCGGAGCAGCGACCTCCAAGCCCATCGGCACCGGCGTCACCCCCGTGATCCACCACTACCACCCGGGGGTCGTCGCCCAGGCGTTCATGACGCTCGAGGCGCTCTACCCGGGCCGCGTCTTCCTAGGCGTCGGATCGGGTGAGGCCGTCAACGAGGTGCCGCTCGGCCTGGACTGGCCCTCGC
>JAABUR0100002976.1_pt1 | contig 24612 bp, 29 predicted proteins | sample 5560091 | NCBI WGS metagenome assembly JAABUR01 (sample SAMN10711879, study PRJNA513375) | rock metagenome | isolation source: Antarctica rocks | place: Antarctica: Victoria Land, University Valley sud
CATCCGTGCCTGCGTCGGCGTCGTTGCCGAAAAGAGCAACCGGAGGTCGTCAGCAAGGACCGCACGTTTGCTCACGCCGATCATGCCAAGCAGATTGCGTTGGTAATGGACCTGACAGCGTTGCCAGCCTGCACCTTGAAAATACCGGTCAATCGCGGCATGCAGTCCGGCATGGTCGTCACTCGTCACGAGTCGCACCCCACGCAACCCCCGCGCCTTCAGATCGCGGAAGACCGCTTGATAGGTCGCCGTACTCTCCGTGTCCGCGACCTCCACCGCGAGGATGGAGCGCCTCCCATCTTCCCGCACCCCACTAGTGGGTCACTCGTGTTGAAGGTTGCCATTGGGGATGAGGAGTGGGATCATCGGGCAGAGCGTTCGTCTCTCGCCTCACGAGGAGCCTGCCCATGCCGCGCCCGCAGAACGATCCCCTGCGTCCCCTGACTGCTGAGGAACAGACCGCGCTGGAACGGCTCAGTCGCGCTCACGCCGAACCCGCCGCGCTCGTCGCGCGTGCCAAAGCCCTGCTCGCCGTCGCCATCGGTCACTCCTTCACCGACGCTGCCCGTGCTGCCGGGCGCAAGAGCGGTGATGCGGTCGCGCACCTCGTTGCCCGCTTCAACCGCGAAGGAGTAGCGGCGCTCACCCCCGGACACGGCGGCGGTCAGCCGAAGCGCTATACCCTGTGGGAGCAGGAGCGCATCCTGCGCGCGGTGCGGCGCGTGCCCGACCGGGATGCCGATCAAACCGGTACATGGTCGCTGACGACGCTGCAACGGGCGTTGCGACACGCCCCGGATGGCTTGCCGACGGTCAGTACCGCGACGATCTGGCAGGCCCTGCACGACGCGGGACTCTCCTGGCAGCGGGATCGCAGTTGGTGTGAGACGGGTGTGGTCGTGCGCAAACGGAAGAGCGGAGCAGTGACGGTGCATGATCCCGATGCCGGGGTAAAAAAAAGTTGATCGAAGCGGCATACGCGCAGACGATGTTGCCGGTCTGGACGGAAGACGAAGCGGGGCCGTATCCGACTCTGCCGTATCCCGGTGTGCATTGGCAACTGATCGCTGACCCACTGCGCTATCCGCACGAATACGTGCGGGCGGGGACCGCCAAGCAACTGACACTCTTTCACCCGGCGAGTGGCGCGGTGCGCGTCAAGGGGGTGCGCAGTTGCACGAATGCCGTGTTGCATCCCTGGCTCGAAGCGGAACTACACACGATCCTCGCGATGCTGCCGGAGCCGACCGAGACGGTGAGTACGCACGAGAACCGGCGCTGCTGGGAGCGTTGGCAGGAGGGCCTCTCAGTGCGCATCACCTTGCCGGAGGTCTTGCCGCCGCTGCGGATGCTGCTCGTGCTGGACAACCTCACCGGCCATCGCACGCCCGCGTTCGTGCTCTGGTTGTTCGCCCACGGGGTGATGCCCCTGTACACACCGCTGGGCGGCAGTTGGCTCAATATGGCAGAGTCGATCCAGCGCATCCTCAGACGGCGGGCGCTGGATGGGCACCACCCACAGACGCCACAGGAAATCATCGGTTGGCTGGAAGCAACTGCCGAGGGATGGAATCGGGCACCGACGCCGTTCGTCTGGGGCGGCAAGCGGCAGGTACGACGAGCGCGCGCACGGCAGCGCCGCCACGCGCTCGGTGGATCAGGAGCATGCACCAAACTGCCACTGCATTGGGAGCAGGTAGCATGAGGGAACGGCTATGAGCAACACAACTGACCCACTAGTTGACTGACACGGAGAGTATACATCAATCATCGAGAAGGGTGATCGGATAGAGATGCTTGAGTTTGATGCGCGCATCTGCCGTCGTGAAGCGCCAGTCGATCCGGCTTGCCGCCGCGTTGCGCGCTCCTTCCCAGCCGCCACCTCCTGTCGCAACCGATCGTCATCCGGCAGGCGTTGTCCGAGGCATTGACGCACCAGCACGCTGAACTCGATCTCCGCCATGTTCAGCCAACTGCCGTGTTTGGGCGTGTAGTGAATCTCCAACCGATCGGCGATCCGCTTTGCCTCGGCGGGCGGGAAAGCCTCGTAGAGCGACGCAACGGTGTGGGTGTTGAGTTGATCCATCACCAGCACGATCGTCTCGGCGTCGGGATAGTGGCGATCGACCATCTCTCGCACGCAGTACGCCCCGTCCACGCCGGTGCGCCGTTCGGTCACCGTAACGTGTCGCCAGCCACGCAACGGCTCACAGATGAGGAAAAGGTTGGCGACGCCTCCCCGGACGTATTCGGGATCGTGGCGGGCGGGTTGGTCGGGAGCGCAGGGCAGCGGGTCGCGCACTTCGCCGAGCAACTGGGTGTGCGTTTCATCCATACAGACTTGCGGGAAACGTGGGTCGTAGGGACGGGTGTAGACATCGAGCACATCTTCCATGCAGGCGACGAAGGCCGCGTTCTGTTTGGGGGGGATGCACCAGCACTCTTTCAGCCACGGCTTGAGCGCGCTTTTTTCAAAGTGCGCCGCACCAGTTCGCGCGAGACGCGCCGACCTTCGTCGACGGTGATGAACTCAGCGGCCAGCAGCCGGACGCTCCAGCGCTCGCGCCCGGTGGGCGGGGCGCTACAGGCGAGGGCGATCAGGTGCGCCTCATCGGTGCCAGCGAGGGTGCGCGGCTTGGTGGCGCGCGGCGCACGGTGGCGCAGGGCCGCGTCCCGCCCTTCGCGCACAAACAGGCGGCGCACGCGCGCGACGGTGGAACGGTCAATCTCCAGGGCGTCGGCGATGGCGGTATCCTGCCATGCCGGACCATCTGGCCCTTCATCGACTTTGAGCAGGATGCGGGCATGGGTGAGTTGACGGGCGGGAGCGGTGCCGCCGGAGAGGAGACGATAAAGGACGGCACGGTCGTCATCGCTGAGGAAGACGCGGTGGATTTTCTGGCGCATAGCGAACCTCCAGGAGATGAGGATGCCGCGACGCGGTGCGGCACGTCCACACTACTGGGGAAACGCAATGCTGTAAACCTACCGTGCCATACTAGTAGTGCATAATTAGGAGACCTCTTCGGGAGTGGCAAAATGAGCCTACACGTCCCATCGGACATCGGCGCGCCGCCTGCATCAGTTGAGGCGAGATGGTCGCCGTGGGGGAAACAAGTCTCCTGCAACAATCTCGAGGACCTCCTCTGAGCAAGCACTAGCCATCCTGCGGGCGCGCTCCAGTCATGGCGTGCGCGCGGGGCTCGCGCGCATCGGCTTCGCCCTCGGGGGCGCTGCGGGCGCGCGGCTCGCACGCTCGCTCGGTCTGCCGACGAGCGATGCCACGGTGCTGTGCCTCGTGCGCGCGACACCCTGCCCTCTGGTGGGACATCCGCGCGTCCTCGGCATCGACTGATTGGACCCGGCAGAAAGAAGCCCGATATGGCACCATCACCTGCGACCTCGACCGGCACCGCCCGGTCCGGGTACCCTTTGGGTGGCATCCTGCCCGATCGCGCGCCGGACACCATCGCGGCATGGCTGCGGGCGCACCCCGGCATCGCCGTGATCAGCCGGGATCGCGGCGATAGCTACATCGAGGGCGCACCGGAGACCGTACAAGTTGTGCCGATCGCTTCCACCTCGTCAAGAACCTCGGCGAGGCGGTCGAGCGCTTCCTCCGACACAAACAGCCCGTGCTCAAGCAGATCGGCGCTGCGGAAGGATCGGCGTCGTCCGTGCGCCCCCGCTTGCAACCGTGGCAAGCGCGTGCCGAGGAAGAAAGTTGAGCGGCAACGCGCGCGGTGGATCGCGCGCTACGAAGCGGTCATCGCACTGCGCGCCAAGGGTTCGTCCATCACCGATATTGCCCGGGCGGTAGAGATCGGCCGCGAGACGGTCTATCGCAGGAATCCTCTGGGCAGCATCCGGCTCGATGCGCCGCCGGAGCGCAAGCGCCGCAGTGTCCGCCCCGCGGTGCTCGACCTATACAAGGAGCATCTGCTGCGCCGCTGGGACGAGGGCTGTCACGACGCCCGGCGGCTGTGCGCGGGGATTCGCGCGATGGGTCCTCGCTACTCCGATACCAATGTTCCCGCTTCCTCGCCGAGTTGCGCCTGCCGGTGGACGAGCGACCGAGCAGCCATCGCGAACGGATCGGCGCGCGGCGCCCCCGACCCCGCGACAGGTGGCGATGCCCTTCGTGCGTCGCCCCGAGACGCCGACGGAGAAGCAGCAGATGTGCGTGGGAGGACCGTGTCGGGCCGATGGCGGCGATCGCGAGTGCATGCACGCCCGCGCAGGCGTTCACGACGATGGCGCGCGAGCGGCGGGGTACCGAGCTTGACGCCTGGATCGCACAGGTGGCGGCCAGCGAACTCGCCGACCTGCAACGATTCGCCGCGGGCTTGCTGCTGGACAGAGCAGCAGTGTACGCCGGGCTGGTACTGGAGTGGAGCAACGGGCAAACGGAGGGGCAGGTCAACCGGCTGAAAACCGTGAAACGCCAGATGTACGGGCGGGGCGGCGGGCTTCGATTTGCTGCGCTGGCGCGCGCTCCACGAGGCGTGAGGTTCACCCTCCCTGAGGAAGAGCCGGTATGTCTCGGCTCGGTGTGCCACCCCTGATGACTCGTTGCCCAGATGATTAGAGCGAAGAACATCGCGAGGGTAGCGAAGCGCACGGGGGTGGGGGGGGAAACACCCCGGCAAGGCCGTGCAAGCGAAGCGCCGCACATGCCGTGCCTCCCTGCGCCGGAAGGTGACGGTCGCGGCGGCGGGTGCCCTCGTCTATTGGTGGTGACGGTTCGCGGAGGATGGTGAGGACGCGGGCGTCCATGCAGCAACGACTGCGTCCTCACCATCCTCCGGGGCGCGGCAAGTCTGGACCGTATCGAGTGGCAACGACCACGTATCACGAGGCAAGATGCCCGCCGCCCGCTGAACCGGCGGCCCCCACCGTCGAGGAAATGGAGGAAGAGGATGGAGCATCGTTCTGCCAACTATACAGCTGTACGTCGGGATTGACATTGCTGCGGCGAGCTTCACCGCCGCCTGGATGGCCGTCGGCGCCTCGCCCGGCCCGCCGGTCACCCACCCGCAACGACCGGGCGGCTTTGCCGCCTTGCGGCGCCAACTCGCCGCGACCGGGATTTCGCCTGCCGCCACGCTCGTCGTCCTCGAAGCGACGGGCAATTACTGGGCCGCCCTCGCCGCCACCCCGCACACGGCGGGCTATCGGGGCAGCGTCATCAACCCGCTGCAAGCGCACCATTTCGCCAAGGCGCAGTTGCGCCGGGCGAAGACCGATCCGCTCGATGCACGCAACCTCGCGCAGTTGGCCGCCGCGTTGCAGCCCGCCGTGTGGACACCGCCGCCCGCCGTCTATCACGATGCCGCCCGGCGGGCACCCGGGCAGCGTCTCACCGCCCGCGACGTCTTGGTCACGATGCGGCAGCAGGCACGCAACCAGCGGCACGCGCTGCTGCAATGGCCGGTGGTCGTCGCCTCGGTGCGGGATCATCTCGATGGGGTGATCGCGCTGTTTGATGCGCGGATCGCCGATCTGGAAGGGGAGATCGCCGCATGGCTGCTGGTGAGCACGATGAACTTCACCCTGTGTGCCACGCCTGCGGCAGCAACGGCCGGGTTGCCCACGGGGGAGGACGGGATTGGCGCCGATGTCCCACACCTCGGGGTCGAGCGTGCGCGGCCAGGCGCGCATCGGCCATGGCGGACAGAGCCGACTGCGCACCGCGCTGTACATGGCCACACTGGCAGCGGTGCAGCACAACCCGGAGCTCAAGGGTTTCTCCGACCGCTTGCGCGCTGCGCGGCGCCGCGCAAGCTGTTGCACTTGGCGGGGGCGTTGGTGACGAAGCGGCAGCGGTATCAGTCGAATCATCGAATCCTCGATCCCGCACCGTCTGCTGCTTGACAACCAATACCGTATCTCCGGGCAGGTCGGGGCGGTCGGCGGCGTACCCGGCCCGTCACCAGTAGCTCATAGGGGCGTGGTGGTTGTGCCTCGCGGGTGTCGCGCTCCGCCAACTCGGGTGATTTCGGGCCTGTATCGGGAGCGGCCCGACGACGGCCTCGATCGCCGCGAAGGATAGCGTGACGACCGGCGCGTCCAGCGCGGCGAGGTGGTCGGCCAGCCAGTCGTACTTGCTCGTCATGGCATCTTCTCGTTGTCGGGGTAGCGCACGCGCTCGATCTCCTCTGGCCTGAACACCTGGCCGCCCGCGTAGATCGTCACTTCGCAATACCGGCGCGCCGGATGCTCGACCCGCTCGACGGTGAAGGTCTCGCGCCCGCTCGCGGTTGGGCGGTCGGCGTATGGCACCTTGCGGCGGATCGCCATGCCGGGGCGCAGTTGGCCCGCCTGGCGGTTATTCATTGCTCACCTCCCCAGCATCGCGGGTGAATCGCACGCGCAGTTTGCTGGGGCTGGCATGGGCACGCCACCCCAGCGCCCGCCACGCCGCCACCTGGGTGCGCTCCTTGCTCGTCCACCAGGCCGTGCCGTGGACGACCGACTCCGGCAGCGGGCCGACCAGCGCCGCGACCTGCCGGTAGGTCAACACCACCGCATCGCCGGTCGCCGCCGCGAGGTGGTCGATCAGCGGCCGGTAGCGGCTCGGCTTGTCGCTGAGTTTGTATCCTCTCGGCACGCTACTCCTCTCCCGCCAGGTGCGCGTGTGAGGCTAGACAGTCCCCGACCACCACGACGCGGCCTGCGCACGCTCGGTCAACGTGAACGCCGTCTCGGTGAGCGCCGCGTGGTGTCGCTGCACGAGCCGTTCCAGCGCTTCACCGAGATTCTTCAGCAGATGCCAGCGATCGGCGACTTGCCTGGCCTCCGGGGCTCCCTGGCGCGCGCCGTCCGCGTACGCACCAGCGCGGTCCCGACAGATGGTATCCACGCCGGGGTGATCGCCAAGCCACCGGGCGAGTGGCGCAGCCTCGCGCCCCATCAAGAGATCGAGGGGCCGATGCTGCTCCATGTCCACGAGGATCGTCCCGTAAGTCCGGCCTTTGCGTCGGCACCAGTCGTCTACCCCGAGGACGTGCGGCGCGGTGGAGCCTGGCAGGGTCGTCGCCATCACCGCGCGCAAGAGCGTGACGCCGTTGATCGGGATGCCGAGCGCGGCGAGCAGTCGCGCGCCGGGCGCACCGCCGACGGCGACGCCGAAGATCAGCACGATGGTCGCAAGCCGTGTTGTGCGCTGGCTGAACGGGGCGGCGACCGTGGGCAGGCGTTCGGTGAAGATCCGGCGTGGGCAGCACGGATTGTCACAGCACCAGCGGCGCGTATGCAGTTCCATGCGCACGGTAAGTCCTTGCCAGGGTGGGTCGCGCAAGGAGCGGCTGTACCAGCTATGGACCCGCGTGGCGGATTGCCCACAGAGGGGACAGGGAACGGCAGACCGCCGCGCGCGGGCGACGAGCACGATGTCGGAGTCGTCGGGGACGATCCGCTCGATGGTGATGACGCTGGGATCGGGGATGAGGGTCTTGGAGCGCATGACGACACTCTCTCCGGCGGGACTGATGATCGGAGGGGATGATTGTCGCATAGCGGCGCGTGGACGAGCGTCACCAAGACTGATACTGCTGGCGAAGTCACTTTAGCAGTTGATGAGGGTGGAAAAGGCACGGAAAACGGCCCGGATTTGGGCTGTTTTGAGGCTCCCCCGGACTTCGCCAGCAGTATCAAGACTGTCGAAGAGCCCATTTCTCAGCCGCGTATACAAGCGTGACGACGGGCGCGTCCAGTGCGGCGAGACAGTCGGTGATGCGTCGATACTTGCGCGGGCGCGGGCGGCCCCTTTCATCCCTCGGCATCGCCTACTCCCATCCCAACAAGCATCCCCGCCAGCCGCGCACCCCTCTCTGCTCCGGCTGCCTGCTGCGCTTGCGGTACGCCCCTGTGCGGGGCGTTCGGCATCTGCGGCGGTATCGGGGACGCGCTCGTCCGCTGCGACACGGACGCCGACCGCCGCTGATCCCGCCCTGGGCATCGCCATCATCAACAGCGCGCACGACGCCGGATGGCGATCCCCCCGCCGATGCACGCCGCCCCGGCCAGTGCGACAACCAACAGGCCGAAATCGAATGGCTGGCGCGATGCCCCGCGCCCCGTCTGTCCCAGGAAAGGGGCCGTCGCCGTGCTCGCGGTCGCATTCGTCGGCGAGTTCGTCACGGCGGGGGCGGCAACCGGGGTGGCGTCGCCGACTGCGGTGTCGAGCAGCACCCTCATGGCTCCCAGGCTCATCAGATAGGCGGAGTACGTTTTACCCGCTTCCGGGGCGAAGCCCACCGTCACCACCCCGGTTGCCGCCCCTGCCGGACGGAGTTCGAGATCGGAGCGCTGCGCATCCACCTCCTGGTAGGGGTACGCAGTGCCGAACTGGCCGCTCCCGAACAGCACCACCCCGCCCTTTGTCGCGAGATCCACCGCCTGGACATCGGGCCCGACGTGCACGAAGCGCAGCTTCGCCTTGTCCGGCGCCGGTGCGGGCGTCCGGTCGTCCACGACGAGGGTCCGAATGCTGGCGAGCCAGCCGATCGCGGCGACGCTCAGTTTGGCCCCCGTCGCGATCTCCACCCCCTTCACCTGGATCACCGGGTCGCTGTCCGTCGGTGTCGCACCCGCCTGGAACAGCTGGAAATTATGCTTCCCGGCCGGAATCGTTTGGTAGTCGCTCGCCTTGGTGAAACCGAGGGCGGCGATCGCCTTCGCGCCATCTACATACACGTCTACGGGCGGCGTATCGGGAGACGCGTGGATGACGCGGACCTGCGCATCTCCGGTCGCCGCCGTAGCAGTCAGCGGCGATACGCCAATCAGGGCGAATACGAGTGTCGTCACGAGGACCAGTCGCGTGCCCATCGGGTTCTCCCTTCTCGCCTTGGACATCCGAGGGCACCCCCTGATTTCATGCCCTGTCCGGTGCATTGATCGCGACCGGTGTGTTCCAGGCGCGGTAGGTGACCGTGAGCAGCGAGCCGTCCGCCCGCGATATCTGCCGCATCTGCCGGGGGATACCGGATGTCGCATCGATCTCCACCTCCACATCGCTCGCGCGCTCGCTGTCGTACCAGCGCAGCACCACCGCGTCGCCGCGCTCGCCTTCCCCGACGCCGTCCGTCGCCGCTCGGGGCAACAGCGCGCGGACCTCGTCGCGCGCGTTATCCGCCCGGTCGGTGGCGGCCCAGGGTGCCCCGGCCATGCGCTGCCACGTTTGTCCCCCGACGGTAATCGCCTCCGTCGAGCGGATGGCGACGGCGCTCTGATACGTGACGATGGCGTGCGTGCGTGCCGCATCCCTTCCGTGGCCCAAATCGAAGCGCACCGACATGACCGTGCGCGCCTGGGCGCCGTAATCGAGCGTGGTGTCGAGTTCCCCAGTGTCGACGGCGGCGACGGCGGCCATCAATCGCCCATATGCCGCCGTCGCGGAGGGCGCGGTGGAGGCGGTGGAGGCGGTGGTGGGGACAATCGGCGTGCTGCGCATGGTGGGCGTGGCGAGGGTCGTTGGCGCGCTCGCCGGGGCGCCCGGTGTGCTCCGGACGGTTGTGCTGTGGGGGATGACGGGCCGGTAGGCCGCACTGAGTGCCGCGTCGGTAGCGACGATTGCCGTAACAGTCGCCGGTCTGGCGGCGCCAAATGTCGCAGAGATGGAGCGGTTCGCCCGCTCGATCGCCGTGCTGGTCGCCGGTGACGGGGCGCCACAGGCGGCCAGCACCAAAGCAATGGTGCCGACTGAGGCGATGGGCGACAACTTCAAGACCTGCATCGTGATCCCCGTCTTCCCGCTGGGCGCGTCGGCCACGGAGGGGGTGGCCGGTGGCGGGGAACTTCCCTCCCCGCCACCTCGCCCCGGTTGACTCGGGGCTGTGCCCATGATGGGGCACGGCGATGAACAGCCGGATACACTATCGCGCCGCGTTCCTTTCGATTTCTTCACCGAAAGGCCGACGGGGCGGTACGCGGATCGACTACAACCTGTCTGAAAACTCTGACAATGCCATCCTTTATGTCCTGCGCACCGGCTGTGCGTGGCGCGACTTACCTGAGAAGTACGGAGACGACGCTACCGCCCACCGCCATCTCCAACGGTGGCAATCCGAAGGTGTCTGGCAGCACATCCACCGCATGCTGCTCGGGATGCTGGAGCGCTTGAAGCGCATCGACTGGTCCTCGGGATTGCTGGACGGTTCGTTCGTCCCGGCAAAAAAGGGGGCGATAGCGTCGGCCTGACGGGCAAGGGCAAGGGCAGTCGCCTCATGCTGGCGACCGATGCGAACGGCCTGCCACTTGGCTTGCTCATCATGAGTGCGGGTATCGGCGAGGTGCGCATGGCGGAGGCGACGCTCGCCACGATCAGCGTGCCGCAGAAGAAGGTCAAGCCGAGGTCTCGCCCGCGCCAGTTGATCGCCGACAGGGGCTACGACAGCCGACCGCTGCGCAGGAGACTGCGGGAGCGCGGCATCCGCCCCTGCATCCCGCCGAAGCGCCGCCCCGACCACTGGACACCCGCTTCGGGCCACCCCTCGGAGATATTCACGGTTGAGTATGCCCACCGCTGGTCGGTGGAGCGAACATTCGCGTGGCTGGGGCATCAGCGGCGCTTGCTCGTCCGGCATGAGCACAAGTCGGCGAACTTCCACGCCTTCTACACTCTCGCCTGTACCCGCATCGCACTCATGGTTCTGCTGCGGTGATCCCGGACCTTGGTCCTACACCGCGCTGCGGGGGCGCTGTGCATCCCATACCCCCAGCACATCCGACGAGTTGCACACCAGCCCGAACACGCTCGCCAGTGTCGCCAGCCCGCTCTCGTGCCGCGCCAGCGTCTGCCCCGCCGCACAGTCCGCGAGCGTGATCGTATTGAAGTCGCGCTGGAACGCGTCCCGCGCCGTGCTGCTCACGCAGACATCGGTCGTCAATCCTCCTACGATCACGGTTCGAATCCCCCGGCTGCGCAGCAGCGTCCCCAGCGGAGTGCCGATGGAACGCGCCCGAGCGGCCGTGGAAGGAATCCGCGACCACCCAGCGCGCCGGGGTATCCGCGTCGAAGGCCCGCGCCAGCATCCGCTCGGCCAGGGCGATCTTGCTCGCGAACCGCATCTCCGCCGGGATGCCCGCCTCCGCCCGGCGCTCCGCATCCTGCGTCCACGCGCGCGGCAGATAGAGCGCGCGGTCGATGAAGGCGGCGCCCTTGTCTGATGCATAGGCGAGGAAGACGCCCGGGTACCCTCTGGGTGGTATGGCAGTTGACGGTATCCCCGGCCGTCCCCGTGTACTGGCGCGCGACGCCGCAGGACTTCGTCCCCTTCTTCGGGAAGCCGGTCTCATCGACGATCAGCACGCCACTCGCCTCGTCCCCGAGGTGCTCCTCGATGTACTCGCGCAGATCGTCGCGCACCGCATCGACGTCCCACGTGGCAGCGTTCAAGAGGCGTTGGACGCCTTTTGCTCCGCACTCACCGATCGCTTCGGCCAACTGCCAGCCGTTCTTGCGCTCGACGCGATCGAGCAGACCGGCCAGGTAGCGGCGCTCGCGCTCGCGCACCTCGGCACGCGCGAAGCGAGGGGCGATCCGCCCGTGCAACTCATCGAGGATGTGGGCACAGCGGGCGATGGCGCCCGATCCGCTACATACAGGTTCCGCAATCATGCTCCCTCCTTCTCTTCAGGAGAGCAGTGTAGCGCGAGCTGTGCCTATGTGTCCCTGTAGGAGACTGTCCTGCCTGGTGAAAAACGACCTCGGTAGCCTCTCGCAAGGCATCGACTATAGCCAATACTGCGCCAACAGCCACCTGTTCGGCCGAATCGAGCCCGTTTTACGACGACAATACGGCGAGGCGTCGCTTCAACACCGTCGGGTGCTGCACGATGCGGGCTTCTCCTGGCAGAAAGGCCGGAGTTGGTGCGCGACCGTGACCGTGGTACGCACGCGTAAAGCAGGCGCGGTGAGCGTCACCGATCCCGATGCCGTGGCGAAAAAACCTGATCGAAGCGGCGTACACGCAGGAGGGACTGCCGGTGTGGACCGAGGACGAAGCGGGCCCTATCCGACCCATCCGTCTCTTGACGCGCATTGGCAGGAGACGGCCACCAAGCAGTTGACGCTCTTTCATCCGGTGATCGGTGCGGTGCGCGTCAGCGGAACTTGCGCGCATCCGCGCGACGCTGCCGGAGCCGACGGAGGCGCTGGCTGTCGAGGAAACCCGGCAGCGCTGGGAGCGCTGGCAAGAAGGGCTCACGGTGCGGATCACCCTGCCGGAGAACTTGTCATCGCTGCGGATGCTGCTGGTCCTGGACAACCTCACCGGCCATCGCACGCCGTCATTCGTGCTCTGGTTGTTCGCGCACGGGATCATGTCCCTGTACACACCGCTCGGCGGCAGTTGGCTGAACCTCGCGGAGCGGGAGACGGGCCGGTCATGCCCCGATCCATCCACCACTGCGGCGAATATCCCCTCGCGACGCCGACCCCACCAGTGTGTCCGCCGGACGATCAGCTCGATTCGGCACTATACCCACTCGTCCGTGGGCTACTCGCCCATGTTCGCTCCCTCACGGTCACACTCGCCACCCAAGTAGTGTAGCCGTTTCACTTTCCACGAATCCAGGGCAACTCCATTCGGCACTCCGTTAGTGATCACATAATAGCGAACGCGGCATTTGCCCAAACACTTCCGAATAGAGCGCTTCATGGAGCGCGATCAGGGAGCGGAGATCATACTGTCCCATGCCCACTCGCCCCTTTAGGCCCATTTCCCGGGCTTCGTCGGGGTGGTCAGCCATCCACATCATGGCCTGCGACAGCTTCTCGATATCGCCGACCGGCACAAGCAGACCACCGCCGTCGGCGAGGAGATCGCGGATGCCCCGAATATCCGTGCCAATCACTGGGACAGCGAGGTTTAAAGCCTCCATGATGCTTCGCGGTAACCCCTCCCGTGTGGAGACGAGGAGCGTGGCGCGAGCTGAGCGCACGAGCACAGGGATGTCGCGCCGATATCCGAGGAAATGGACCCGCTCACTGATACCCAACTCGGTCGCAAGGCGCTGGGTGGCCTCCATCTCTTCGCCCCGCCCGGCGAGTGCGAGGTGGAGGTCCGGCCTCCCGCTGCGCGCCAGCGCCTGCACGGCGTGCCGATGATTCTTGTTCGCGGTAAACTCTGCGACCATGAGAAAGAGGACAGCGGCGGGCGCAAGGTGTAACTCGGCACGCGCCCGCGCGATATCCGTCGCCGCCACCATGTCCGGATCGTAATGGGCGAGGTCGATGCCGATGCCGGGCATGTAGCGAAGACGTTCCGGCGGCACGATCCGATAGCGGCGCGCCTTCGCCTCGTCCTCGCGATTGATCACGATCAGGGAGTCTGTCCATCGCCCGGCGAGTTTCTCCATCGCCAAGAACATCTCGTTCTTCAGTAGCGAGCCGCCCTCGTAAAAATGGAATCCATGCACGGTATAGAGAACCTTGACCGCACCGCATTGTCGCAGACCGCGCAATCCAAACCGAGCGATAAACCCGGCGATCGGCGTATGCACATGGACGATGTCATACTTTTCTCGCTCTACGAGGCCCCGCATGATGCGCGGGCCGTGCAGAAAGGCATGAAGACTGAGGGGATTGCGCGACCAATCCGCCTCGTAAACATGATTAAAGGCGGCTGCACACTCATCGTAGGTCTCGTCCCGACGCGCGAGGGCATCCACCCGCCAGCCCCTAAGACGGAAATATCGCGCGTAGGGGAGAAGAAAGTCCCGCAACATGTCATCCACGGTCGTCACAACAAGCATTCGCATCGGTTGCGTACTCCTTGGGGGAATCGTCTAACTGGTGCATCCGGCCAGTCTATGCGACATTGGCGATCCGCGCGATGCCCGGCAGACGACGCAGTTGTCGCCGCCATCGCCGCCCCGGACGAACGGATGGCGATGGGCATTCCAAATAGCACGTCGCCTCCCGGATCGCCTGCTCGACCTCCTCCCATGTCCCAAACCGCCTTCCCTTCAATGCCAATGACCGTAACGTCTTCCACCACGGCTCAATCAGATTGAGATATGATGCATAGGTGGGTTGAAAGACGAAGCGCTAGCGCGGAGAGCACTTCGTTCAGGCGACTGCGTTCCATGCCGATGCCGCGCTCCACCAGTAGGTACGCCACGAGCCGGTCGAGCGTCCAAGCCCCGAACGGCAGACCGAGGGCTCGCGGATCGGTGAGCGAGATCGCGATAATTTTCCCGATCGCTTCGGGGGGATAGGTGATCGGCCCGCCGGAACGTGGGTATTTTGCAAGCCGACTATGCCGTCAGCATTGAACCGCTTCACCCATCTCCGCACCGTCGCCCGGCAGACGCCGACCTCCGTCGCGATCATCGCGATCTCTTTCCCCTGGTGAGCGAGCCAGATGATCCGGGCATGTTGCCATTCCCGCTGGGATACTGCACGCGCATGAGCCAATCGCCGGAGGCTAACCTGCTCGTCGTCGGTCAGTGCACGCACGCACGCACAATCGCTTCGGCATGAGATACCTCCTCCTCGGCATCCCGCCATCGTAAAACAGACTGATCGGATGCACCACTAAGCTCGACCTTCCTCATTCGCATGGAGGGGCCGATCAGGTTTCCCCTTGCCGGGCCAGCAGTCCTTTGATCGTATGCGTCCCGTCAAGTGTGTAAATCGGTCAAGGCATACTCCGTCAGAAGATCGGGGCTCTCCCGCACTCTCGATACTGCTGGCGAAGTCCGGGGGAGCCTCAAAACAGCCCAAATCCGGGCCGTTTTCCGTGCCTTTTCCACCCTCATCAACTGCTAAAGTGACTTCGCCAGCAGTATCACTCTCGATGCATCAAACTTGCTGGATCGTCAGTCACAGCACCCAGCCTGTCGGTCGGCACCGATTCATGCATCTGCATTGCGTCTCACGCAGGCATTGCTCACTCCGGTAGCCAGAAAAATGCGTCGCTCGACACTATCGAGAGAGCGGGAGAGCCAGGATAGGGTACACATTACTACAGCGACACTTCTGTGTCCGTGCTGCCTCGCTGGTCAGATGCAACACCCATTCCGCCACGTTCGTACTACCGAAACCGTACCCAAATCTGGAACTGTCGCTGTAGTGAAAGCGTGTTATGAACTATGTCTAACAGCGTTCAACGGGTCGGTTTCCTCCTCACCGAGCCGGATTCCCTGCGTGTTCGTGGCTGCTTTTGGCGGATCCGGCGGCCATCGGACACCCCGAATCCGCTCTATCGGGGGTAGGACTACAAGATATGGCAAGTTCATCGCACGCTCAAGCGGTCGCCTCCGCCGCGAAGTAGTCAGTGGCCTCAGCGATCATTTCCGCAGCGACGGTGATGACCACAACGATGAGCAGGAACACCGCAATAATACCGACAGTGACACGCATTCGACGCATCCTCTTCCCGGCTCCTTGTCTATTGCCGAATCGATTCGGCATATCGTGAGAGCCGGGCCAGAGGAGACGTAATGATGTCCGCACGCGCTTAGAAAGTGTTTCCATTTTGCACAGCTCCCTGTCTTGATGGGAATAATTACTTCGCGCTCACCCCACCCGATCCATCTGCTCATTCTGCTATTTGCAGTGACACTGGCAGACACTTTGCCGCGTCGACCGAGAATGGCACGACCGATTTCGCCCCCGTGTAAGAAAGGGGCGTCGAAGCCGATCACTGACGCATCGGTTGTCTCGCCATCTCTCCGCCAAATATGCGCCGGGCTGGTCGTGTCCAGGTTTGACCTGGGCGGCGAAAACCAGGTCCGATAAGAGAGTTCCGGGGCCGTTATATGGCCCAGCGGTCTTGCCTAAGATGCCCAATCTAAATGCAGCGGGGACGGGAGGTTGTCTCCCGCCCTGTGTCTCCTTGCTATCCCCCGTCATCCCCTCACCGGGCGGCGCTCAGCGCCCGGCGGGCACCGGGTTCGGCACGTTCCCCCCCGCCGGTGCCACCGGCGCGTTCGGCGCGGGCACCGGCGGTCGCCCCGCTGGCACCGGGGCAGGCGCCTCCGCCGAGCCGACCGGCGCCTTGTCCGGGATCGCCAGCGCATCGGTGAAGATGTCCTCGTCGTGCATGAGTCCCTGGTCCGAGGGTGCCGCGTTGCGCGTGTCCGCCCAGATCGGGTGCGCGCGATTGTCGACCACGAGCAGCCCGCTGTAGTCGCCCAGGAAGCCCCTCTGGTTGCCGTCCGGCGCCGGGAAGGCGGGCGAGACCGCGACCTCGGCGTACGGCGTGGCCAGCTGCCTGCCCCCGGCGAGCATGTAGCGGGACACCTGCCGCTGTACCCCCGGCTGCCCCGGCGCGAACCCGCCGGCCGGAATGGTGTTCTCGTCCGGCACCCGCCCCGTCTGATAGTAGCTCACCGCCACGTGGTCCCCGCCCGGCCCGTTCTCCCCCGCGCCGTTCGGCACGACGTCGATCGCCGGCTCGTACCGGTCCTGGTCGGCATTCGGGTTGGGATTGACCGGCGACGGCGCCTCGTGCCAGGTGGTGCCGCCGTCGGTCGAGGTGGAGAGGTGGATCTCGTACTTGCCGGTCCGGTAGTCCTGCCACGCCGCGTACAGGTCCCCGCCGATCCGGTTGACCGCCAGGCGCGGGAAGTCGTTGGTGCGCACGAAGGCACCCGGGATGCACTCCTCCGGGCCGCGGCCGAAGTCGCACCCCGGCTCGCCGACGGTGACATCGGCGCCGACGAGCCTGGGGGCGGACCAGGTGGTGCCGCCGTCCCTGGAGAAGACGGCGAGCTGCTGACTGTTCGGGTTGTCCGTCGCGGTATTGCCGTTGTTGAAGACGACGACCAGGTCGCCGTTCGGGCGCACGATCGGCTGCGACCCCTGATCGAAGTTGCACGCCTCGGGGTTCGCGGTCGGGTCGAAGGCGTTGCCCTGACGGCACAGGTCGTGGCTGACGCCGCTGATCTCCCGCGGGGCCGACCAGGTCACCCCGTGGTCGGTCGACTTCGCGAAATAGATCGGCGAGGAGCAGTACCCCGTCCCCGAAGCGCCGCACGCGGTGTTGAACACCGTCCAGGTGGCGTAGACGCTGTCCCGGAAGGGGCTCGTCGCGAAAGAATCCGCCGCGATGAACGGCTTGTCGTGGAAGACCTTGGCGTTGTTGTCCTCGACGACGACGTAGGATGCCCCCGTCGCCGGCACATTGTTGTAGAATGACCCGTTCGCGTAGCTCGGCGACGCCGTCACCAGCAGCGCGCTCGCCGCGCTGGCGATGTCGAACACCACGCAGCCGAAGTACGCCGTGCCCTGCGAGTCGAAGGCGAGGGCCGGGTCGCTCGCCGCGTCGTACGTGTGCCCCGTCCCCGCGCCCCCAAGGATCGTGTGCCCGGCGGGCGGCCCGTTGAGATGCTGGTAGAAGGGCGGGATGCCGTCGCCCCAGCTCTTGCCCCCGTCCAGCGAGTAGTCGTAGCCGCAGTGGTTGAAGCCGATCCGGCTGTCGTTCTGGCCGGCGATCAGGTTCTGGTGGTCGACGGGGTTGAAGGCGATCGACTCCTCCGCCTGGCGGCGGAAGGTGCAGTCCTGGTTGACGCGCACATTGCCGTCGGCGTTGCGCGCCCGGCAGCCGAGGGTGCCGGCGCGGATCTCCTCGCTGGCGGCCCGCTGGGGTCCGGAAGTGGGCACCTGCTGGGCCAGCTGCTCCTTGGCGGCCTCGACGACGCCGCCGGAGAGCGAGGGGAGGGTCCGCGGCCCCTGCGCGGTCGGGATCGTCGGCGGCTTGAAGTCCCCGGTCGCCGCCCGCCGGGCGAGCCCGTCCTGGGCCAACGCCGGTATCGACGGGAACGACAGATAGGCCGCCACCAGAGCCAGGGCGGTGAGCACGAGCACGACACGTCTGCGCATGATGGTTCCCCCTTCTCCACAACCGATAAGCGCCCGCCTGCACGGGCGAGCGGCGCGCAGCCATTTGCCGTCGCTGCGCGTCGTGACCAAGCCCCTCCGTGCGCGACAGCCGACCGGCCGCGGATAGTCGGGGCGAATCCCGAGATTGGTCGGAGACACGATACACGGAAAACGGGTCATTTGCCAACGCAGTAGCATAGATTTACATAGTAATTGGGTCATGTGCTAGTTGGAGGGGAAGGCGAGCACCTTGATCTGCAGGGCATCTACCTTCCCGAGCAGCCGGTTCAGATAGATGCACAGCGTGTGCGCCGTCAGCTTGCTTTCTAACCGCGCGCACAACCCCCAGAAGGTGTGGGCATGATTCCTCCCAATGTGGAACTGCGCCGTCAACTGGTCGTTGACCGTCTCGATGATCTGCCGCGCGCCGGTGCACCGGCGCGCGAACAGCGGGTCGCGCGGCGCTCTCTGGTTGCGGCGCACGGGCGTCGCCAGCGTCACCCCCCGCTCCTCGCGCAACGCATCAGTGAGCGCGGCGGCGACATCGTGGGCGCTCGCCGGGGCGAGGACGATGTCACGGATCACCCCGTTGAGTGTGGTGAGCAGATGCAGTTTGTAGCCGAAAATCGTCCGCTTCTTGCTGGCAATCCAGCCGTAGTCCGCTCCGTGCGCTCGCCAGTAGCCCGCCCCTGTCGCGCCGGGGACGAGGTGGAAGCCGATCACGGGCAGCGGCAGGGAGTCGATCACGCACTGCCGGTCGAGCGCGTCGTCGAGCAGCGTGAGGAGGCGCTGACGGATCAGCGTCACCGCATCGGTGAGGGCGCGACGGCGACGGTTGGCGCGCGTGCGGTCGGGCTGATGGGGGAAGAGATGCCGATACGCGTGCCAGCGACTGATCGCCTCGGTCTCGGCGTCCCACCCCATGCACTCGGCGACGACCGCCATCGTCAGCAGTTCGCTGTCACTGCACGCGCTCGCCATGCCGCGCGGCTTGACGGCGGCGGGCAGGGCGCGGTAGCAGTCATCGATGGTGACGTAGCAGAACAAGCAGAAGTCCTCGAAGTTCGCTATCATCGCAATGTCCTCCGGTCGGTGCGGGCGGATTCAGCACCCAAACCCTATCCCGACCGAAGGACTTCTTCAACTAGAAGCTGTCTGAGAAGGGGAGAGAATAGCACTTTGGCCGGTCGAACGAACCGTCTGGAGTGCTACCATGTCTCGATTTCACCGCTACCCGAGTGACTTGTCCGATGCCGAGTGGGTCATCCTCATGCCCCTGCTGCCTCTCGCACCGACCGGTGGTCGTCCCCGGAAATGGCCCCTGCGCACGATTCTCGATGGCATCTTCTATATCCTGCGTGGCGGCTGTGCTTGGCGGATGCTCCCCTGCGACTTCCCACCTTGGCAGACCGTCTACCATTACTTTCGGCAATGGCGTCTCGACGCGGGTGCCCTTTGGGCAGAATGGGAACACCTGAATACCGTCCTGCGTGAGCGCGAGCGCATTCGGCAAGGGCGCAATGTCCAGCCGAGTGCCTGCATCATCGATAGCCAGTCGGTCAAGGCGACGAGCATCGGGGGCATTCGCGGCTACGACGGCGCGAAGAAGCTCAGCGGACGCAAGCGGCATGTGCTCGTGGATGTGCTCGGACTCGTGCTCCAGGCGAAGGTGCACGCCGCCGATGCCCAGGATCGCGCCGCAGTGCCGCTCGTGTTGGAGGGCGTGGCAGAGGTGTTCCCGCGTCTGGAACACCTCTGGGCCGATCAAGGCTATACCGGCACAGGCAAGGAGTGGATCGAGCAGCAGTTGGGCTGGACGGTCGAGATCGTGCAATATCCGCCGACGCCGCGCGGGGAATGGCGACCGATCGGTGACATCAATGATCCGGCGACGCTCCGCTTTGAGTGGATACGCCTGCCACCGGCACCGAAGCGCTTCCGGGGTGTGTTGCCGCGACGCTGGGTGGCGGAACGCACCTTCAGTTGGTTTGGGCAAAGCAGGCGGTTGGCGAAGGAGTATGAGCGACTGTGCCAGACGAGCGAGGCGATGATCTATGCGACAATGAGTCGCCTGATGGTGCGCCGACTGGCGCGCTCGGCGCGTGCGTGACCCCTCTCAGACAGCTTCTAGTGGGTCATGCCGCAAACAGATAGAATAAGCGGATCACGGAGGAGGTCCGTTGGCACCAAGGAGGATCAGCAATGGCACGCGCGCAGCACGAACCGCTCCGCCCCCTGAGTGACGCCGAGCAGCAGGCACTCGCCGCCGTCGTCAAGGCAACGAGTGAACGGATGGATCGCGTGCGTCGCGCCCGTGCCTTGCTGACCGTCGCGGAGAGCGGCAACTTTGCGGAGGCGGCACGAGAGGCGGGATTTCGCAGCGTGACGACGGTGACGAACCTCGTGCGACGCTTCAATCAGCGGGGAGTGGATGCGCTGACCATTGCCGCCGGACGCGGGCGGCGTCCGACCTATGGCGAGTCAGCACGCGCCCGCATCGTGCGGATCGCGCAAACGGAGCCCGATCGGCGGGCGGATCAGACGGCGACCTGGTCGCTTTCGACTTTGCGGCGACGACTGCGCCGGGAAGGACTGACGGCCGTGGGAACGAGCACCATCCGGCGCGTCTTGCAGGAAGCGGGCAGTTCGTACCAACGCACGCGCACCTGGTGTCCGACCGGCACGGCACAGCGCGTGCGCAAGAGCGGCGGCGTGACGGTGATCGATCCTGAGACTGAGGAAAAAAGGGATGATCGAGTCCGCCTATCGGCTGGGCGAAGCGTGCGGGATTCCCGTCTGGTGTCAGGACGAAGCCGGGCCCTATCAAGCGATCCCGCAACCAGGAGCAGGATGGTTCCCCCGCGATGATCCCGGTCGCCAACCGCACGAGTATGTCCGTGGAGGTACCGCCAAGCTACTCACCTTGTTCCGCCCGGCGACCGGCGAGGTGCGCGCCACGGGCGTGACACAGGCGCCAAACGCGGTGATGCATCCCTGGTTACAAGCAGAACTGACCACGATTCTCCGCACGCTGCCGGAGTCATCATCGCCGGTGACGTCAGCGCCCTTCATCCCCGATTGGTGGGAGCGGCGGCAGCACGGAGCGGGCGGTGACCACGATCCACCGTTGCGGCTGATCCTGATCTGGGACAATCTCGCCGGACATAAGAGTGCCGCACTCGTCTGCTGGTTGTGCGCACAGGGCATTCTGCCCCTCTACACCCCGCTGAGTGGCAGTTGGCTCAATCTGCCCAAAGGGCACCCGCCGAGTCGCTGCAACGGATCATCGTCCGGCGCGCGCTGGCGGGGCAGCATCCCGAGAGTAGCGCGGAGATCATCAGGTGGTTGGAGGAGACGGTGGCGGGTTGGAATGCCGCGCCGACGCCGTTCGAGTGGGGCGGGAAGCGCCACGCACGCCGGAAACACGATCGACTGCGGCGGTTGGGCGGCTCCGCCGCGACGATTCAACCTCATCTATTTGCGGCATGACCCACTAGTTGCTGCTTGACAACCAATACCCTATCTCTGGGCAGCATGCCCGCTGATGTCGGCCAGAACCAGTTGGAGGAGCGAGCCTTGGCGGCAGTGCTCGCCGCATTGCCGCCCGGCGTCCATCCCATTGTACTCGCCGATCGCGGCTTCGCCCGCGCTCCCCTCTTCCAGTGGCTGCAGGAGCGCGGGGTGGACTACGTCATCCGCGTCAACAAGGGGGCGTGCCTGACCGGCGCGCGGGATGTGCGCACGAAACTGGGCACGGCGGGGATTGCGACCGGGGCAGGTGCGTTACGGCCTGTACCACGGTCAGCCGCGCGATCTGTGGCTCAACGTCGCCTGCTGCTGGCGGGTCGCGAAACGCCACGCCGATCCGCGCCGGAAAGCGCCCAAGGAGCCATGGTGCCTGGCGACGAGCCTGGGCGATGCGGGGCGCGCGGTGGCGTGGTACTGGCGACGGGGCTGGATCGAGCAGAGTTTCAAGGACAGCAAGAGCGGCTTCGGCATGGACGCGGCGCAGATCCGTTGTCCGCTGCGGCTGACGCGCCTGCTGGCGGCGCTGACCATCGCGCTCAGTTGGCTCACGCTGCTCGGCCTGCCGCGACTCGGGCTGCTGCCCGACGGCTGGCACGCGCACGCCGCACAACGGGGGCAAGCCAGTGTCATCAGCCAAGTGCCGGCCTTCCTCGATGAATATGGACGCTTCCCGGATGCCTGGTTGCCGGGAGCATCATGAGGTGGGTATGCGTCAGATGTTCGACGTTTCGAGATTTCGAAGGGCCTTCCCGCTCAGAGCGTGTTTGGTGATTCCAAATCGCGGATAGTGGCGTACCCTCTCGTGCATGAGCACGACCGATTCCTCCGATCTCACCGATGCTGAATGGACATGCCTGCAGCGACCTCTCCCGGCCGATCTCACTCGCCGCCATTGGCTGCGGCATTCGCTCCGCACGGTCTTCGATGCCATCTTCTCTCTGCTCCGAACTGGCTGCCCGTGGCGCGGGCGCCCTCTGGCCAGCATCCCATGTGACTTCCCACCGTGGCCGACGGTCTATGACCATTTCCGTCGCTTCTGCCTCACCGGCGTCTGGTCGGCCATCCTCACCGCCCTCCGCCATGCGGAGCGGGTGCGCGTGGGCAGGGATCCCCGGGCCGCGCGCGGCGATCATGGACGCGCGGAGCGTCAAGACGGTCGAGGAATCGGCACCCATCAGCGGCGACGACGGGCACAAGCGCGTTGAGGGGCGCAAGCGGCATTTGTTGGTTGAGACGCGGGGTCTGCCGATTTCCCTCTCCATCATGCTCGTCGACACGCACGACAAGGGCGGCGCCCGGCGCTCGCCCGTTGGGTTGGCGCCGCTCGTCCCTCGGCTGGCGAAGATCTGGTCGGACGGGGCGTACACGAGCGGGGAGTTGGCCCGCTGGTGCAAGGGGTATGGGGGCTGGGACCTGGAGATCGTCGGGCGCGATACGGAGACGCAAGAGTTCGCGGTTCAGCCGCGGCGCTGGGTGGTGGAACCGGGTGCCCCCTGGGCAGTTTTGCGTGGCTGGTGCGCAACCGACGCCTGCGGATCGATGACGAACGGGTGGTACAGACGAGCGAGACACTCGTCGCGGTGGCGATCATCCGCTGCTCCTGCGACGGCTCGCGAGGGGCGCAGAATGAATCACCAAAGACGCTCTCAGTGCCCGCCCCGGCGGCGCACGGGGTTACCCGGCGGGCGGATGTCCGGTGGCAGGGCGACGGCCGGGGCCGGCTCGCCTCCCCGACCGTGCCGAGTCGGTGCGCCGGGCGGGAGGATGGCGGGCGGCAGGGCGGGAGGCGGCGGCAGATGAATCTCCCGGGTCGCGTCATCGGATGACGTCAGCTCCTCCGTCCCCGCCCCGGTGGCCCGGCGGCGCAGCGTGCGATCCCAATACCCCACGGCGAAGATCGCGAGGCCGAGGCGCACACGCGGCCCCTGCCACTCCTCCCAGCCCTCCTCGTCCAGCCGCGCGCGCAACGTTTGGAAGGCCGCGATGTCGGCGTCGGTCGCGGACGGGACCGGGAAAGGCGCGGAGCGGGAGATGGGCTGGCCGCGCACCACTGCAGCAAACACCCCTTCGCGGCGCCTGCTCCACCAGTGCACCCGGCGCGTGACTCGCTCGATCCGGCAGTATTCCCATGGATCCGTGGACGGCTCGTCCATGCTCACCTCCTCGCTGTCTCGCGCTCGCACGCCGCTTCCGTGTATCGGGGCTATCGCAGGAGTTGTGCTAGCACGATGGGTGCTGAGGACGATCGATGCTCATTGTGAGGGACTGATCCCCCGTGTAGCGGAGCGCGGTGCGCGGTATCCTGTCGCATGACCTTCCGCCGTGAGCCGCGCACCCCCTTGCCCACGTCCGGGCGGGATAGGAAAGATCCCGGCGAGGGGAAAGACTCGCCGGAAAAAACGGTTCGCGACGACCGGGGACGGGCGCCGCATAAGGGGAAGGTGCGCCCGCAGTATCCGCCCGCCGCATGAATCGGGGCGCGCGATCGTCCGCCCGGCCCGTGACAGAAGTGTCATCGTCGCCGCCGTCACGGGGCGACGCGCGCGGCCGTTCCTACGAGTGAATCGGCACAAGCGGCGAGACGGACGCGGGGGATCGCCCATAAGGGGCATCGTCGGCATCGCGCGCAGGACCGGGGAGGCCATCGGGAGAAGGGCGGCGAGCCGATCACCGACATGGATGCGGTCGCCCTGATCTGCGGCCTCGTCTGGACGAACATCGCCGCGCTCATCGAGGTCGGCATCAGCCCAACCCCCGCACCATCCACGCCGCCGAGTGTCCTGCTCCTCCGTGCGCTTGCTCGACTCCCGCATGATGGCGAGTCCATCGCCGATATGCTCATGCTCGCCACCTCGATCGGTGTGCGCCCCACCGAGTTGATCCTGCTCCTGCGACGCAGCCTCGACGCGGGCTACCTCCGGGACAGACCTAGTGGGTCACTCGTGTTGAAGGTTGCCATTGGGGATGAGGAGTGGGATCATTGGGCAGTGCGTTCGTCTCTCGCCTCACGAGGAGCCTTCCCATGCCGCGCCCGCAGAACGATCCCCTGCGTCCTTTGACCGCTGAGGAACAGGCCGTGCTGGAACGGCTCAGTCGCGCTCACGCCGAACCCGCCGCGCTTGTCGCGCGTGCCAAAGCCCTGCTCGCCGTCGCCATCGGTCACTCCTTCACCGACGCTGCCCGTGCTGCCGGGCGCAAGAGCGGTGATGCGGTCGCGCACCTCGTTGCCCGCTTCAACCGCGAAGGAG
>JAABUR0100002978.1_pt1 | contig 24597 bp, 22 predicted proteins | sample 5560091 | NCBI WGS metagenome assembly JAABUR01 (sample SAMN10711879, study PRJNA513375) | rock metagenome | isolation source: Antarctica rocks | place: Antarctica: Victoria Land, University Valley sud
CCTGCTCCCGAGCCTCAGCGACCATCCGCTTCGCCCGTTCCCGAAGTTCCTCCGGGTACTTCCGTGGTGCTGGCATGAATCCACCTTCCGTGGAATCAGACCGTCCAGCAAACCCGGGGCGGTTCAGAGCCGGTAGTGCTCGAAGGTGCGGAAGCCGTGGGCGAGGCGTCGGGTCTTCTCGACGACCAGGTTGATCGCGTCGGTGCCGCCGTTGGAGATGCGGTGGGTCTCGAACCGGGCCAGGACGTGTTGGCGCCACAGCTTCAGAGTGCGACCGAGGCGGGCAACCTCCCGGACCGGGCAGCTGGGGAACGAGGCGATGACCTGCTCGGCGACGGTCCGCCCGGCGGCTGGGGTGTCGGCTTGGTGCATCGAGCGGAGTTGCTGGTGGCGTGCCAGGCGATGGTCACCTCGAAGCCAGGGTCGCCGGCGGTGAGGCAGCTGTTGAGTTCGGCGACCTGCCGTTCCCCGAGGTGTTCTCCGCCGCGGCGTAGCAGGCCGCGGATCGTTTACAGCGGGTCCTCCTTGTGGCCGCGCCGTCCCAAGGTGTCCTGTTGGACTCGTCGGCGGACTTCGTCGACGACCTGGGTGCCGACCTTGACGACGTGGAACGCGTCGAGAATTGCGACCGCATCCGGGAGCTCGTCGCGAATCGCATTGGCAGCCCCGGAATGGGTCGAGGGAAGCGAGCTGGATCCGGCGGTGAAACTGTTGGACTGTTGCTTCAGGCAGCCGGCGTAGGCGGTGCTGGTCCGGCCCGGGGACGACGTCCAGAAGCCGAGCGCGTAGCTGTCCGTGGGCGCCTCGGGTCAGGTCGACTATGCCGGTAACGGCCCGGTGGGCGTCGCCGACCCGTGACGGTCGCCAGTTGTGCTCATCCACACCCAGGACCTGCACGCCGTCAAAGCGGGTCGGGTCGGCCAGCCGCCGGGTCGCCTCGACCTCGACCTCGACAGCGTCCCAGCAGGTGTGCCAGTCAACTCCGAGGTGGCGCGCGATCGCGGAGACGGTGGTGTCGTCGACGGTCAACGCATCCGTCGCCCACGCCGCGGCCCGGCTGGGTCAGCTTCGCACGGGGCGGGACCAACTCGTGCCGTTCGGTGAATACCCCCACCGGACAGGCCGGTTCGGTGCAACGCCACAACCGGGTCAGCCACACCAGCCGCACCGGGATCCCGAAACATGGAGCGTCGGCCACGACCCTTCGGCGCCGTCCGTGGCCGACTGCGACCACGCCGCACCCGGGCAGCCGTCGACCTCAGCGTCGGACTCGATGGTCAGCACCACCCGATCCGTCTCCCGGTCGACGGTCAGGACGTGCATCCCTGGCACGTCCAACAGCAGGTCGGTGCGAGGGCACCAGAGCGCGCTCGAGGCGCACGTAGAGTGATCCACGTCGAGGCCTTCTCTTCAGTTAACTGCTTGCTCGCTGTTGATCCTGAAGGCCTCGACACCTTCAGTTCCGGACCGCCACGCCAGCCTCGGGTCGTGTGCCACTTCAACCTGACCCACGCTTCCTGGATGTACGTGGTGGAGGTCGGTTCTCCCGCCCCGAACTCCAAGCCATCCATCGCGGCACTTCCGGCTCCGTCCGCGCCCTGAACGCCAAGATTCGCGCCTTCATCGACGACTCGAACGACCGCTGCCATCCATTCGTGTGGACCAACACTTGCCGAACAGTTCCTCACCAAAGCCAATCGTCAGGAGACCGCAAACGCGGGGCACCAGCTGAGCGATGCGTCCACCACGCCGAAAGGGGACCCGTGACGGGGTGGGGTGCCTGGTACTGCTCACGCAGCGCTTTCGCGGCGACGACGTGGGCGGGGTCGGTGATGGTCCGACCGCGGGCCCCGGCGCGGTCGTGGGCGGCGACGAGGCGCCCGTCGAGGCGGACCTCGACCCGGGACAGGTTGACGGTCACTTCGACGACCCGGCCGATCACGGCGGGGTCGACGTAGTAGTCGCTGGAGTCGACGCGCACGTAGTAGTCACGTCCCAGCCGGACCCGGTTGACCCACCCGACCGCTGGGGCCACGGGCGGCAGGGGCAGCATCGTGGCCTTGTCCGCGTCCACCAGGTCGACCGGCCTGGCCTTGATGGTGCGCACCACCCTGGCGTTCGCGATGGTCAGCCAATCGGTCAGCTGGGTGCGTAGGTCGGCCGGGGACGCGAAGGTCCGGCCGGGCATGAAGGAGGTCTCGAAGAACCCGTTGCGCCGTTCGACTAGACCCTTGGACTTCGGGTCGTAGGGGCGCAGCCGCTGCACGGTGGTGGCCAGGGTGCCCGCGAACTCGCCCACCCCGTCGGCGTGCCGTTTGCCACGACCGATCCCGGCTTCGTTGTCCCACAGCAGCCGCCGCGGAACCCGGCCTAGCTGCCGGAGCAGCTCCCAAATCCCCAGCAGCAAGTCCTGTGTGTGCCTGCTCGGGATCACCCGGGCCAACGTGAACCGCGAGAACGCACACGTGATCACCAGCACCGGCAGCAGCGCCGTCGTGCCGTCGTGCCGTCGTGCCGTCCTCAAGCGGGACCCGCCTCGGCGGGAACCACAAGTCAGACTGAGCCACGTCACCGGGTAGCCACGTCAACCGGTCGCACGGGTCCACCGGCCGATGCTCCGGCCGCAGCCGACGGACGTTGTCACGGAACCACGTAAGCGACCCGGTCCAGCCCACCCGCTCAGCGATCACCGTCGCCGGCATACCCGAATGAGCCTGCAGCAGTTGACGCACCAGCGGCTCGACCGGCGTGAACGACGTCGCCACCGCGGGCCGCTCATACCTCGGCGGCCGGTCCGAGGCCAACGCCCGCTCGACCGTCGACCTACCCACCCCCAGATCACGCGCCACCTGACGCTGCGGCGCACCATCCGCGACCAGCCGCCGGATCAAAGCCCAATCCTCCACCGAGATCACCCACCCAACCTGTCGGGGTGGCCTCGTTTTCGACCGTCGCTACGGCCTCATTTTCGAGCGTCGTCGACAAGTCGAATCGGAGTCCTCTTGCCAGTACCTCGACGGGACTCAGGGCCTTTCGGAGGTGCAACTACCTGAGACTCTTGCGAACCTCGGTGGCGTTCGACGATCCGAAATCTCATGTCGTTGGCCTGGCTGGTGCCGGTGCTGGCGTTCGCCGACGTGGCCGGCCTGCGACAACGGGCCGGTGAACACCTGAGCGTGGCCATGAACCAGGGCGCGGTGTGTCAACGGGCCTCTCGCACCACCTTGGGTCGCGGGACGGCTGCGGCGGTCACCGACGGAGGACGTGACCCTGAGTAACGAAGACAACCGATCAGCCGCATACGCCGTGCCGGTCGTGCGGTGACATCGGCGGCTTCGCCCATTCGGCGGGTCAGAAGGCGTCGCGGGGCACGTAGGTCCCCCAAACATCGCGCAGTGCGTGGGCCACCTCGCCCCCGGTTGCGCGCAGGCGCAGCGCCTCCTTCATGGGATAGAGGATGTTCTCAGTGCCCACAGCCGCCTCCTTCAATGACTGCAGCGCCGAGCGGACAGACTCGTTGTCGCGGTCGGCCCGCAACGCGGCCAGCCGGGCCACCTGGTCGTGCTCAATCTGCGGGTCGACCCGCAACGGCTCGTAGGGGTCCTCCTGGTCGACCGTGAACCGGTTGAGGCCGACGACCGTGCGCTCCTTGTTGTCGATCTCCAGGGCGATCCGGTATGCGCTGCGCTCGATCTCTGTCTTTTGGAAGCCCTGCTCGATCGCCGTCACGGCGCCCCCGCGGTCCTCGACAGCCTGGATTAGCGCCAGCGCCGCGACCCCATGTCGTCGGTCATCGACTCGACGACGTAGGAGCCGGCGAACGGGTCCACCGTCTTGGTCACATCCGTCTCGTAGGCGATGACCTGCTGCGTCCGCAGCGCCAGCCGCGCCGCCTTCTGCGTCGGCAGCGCGATCGCCTCGTCGTAGGAGTTGGTATGCAGCGACTGCGTCCCGCCGAGCACCGCCCCGAGACCCTGGAGCGCGACGCGGACGAGGTTGACCTCCGGCTGCTGGGCGGTGAGTTGCACTCCAGCCGTCTGGGTGTGGAAGCGCAGCATCTGCGACTTAGGGTCCTTCGCCCCAAAATCGTCGCGCATGATCCTCGCCCAGATCCGCCGGGCAGCCCGGAACTTGGCGACCTCCTCCAACACCGTCGTCCGGGCCACGAAAAAGAAGGAAAGCCGCGGCCCGATGTCGTCGACGTCGAGACCGGCCGCCTGTGCGGTCCGCACGTAGGCCATGGCGTTCGAGAGGGTGAAAGCGATCTCCTGCACAGGCGTCGCGCCCGCCTCAGCCATGTGGTAGCCCGAGATGGAGATGGTGTTCCAGCGCGGGATCTCTTTGTGACAGTAGCCGAACACATCGCTGACGAGGCGCAACGACTCCCGCGGCGGGTAGATATAGGTGCCACGAGCGATGTACTCCTTGAGCACGTCGTTCTGGATCGTCCCGGTCAGCTTGGCCCCCGGGATGCCTTGCTCCTCGGCAACCAGCTGATAGAGCAGTAGCAGCACCGCGCCAGGGGCGTTGATCGTCATCGACGTCGAGACCTCGTCGAGTGGCAGCCCGTCGAAGAGCACCCGCATGTCGTCGATCGAGTCGATCGCGACGCCGACCTTGCCGACCTCGCCGTGCGCAATCGGCTCGTCGCTGTCGTACCCCATCTGGGTCGGCAGATCGAAGGCCACGCTCAAGCCGCCGGTGCCCGCGTTCACCAACTGGTGGTACCGCTCGTTCGACTCTTTCGCGGTGCCGAAGCCGGCGTACTGCCGCATCGTCCAGGGGCGGCCCGTGTACATCGACGGGTAGACACCCCTGGTGTATGGATAGCCCCCCGGCTGACCGAGCTGCCGTGCGGGGTCGAACCCGTCGAGGTCCTCCGCGCTGTAGGTCGCCTGGATGGGCAGATCGGACTCTGAGCGTGCGCCCTCAGCCATAATGGGAGCCTCCCGAGGCCGATGCCTTTAGGTGTGACCGGTGACCCGCTTCACTCGATCTGATCAAGGGGTCGTCCTTCGGTCGTAGCCTTTCCATGCTATTCATCACAAACGCGAAGGCGCGCGACGTCGCGGTCGCGGGAAGGGGTTCTCGTGTCTCCGACCCTCGCGCCTGGTCTCTTCGCGCGACGCCCTTCCATGTGCCTTTCAGGCCAGTTACTTCTCCGCCGGCGCGGTCGCCGAGGTCGGTCACCAGCGCATGCCGTCCGTATAGATCCAGCAGGTCGGCTTGATCCTCTCCGGTGAGGATGGAGCCTTTGCACGCGTCGTCATTAGTTCTCCTGTCGGTGGGCGCACCGCGCAGCGTGGCTGCAGGGCGGCTAATCCGTAGCGTCGAGCCAGGCGAGGACGCTGTCTGTGTGCTCGCCGAGTAGAGGAGGGTGGGTATGGGCTGCGCGGCCGCCAGCGAAGTCGTTGTTGTCCAGCCGGATCGGTGGCCCTGGAATCTTGATGGACCCCAACAGCGGGTGCTCAACGTCGATGGCGAGGCCCTGGCTGCGGGTCTGCTCCCACTCGTAAACTCGGTCGAGAGTGCGCACTTCGCCGGCTGGGATCCCAAGCTCATCCAGACGCTCGAGCAGCTCGGAGAGCGACACCTGGGCGAAGGCGGCATGGATCAGCGCCACGACGGCGTCACGGTTGTGCACCCGCTCTCGGTTCGTCACCAAGCCTGGCGCGTCGGCGTCCAGCCCGAAGCCGGCAGCCAACTTCCGCCAGAGGCTCTCGCTGCCGCAGGCCAGCTGGATCATACCGTCGGCGCAGGAGAACAGCCCGTAGGGGCAGATCGACGGATGGTGGTTGCCGCTTGCGCGGCCGACTTCACCGGCCACGGTGTATCGGGTCCCCTGGAAGCCGTGGACCCCGACGATCGACGCAAGCAGCGAGGTCCTCACCACCCGGCCGCGCCCAGTCCGGTCCCGTTCGTGCAGGGCTGCAAGGACGCCATATGCGCCGTACATGCCGGCGAGAAGGTCGGCAATCGGGACACCCCCGCGTTGCGGGTGGTCGGCGTCTTGGCCGGTCAGCGACATTAGCCCGGCCTCGCCCTGGGCGATCTGATCATATCCGGCGCGCCCGCCCTCGGGTCCGTCATGGCCGAAGCCGGTGATGGACAGCACGACGAGCCTGGGGTTCAACTCGTGCAACCGCTCCACGGGGAAGCCCAGCCGGTCCAGCACGCCGGGCCGGAAGTTCTCAAGAAGTACGTCGGCGCGGGTGACCAGACGCGCCAGGGTGTCGCGGCCGAGGCCGCTCTTTAGGTCGAGCGCGACGGATTCCTTGTTGCGATTGCAGGGGAGGAAGTACGTTGAGACTGGCTGGTCTTTGGGTCCGACGAACGGTGGCCCCCAGCCGCGCGACTCGTCCCCTCCGTCGGGGCTCTCGACCTGATGACCCGAGCCCCCATGTCGCCCAACATCATCCCGCAATGAGGACCGGCCAGGGCGCGAGTGAGGTCGATGATTACGAGGTCCTCAAGAGGGCCGTTCACGGTGTGCTCCTTCTACTGCTGATGGTTCGAGTCCTCGACTGACGTCACCGCGCCCGCGGACCTGCGGTGGCTGCCGACCACGGCGTTGCGCAGCACTCCCAGCAGTTCGACCTCGACCTCGACCGTGTCCCCCGGGTGCAACAGCTGAGGAGGAGTGCGGGCATACCCCACTCCTTCAGGGGTACCGGTCGCCAGGAGATCGCCCGGGCGCAGCGTCATGGTGTGCGAGATCAGGGACAGCGTCTCCCCGACGGAGTAGATCATCTGGTCGGTGCAGGCATCTTGCATGAGCTGACCGTTGACGCGGGTCTGCACCCGTAGGCCCCGGGTCAGGTCGCCGACCTGGGCGGCAGGGACGATCGGACCGATCGGCCCCGACCGGTCCGCGTTCTTACCCAAGATCCACTGGGAAGTTAGCTTCTGGGCTCTACGAGCCGTCAGGTCGTTGAACGTGGAGTACCCGACGACCGCTGCCAACGCTTCTTCGGGGGAGGCGTCGACGAGCCGCGCGCCGACCCAGGCGACGACCTCACCCTCCCAGTCCAACCCCTCCTCGTTCGAGGGCACGGGTACCTCCGCCCCGTCCACGGTCAAGGACTGGGTCCACCGAGCGAACAGAGTTGGATACGGCGGCAGCTCCGTGTCGCGGTAGCTGCCTTCCGCGGCGTGCTCCCGGTAGTTCAGCCCGATGCAGATGACGCGCGCATCGGGCAGGACCGGGGGAACCTTCTCGATCGACGCGGTGGCGAGCCTCCGGCCGCCGGGCGGCCGGGCCAGATGCCCCGCCGGGTCGGCCCAGAAGTCGTGCAGTGAGGCGATCACGATGACGTCATCGTCTCCTTCGCCGAGGGCTGCCACTTCTACCTCGGAACCGGCCTCCGGTCGCCTGACGCCCACCACTCTCATCGGCATACCTTCCTCCTTCGCCTCACGCGAGTCAGCTGAGGTCATCGACCCGTGAGCCCGTGTGGTCATGGTCAAGGTGGTGCTGCATCAATAGGTCGGCTCCGAAGTCGTTCGACGGGTCGCGCCAGACGCTGTGAACATGGTTTGCGTTGTCTTCGGCGTTGTCGAACTCGACGAGGGTGACTGGGCCCTGTATCCGGAAATAGTGGGGCTGCTCGATGGAGGTGCCGCCAGCCCAGGCGAAGTGCAGCTCTTCCACGCCACCGGCGGTAGCGATCCGGTCCATCTCGGCGCCGACCAGGCCGGAACGTGCGCGCTCGACGAACCGGGCAAGGAGGGCGTCGAAGTGGCCGCGCTGGGTGGCTGAGAGGTCACCAGCGCGGATGCCGCGGGGATGCGCGCGGAAGTATGCCAAGGCTCTGCGGTCCTCGTCGGTGATCATCGCGTCGCGGCGGCCGACGCCATGGTAGGCGGGGTACTCCACCTCGCCAATGGTGGCGACGGTGCGGGTGACGAAGTCCGCCGGCGGCGTGGGGTGGATGACCGTCTGCTGCTGCTGCTCGCTGGTGAGGCTGTCCAGCAGGTCGAAGGCCGCGTCCTCCTCTTCGCCGAGGATCCTGAAAGGTCCGAAACGAGCGGGTTCGGCGCCCAGCAGGAACGGGGTGCCGCTCACCAGCTCGCCGTCGACGACGGTGATGTTGAGGGACAGGTGGTGGCCGACCAGCCGCCACCCCCAGGTGGTGTCCGGCTGCGGCTGGCCGAAGAAGGTGAGGTAGTAGCCGCGCGCGTCCCGGAAGGTGGACGCGATGTGACCGAACAGGGGCAGGTTGAGCTCGCGGAGCACGTGTTCGTTGGCCATGACCTGCACCACTCGCGCGTATGCCGGGATCGACATCGACTCAGCGATCAGCCGGTGTGCCAGCACCTCCTGGCCGCGGTCGAGCTCTCCCAGGGGCAGGCCGTGCCTGCCGGACTCGGGCAGGAAGTTCCAGTGCGTCCGGCCAGGATCCGCGTGAGGAAGCAACGCGCGCTCGCGCTGTGTGTCGGTCAGGCTGTCGAACAACCCCATCGCTGCGAAGGTGACCACGGTCGCGTCGAACGATCCGCCCGGGCGCGGCCGATGCTCCTGCGGAAGCTCACCATCGAACTGCGGTTGCTGCGTTGTCGTCATGAGTTTCTCGCATGCTCTTGTGGTGAATGGATCCGGTCCGGCATAGACGGGCAGTCAGCTGCTCGACGCCCTGATGACGAGCATGCTGGCCGGCAGTTGGGTTCGGTTGACCACCTGACGCAGAGTCCCGGCCGTGAAGTGCGCGGAGTCGTAGAGGCGGAGCGTCTCCTCCGTTCCCTCGCTGATCATCACCAGCTCACCGGCGACCATGACGTACACGGTCTCGACCGGCTGCGGAGACATGTCCGCCTGGCCGCCCGGCAGGTAATGGGAGAGCGCGACGGTGATGCCCTCTGTTGGTGCGGCCTCCCCACCTCGGAGTCGGAGAGGGCCTACCCCGCGGTGTCCCGCCGGCTCGAACGGAGTGGCGTCGGCGAGCCGGGTGATGCGCATACCCATCGTCGGTCAATTTCCTTCTGTAGCGGCTGGCTGGAGCGCTTGGCGCAGGAGTGCGACGAAGCGCGGGATGTCGGTGTGTCTGCCGGCGGCGAAGACGTAAAAGTCCGGCCGTGCGAGAAAGGCTTCACACCCGTGCGTAGCGAACCACCGTTGGTAGGCGCCGTCGAGATCTTCGACGTGACTCTCATCAGAGACGTGGGCGACGACGCCACCGATCCGCTGGAACCACGACGCGTCCTCGTCGCCAAGGATCCCGCTGGGATCCTCGATACGGCTGATCAGCTGCCAGCCACCGCCGAGGATGTCGTCGAACAGGCCCACTTGGTCGCCGACACGGACCCGCCCCTGCGGCGCCAGCCGCCCGTCGGCGCTACCGCTGGCGATCGTCAGCGACGGCTCGCCCAGACGAGGGTGCGGAGGCTCCAGGGTAGCGGCAACGGGATCGCGCGACCGCTCCATCATCTCGGCGTCCCGGGCGGCCGCCCGGTCGACGTCGAGCTCGCAGATGACCCGGCCGAGGGCCACGGCCTCGTCGATGATTTCCCGTACGTGTCCGGTGCGTTCGGGCCCGTACGTGTCGAGCACGGCCGGCGTCGCCTGCCCCTGGTGCACCATGCCCAGCCGCCAGGTGAGCGCCCGAGCGTCCCGCAGGCCCGCGCACAGCCCCTGGCCGAGGAAGGGCGGCATGAGGTGGGCCGCGTCACCGGTAAGGAAGGCGTTTCCCTTGCGCCATGTATGCGCCCGCCGCCCCCGGAACGTGTACACGGCGTGCCGTTCCAGCCGGGCCGTCTCAGGCGTCACACCCCAGGGGGCCATGAGCTGCCAGGCGGTGCTCTCCTGGTTCAGCTCGTCCAGCGGCATGTCGGCGCGGCGCATGAACTCGAAGCGCCGCCGACCCGGACCGCTGTTGACCGCTGTGGCTGGCTGTGCGGGGTCGCAGTACTGGGTGACGAAGGCGCTCCAGTTCTCCGTCACCAACGGCTGGTAGTCCACCACCAGCCAGTCGGCCTCGAACCCCGAGTCGCCGACGTCGATGCCGAGGCTGGAGCGAACGCTGCTGTTGGCACCATCGGCCCCGATCAGCCACCGCGAGCACACCTCTCGTGGCTCTTGCGGCTGCTCGGTGGGAGCCACCTGAACGGTCACTTCGCCGTGCTCCTGGCTCAGGGCCTGGAAGGTCCACCCGCGGTGTACCGTCACGCCCGGTGTCGCGACCGCCAGCTCTTCGAGGGTGACCTCGAGGTCGGGCTGGTAGAAGCCGTTGGTGTTCGCCCACCCGGACTCGGCAAGCCTGTTCCAGTTGATGGCCTGCAGGAGCACGCCATCGCCGTTGCGGAACTCGTATCCCCCTCGTTCGCCTTGCGACGGGACGAAGAGGTCCGCATGGGTGGCCATGAGACCTGCGGCCTGAAGGATGCGCAGCGCCTCATGATCGATGGTGCAAGCCCGAGGCAACGGATACCGCTGCGACCAGCGCTCTACGACGGACACCTGCAAGCCGGCCTGCCCGAGAAGGACGGCGGCCAGCAGTCCGACGGGGCCACCGCCCACGACCAGACAGTCGACTTCTGGCCGGGGAGCCGCCGATGAGTCCAGCTCTGGTGCCGCCGTCATACGTCCGGTCCCCCCGTCCATGAAGCCGCCCGCCAGTCGCCTCGGCGGGCTTGGTCCGCCGTCAGAGCAGCCGGGGGGAGCGCCCGTGCCCGGCGCAGGCAAATACCCGCATGATTTTCGATGGTGAGGATCCTGATGTGATCGGGCGTCCGATGTCAAGGCTAAAGTCCTCGTATGTTCACGCGACCTCCGGGGCTGGCGCAGCGTCTTGCCTCCGAGATCGAGCAGCTGATCGGCGCTCGAGGCCTGCGCGCCGGCGACCGGCTGGCCACCATGCAGGAGCTGCGGGCGCAGACAGGGTACGGTCGCGCGACGATCGGGGAGACCACCCGCTTGCTTACCGAACGCGGGAGCGTGGAGGTGCGGCCCGGGCGTGGTGGTGGGCTCTTCGTGGCGCAGGTCAGTCCAGTGGTTCGTATGCGCCAGACGTTGTTGACCGTGCCCCAGGGTGCGACCACGGTGGCCGACGCCATCGCGCTTCGCGATGCGCTCGAGGAGCTCATCGCGCTCGATGCCACCGCGAACCGGACCGACTCCGACATCCGGGACCTGGAGGCATGCCTTGAGGTGATGCGAAGCGCGGGTGACGACCTCGACGTCTTCCTGCACGCCAACTGGGCGCTGCACGAGCGTATCGCGGCGATCACCCGCAACGGTCTCGCGCGAGCGACGTACGTCGGCCTGGTGCGTTGCATCGCAGACCTTTCGGTCAGGGCCAACCGGGAACCGGTTTCCACCCCGACCGATTACCTGGCCCAACGGCTGTCGGTGCATGAGGAGCTCGTGGTGGCGATCCGGCTTGGTGACCAAGAGCGAGCCAGGGCGGCGATTGCATCGCACCGAGGGGACGACGCCGCGGCCGGTGACGCGGCTGACGGCTCGTGGCTGCTGCCTGCGAGCGTGTCAGTTTCGGTCTGAGCCGGGGTGCTTACGGTCTAAGAGTCAGGCGTTGCGGGTGTCGTCGGTGCCGGTCAGATGCCGCCGCCGTAGCGCTGCAGGACGTGATGACGCGATTCCTCGGGCACGATGACGTACTTGGCGTGCGGCGAAGTGGCCTGCGTGCGCCAGGCGTGCGGGAGCTCCTCGAGCGCGAAGGTGTCGACATCCACCGAGAGTTCCCCTCGTGCAAGGGAGGCCCACAGCCATGCCAACGCCGCGCTCTTGTCCTGCAGAGGCGTGTGCAGGCCGGCGAAGCCAGAGAGCGTGAGCTGTTTGCCGCGGAGCAGTCCTGCCGGTACGTGCGCGACGGCCCCGGCCGGGTTGCCGATGTTCACCACCCGTGCCCGAGGTGCACAGACCCGCAGCGCCGCCTCCAGGGGCAGCCCGTAGACGGCGTCGAAGACCACGTCCACCGGGCCGGCCGCCGCCTGCAGCCGGGCCGCCAGCTCCTCGACGCCTTCGTCAGCGCGCAGGTCGAGCACGCGATCGGCACCGAGGGCGAGTACGCGGGTCAACGCCGCCTCGTCGCGGGCGACGCCGATCACCCGCCCCGCTCCACGGCGGTGCGCCACCTGCACCGCAAGCTGGCCCACCGCACCCGTTGCCCCCAGCACCAGGACCGTCTCTCCCGGGCGCAGTCCGGCAACCTCGACGAGCGGCATGTACGCCGCGGTGCCGGAGTTTCCGACCGCCGCAGCGAGCACCGGGTCGAGGGCCTCGGGTAGCGGCAACAGGTTCTCGTCGGCGACGAGCACCTGTGTAGCGAAGGTGCCCGGCGTGGCCGGCGAGGCGTGACATTCGGCATACACCCAGGAGCCAGGGGAGTAGCGGGCGGAGTCGAGCACGATGCCCACGCACTCGCTGCCCGGGACATACGGGGCTTCGTGTCGGGCCGAGTGGAAGGTTCCGGAGGCGATGACGAGGTCCAACGGGTTCAACGGCGCCGCGACGACCGACACGAGGGTGGTATCGGGCCTTCGAGGCGGCAGCTGGACCAGACCCACCCGCGGCTCCGCGCCCGGGGCGTCGACCACCGCTGCGCGAATGCGCCCGCCTTCGTCCGCCGTGGCGGGGTATGCCGAACCGGGTCCGGTCATGTGCTGCTACCGATGGCGGCGTTCCTGGTCTCTCCCATGAGCTGCTCCCTCCACGCGACAGGTGAGGAATGCTAGACGGTTGGTGCCGCGGTTTCCCACCTGGCTGGCCTCCCCGCGTGCTGGGGTGGCCCTTGACAGTACGGCGCCGCCGCAGCACAATCTTGGCCCATCGGAATATGCGGGTGTTTTGGTGAGGCGTCCCGGGTGGGCTTGGCCCCCGAGGGGCGGACCGGAGGTGGGACGCATGACTTGTCCCGGGCTCCCGCCGCCGTTGGCGAGGGAGACCGGTGCTGCGTAAGGGGCGGTTCGCGGGACCCGTGGTCGGTCTGAGGTACGACGCGCCCACCTGCTCCGGGTACACGGGCGCGACGGGCACCTTCGAGTACCGGGACGGCGAGGTCCTCACGTTCTCGGTCGGAGCGGTCGTGGTGGGTACCGCCCGTGGGGCTGAGCGACTCACGATTGCTGACCTGGTCGCACGGGTCGACGGCAACGTGCACAAGCTCGCCGACCCCGGGTTCACCAACATCGCCCGGTTCCTGCTGACCCTCGACGAGGACGGCAACCCGGACAACGGGATCACCCTGACGCCGGCGATCCATGACCTCGTCGGGGAACGCGCGATCAACTTCCGCTACGGCATCATGACCCTCCCCATGGCTCCGGTCGACCCGGTGAACGCGTTCTCGACTGACCCCGTCGTCGCGCAGCTCCTCGATGACCTGAACGCCGCGAAAATCCTGCCCGATGGGCCCCCGCGCCGGCTCACGTCGCCGGCCGCGGCCCGCAACGAGGTCCGCCGAAACCTCCTCGGCATCCGTCGCTATCGCGACGTCAAGATTCCCCTGCGAGGCGGCTCGTTCGTGTACGCGGACGTCTACCGACCCGACAGCGACGAGCCGGTCCCCGTGATCATGAACTGTGGGGTGTACGGGCGGGCGTTCATCCATCACTCCATCTGCGGCGACGAGGACGCCGAGCACCACGAGCAGATGGAGGAGCGCTACTTCCTGGGTAACCCGGACGGGTTCGAGTTCGAGAACCACGAGAGCATCAACACCGCGGACTGGATCCCGCGCGGGTATGCGCTCGTCCGCGTCGACAGCCCCGGGGCCGGCAAGAGCCCGGGCACCCTGGGCATCTGGGGCATCGGTGAGGCGGAGGCGTACTACGACGCCATCGAGTGGGCTGGGGAACAGCCGTGGTCCAACGGCAACGTCGGCCTGTGGGGAATGTCGTACTACGCGGTGAATCAACACGCGGTGGCAAGCATGCAGCCGCCCCACCTCAAGGCGATGATCGCCATCGGCACCGACGCCGACCTGTACGAAGAGCTCATCTACACCGGCGGCATCCTCAACGAACAGTTCTTCCCCATGTGGTTCAACTCCGGGATCGTGCCCGCCATCTGCGGGGAGGTGGACGCGAAGGACTTCATGGCTACCGCCAGAGCCAACCCGTTCAAGGACTCGGACCCCGCCGCGATCTTCGGGCCGCGAGCCGAGGTCCTCATGAGCCCCGACCTGAGCAAGGTCACCGTGCCGCTCTGGACGGTCGCCGTCACAACGCACCCCAGCCACTTCCACCAGCTCGGGAGCAGCGAGACCTACCTGAACACCCCGACCACGAACAAGCGGATCGACTTCTGGGAGGACTGGTTCATGAAGGCGTACTCCGCTGCGGCGGTCAACGACCACTCCGCCTTCTTCGACCACTGGCTCAAAGGCATCGACAACGGGGTCATGGACCAGCCACCGGTGCGGCTGGAGATCCGGACCGGACGCGGAGGGTCGTACCTCCAGGAGGAGAACGAGTGGCCAGTCGCGCGCACCGAGTACGTGAAGTGGCACCTCGACGCTGCGCCCGCTGACCTTGACGGCCAGCTGCCCAGCGACAACGTGCTGCGCCTGTCGCGCAGCGCCCCCGATGGCGACCGATCGGTGACGTACTCGGCCGAAGTGGACCCGTCCGGGCCGCCCCCTGCAGCCCCGGGGCCAGCTTCGTCAGTGAGCCGTTCGACACGGACACCGTGATCGCCGGGTACAGCAAGCTCGTGGCGTGGGTCTCGTCGACGAGCGACGACATGGACATCTACGTGTCACTGCGCGTGCTCGACGAGCACGACCGTGAGGTCGACTACTGCGGACCCGCTCTCATCCCCGGGATCTCCACCCTGTTCTACCCGCTCGCCAAGGGGTGGCTGAAGGTGTCGTATCGCGCGCTGGACGAGGAACGGTCGACGGCGTTCCGACCGAAGCACACCCACCGCCGCGACGACCACGCCCCCCTGCACGCCGGCGAGATCGTGCCGGTCGAGGTCGAGATCATCCCGAACACCGGCCTGATCAAGAAGGGACACCGGCTTCGCGTGGACATCCAGCCCTACACCGGAGTGGGCCACGGTATGCGGCACGCCTACGACCCCAGCTACCACGACGGAGCACAGAACACCATCCACACCGGGCCTGGGTTCCCGAGCTACCTCCAGCTGCCAGTCCTCCCCCCGAGCGAACCCGGCGACCCACGATGACCACGGACATTCACACGACAGCACCAGCGCCCCAGGCCGCGGACATCATCGACCGGGTCACGAAGCTACGTGACTGGTTGCGCGAAAACCAGTGCGTCGCCGAGAAGCAGCGACGGATCCCCCAGGAGACCATCGAACGCCTCGACGCCGCCGGAATCTTCAGCGTGACCACCCCGACCCGGTTCGGCGGCGCCGACTTCACCACCCGCGAGCTCAACAACATCTACCGTTCGCTCGCCACCGGCTGCGGGGCCACCGCCTGGGTCGTGTGGGCAACCGCCGGTGGAAACCTGTGGAGCTACGCCTTCCCCGATGAGGCCGTCGCGCCGGTGTACGAGACACCATGGGTCGGCAACCGCACCTTCGCGTTGGGCGGCACCAGCCGGCGGATGTCCGGCACGGCCCGTCAGGTCGACGGCGGCTGGATGATCAGCGGGGAGTGGCCCTTCGCCACCGGAAGTGTCCATGCGTCCCACGGCTACCTCGCCCTCTTCTACGACGACACCGACGACTCGAAGGTCGGGATGGCCCTCGTCCCCAAAAGCTCGCTCATCGGCCGCGACGACTGGGACTCCATGGGACTGGCCGCCACCGGCAGCCAGACCATGGCGACCGATGGCGAGCTCTTCGTTCCCGACGCCAACTTCAGCACCCCGGCCCAGCTTGCGGCTCGGATCGACGAGCTGACCCGACAAGGCCTGGGACCACGACGTGGAGGCCTGGTCCGGTCAGTCGTGGCCGGCACGGGCGTCGCCCTCGGCATGGCCGACCACGCTATGGAGGTCTTCCTCGCCGGGGTCGGCCGACGCGGCATCCCCTACAGCACCTACACACAGGCGCTCGACTCACCCGTCATGCACCACACGATCGGTCGTGCCCACACCCAGATCCGAGCGGCAGCCGCAGTCGCGAACGCCGCAGTGGCAAGGCTCGACCAGTGCGACGCCGACGGCGTCGACCTCACCGAACACGAGAGCGTCCAATACCACACCGACGTCGCCTACGTCTGGGACGCCTGCGCGACTGCCATCGAAACCCTGCTTCAGGCGTCCGGGGCCTCAGCGATCATGAAACGGCTTCCGCTGCAGCTGATCGCCCGGAACTGCAGGGCCGGCAGCATGCACGCGGCCTACAACCTGGACACCTGGCTCGAGAACCTCGGCCGGATGGTCGCCGGCGCCGGCTCTGCGCCCACCTCGATGAGCGTGCTCGAACGACGGGCATGAGCCGCCGACCACCTTCGCCGATAGGAGTGCCAGATGGACCTTGAAGAACTGAGCGCACGGGCGCAGATCCACGACGTCCTCCTCCGCTACTGCCGTGGCCTGGACCGGGTCGACATGCGCCTGGTCCGCGGGGCCTTCCACCCCGACGCCTACGTCCAATTCCCGGAGAGCCTGCACACCGGCTCCCTCGACGGTTTCGTCGAGTTCCTGTCCGCCGAGATGCCCCGGTTCGTGCGGACGATGCACTTCTTAGGCAACAGCCTCATCGAGTTCGACGGCCCCAAGGTCGCGCACGTCGAGACCTACCTCAACGCCGACCACCAGGGGTCAGAACGACACCATTGGAAGGGCCAGACCGTCAAGCTGTGGGCCCGGTACCTCGACCGCTTCGAGGAACGGGACGGGGTGTGGCTGATCGCTCGCCGCAAGCTGGCCGTCGACTGGATGTTCCGGTACGCCACCGAAGGCTGGTTCGACGACCACCCCGACGCCTCGGGCAACGTCAGAGACGGCACGGACCAGAGTCTTCTCCCCGTCGCCGGCTTCCACGGCACCCCGGTCACGACGCAGGAGTGGCCCGCATGAAGCGGGAAGAACAGCTCGAGCTGGTCAGGAAGCACTACGCCCTCAACAGTGCCGGCGACTTCGCGGCGGCGGGAGAGCTCCTGACCGAGGACTTCTCCATCACGATCCCCTCCTCCATGCCGTTCGCCGGGACCTATCGGGGCAAGGGGGCCTTCCGGGAGCTGATCCCGATCGTCGTCAACGGCGTTCCCATCGTTCGGCTGCAGCCGGTGGCGACCACCGTCGGAGACGACTACGCCGTCGAGCTCGTCGAGTTCACCCTCGCCGGCGACGACGGCCCGCCCTTCCAGGTCGCCGAGGTGTTCCGGTTCCAGGGAAACCAGATCCGCGAGATTCGACCGTTTTATTTCGACCCCACGCCCATGGTCGACGCCATCGCGCGGAAAGCCGCGGCGACCCCTCGTGAACCACCAGCGGACGGAGACCCCCATGAATGAGAACGCGCGTGTCTACGTACCGTCCCAACCGCTGCCGGCCGGGAAGCCAGGGCCGACTCCGAGACGGCAGTGACCAAAGGCTGAGCCCGGTGGCCGACTTCCACGGGACCCACTGACGACACGGGAGTGGCCGGCCTGACCCGCTCTGGCCGTCGAACGCTGTTTGCCCACACTGTTCACGAGTTTGTCTTCTGAGGCCGAGCAGCCTCGAAAGCCGAAAGGAACGTCCATGCGCCAAGGCCAGGAAGCGTTCGTCCCCGCCATTCCCTACGAGGAGGAGAAGGAGGATGGCGTCTTCAGCCGCTTCGAGCCGGGCACACGCACTCTTCCCGCAGGCTTTCAGGTACAGCCTCGCTTCATGCCGCTACCCGTCGACATCGTGCTGGAGAAGGACGTCGCGGTCACCATGCGTGATGGCGTCACGATCTACGTCGACGTGCTTCGTCCCACCGGCACCGACAAGGTGCCGGTGGTGGTGGCGTGGAGTCCTTACGGCAAGAGCCGTGGTCACGCGCAGCGATACCTCGAGCTCTTCGACGTGCTCGGCATGGACACCAGCGTGCTCTCCGGCCTGATGAAGTTTGAAGGCCCCGACCCGGCCTTCTGGTGCGCTCACGGCTACGCCGTCTGCAATCCAGACCCACGCGGCTCGTTCAACTCCGAAGGAGACATCCGGGTCTGGAGCCGGGAGGAAGGGCAGGACTACCGAGACCTCATCGAATGGCTCGGGGTTCAGGACTGGTGCAACGGCAAGGTGGGGCTGACCGGCAACTCCTATCTGGCGATCTCACAGTGGTTCGCCGCGGCCGAGCAGCCGCCGCATCTGGCGGCCATCGCTCCCTGGGAAGGGATGAGCGACATCTATCGGGACCTCGTCATGCGTGGGGGGATACCCGACTTCTCCTTTCCGCATCGGTTCGCGAGTGCGTTCACGGGCAAGGGTCTGCGCGAAGACTTCGTCGCCGAGGCGCAGAGCCATCCGCTGATGGACGAGCTGTGGGAGTCGAAGGTCCCGGCGTTCGAGAACGTCACCGTGCCGGCATACATCGTCGCGAGCTACTCAAACAGCATCCACACCCCTGGCACCTTCCGAGGTTGGCGCGAGATCGCCTCGAAGGATAAGTGGCTGCGCATCCACAACACCATGGAGTGGCCCGACTACTACGAGGAGGCCAACCACGACGACCTGCTGCGATTCTTCGACCACTTCCTCAAGGGTGTTGACAACGGCTGGCAGGAGACGCCGCGCGTGCGCTACTCGGTGCTCGACCTTGAAGGCGGCGACCGCATCAACCGGCCGGCGAGGGAGTTCCCACCCGAGGACGTCCGCGACGTCAAGCTCTACTTGGATGCTGGCTCCGATTCGCTGACTTCAGACGCACCGGTAGTCGGAGCCACGGCCAGCTACGATGCCGAATCCGAGGACGGCAGGGCCTCGTTCACCATGGTGGTCGAATCGCCTACCGACTTCGTCGGCTACCCGAAGGTGCGCCTATGGGTCGAGGCGGACGGTTCGGACGACATGGACGTGTTCGTCTTTCTGCAGAAGCTGGATGTCGATGGCAGGCAGCTGGAGCAGTTCAACGTTCCCAACCACGGCCCGGTGATGCAGCAGCTGACGCGCAACGGCGCGGCGATCTTGAAGTACAAGGGCTCCAACGGTCGCCTGCGCGTGTCCATGCGGCACCTCGATGAGGCGCGCTCGACCGAGGCGATTCCGGTCCACACGTTCGATCGCGTCGAGAAGCTCGCGCCCGGAGAGATCGCCTGCGTAGACATCGACCTCTTTCCGGTCGGGCTGGCGCTGTATCCGGGCGAGCAGCTGCGGCTGGTCGTTAGCGGTCATCATCTCCTGGGTGGCGTCATGCCCGGGAACGACAACGTCCCGGCCGACAACCACGGACGACATGTCATCCACACCGGTGATGCTCGCGCTTCCTACCTGCAGCTTCCGCGACGAACGGTCACCGAAACATCCGACTCGGCCACAGAGACGGAGGGCTCGCCGTGATCCTCGTGACCGCGGCCAACGGCAACCAGGGCAAGCTGCTCGTCCCGAAGCTGCTTGCTGGCGGCCTACCGGTCCGGGCCTGCGTCCAGACGGACGCCTCGGCCAGCCGCCTCCGCGCGGCCGGGGTGCCCGAGGTGGTGGTCGGCGACATCACCGAGCCCGCCGTGCTCGCTCGGGCCATGAGCGGTGTCACGAGCGTCTACCACGTCGGCCCCACCCTCCACCCCCGCGAGCGAGAGATGGGCATGGCCCTCGTCGACGCCGCCCGCACCGAGGGGGTCCAGCACGTCGTCTTCAGCTCGGTACTCCATGCCATCACCACCGACCTCGTGCAGCATGAGTTCAAGCGCGACATCGAGGAGCACCTGCTCTCCTCGGACCTGGAGTTCACCATCCTCCAGCCGTCGAACTACATGCTCCCCCTGCGCCTGCGTCCCCCCTTCGAGAGGGGGGTGTTCGAGCTCTCCTGGTCTCTAGAGCGGCGCCAGTCGCTCGTCGCTCTGCACGACGTCACGGACGTGGCCGCTCTCGTGCTGCGCGAAGGCCGCCGCCACTACGGTGCGACGTACGAGCTGGTCGGGTCTGGCCGCTACACCGCGTATGACCTCGGGGAGGTCATCGCCGGGGTGCTCGGCCGGCCGATCGAGGTCTGTGAAATCGAGCCGGAGACCTACTTGAGAGGGTGGATGGCAGACGCCGACCCCACCGACGTCGCCTACAAGGTCAAGGTGTCGAGGGCCATCGCCGCTCGGTACAGCAGCCACGACTTCGTCGGGAACCCCAACGTGCTGACCTGGCTGCTCGGACGCCCGCCGACCACCTACGAGGGGTACGTCAGGGAGCAGTACGACGCGTTCCAGCAGCGGTCCGGGTTCTGGAGCTGACCCACGGACCCTTCAGCTCTGCATACCCGCGGTCGGTCGTGCGCCCATCGGCCGGCTCGCCGCCGGCTGCGCGTGCGCAGCCACGGCGGCGGCGACGTGGTCCTCGTCCCCGGACATGACCGCCTCGATCAGCTCGGCGTGGATGTCGGCTCGACGTCGCAAGTAGTCCACCTTGTCGACTCGCTGGTCAAGTCGCGCGTTGGCAGAGGCATCGGAGATCGGTTGCAGGGAGCCGAGGTAGACCGCACGCAAATACTCGTTGGGCCCGATGTTAGCGATTGCCTCGTGCAGGGACCAGTCGGCGGCGAGGAACCGCTTCTCGTCGCCGGCGAGCGCGGCATCGCGCATCTGGTAGACGTACCATCGCAGGCCGGCGACATCCGCCTCGGTGCGGTGGCGGGCCGCGACGACGGCCACCATCGGCTCCAGGGCGTCACGGACCTCGATGGCGTCGGCCACCGTCGAGTCTCCGGCCGGCGCCGAGAGCAATGTATGCCGCAGCCGCACGACCGGGCTCTGCTCGGCGACGAACAGACCTCCACCGCGTCCCGGCCGGACCGTCACGAGCCCGCGCTCGGCGAGCAACCGCAACGCCTCGTTCACTGTCGCTTTCGCCAGCCCGGACGACTGCCGCAGGGATTCACGGGTGCCAAGGAACGCCCCGGGCGCCAGCGCCTCCTCGGCGATCCGTCGCTCGACTACGGCCACCAGCTGGCCTGCGCGATTCAATGGCTGGTGAGGGATCACGAAAAGATCATGACAGATCGATCCGTCTCTTGTTCTTTGCGACGAGCCTCCGCTAGCCTCGCCTAACAGTCCTGACCTTTAGGGCCGTTAGCCAGCTCGACACAGAGCTGGTTCGGGAGGGACACGGCAGGAGAGTGGAGCAGTGCTCGCAAAATCGGTCAGCGTTGACCCGGTCGTTTGGAACCGGCGCGCTCGGCGGCGGGTGGCCGCCTGGTGTGCCTCGGCGGTCGCGATCGTGTCGGTCGCCGCCTGCAGCTCTGGGTCGCCCGAATCGACGGCGTCTGGGGCGTCGGGGGCACCAGGCTCGTCAGGTGCGAACGTGGCCACGGCGAAGGCAGCCATCGCCCCCTTCATCGGGCAGGCCAGCAATTTCCCGGTAACTGAGCCGCTAAGCAAGGCGCTGCCCCCCGGCAAGAAGTTCGCTTACATGCAGTGCTCGACGCCGGTCTGCGGGCAGGTGGCCAAGTCCTTCCAGCAGGCGGTCGAGGTGCTGGGTGGGGAGCTGACCATCGTGAACGCCGGCGGGACGGCGCAGACGGCGCAGGCCGCCGCGTCGAGCGTCCTGGCCTTGAAGCCGGACGTCGTCATCCTCAGCGGTGCCGACCCGACGCTCTACGGTGGCAGCCTCAAGGCGCTGTCGGACGCGGGAACCAAGGTGGTTTCGATTCAGGTCAACAAGGACGTGAAGCCGTTCGGTATCGCGTTCAACTACCTCGGGCCGGAGCTGAGTCAGCAGAACGGGACGCTCCTGGCAGATTGGGTGATCGCCAACCAGGGCTCGGACGCCGACGCCGTGTTCTACTCCCTCCCCGCCCTCGACCTTTCGGTCAACGTGCAGAAAGCCTTCGAGGCCGAGATGAGCAAGAACTGCCCGTCGTGCAAGGTGCGGGCCGTACCCATCGACGTGACCACCGTCGGGACGACGTCCTCACGCACTGTCGTGACCGATCTCCAGGCCCACCCCTCGACGAACGTCGCGGTTTTCGTCAGTTTCCAGGTCGCCGCCGGCCTGCCGTCGGCGATGAAGGCGGCGGGCCTCACGGTCAAGACGGTGGGCTTCGCGCCGACGACCGGCAACCTGCAGGACATCAAGGACGGTGGGTTGACCGCTGGGCTGGCCATCGACTTCCCCGTGTCGGTCTGGACCGCGGTAGACGCGGCTGCTCGTCTGGTGCTAGGTGACCAGCCAACGCAAGGTGAGACGACGGGCAAGGTGCCTGAGCAGTTCTTGGAGCAGAAAGACATCACGTTCGACCCGACCAAGGGCTGGTCGGGGTATCCCGACTACTCGCAGCGGTTCGCGAAGCTGTGGCACCCGGCCGGCTGAACGCCATGGACTCCGCATCTGCACCCCTGCTTCGGGTCGGGAGCATGTCGAAGACGTTCCCGGGTCTGAAGGCCTTGGACGACGTATCGCTGGATGTTTACCCGGGCGAGGTCGTCGCGGTGTTGGGGCACAACGGCTCTGGCAAGTCGACGCTGGTGAAAATCCTGGCCGGTCTCTATCCGGCCGACCCGGGAGCGATCATCGAGGTGCGCGACGTCGAGGGCCGGTTGGTGGCCGGGCCAGCCGCCCGTGAGGAGCTGCACTTCATCCACCAGGATCTCGGGCTCGCCGATATCTTGACGACGGTGGAGAACCTCGGTTTGGGCAGCGTTCCGCGCGGGCGAGGGCTGGCTCCCGTCCGCGGGGCGGCTGAACGGCGGCACGCCATGGCGCTGATCGCCCGGTTCGGTGCGAGCTTCGACGTCACCGTCCCGGTGGGGAGGCTCTCACCGGCCCAACGGGCCATCGTTGCCATAGCCCGCGCGATGGACGGCTGGGTCCGGCCCGACAACGTGCTGGTGCTGGACGAGCCGACGGCGGCGCTGCACGGCGATGAGGTGCAGGTCCTGTTCGAGGCGATCCGGCGGATCGCCTCGTCGGGGGCGGGTGTCGTCTTCATCTCTCACCGGCTGGACGAGGTGCTCGACTTGGCCGACCGGGTCGTGGTTCTGCGCGACGGACGAGTGGTGGCCCAGGAGGGCACCAGCCGTCTGGACCACGACACCATGGTGCGGCTGATCGCCGGCCGAGAGGTCGCCGACCTGACCGTTTCGAGCGGCGATGGCCCGGGTGAGCCGGTCTTGACCGTGGCGGGTATTAGCGGTCAGGAGATCCACGACTTCTCCCTCACGCTGCGTGCGGCGGAGATCGTCGGGGTGGGGGGTCTGCTTGGTTCGGGTCGCGAGCAGCTGGCTCCGATGCTGTTCGGCGCGCTGCACCGTACTGGCGGCCGGGTCGAGGTCGCGGGTGATGAGCTTGACGCCGGTGACACCGTGGCGGCGATCGAGGCCGGCATGGCCTACGTGCCGGCGGACCGGCGCCGAGCCGGTGCGGTCATGGAGATGAACGTCAGGGAGAACCTGACCCTGCCCGCCATGCGACCACTGCGGCGACGTTTCGGCCGCCTCGACGGGCGGGCGGAACGGGCCGAGACCCGCTCCTGGATAGGCATTGTCGGGTTGCGCCCGCCGAAGCCCGAGCAGCCACTCAAGCTGTTCTCAGGCGGAAACCAGCAGAAGGTCGTGCTCGCCAAATGGCTGCGGGTGCGCCCGCGCGTGTTGCTGCTCGACGACCCCACCCAAGGAGTCGACGTCGGGGCGAAGGCGGCCATCTACGAGCTGATCCTTGCTGCCAAGCAAGGCGGCGCCGGGGTGCTGCTGTGCTCCTCGGACACCAAGGAGCTCGTGACGCTGTGCGACCGGGTGCTGGTGTTCAGCAAAGGCCGGGTGGTCAGCGAAGTTTCGCGCGAGGCACTGACCGAGCAACGACTAGTCCGGGACGAGCTTGAGCTTGAACCGACGTCAGCATGATGGCGACGGGCGACAAGGGCCGCGGAGAGGTCGCGCGGCCGATCACCGTGGCTGGCGTCGAACAGCCCACCGGCGACGTGCCGTCGGGCGCGCCGCTCGGTGCCGGGGGCAGGGTGCCATGGCCGAGTCGGCTACGGCGGGCGGTGGCGTTCCGCAACACCGCCGCGCTGTACCTGCTGGCGCTGATGTTCGTGGTCTTCGCCTTGTGGATCCCCGGCACGTTCCTGACTGCGGGCACCTGGCGGTCGCTGCTGTCCAACGAGGCGATCAGCTGCCTGGTCGCCGTCGGCCTGGTCGTCCCGATCGCGGCGGGGGTGATCGACCTGGCGATCGGCACCGAGGTCGGGCTAGGTGCGATCCTGGTCGCCCGGTTGCTGGTCGGCTCGATGCCGATACCGGTGGCGATCATCCTGTCGCTGCTGGGTGGCGCCGCGGTGGGGGTTTTCTCGTGGCTGATGATCACCCGCGCGCGCATCCCGTCCTTCATCGCCACCCTCGGCGTCAGCTCGTTGCTGGTCGCCGCGATCGCGTGGCTCTCGGCGAGCCAGCAGATCGTGGACCTGCCGGCAGGGTTCGCCACCCTCGGTACCGGCCAGCTCTTCGGGCTGACCTACCCGTTCTGGATCATGCTCGTCGTCGCCGTGCTGCTGTGGTACGTCCTCGAACGCACCCCGGTCGGCCGGCGCGTCTACGCCACCGGCGGCAACCC
>JAABUR0100002981.1_pt1 | contig 24581 bp, 44 predicted proteins | sample 5560091 | NCBI WGS metagenome assembly JAABUR01 (sample SAMN10711879, study PRJNA513375) | rock metagenome | isolation source: Antarctica rocks | place: Antarctica: Victoria Land, University Valley sud
CTGGCTCGGAGGGGGCACAGGTGCTTGCTCCCCTTAACGCTCCTCACTGAAGCACCTCAGTGCTCATGAAACGCGGCAACCTGTGGGCAGAGTGCACGTGCACCAAAAAACTTGGTTCCTGTTCCGCTCACACGGCTCGCTGTTGCTTTGTCTGATAAAGCACTTCACAGACTGTGCCAACGCATGTTGCGGCACTCATGCACCCACACGAGGGCACTCGGCACTTGTTTCTCTCTCTGCTCTTCACCACACCCTGCACACTTGTGCTGCACGCCCTCGGTACATGCACTGGAGAGCACGCAGTCATGCCTGCGCCCCTGCCGGCAGGTGCACGCGACACTGCTGCACACCGGCGGCGACAGCAGCCGCAGCGTGGGCGACGCGCTGTGCCGCTTCGTGGCCAAGATTCAGCCCGCCGCGCTGGTGATCATGAAGGAGAACAAGAGCGCAGTGGTGCAGTTCTTCCTGGGCTCGGTCAGCCGCTTCTGCGCTTCGCACAGCACCGCGCCAGTCATCATCGTCCCGGCGTAGTGAGCCGCCATGCGTGCGGGCGCCACTGGTCAGCAGGCGCAGCCTGCTCGCACGTGCCATAATGGTAAGCCAGGACAGTGTGCCGGTGCTGCCCGAAGAGGCCTATGTGGTGGCTGGTGCACTGTCCGCCAGGCACATGGTGGCATGTTTGCAGCACGCTGCTCTGTGCCGTGAGGCTTTTGCACGGTTGCTGCGCAGTCAAGTTGGGGCGGACGCGGCCTGATTTGGGTGTCTGGTTTTGCTTCTGTACATTAGTCACTGTGTGTGTGCGTGTCAAGGTTGTCGGGAGTCCCAACATGCACAGATGACAGCGGTGCCTGGCTGAGTTTACTGGCAAGAACCGGGGCACATAGCCCTGGTGCATACCTCCATGGGCTTGAGCAAAAATCTTTCCATCTTGACAGGGTGTCCCGTAACCAGGTTTCAGCCATGTACAGGGCACGTTAGGCATGTTTAGAGGTTCATCTGATGCAAGTCCAGATCGTCCTCTACTTGCAATGGCAAGACATTTTTCTTGCCCTGAGGATGCATCATTGGTGTTGTGCTGTTGTGTAGCACTAGCACTGTGACGCGACATATGTCAGCGCAATCCAGGGAATTTGAGGAGCTGCTGGGCATGGTTGCGCACATAGTACTGCATCACTTGGCCCCAGAAGGTTGTGTGCTTACACTGGTGAAGTCACTCTAAGACATGCTTCCAGCCGAGTAGCGCTGCACAGAAACTTGAACCTAAATGCAGCAAAGCACTGTCCAAAATGCCAGATTGCAACCCCAGAAAGAGCTGACAGCTGCGCTGCAGGACAGCAAAAAAAAGACAGCAGAGTTGACTGGACAGACAGGCACAGTGTGCTGGTGCCAGCAATGCTATGCAAAGCTATGCATTGCCAGCAATGCATAGCATGCAGTATAAAGAATACAACTCGCTTGCAACAAAGTGCTTGACGCAGCCTGCATGCACATGCCTCTCGCAGTTGCAGGAGGCATGGTAGGCGTCTACATGGGGCCGCCCTTGCTTGCACCATCCTCTCTTTCTCTGTCAGGTGACCTCGGTACAAAGATCACTTCACAGCGCGCACCAGTGGCAGCCTGGGCCGCACCCGTCCCCCCGCAATCTCAACCATACACCATGGTAAGGTGTAAGCCGCTACAGCACGCATATTATGCGCGCCGAACCACGCCTTCATATCTTACCTGGCAGCAGCCACAGCCTGCACAACTCACTGCCTCTATCGCAGCCAGGCCCGCAGACGACACAGCTATTCGGCAGCAGCCTCAGGCTGCTCTGCGCCTGCCTCCTCCGTCAGGCCATCCTCGTCCTGCGCCTCCTTGACCTGTTCGCGCATGCATGAGCCATTGGTTCATGACAAATGATAGAGACAAAACTGCTGCCGGGCATGCACTCTGCAACACACAGCATGCATGCGCAAAGTGTCTTCTGGAACTGCACTCCACTCTTTCATGGTCTGCAAAGATGCAAACACTGGTGTGCACAGTGGCAAGCAAGCTTGAGCACAAAGCTGGCAAGAGTCCCAAGACCTGGCAACATGTGTGGCAGCATGTGCATTGCGGACAGTGTGTCTATGAGCCATGTGCCGTGCCTGTGCAATCAGAGGCCGCAGGCGCAGGATGTAGAACATCTCCAGGTAGCGCCGCGCCTCTCGCCGGTCCAGCTTCTTGACATACTTCCAGAAGCTGTGGAAGCAAAATTATCAGCTTAGCCATGCTCCAGCATCAACTTGGTTGCTGCGTGACAAAATTGCATGATGGACGCTCTACTCTTCGAACCATGTCCGTGTAAGCGTGTACAGCCTTCCCCACAATGGTATTTGAGGCTATTGACCTGTCATCAGCTGTCACGAGCAGCACCATCACAGCATCACACAACAACCTTCCATGCATTTATCACGGCATTGCAAGCCTCTGTAAACATCTTATCGGGATCACCTGTACACGCGGCTCAGCGTCATGAGGCGCTCCGCATAAATCTCCCAGGTGTACCTGTAACAAACACGCGTGAGCAACGAGCCGGACACAACCCCATATATGCACACACGGCTTTGCTATCCGCCGCCAATCCTGCTGCCTGCACTTGTGCATGGCAGCAGACTCCTTCCAGCAGTCAGCTGAAAGCCCAACGACCCAAAAACAGTGGCATCCGCATGCCTGGACTGTCAGCAGGGCCCATCAGCAACAAGAGATAGCAGTGGGTGCTCTGGCGCACACCGGCTCTTGATGCGCTCGAGGCCCGCCCGGGACAGCTTGTCCCACATGCTGACCTCGCTCGCGGCCTCAAAGAATTTGGCGATGATGTCGCCGGCCGCCTCCGGGTGGTACGGGCTGCGCCCGCCCGGCTGCCTCAGCTCTGTCCAAGGGCACGACTTGCAGCCAGTGTTGGGTGAGCACCCCTTCGGCAGCCACCGAGGACGCACCCTTGCAGTCTGTAGCATTGCTCCCAGCAGCCCCCTGGGGTGCAAAGCATGCCACAGCTCTACTCCTGTATCAATGCTGAGCCAGCGGCATTCCAGATCACTCACACAAGTCCTACTGGCACCGAAACTCAATCCAGTGCACCAGACACGGCCTGACCGCATCAGCTGGCAAGGCGCAATGCCTCGTGGCGCAATGCTGCGACTGGGGTGGGCTTGAGACCAGGACGGGAATTGATACCTGGGATGCACCCCACCCATAGCTTCATGGAAGACAGTGGTAACAGCTCACAGAGCGCAAGAGTGCGCCGTGCTCACGCGCAGGCAGGCGGGGGGGCGCACTCGATGTGGTAGCCCGAGATGCCGTTCTTGATGATCTCGGCAGGCCCGCCGCGGTTGGTCGCAAAGCACGGCAGCCCGCAGGTCATCGCCTCGATGACGGTCAGCCCGAACGCCTCGTACAGCGCCGGCTGCACGAACGCGCCGCGCGTGTCTGCGCTGCCCGCGCCGGCGTCAGCAGCGCGCCGCGGAGCAGCGCCACCGCAGTGCTGTAGCAGGCCCAGCAGCACCCAGGGCAAGCCTGTTGAACACAAGCAAAGGTGCGTGCTGGGCATGGCGGTGTGCAGAAAACAAACACTTTGATACGGTAGGACACATGTGAACAACAAAGATAAGGCTATGAGCCTGCTCGCACCACATAACCCTCAGCACTGCACGCAAGCCGGAGAGCTCTGCTCATTCATACGCGCCTGCGATGCAGCGGTAGAGCTCGCCGTTAAAAAAGCGGTCCTTCTGCGCGATGAGCCAGCGCAGCTGCCCGTCCAGCTTGTGCTCGGCGATGATGGCGTGCATGCGCTCGCACTGCTCCTTCTCCTCCACGTCCTTGGTCTGCGCGTTTGCGCGCGCGCGCTCGGCCTGGGCGCCTGTGCTGGCTCACGCTCACGCACTCGCCGCGGGAGCTTTGCTCGAGCGCTTGCCACACACGCCCAGCCCTACTCATGCACAGAGGACGATGGCGCGGCGTGACAGCTGTGTGCGAGTTCAAGGCACTGCCCGAATTCAACCTCGGCCCTATCCCCGCACAAGCGCAAATAGCAGGAATTGAGAGCCAGACCGCCTTGCTGGACACCACATGGTGGTTCATGAACTCACTCTGAGGTCCAAGGTTGCACATCTTTCCTCCGACGGCATGGCGACCTCATCCCGGCCCTCACAACGTCCTTTCCTATATGCGGCATGCACGGTATGCGCTGTCCGCCCCGCCCATCAGGCCAACGCAAGGCACGGCACAGAAACCCTGGACGCCAGCCGCGCGCATGCACGGCGCGCGCGCCTGCGACGGGTCCACGACGCCGCCCACGATGACCAAATTGCAGGCAGCGCGCAGGCGCTGGCTCTTGGCATAAAACTCCACCAGGCCGGTCAGGTTCTTCACGCGGTCCAGACGTGCCATGGAGAACAGCACCGGCTTGTTGCGGTCCTGCCGCGCAGCGCACGGTCAGTTCGCGAGCACGGCCTGGCACGCGCCCCCTCATGCGCCTGCCCTCCAATGCAAGCTGCGCTCCAACGTATGCAAGCCCTTACTCACAAACACGGGGCGCAAGCCAACACCAAACCAGGCCGCAGCAGTAATGTGGGCCCTCCCAGCCTGGGGCGGCTCGCGCTTCGTGCTTGACCCGGGAACGCGCATGAGCCGGAGGCCAGGGCGCGCCTTGAGCACGCCCTTGGCGCGCGGCGCCTCGTCCGCGCCGAAGAGCAGGTCCTCGATCGCGGGCTGGAACTTCTTCAGGCGGCGCTCCGTCTCGAAGAAGGGGAAGTAGACCTCCGGGTCCGCGCCCGGGCTCACGATGTTGAACTTGGGGTCGAACACGTCCACGCCCTGCGCGCGCGCCGCCCCTGGGGGCCGCGCCGGGCTGACCTGCATGGCTGCACCGCTTCTAGCAAGTGCCCCGTGCCGCCAAGCGGAGGGCACTTGCTTCTGCACCTGCAATAGCACTGGCATCGACAGTGTCATTGGGTACAGCACGAGGGAGAAGCACGAGCAGCTCTGTGCGCGGAGCCCGAGGGTGGGCGTGCCCGGACAACGCGGTACAGGCCGGGCATGGTGAATGCAGTGTGGCTCTCGTACTGGCCTGCGCGCAGAGCAGGCACGTGTCAGCTGCCAGACCGCGCCACATGATCGTCTGAGGAGTGCGCTGACTGCGATTGTTGGCCCTGCATGCTGGCGTGCCCGCACGGCGACATGGGATGCCATGTATGCGGCAATATGACGCGCACGCACCCACGGTATCCGCATCGCCGGCGATCTCCTGGTAGGTGGATGTGATGATGAAGTCCGAGGAGTTCATGGCGATCAGGTCGGCGGTGAACTGGCAGCTGAAGTGGTACTGGTGCTCCAGCTTCTTCCTGCCGCACGGTATAGGGTAGGGTTTAGGTCTGCTTCCCCCAGCCCCCCCAAGCCTTGATCGCCTCAGAGCTGCGTACTTCATGTCGGCGGGGGGTGCTTGCAGCACTTCAAGCATCTTGCCAGCGGCGCCGGAGCGGCAGCCTTGCGGGGGGCGCACCAGTACACGTCGGCGTCCGCATACCTGCGCCCCGAGACACAGCACCGCATCAGACTTCACCGCACATATTCAGTCGTGCCAGTTGTACCAGGTGCCGGGCGCATGCAAAAGAGCGCATGCAAACAGGGAGAGACGCGTCTGCGGGCGCGCACTTTGTCTTCTCCAGCGCGTGCGCGATGGTGCACATGGTCACGTTGAGGTAGCTGCGCGCGCCGCGCGCCACCGCTTAAAAAGCCTGAGCCGCTCGAGCAGCTTTAAAAACCCTCCCGGGTCAACACCCTGATGGCTCTGCACCCCCTGCTCATAACCCAAGTGGCTCTCACAGCGCCCGTGCGCTTGCCCAGACGCGCTTGCCCAAACGCAAAGAGGCGCGCGCCTGCTCAGCAGCGAGGCGACCAGGTTGCCGTCGCTGTAGTTGCCGATGATGAAGTCGGGGCGGCCGCCGAGCTCCTTGCGCAGCTCGCGCGCCACGTCCATGGCGAACTGCTCCAGGTACGGGTACACCTCGAACCTGCGGGGGGGTGCACGTCGGACCCAGGCTCCATGCAGATCACTGCTGTGGTGAGCATAACACAGCATGGAAGTGGTACCCACACCGCAAGGTGCCTGTGATTCAAGTCTTGACCTGAACCGAGAGGAAGCACCGGGCGCACAGTGTGTACAGACAGGGTCGGTGCAGCATCAAACGTCGCTCACAGACCATGGGCATGCTTGGACTCCGGCCAATGCACTTTGCTGAAGTGGGCGGTGTAAAGCGTGAACAGGGGGCCGACGAGGGCTTCAGCGCACCTGGAGATCCACTTGCGCAGGATGCCAGCCTTGCTGCGGAAGGGCACGCGCAGGATCTTGGCATGCTCGGTGCCCGTTATCTGCTCGAGGCGCTGGTTGCAAGAGGTGCCTGCGCAGGCAATGATGTCAATGTTTGTATCTTAGACGCGCAACCTGATGAAAACAGTGGATACGAAGTTAAATTGAACATGGCGCATCATGCCCACATGCTTGCAGGCCGCTCACTGTGCGCAGACAGGTTTTGGCAGGTGTGGACACCCTCTACCTCGGTAGAACTGCGCAGAGCCCGCGGGGGCAGCCGCTCCATTCGGCCGCTCCATGCAGGAACCGCACAGCCCCAGCCTTGGCAGTCACAGTCATGGGCCGGGCGGCGGGGCGCGCCGAGCGCCTCCGGGATGAGCCGCGTGATCACGATGATCTGCGGCGTCATGTTCAGGCCCTGCGCATGGATGCGCTTGAGCATCTCGCGCTCCAGCGCGCGCACCATGTCCAGGATGTAGACCACCTGCGCGCGGCCGGCCGGCGCGCTGGGCAGCCTACCCTAGTCCCCACCCGTGTGTCTGTAGTGGCACACAGCGTCCACCTGCTGCCTGTGGTCCGGCACGCTCGAAGGCCACCGCTGGCATGCTCTGCAGCATCCTCCATTCTGCTCTTCCTCTGTGCGTTACCCGCCGTCACTCTCAACACCCGCGTGCGCACATGAGGCATGCGACCTTGGACAGATACCCGTATAGTCCCAACACCAGTTCTGCGGCAGCCTCGCCGCACACACCAGCAACTGAACCGCGCCCAGGGCGCGCGGGCGGTGCAGACCTGGCCGCCAGTGTCGGGCTTGCCGAGCACGTCCTTCTGGCCGAAGAAGCCGTGCGGCGACAGGATGGCCACGTTGAAGATGAGCGGCAGGCGGCCCAGAAACTCCTGCAGCAGCTCTGCATCCGGCGCCTGCGCCGCGCGCGCGCGCGGGTGAGGCGCCGACAGGGCAGCGTGGCTGGGGCGGCAACCCTAAGCCTAACCCTGTCCTGCACCGCGCGCGCGCGCCGCGGAACAGCGAGGGCACCGACATGCAACGCGGCCGAGCGGACTGTGCAAGTGCTCATACAGGCCCCGCTCAGCATCCTGGCTTGCGCTCCCGCAGCACTGAGCGCGGGTTCCCAACGCAGGTCACTGGCCTCCATGCAGCCGCGCGCGCCCCGCAATGCGCCCTGGCATAATCACCCCTCCAGCTGCACACCAGCCGTGCTGTGTCTTTACCAAGTCTGGCAATGCGTGTTTTGGCAGGACCTAGGCGCAGGGCTGCACAGGCGAACAGGCGAGAGCTGCAAGGGCATGCGGCTGCAAGTGCGTGCGGCCGACCTGCAGCAGCTCCCCGAGCAGGTGCATCGTGTCCAGCGTGGACCCCACGGTGTCGCCCCAGCCGCGCTCGAAGCCGATCTTCTGCAGCTCCGGCGCCACGGTCGCGATCGGCGCCTGCGTGCGCGGCCTGCTACCTCTGCGCACAGGCAGCGTGCGGCCGTACCCAGCAGGGCGCGGACAGTGTTCCGTGCATGCCGGTGCGATATGTGCATGCCCTGCTGGGCGCGGCGGCATTGCTGTGCGCGTCAGCAGGCGCGCATCAGACACCGGACCTGGCAGGCACCGAAACCGAGCCCCATGACATCAAATCTCATCCATAAGTGACCGCAACCTGACGCCAGGTGCAGCCGCCCAGCTGCAGGCCCTCGCACATCAGTACAAGGGTTGTCTGCGGAGAAGCCCAAGGCCAGGGCGGGCGGGGCGCGACCTGAGCGTCGGAGCGCCGCAGCAGCTTCTCGGCAGCAGTCAGCGCCTTCTGCATGGCCTCGACGTCCGACAGGCGCTTGCCGATCATGAGCGGCTCGCCGTTGTTCTGCAGCGTGCGCAGGAAGTCGTACAGCGGGTTGAACGTGGCGTGCGGCGAGTTGAACAGCCGCGAGGATAGGTGCCTGCGCGCGGGCGCGCGGCGTTGGCCGGCGCAGGAGCGGCGCGCGCCGCGGCGCGCGCGCCGGCGCTCGGCGCCGGGCGCTCGCTGGGCGCCACTCTGACGTCCGGCCTGGCGGGCTCTGCACGACAGCACACTGCCTGTAGGCCTGCTCCAGCTGTGTGCGCCGCTGCCATGCCCCCTGTCTTACAGACTGTAAAATAACACACCGACCTCAGGGCTGCCCCCCGCCTGCATCAGCCGCATGCGCGCGCCTATTCAGGAAGCGCACGCCGTCGCCGATGGAGGTCGGGCGCGACATGTGCGGAAAGGAGGAGTCGAACGGCTCCAGGTCCACCTCCAGCGTCCACAGCCGGTCCCGCACGTCCAGCTGCTTGCCTGCGCGCACAGAGGGCCAGCGGCATTACGCGCCAGACATGCGACATGCTCCCCAGCGCGCTCTACTTGGGAATGCAGTCACATGCGGGCACTGTGTCAGCAGAGCCAGACACACTGCCGATGCTCTGGTGTGGAGTGACATGAGCAACCATGACGAGGAGTTCTCGCTGCAGCCCCTGTAGACAATATAGGTGCATGTCAATTACGACTTGGTGAGAATAGTGGGAGTGCTTCGGCACGGGGAGGGCGTGTAGGACTGGAATGTAGCAGGGAGTACGTTGCTGCGCTATTCCAGTGAGCTGTGCACTGCTTCACACCTGCTTCAGTCAGGCCCTCCTTGAACTTGAGGTAGTCGGACGTGGTCAGCTCCTCGATCGTGAGCGTGTTGATGCAGATCCGGACGTACTTCCAGATGCCGATGTTGGGCCGCAGCGCCAGCCCCATACACGGCTCAGACACCACGATCTGCATCACCACCAAAGGGCTCAGCCGTGCTGCGCGGTGCCAGTCGAGACACGGGGGTGGACTGCAGCTTTGGTCAGCTTGAGCGCCACGTGGACGGCCTGAATGCATCGGCATCTGACACTGGCGCCCTTTGCGACATCGTGGTTGAGGAAGACCTCTTGAGACAGCTACCGTGCAAGTGCAACATGTTTTGCACAAGCACGCATGCACACATGCACTGTATCAATATACATCACGCCGAACAAAGCCCCTCGGCCCTGGAGCCACCAGGTCGGGCGCCCCGCGCCCGCGCACCTCCTGGCAGGTCTGGGCCAGGCGCGCAAAGTCGCCGCCCATGAGTTCGGGCTTCTTGCGCTCCTCGGCAACGCGGGTCAGCTCGTCCACCAGCCTGTGCGGCAGCAGGATGCCGCCGTTCTTGCTGCCCTCCGCCTGACACCTGCGCGCGCGGCAAGCGTGAGCTGTGGCATGCCTTGGCCAGCCGCATGGTTCCGGTATGCGCGCAAACGCTTCCGTGCAGTGCACTCTGTCATATGCTGACACCGCGCACAGCGTGATAAACCAATACCCTGCGCGTGGTTTGATTACTGGCTTGCAGAAACTCATGCCGCTCAGTTCTAGCAGGCAACTGCGGCTGCTGTGCGCAGAGCTCCACCCAACCACGCCAACTTAAACCCCCGTGCTAGGCAATGCACATCGTTTAAGTTAGGGCTGACGGAGGCGGCGCACCGTTGCAGGGCTACAAGGACTTCGGGGCGGAACTCGTCGATGGCGTTGTGCACATCCTGGGCGCAGGGCGAGTACGACTCCGCAAACACCAGGGCTTTTGAGCGCGCGCGCGGCGAGTCAGTGATGCCGGAGTGCGATGCAAGGTGGGCGTCCGGGCTGCACGCGCCGCCAGCGCACGCCTGGCCGCCGCCATTGCCTGTCCCGAGCGCCCCAGACAGTCCACTCACGTCTGCACGGGACTGGGAGCAAGGCACGGGCAAGCATGCCTGCAGCAAGCGCACCTGCATTCGCCATTACCTCTGCCGCTGCTCCCGCTCTGTCACCTGAACGCCCCAAGCAGTCATGGAAGGCGCGCAGGTCGTACACTGGTTCTGACAGCTGACACTCGGCCGTCAGTGTGAGCGACATCTTTAATGAGCGCATTGCAGACAGCACGGTGGTCAGTGAACGAAAGGAGCAAGGGCTGTGTGACCTGGAGAACTGTAGGGACGTTAAGAGCGGCTGCAACTCACCCAGAGAGGTTCACTTAAGGGCTATACGCCGCGTTCATCCTTTGTACTGTGAGAGGCGTCGGTGCCTGCCCAGCAACGGCACGCGCAACAGGCAAGCGCAATGCCAAGCCGAGTCTCTTCAAGGGGCTCTTTTCCAGCTAGCCCACTCCTGTTTGCAGATTAGGTTGACCTCGTCCGATTGAGCCACTGGTTCTATTAGCCCTGCCCTACGATGAGCCTGATGTCAGCAAGATCAAGCGGCTCCTGGATCCTGCCCATGGTTTGAAGGCGCTGCTGCGGAGGGCTGTAGCTCGAGGAGTGCACAAGGCCAGCAAGAGCGGTTCTGAGGGAGGGCAGGGGCGGCGCGCTCTTGCGCGATGCAGCAGGGGCAGGCGTTCAGGGACAGCCTGCTGTCCGAGCTCCTGCCGCTGCGGGTACTGACCAAGGTGGGGCCGCTGGCCAGCTCCGGCGGGCCCGGCTTGCTGCTGCGGGAAGGGGCGCAGCTGCTGACCCTCGCGCGCCGCGCCGCGCGCAGGTCGCGCACGTGCAATGGCAGGTGCTCGTGTTCCCGTACACCGTCTCGCTGTACTGCCTGTCCTGGTTTGCGGCGCTGCTTCTGCGCTTCCTGGTGGTCGCGGGCGCACCGCCCGCCGATTACACCAACAAAGCAAAGGCACGCCTCCCTTGGCAGCGGCCCCTGCAGGCGCGGGAGGTGGGGCTGTCGGTCTTGGCGCACGAGGTTTGGGTAGAATTGTGTGTCGCGGCGTCCCTGTTGGGCTGGGCAATCTGCGTCTACAGGTGCGCAGCATATGCCTAGCTCTGCTGCAACCTGCTGACGTGCAGCATCAGATGGTGTGGTGTGGAAGCTGCACTGGATTCCCGTGTTTTGGAAGTGCGCGTGGTCACAAGCACAAGTGTGTTTGCTGTTTACTGACCAGATGTGGCACGTGCGCACCACCTTATCTGTGGCTTTCGGTGTGCTGTGATGGACTGGGGCGCAGTGACGGGTGCGCGCGGTATGCCATGTGGCCGCTGACTAATGTTTGGGGGTGTGTGGCAGCTGCGGGAGGTGATGAGTGTGGTGGAGCATATGCACCAGCGTGAGGACGCGTATCGGCGGAAGATTAAGGTGACCGCGCCTGGTTGTCTGCAAGCGCTGCCTCTCTGCGCTGCTGTTTGGCGAACAGAGTTGGTTATGATAGAGCGCAATGTTGCACAGCCACTGAGAGCACAAGAGTGCGTGCCTCTTGCTAACAAGCAGAGGGCGGCGCCCCAGGAGCTGCAAGAGGAGGCGGAAATACGACACCGCGACAAGCGCAAAGCCCTGGTGAAGCTGCAGAAGGTGCGCGGGACGGGGCCTGCCCTCAGCGGAGAGGGTGTGCTTGCAACCTCGTCTGTGTCGAGCAGGTTGTGGAGCGTGCCCCTGCCGCAGCCCGCCACCTGCCTTGCTCGGGCGGTGTGCTTGTTATGTGGCTCTCTCTCCGCGCTCTCCACCACCTTGTCAGCATAAACAGCTCGTGCGTGATGACGTTCCAGTTGCTCGTTGAAAAATGAGAGCAGACGCCACGCGCGGCTGTGCGCGCAGACGCGCGTGGCGCTGGAGGCGCTGCAGGCGCAGGCCGGGCGCGGCAGCGCCGGCGGCGGCGCCGCGGCGCAGCCGCCGCCGCGCCTGGCGATGCATGCGAGCCTGGTGCTGGCCACGCTGTGCGCGCTGTGGTTCTGCAAGCACGAGGTCGTGTCGTCCATCTCGCGCAAGATTGTGTCCAGCGTGATCTTCCCGGTGCGCGCCTGTGCTGCCCCGAGTCAGGACGTTCAAGTCGAGTCACTCACTGGGAAACTGAAGGGAAGCACCGGGGTCTGCACTTTTGCAAGTCAATTTGCAGCTAGGCAGGTCGCCTTGTGCGCTATGCACAGTGTTTAACTGGAGGGATTAAGCGATGGCGCGCAGCCTCGAGGTGTGCGGGTGAGGTTCTGTGTGACTTGGTTACAGTGGTTATTGTGATGAAGTGACATGGAAGCCTGCCTCTGCCTGCACTGCTGTGCAGCGCTGGCACCGACGCGCGCGCGGGCGCGGCGCAGATGTGGTTTGCGTGGGTCTGGTCGCTGTCGCGCCGCGCGCCGATCGGCCTGAGCATTGGCCTGTACTGCTGCGCATGGTTTGTGCTCGGCTTCGTGTCGTGCAGCTGGGTGTCGGGCGCGCACCTAGACCACACCTGAGCCGGCGCCTGCCCGCGCCGCGGCCACCCTGCGTGCACAGCGAGCGCGCCCGCGTGGCAACCCAGGCGACGCGGCCCCGGACCGGAGCAGTGTGTGCGGGTCGGCGGCTGCGCCCGTGTGCACGGTAGCTATAACGAGCAGGCGAGCGGGCTGCTTTATTTCGGCAGCTGTCGTGGTCTGGACTGCCATGTGTCAAGTGACACGCCCCTGCATTTCAAGACTTGCAGACTCACTTCTGTTTGCAGCAGCCCGCATGGCCGCCCAAAGGCATGGGCTTGTACAGGTTCTGTCTTGGCTTGCTGCTTTCTGGCTGGGGCGTTCTGTAGGCGTGTTCTGTGGCTGGTCCGGGGAGGGTGAGAAATGCTGCACCTGGCCTGGCCATGTACATGAAGTATGTCTGGGCAGGAAGCGTGCACCAAACGTGCACCCTTGCTCAATCTCTTTCCTGGGCCCTTGTGGGATGCATGTCTGTAAAATATATTCGCAGGACAATCAGGCACTCACTACAGCACTCAGCGTCACAAGCCCCATCTCTTCACTATACGTGCTTGACGCCCAGGGCAGGCTTGAGCGAGTTCTGGCTTGCGGCAATGAACAAGGGCGGCGACAAGGCTGGCCTGCAGAAGGCCCCGCCCGCGACGCAGGAGGAGCAGGCGATCATACGAACGCGGATTCTCACGCAGGTCTTCACTAGCAAAGGGGAGCCGCCGCTTCGCAGGCAAGCCCGAGAAGTGCTGGAGCTGTCAAGCGCTGACACATGCGAAGTGTTCAGCTTTGAGACGCTGCTATGGGGACCAGGCTGGCGACGGCATGGGTGCAGTTCGGGCGCGCTCTGGGCGCCAGCGCCAGCGAGCGCGCGGCAAAGCACCAGGCGCTGCTTATGGAAATTGCCAATGTGGAGTACCTCGTGCGCCCCTCCGTTTTTCATACCACCTGACACCCTGAGTTGACGCACGTGTGTGGGACGCCCCGCCGGCACGCCTGACGCCTGTTTACCGCATGTTGCTAGGCGCGGCGGCATGCAGCAATCTGCGGCGTCAACCATAGGGAACAGGCAGAGCTGGAGCAGCAGCACGCAGAGCTGGAAAGCGCGCTCACCAGCGCAGCGACGGCGACCGACGCTGCGCGTGGGGACCTGGCGCAGGCGCGTGTGCGCAGGACAGAGGAGGAAGAGTATGAGGTGTGTTTCAATCAGCCCTGTCCCGTAGCTCTTGCACTGCCAAGCTCGCTCTAGCCCTGACTGACCAGGCAGCACTGCTAATTGGCGCTGGCATGCTGAGCCTGTGCACGCGCTGCAGGTTTTGCGGCACGACTTGATGAAGCTGCCCAGCCGCGCGGCAACCCATGCAGAAGCAAACGCAGTCACTGCCGAGATCGCTGCCCTGCAGACTGAGGTCGAGCGGGCGGACACCATGACGGAGGTGAGTAGCAGTAGCCGGAGCCTATCGGACGATGGGAGTCTCGTGCAACTCTTTATGGCGACCTTTGCAACGCCTCTCTACTGACACCGGCGTGATGGGGCCACAGCTGCGCCGGAAGCAGTTTGCGGCGTTCCTCCACTGCTTGGACGACTTGCAGGTCGCGCTTGCTGCTGAGGCAGCCAGTGAAGATGGTGAAGCCGCGCCCGCGCCCGCACTGCTGCCGCTGCTTGCGCCGGTGTTAGCTGGGGATGTGGCCGTGGCAATGGAAACATAATCGAACTCACCGAATCCGAATGCGCTCTGGCATGAACTCGCTGTAGCAGCCAGTAGGCCAGAAGGCTGTGACATGCACACGTGCAGCGCTCTGCCTTGCTGGGGTTGTGTTTGCTGGCGTTTGCTGTCAGATGCGTGTCTTTCCAGCTGGTATACGTATGTATCATGCTAACAAGCTCGAGTCTGGTGATTCCAGCATGCCTTCAGGAGCAGCTGCTTTTTGCATGCATGATGGCGAGCACAAGGGGCAACATATGTGCATGATGGCAGGCACATGGGTCAGCAGCAGTGGTGCATGTCCTGACCTGCATTGTACTGACCTACAGGTTGCTGAATGCAGTTGGAAACGCGGGCTCTAGGCTGTGCAGACAAGCTCTTACTGTCTGCACCTTCTCAGTGGTCTGCACCACCTGTAGGCCTGCGTGTGCGTGCCAGCAACTGGTGATGCCAGTGTTTGGTGGTGACCACCCCCTGGAAATACCAGGCACTGCCTGTCACCCTACTCCGCACAAGCCTGCTTGACCTTTCAAAGGTGTCTGGAAAGTTACTGCAATGCAAGGCCCAATTCCAGTGTGCCAACCAGCTGCTAGCACTAGCCGGTCGGTCAGATGCACTTGCCCCAGCCACCTTTGACAGCAACAAAGTTGCGTGCCTAGTACCGCTTTTCAGGCGCCAGTGCCTGTCTGAGAGAGCCGTGGAGTGCGCGCACATGGAGCCACACGAGCTCATCCTGAGCGAGGTGCACATGGAGTCTTGCCCTCCCGGGCGGCACGCATGGGTGACCGAGTTCTTCTACACAGAAGGGTACCAGTCCAGACACGAGCAGCCGTACACAGGCTGCGCGACAGTGGAGCAGGCACGCAGTGCCCCGGCTTGTCGGCGCAACTCTGTGCACCACATGCTCAGGCAGGTGTAAAGTGTCTTCGTGCACAGGCTGTCGGCCGGGACAGTGACGGTGACCTCGTGCTGCCGCGCAGACGCGCCCGCGCCGCGGCCTTCACCATCCACCACCACTTGAAGACGCCGCTCGCAGACGTTGGCCTCCAGGTGCGCTACGGCTGCGTGCATGCTGCACGTCTGCTTCTGTCCCCCTTCCATGCACTCTGTGCAGGGGTACAGAGCTAGTTACATAAGGAGCCGATGGCGCAGGTGTGGCGCGGCGCGCTGCTGCTGGCAGACTATGTGCTGGCCAGCGCTGAGCGGCTGCGGTCCTGCGTCGGCCTCGAGCTCGGCGCGGGCGCCGGTCTGGCGGGGCTGGCGCTGGCGGCTGCCGGCGCTCGTCGCGTGTTCCTGACAGACACCGGCTCGGCCGTGCTTGACCAGTGCAAGGTGACTCTGCGGCGGTTGAGCCGTTTCAGCACCCGCGTCTCTGCAGAGACGCTCAGGCGCTCGTTGTACGAGCACACGGTTGTGCAGGAAGCGAGTGCGAGACTGCTATGCACACGCCTGTGGTTGACGGCACGCGTTGTGTGGTGTGGCAGCGCAATGTGGACGCAAACCAGCACCTCTTCCCGAGGGCTGTAGCGCTGGTGCGCGAGCTGGACTGGCGCGCTCCCCTGCCGACCCCGAGCTGCCCGCAGCGGCCCAGCACGGCCCAGGACGCGGCGCCGACGGAAAACCGCTACGCGTGGAGTCCGGACAATGCGGAAGAGCTTGAACAGGTCAGGCGCCCCCTCAATCACAGGCCATGCTGTCGTGGGCCCGACAGATTTTTTACCAACCAGCCTGCCGCCGGGGACGTCATGCCCCCACCTGTATGCTACACAGAGGCATGGACCTCCATGTCATGGTGTGACCCATTGGGAAGTGTGCTACGAGTGCATGCTCGCAGTGCGGCCATGCAAGTGGTGCACCCTTGGGCCAGCAGGTGAGCGTGGTGCTGGCGGCCGACGTCGTATACGATAACCATCTGACCGATGCGTTCCTCGACTGCGCTGCACAGCTGCTGCGGCCGCACCCAGGCGCGCGCCCGCCAGCCCCAGCCACCCCGGCTGCTGCTGGCTGCAGTCCCGCCTGCATGCGTTTGCTAGGAGCCGCACGTCTGGCCAGGTGCAAGCGTGTGCGGGCGCTGTGCGCGCACAGCGCTGGGGGCTGGACGCGGCCGCCTCAGCCTGCCGAGGCCGCTCAGGCCGCCGGGAGCGGCAGGCCGGCGCGCGCCGGAGCTGCTGCTGTGCGTGGAGCGGCGCGTCTGCTTCACGCTTGAGGACCTGGCGCCCGCCGCGCCTGCCTTCGACTACCTGTGTGCGTGCGTTGGGGGCCGCCGCCCGCCCGGCGCTGCAGCGGCGCCCGGCGCGGCTGGGTTTCGGCTCGGCGCCGGCGCAGCAGAGGCGGCCGTGGCAGGGCCGGGAGGCTCGGGACACACAGCGGGCGTGTCTGGGTCAGCGCTGTCACAGCATGCAAGCGATGGTGCTGCATGCGCGCCCGGCGGGCGCGGCGAGAGCGTCGATGGTGCTAGGTCGGAAGGGGCGAGCTGTGCTGCGGCGCAGACCCCGGAGGCGCCAGGCGGGTGGGAGGCCGGGCCTGGCGGCCAGCGTGGCTGCCTGAGCATGACTCGTTTGGACTGCAGCTCTGTGCCGCAGGTGCTGGATTATGAGCGTGGCAGTGACTTGGAACTGTGGCAGATGGGCTGGCAAAGTGCAGAGCCTCAGTGAGGGCAAGAAGGCACCATGTGACAAAGGTCCATTTACAGAATCCAGCTGCCCTGTGGTGTTTTTCTGGCAGAGATACAAGGCTCAAGTCCTACACTTTTGGGAGAGCCTGTATGCATAAGCCTGCGTAGTGTACACTTATCACAGCACAGCAAGGCCATGTGCTGCCGCCAGGGCCGGCAGGTGCAGCTTGGTCCGCTGCCCCCACTCTTCTGTACAAGCCATGGCTGCATACCGCCAGGAGGTTGTGTGCATGCCGCTGGCACCCACAGTGCGCACCAAGCTGGCCACAGCGGGCTTCAGGACGGCAGCCGACCTTGAGGGCATTGGACCCGCGGACCTCGCCAGAGGTAGCTCAGCACCCGCACAATGCAACCAAAATACCTGGTTTATGCAGTGCTCCATCCCATGGTTTGGCTCCATCACCAGCTGGACCCGCTGCTGCAGCATCTTTCAGTGCCAATACGGACGCGCTGCAGAAGCGGAGCTCTCGCATGAGGACGCGCTCACCGCGCTTAGGGCTGCCGGCGTGGGCGTGCAGAACGGCGGCCTCGCTGGTGCGCTGACTGCACACTGGCACTCTGCGCACAGTGGAAGAGCGAAAAACCAAACATCAAGATGCGGCGCCACACATCGCCTTGTTTCGTCAGCGGTCTCGCGGCACAACTGCTCATGCTGCGCAAGTGCAGGGGCGAGCACTAGCCCCTGTCGTTTACAGATTGCAGACATGGTCCCACCTCTGCAGGCTCACGGACTGCGGCGGAGCTCCTCGTGCGCGAGTCAGCGGCCAGGCGAATACTGACCTTCTGCAGCGACCTGGACGATGTCCTCGGCGGCGGCGTGGCGACAGGGCAGCTGACAGAGTTCTGTGCGGACCCGCTGCCGCTGAAGACCGTGTGTCTCTGAGCTGAATTGCCGCACGTCCACCGCCCGCCGCGCCTGCCACCAAAGTCTCTTTCACAGCAGGCCTGGGCCCACCTGCTCTGCTGCACTGCTGCCCATGCAGGCAGGCGTGAGGCGCCGCCCTGCGCGCAGGCGGCGTGCCTGCAATTGGCAAGACGCAGCTAGGGTGCGCAGCCGGCTTCCTGCGCACAGCGGTCCTTGCACCACAGCAACCGCTCATGCATGACCCTAAAGTGTAGAATCATCACCTGTGGATTGCATGTCAACAGCATGCCATGCATGCCATGTTACAAGCCACCACCCATGCGACGTCTGCATCGTGCTTCATTTTGCTACCATTTTGCCGCAAGCTGATGCTACTCCAGCCTGGTATATCTCTCCAGTGTCACTCGTGCTGCTAAACACTCTCAAGGCATGCATATCTAGAAGCCCCCTTCATGGCTGGTAGGGGGGTGCCCGCGTGCAGGATTCAGCTCGCGCTGGACGTGCAGCTGCCCGAGGAGTATGGCGGCCTGGGCAGCCAGGCCATCTACATCGGTGCGCCGCCTCCCTGTGCACTCACGCTCCCCTCGCAGCCCAACAGCACGATGCGTGCCTGCTGTGCTGAGCGTGACGGGCATTGGAACACCCAAAGCTTGCAGCCGGCCATGGTATTTCGCAACAGGCAACGCAACAGTCAACACACAACGGGTAGGAGCTGCCTGTTGGCTGACACTTGTGCAAGCTGAAACATACCGTCACATTACACACACAGCGTGCGCGTGACGCGCACCGCGGCCGCGCGCGCGCGCGCAGACACCGAGGGCAGCTTCATGGTGGAGCGCGTGGCCGAGATGGCGGACGCGATGGTGCTCCACCTGGAGCGCCTGGCCGCGCGGCCAACCGGCCCGGGCCGGCCCGCCGCGGCGCGCCACACCCCTTTCCCGCACCCTTGCACCACGGCTGTCTGCGTGGCGGCACACCCAACAGGCAGCAGCCCTCCTCAGCAGCGTGAAGCGCGCCGGTCCTGCCGAGCAAGCGGCTGCGCCCCGTCCCCGGCCCTGCTACGCGGCCAGAATAGCATGCGCCGCGCGCGCCCAGGGCGAGCTCGCACGTAGCGACGCGCGGTACGCGCGGAGGGTTTTAGAACCTCCTAGAGGCGTGCCGGGGGCCGCAGGCGCGGCGGCTGACGCGCGAGGACCTGCTGGCGGGCATCCTATGCTTCCGCGCGCGCGACTACCTGGAGCAGGCGGCCGCCGTGCAGCAGCTGCCGGACCTGCTCGCGCACCACCCCAAGGTTAGGGCTAGGGTTAGGGCAAGGCCTCTCCGCTTGCTCCCTGCAGCTCCAAGCCGCGCTGCCTTTGGCTGCACCAGGCTGCCCCGCACCCCTGAGGCTGTCGTGCGCCCGGGCCGCGTCGTGTCAAGCGTGTGGCCCATGCGAGGCCAGTCCGCTTGCCGTGGACCCTGGGACGCAGTTATCAAGACCTGGGCCGCGGTTTTGGTGCGGGCTGCGGGGGTAGCTGCGGCTCATGGCGCGCGCATGCGCATGCGCTCTCAGCGCACCCGCGACCCGCGACGAAATCCGGCTTCGGCGCGCAGGTGCGCCTGGTGGTGCTGGACTCGGTTGCGTTCCACTTCCGCAGCGACTGGGACGACATGGCGGCGCGCACGCGCACGCTGGCGCTGCTGGCGCAGGCGCTGATGCGCCTGGCCGAGGCGCACGACGCGGCGGCGCGCCCTGGCGATGCAGGCTCGGTTTCATGCCAGGGGGCTGTCCAATGTCCGACTGTGTGCTTGGTGTGAGTGAGTGGCCGTGAGGCGTGCTGCGCGGCAACCAATGTGGCCAGGCATTGCGAGGTGTGCGTCGTCACTCAGGTCGACCGGGCCATGTGCCTTCAGCGGCGGTCCGCCACAGCATGTCAGCGCATGACGCTGTACGGGTACTTGCTTGATAACTGCATGGACAGCTGTCCAAGAGCAATGGGCGGTCGTCAACATCCACCACCGTGCATGTGGCAAGCGCTGTTCAGATAACAGCAGGAGCTGCTGCAACCCAAGTCGCCGGCTGGGCACATGCGCGCCCGCGGGGCGCCTTTGACGCCCGGGCTGTGCGCCGGCGCAGGTGGTTCTCATGAACCAGGTCACGACAAAGGTCACGGGCGACGACCAGGCCAAGCTCGTGCCTGCGCTCGGTGCGCCCCCCTTTCCTGCGGCGCCATAAACCCCGGCCGGGGGTTTCGGGGGCTGCCCATACTGCCTTTCGGACGGCACGGCGCGGCGGCCGGCGGCGTGCAAAGCAGGCGGCGTAGGGCGCGCAGCTGCCCCGCGCGCGACCGCGCCGCCTCGCACCTGCTGCAGGGAGTGTGGCGCATGCGGCCCCGCCCGTCGCGCGCGCGGCCACGCCCGCGCGGGCGCGCGCGCGCGCGCAGGCGACAGCTGGGCGCACGCTGCCACCAGCCGCGTCATCCTGCACTGGCAGGGCGCCGCGCGCGTGGCCTTCCTGTATAAGTCGCCGTCGCTGCCGGCGCGCTCGGCGGAGTTCCTGGTGTGCGCGGCGGGCGTGCGCGGCCGCCGGCCGGCCAAGCGCGGCCGCGCCGACGGGGACTGAGGCGGGGCGGGCGCGGGACGCCGCCGCACGCGCACGTTTTGATGCGCATGCACGTCCTGCGAGTGGCGGGTTTGTTGCGCGACCGGCAGCGCGCACTGCGCCTGTGGCGAAGGCGGCTTGCGCAGACAGCAGTGCTCGAGATGCACACCTTGCGCCTCTTTTTACAGCGCATGTAAACCAGCTCTACCCGCAGCGCCAGCGCAGGCTCCCGACCGTCCCGACCCGACTGTCTAATCAGGCACGTTACAGTGCGCGCTTGCGCGCCAACCCCTGCCATAAACATATGTGGCCAATGCCCAGACAGTGGGCGGCGCATTCCAAAAGAATCACAGACAGGCCGGGGACAGGACAGATTAGAAGTGCAGCAGGAGAATGCTACAGCGTCTACTTTGGGCAAGCTCCCCCCTACATTGGGCAAGCTCCCCCGGGGCCCTTATCCCCACGCACACAGGCTCAGCAGAAGTCGCGCATGCGCCACACCCCACCTCACACCTCACTCCTTGCCCCATTACTGCACACACGCATCCAGATCTTCAATGATACAAGCGGGCACACCGCGCTCCGAATTGACCCAATATCTAATCCGACTTCGCTAAATTCGCCATGTGCAGGGCGTGTCTACCGACCGAAACCCACGCGTGTGCTGTTGCAGCGAGTGTGGTCGCTGGGCGTATTGTGCGCGACACGACCATCAAGGTCACAGCAGCGACGTACCCAGGCCATCGTGTTCATGCGCACAGCATACTGCTAATGATGGGCGCCCACGGCAGGTTTGCTCCACCTGCAACGTAGCTACTGAAGACCGCAAGGGCTGCTTGAGCCAGTACCCTGAACTACGCCCTGGCGTGGTGGCACCTAAGCCGCATGACACAGCATCTGCACGGCAAGGGACCCCTCAGCAGAGCACCAGTGGCAGCGCAAATGGCAGCGATGCGCGCCCAGCGCACGCCACACACGCGGTGCGACCCCGTGCGAGCCGCACTGGGGAGCTCAGCAGCGCCAGCCTGACTGACCCCAGCCGCCGCAGCGCGCTCACTGCCGCGCTCGTCTGACGCATGCGGCGAGTCCCGGGGCTCGCCGCGCCTCGCAGGGCGCCTCAGGCCAGGCTGCGGGCGCGCGGCGACAGCATGCTGGCGCGCTGCATGTGCAGGTCCGGCTGCGCGCCGAACGAGGGCGCCATGATCTCGAACAGGCCGTCCGGGTTGTCCTGCGCCACCCAGTGGCCTGCGCGCGTGCGCCGCCGCCGGGTCTGCACATGCGCGCCTGGACAGGCGGTGGGATGTACCGGGCGGCAGGGAGCACCGACCTGGGCCCCCGCGTGAGTGCCCGCATGCGGCGCTCTCTGCAGTTGACTGCCTCACACTTGCAGCACGCCGCGCCTCTCGCGCCCGCCTGACGCGCACCTGGATCCATGCATGCAGGCACTCTTGCCAACAGCGCCGGAAGCGCCCCGCCGCGCACCGGCCTGGCGCAGCAGGTGCACGTCGTGGCCCAGCGCGGAGATGCGCTGCTCGTCGCCGCCGGCCCAGCGGTAGTTGCTGCCCTCCGCGCGCACGAACGACACGCGCACGCCCTGCGCCGGGCGCCGCAGGAACGGCCACAGCGACGTGGCCTCGTAGCTCGCGTACATCTCGCCGATGCCCGTCAGGTCGAAGGTCCAGGTCAGCCCGCGCCTGCGCCCCGCAAATCGACTTTCTAATTCACCCACATATATTTTTATCCTGAAGCTCCTCACCTGACACCTATGTGCGCCCGTCAATAAAAAATACTTGTTCGGCCGTCCTTGCCTTGCCGGTGCACGGGTGGCGCGGCCATTCGCAAATAACGCTCGACCAGACTTAGCAAGCCACTGGCATAGGAGTGCGCCAGGCGCCGGGCGGCGCGCACCCGGGGTCGCCGGGCGTGATGGGCCGCAGGTTGGTCGTGGTCCAGCGCGCGATGTGCGCGGAGAAGCCGGCCTGCAGGAGCTGCTCCTGCAGCGCGCCGCGGCTGACCAGCGGCAGCGGCACGCGCCGCAGCGCCGCGATCAGGTCGGCCGGGTGGTCGCGCCGCTCGGCCTCGCCCGCGCGCACCTCGCCCGGCAGCGCGTCCAGCACCCACACCTGCAGCGCGTGGGCGGCAACTGCTAGGGGTGCTGACAGCCCGGCAGCGCGTCTAGTACCGACGCATGCGATAGTAGCCCCACCAGGCCACGGCGACCAGAATGTCCACACCAAAGGCGGACAGGAGCATAGGCAGCGTTTAAAATGCATTCGGCCGCGGCGCGGCCGCAATTCGCATGCACGGCCAAGCAGGAGCGCGGCCCTGCAAGCCGCACGCGCTCGGACTGCCAGCAGGGAAGCGCCCCCGACCCCGTGCGCCGGCGCGCCTGCAGGGGCCGCGGCAGGCGCGAGCCGATGCGCCCGAACTGCTCCACCATGCTCATGACCACCTTGCCGCCGAAGCTGTGCCCGACCAGCACCTCCGGGAACAGCTTCAGCTGCCCCAGCAGCTTCAGCACGTCCTCGGCCGCCGACTCCACGCTGTGCGGGCGCGCCGGGCGCTGCGCGAGCTGCGTCGACTCGCCGTGGCAGCGCAGGTCCACCAGCAGCACCTGCCACGACGGGAAGCCCTGCGGGAGCGACCGGGCGCCTCAGAGCAGGACCCCGCGGCATCGGTCCAGCGGACAGAGGCGCAACTTGGCTTTGCTTGGGCGAGGTACCAACTGCTTCTACACTCCGCACCATCTTTATTACTATGCAGGAGTGTGCTTGACAGGCTGTACAGCAGGGTGGCGAGCGGAGTAGACTTAAGCACATCTCATGACCTGCTGGCAAACTTTCGCAAGTTGAGCCTATCACAAGGTGGCTCCGAGGTGGCTCTGGAGAGCACACCTCCACGACGCGGCGCGCAAACGTGTTCAAGTTGCGCCGCGAGCCCAGGATCCCGTGCAGCAGCACGCACGTGGGTGGCGGGCGACCATATGGGCCCACCTCGCTCCACCGCACCTGCGCCGCCGCCGTGGCGCACGTGTGGTCCAGCTCAAGCGGCCACCCCATCGCAAACTTATCAAAGGCAAAGGTGAGGGCACGGAATCGTTAACAATATGCCTATAAGCCCACCAGGCACAGCTGGGAGCCGGAGGACAGGAACAGGGGCGGGTGTGCCATCTTAAGGTCTGTCAACCTCACCCGCAGACGGCGTAAGCTCACACCTGGCACTGTCACAGCCCTGACTTGTGCACGATCACGCTGGCAAAGAGCGTGGCGCCCGGCAGGCGCCCTCGCACCAGTGCGCCTTGCACCATCTCGTACGCGACCTGAGGCTGGCTCAGCTCCGCAGGTTTGACGCGCGACGTGGACACAGTGCGCTCCAGGCTGCGCCCGACTGCTGGGGCGTCCAAGATGCCGGCCGCAGACGCCACCACACCGCTTGTTCCGAGGCGGGAGGCACGAAGCTGCGCGGCACCCCCGCAGCATGTTTTGCTCGTAACGCTACGGCTATGTGGTGGTCAAACTCCAAACAAAAGTAAGCGGCAAGCACGGCCTGGGCCAGGGATGTGACAGCGATGTGAAAATGAGAGCGCCCACGGTCAAGGGGGGCGCGTGCCTGCCAGGAGGCGCCAGCTGCCCTCAGCTCCCGCGCGGTGCACCTCGATCTCAGCGCGGCTGCGCAGCCTTCATTCAGGATGCAGCGCGAACCCACAGCTGCGCGCCCCGGGGAGGCCAGGCCCCGGCCCGCGCCCAGGAAGGCGGGGCTGGTTGCGGCAGCCACCCGCAGCTTGGCCATGACCGGCGCCAGCAGGCGCGCCGCCGTGTCAGACACTGGCACGGCGCACAAGCGCTGGAGTCCTCAAGGGCGCGTGCGAGGAAACTTCCACTTGTACTCCGACACTCCTCCTACGACCTCGTTATGACTGCACTTGATCACGTATGGTGTCACAGTGGCCTGCACGCTCTTGCTCCTGCTCCAATGGTGTCAAACAATCGCGCCTATATTGGCTCGGCCCGTGCTTCCCCTGCCTTTTTTTTTCAAGCTCCCTGATCTGTCTTTCAAGTAAAGGCCGTATAAGTGGTGTAGCAGCGGCAGCCCAGGCAGAATTTCTGATTAGTTACAGAGCCTTCCATCTGTTTTAGTGGCTGCAGGGCATGCATTCCTTGCGTCCTATCAAGTAGATAGATAGGTGTAATGTTCAGGCTAGGAAAAAAACCCAATTATGAAGGCAA
>JAABUR0100002984.1_pt1 | contig 24555 bp, 31 predicted proteins | sample 5560091 | NCBI WGS metagenome assembly JAABUR01 (sample SAMN10711879, study PRJNA513375) | rock metagenome | isolation source: Antarctica rocks | place: Antarctica: Victoria Land, University Valley sud
GGAGAAGAAACTATGAGTTGGAGATGGAGACTATGGTAAGACCCCCAGCCCAAGCTACTGCTTCCTGGCTGGTAGTATAACCGTAGAGCGCCTTCCAATTGTAGATTTTTCCACTTCGATTTTCCAGAGAACTTCATCTAGAACCTCTTCTCATTGCAGATCTCTACGACTCACCGCCTCTCCGCCTGTATTCCTTCCCATGACCGCGGATTACCGCTTGTTGCTTGAGGTTGTTCGAGGTACGTCGGATTTAGTCTACTTGAAGGTAGAACAAAAACCTGCTCAAAATACTGCCTCCGTAATATAACCTTAAGCTATCGTCCATCTCAGTTTTTATTTGCTCGACATATCACCAGCTTTTGGTTGAGTCAGAACTGACCCACAATTCACCTGAGCTCAATGTCGAAGCCGATTAATAATATTACTCGGTCCCGTCCATTACGCTTTCCCACATGACAGACACTAACCGATCCTCACAGAATATTTCAACCCACCAAAGCTCTCATCTTTAGCTAAACATCCAAAGTGGACCTCAGCTGTACTTACGACCTACACAGCAAAGCCTGATCTCAAAGACACCGCAAGTAATGTCGGTGCCTCCCCCAATGTTTTTCTCACCTCAGCTTCCAAACCCTCGCCCAACGTATCGCGCGAAATCGGTATTCCCGTATAAAACTTCAAGATTCTCTCCCTACAAACTTTCTAGCAGAAGCTCCTCATTGCTGCGATTGTCTAGGCATCCCCGTGCGCACCCAAACCCGCCACCGCCGGCATACGATCTCCCTGTCACCTCGAACACATCTCAATTCACTCACGAAGGGCAGAGATTCGAAGCCACCACTCATGTCAAGCTGGACTTTGAGTTGTTCCGAAGTGGCGAGCAAAGGACACCATCAACTGAGCAATTCCGCGCCAACGTGCATTAGCGTTACTTTCTCACCCCCGTTTTTGATCGTTGTGTGTACAAAGCTGTCTATCAAACCTTGGCCGGTCACAGTCGCAGGTCTACCCCTATATCTGACCGCCGATCATGATGCTCCCCCAATAAATCTCGGGGAAAATAGCCGTGGTCCAAAGATATCTATCGACACTACGCTACTACGATGGCAAACACCAGGTCTTCAAGCTTTTAAGTAGGTATTCAAGGTGCTCGACGATCTCGATGCAAATGTCCACCGCCTCCAATGGATTGGGTGGTTCATTCTAGCATTAGCGGCTCATGAGCCGTATGATAACTGGAGAGCTCGTCTACCGACTCGAATCAATGACGTTCCAATTAGGTACATCTTTGGAGAGGAGGCGATGAAGGAGAAGGCTCTACGAAGAAAGTTGCCCGCTGGTAGATCGCCTGACAATGATATTTACACAAACTTGCGGCCTGGAGTAATGGTAGCATCAAAGATACTATCGTTGGACTACAGTAGCTCGGACGGGAGTCCTACCAAGCGGACCTGTTAACGACGTCAGGTATCTGCGTACAATCACCCTCAGGTAAAAAGTATATTACGGTAGCCAGTCATGGGTTTCTTGGTGGCGTAGGGGACGAGGTACTACACCTCAGCCGACTGGGTCAAGTCATTGCGCATGTGACCAAGGTTTTTGGACACACTGATATCGCTCTTGCGGAGCTTGATGATGTACACTACTCGAAGGAGACTTTCTCAACCCCCGATGCCCCCGTCAACTGATTTAGAAGTCTCGCCGATACAACGCAGCTGAGAGTCTGCGACTCAATCAATATAGATACTCCGTATAATGGTCACTGTGAAGGGACAGTGGTGAAGTTACAAATTCTCCGAATTCCTGCCGATGAACCTTCAGAGGAAACTGAATATTTTTTCGGAACATACCATTATTTCGGAAACGGGGTGGATGTGATATTCGATGGTTCTTGCGGAGGGGTGGTGTGGAATTCTAATTATGATGTCGTCGGACAGATTGGCTTCCAGCAGGAAGGTGGTGACGAGTTATGTTACTGGCCATCGTTCCACGAGCTTCGAAAGTTGAGTTACTCATAAGCTGACGCCTGATTTCGAGCTTGATGACGGGGGAGGACATGATGGAGGGTTTAGTGGAGAAGGTTCCACTGTGGGGTGGGATGGGAGGGGGTATAGTATCTACAGGTAGTGTTTCCAGCGCGTAACTGGTCCGAAGGATTTGTCTAGGGGTGCAACCAATGAATTGCCGTTCGATGGACGATACCAATACGCACCATCTAAGTCAACCGGGGATCATTTTTTTTTCTGTCTGACAGTGCCTCCGCTAACATATTCACTCTCTTTGCGATACATCTCCTTTGTCAAGGTTTCAACATTATTATCGGCGCATTGTTCGAGGCTGAGAACAAACGTTTGTCAATGTTTTCTCAAGACGAATTCATCAAACATCAAGAATTGTCATGGCCCGAGCACATTGTTTTCCGGAAGAGGGTTGCTGGAAGTATGCCAGAGTCAGAGGCCGATTGAATCTCACTTTATCTACCTCCGCTCTCCACCTTCTCGATACTCACCAGCACCAAACCTATCATTGCAAATTCACTAACGCGCAGCCAAGTCCCGAAAACTCAAACTTCTTGTTAACCTGTTCACGATCACGAAGTCTGGGCTTCCACATCCGACAATGTGGAGGGCATCTTCAAGGTCTCTTCCTCCTGAACTTCTAGATGAGATTCGACGATTCCCTCATATAGCACGTCGGAATCATGCCCCTACGCGCGCAGATCAGAAACCTGGTGCAGAGGCTATGGAGACACCAGCGACTGCAATTATTGTTTCTTTGCCTTCTGAATTGAGGGATGAAGTCCAAGGATTCCGGCCCATGACCCTCCGCAAGACCGGAAATCTCAGTCCCAAGGCCACACACTTCTTCTCCCTACCTGCCGAGCTCCGGAATCAAATATACTCGTATGTGCTCGTCTGCCCCCACCGCCTACGCTCAAAAGGCGAGTTGAAACGACACGAAATACGGAATCTAAACCAAACCACAGATTTTCAAACTCGAAAAGATAGCCAGATATTCCCAAACACGGCCTTCCTCGCCACCTGTCGCAAAATCATTAATGAAGCCCTCCCTATCTTCTACAAGAAAAACCGTTTCCACTACTCCATACCACCCCACTACACTCCCTCCGCCGGACATCTACAGCTCTACCTCCCACGACCGCTAGCTCTGCACTTTGAGTTCCTACAGCACCTGAGCATCGATTTCGCGCACACATGGCCCGGTAGCTTCACGTCGTTCACCCATCATGGTTCCGGCAGCGTCGATGACACAATCGCAAACCACATCCTCAACATTAGCGCCAAATGCCCCTCGCTCCGCAGCTTCACCCTGCACATCCTCGCCGACGCTGGCTTCATGGCTGTCGTCGACATGGCCATCAACAACTCCCACTCCGCGACTGCGTTCGCGCTGCAACGCCTCCAGGTCCGCGAACACATGAGCGTCGTCGCTTGCGGCGATCGAAACGCGTTCGGGGTGCTGAGAAATGCGGTCCAGCGAGGTTGGGGGGGCGAGCCCGAGGTTCATTATATGCGCTGGCCAGAGATTAGCATTGCGAAGTGGCAGTTGCAAGAGGTGAGTGGGGTGGGCGCGTATTACGATCGGTGCGATTTGGTGAGGGAGTGGCATTTTTGGCCGCTGGGGAGTGAGCGGTTGAGGAGGGGTTATTGGAAGGGGATGTGGATGGGGTTTGTGGGGGGGTTTGGGAAGAGGTGAGTAGGGGGTTTAGGGTTGGGGCTGTGAGAGGAATTGGGTTTGATTGAGGATTGAGGATTGGAGGTTTTCGGTTTGTTTGATGCATGCGAGGCTGTTTCATGTAGTTATTGGATTTGCACATGATAGAGCAGAAATGATTCAATACAGCAGAATTTCTTCTTCATATCATTCCTCTAGGTCTTTCGTTCTTGTACAGCTGATCTACCGCCTGACTCTCAACTTTCAAAGCAGTCACTAGATCAGAACCTAATTGACTGAACCAACAGGACAAACCCCTATCCCCGCAAACGTCATCGCCCTACCCACCTGACAATACCTCCCCGTGACACCCACATAGCGAAATCTCCAACACGATCATAAACCCCCTTCCGCGCTGTCAAGAATATATTAACTACACTAACAACAACCGACCTCCCGAGAACGAGACATTAGCTCCTCGCATCTGGGATTCGATACGTGCTGTCTTCGAGTTGAGCGCTAGATGTTGGCGGTTTAGAGGGGGTATGGTGTCTGTTTGTAGATATGTGGTGGTGAGTACTGGTTTTGGAGGGGGAGGTAAGGTTGGGGTTTTGCTGAGGTGGTGGGGGTTGGTTGGGGAGGTGAGGAATTGGGAGGGCAGGGGGGGGAGGGACATGGGGTTGCGTAACTGATGACATGTGGCGTTTTGCATATGCAGACGCGATGTTGACTTGTGATGACGAGTTTGCACTCGTAAACTAGTCGTGGGTTATCGATGATTTGATGGCGTTGTCAGCTGGAGGAAGGATATCGATGATTGTCCTGATACATGTTGACCACACCCCAGACATTGATATCGAAATCCATTATGATCGTTTGCCCGGCATTGTTGACCAAGCAGTCAAGAGTTCCACTAGTCTTAGCTCTGACCATTTCAATAGCGGCTTGTACGCTAGGTAAGGAGGTAGGATCAATCGCAATAGTCGTGACATTAGAACGCTACTCCAGATGCGACATCTTCTCTAGATTGCGGGCAGTGGCAAAGACGTGCAGGCTGCGCTTCTGGAAAGCTTCGACGAGCGCAGAGCCAATACCATCAGTACTGCAGCCCGTGATAAGAACAGATTTGAGAGCCATGAGGGTGACACGAATGACCACTAATCTGAAAGAAGTACAAGATGTAGAGGATTGATCAAGTGCAAGCAGAAGAGGTAGAAGGGAAGGCGAGAATGAAACGAAGGATTTTTAAAGAAACGCATTTGGCTCGTGTATATTCTAGAGGCAAGATGAAATTGGAAAGTAGGCGGATACGAGGTTCATCAGGCGTATCAAATCACGGCGCTTTACCTTAGATTTGTTGCTTGTCTCGCATCATTCTCAACAAATTCGCTTCTCCCAGTAAGTGTAATAAGAATGCAGAATTATCCACAGCGTATTGTTGATGACAAGAGCGAAAGAATCAATTTTCTTGAATCCAAATTCGACATTTGTCCCTAGCGCAGCCTTAAGGGCAATGGTCATGGGAAGTACCTTGGTCTCAGTGACGGGAACCAAGGTACCTTACCCAAACTTCTTTCCATCATTCACATCTCTCTTTAGAGACTTTGTCGATGAGGTGGAATATGGAACCATCTGGTTGACGTTCGTGTCCTCACATACAGACCATCGTATTTCATGTACTCCGTATGTAGATGCGGCAATCGTATGCATGACAAAGTGGGACAGGGATCGATAAGAACAAGTCCAAGGAGGGCATAAACGGTGAAAGCAGTGGCCAGACCTGAGCGGCTGAACTTCCGCACTCCGCAATCCTGCGTCAACGATATGCGTTCCCGTATATGTACCGCCTGATGTTGTGGAACGTTTGTATCCTATCAAACGAAATAAAATCTTCCCCAAGGATCCAGGGCCCTGACATCCTTAGACTACAACAGCGGCAAGAGCGAGATCTTATTGGATCCTTCTGAGTTCTTAATCCTTCCCGCTAGCCCATTGGCCACTTGGGCTTTCTCACCATTGGCGACATCTATCTTCGATGAGCATAGGTGGTGTTGATAATTCCACCAACTTTTCGTGGCTTATCAAGCATAACTTTATAAAAAGGTCGGCAATATTGAGACTACCCGATGCGGTTTCCTCCAAGAGTACGATGAGGCACAATGTTATCTGTATTGCTTCCATTTTTGTAGCTTTGCATAGTCCAGCGCCTCCTATCTCCTTATCTTCGATTTCTGATGTTGGAAGTTCGTTCATTGGTGCATGCGTATCTCGGCATTTGCCCCAGGAATAAAGAAAATGTTGGCGAGACTACCTTATTGACGGTGATGTGGAACATGTGATATAGCAGATTGAAGCCATCGGCGAGCTCTGTGGGAGCAAAAGAGTTTTTCATACATGAGAATCACTAGGTCCGCCCTGTAAGGCAGCGATTGCTAGTACCTAAGCCCTAAGGTATGCCAATTCACCGCTAACCCGTCTGTGCTGCTTGGATTCACTACCTACAGGTGAAGGTATTGACCCCTCGACCTCACTGCACTGCCTCACCCTCGAATGCAATCCACTGCACACACTTCTACAGAAGTGAGAACACACCAACCTTCTTAATGTCCAGGTTTTCCTCGAAATCCTCCGTTCTCTACAGTATCCCTAAGCATACATAGCTCTACGTGGTTTATCGAAATTCAACCGACCATGTTCGAATACACTAGAGCAAGCTTGAGTCTGGAGAATCCTCTACAAATCCTCCTGGCAACAGCTTTGATATGCGCTGGAGTCCTCGGAATTCGTCTTCTCTTTCTTCCTGTGCGTTCAAATGACTTCGTCCGTCACAACAAGTGTGTGCCAACTAATTCTTTCTCAAGCTCCCCCAGATTTCAAATGCACGCCTACCATTCATGGCCCAAAAATGGACCGACGCTTGTGTTTCGTTCACGGGGAACATCACGAAGATCGTGCAAGATTTTGTAAAACCCCTGAATTTTAGCTATATCCCAGAACACTATTGACATCAGCCAGCGGTCTGGAGTGTACTACAAACCTTTTGGAAGGAAAGAACCAGTCATCATTCGGTCGCCGGATTCTATGCAGGAGCTTAGCGAGGCTGCAGAATTGTCTCAACGAGCTGTCTATGCAGATGTATGTTATATCACCTTTGTTGAGTGCTACACGTTAACGTGAAGCAGATTTTCGGGTTCAAGTACACCATGAGCCATTCTGAGATTGACCTAGACCCAGATGAGCAAATAAATTTGCGATATCGCTTGTTCGCTCGTGCCATTCGCATCAACGGACTATCTCAGATCAACGCCCTTCAACCGTATCTTCAAGCCAGGCTAGAAGACACATTTGCAAAGGAGCTTGCTACTCGGAATACCGATGGTGACATCGATTATATTCTAAGCTGTTAGATACGTACTAATCATCTATCAAGACTGGGAACCTGTACAAATCGCTCCTATAATGCGGGACTTTGCTACCGGAATGTTGGGGGTGTATTTCTTCGGAAAGAAGCTATGTACGTCGATTTTCTGTCGTAGGACGTATCAGAAACTGACACTATGTTAGCTGAAGAGCCAGATTTCTCCGCTGCAATGCTTCGTTACTACGACGATGTTATTGCGTTTCAGAAAGCATCACAAATTGTACCAAGCTTTATGAGATCGCAAGTTACAGTTTCGCGAACTTTTACTAATATTGATAGATACGTATATTCTTGGATAACGAATGGGGGTCATGCCCTCAACGTCCTATTTGCCCGCCTTCACCTCGCGATAGATCCGACCCAAGATGGGTGGAAAGAAGACGAGGGACTGAAATCGGTGACTGCGCTCTCAACCCTACGGGAGTATCAGGTGTGCTAATCTAAGACATTAAGATAACACTGCTACACAACATGGCCCAAGCTTCAGCAGACTCTACTTACTGGACCCACACAGCTGTTATTCAGGCTCTTATTGGTATTTGGTTCGCCGCTTCCCATCAACCATGGATAGTGAGTTTTTTTGAAAATTTCTGACAAGCCCTGTACACTGCTGATGCTAATAAAGAACCTCCACTTCGTTTTTCTGGAGCTCTGTGTTCGCCCAGAATTCATCGATTTGTTACGCGACGAAATCGAGAGTAAAACGACTCTAGACTTCGAGAGCATCAGCCAGCTACCAATCCTTGATAGTTTCATCAAGGAGGCCGTCAGAGTCAATCCGTTGGACAAGAGTGAGCAGCATCGTTGCTTGGCGCCTAAGCTGGGACATAACCCGTTCTAACATTATCTATAGTGGCAATCCGTCGAAAGGCCCTCAAAAATTTGACGTTCTCGAAAGGTGGACCTCATGTCTCGGTTGGCGAGATAGCTTGCGTCCCGGCATGGGACATCATGCACAATGAGTCCAAGTACCCAAATGCCGATACATTCGACGGCCTTCGCTTCGTCAAAAGCGCAGCTGCCCCGAGGGGGGCAGATGATGTGATGCGAGGGACCACCTACACTGATGCTTCGAAAGACTATCCTATCTGGGGACTCGGGTCCAAAGTTTGGTAAGTCTTGCTCCTGGGGGGAATCAACCTTCTCGGTCTGCACTGACATACAAGTCTGCAGCCCCGGCCGATGGCACGCCGCTCTTGTCATCAAAATGGCATTAGTGCATCTCATACTCAAGTACGACTTCCGCCTTGAAAACGAGAATGAGTCCCACAAATGGTTTTGGGAGACGTTTCAAATGCCTTACGAATCGTCGAAAGTGTTGTTCCGTAAGCGGCGTTAGACAACTATGGCCTCTGTCTAGAAGGGAAGAAATGCGATAGAATGCTGATAGGCTTTATTTGGAGCTGATGGCTTTCTTTGCTTAGCAACAGGTTCTAACGGTCGTGTATCTCTACAGCGTGCTAAGAGTCAACCAGATCATGAAAAAGTTATCTTGAACCTCACCTTTCTCTCAATTCTCAGCGCATCTCAGCCCTTTCATACCTTGTAGCTGTAGGCTCATGAGACTGGGCATTTCAAACTAGCTGGATATATATTGCAAGGCCAGGCTAACAGAAATATCGCGAATTAGTGTGCTCTAGTCCAGAGTGTGACATTCTCGAAACAGCTTTTGAATTTATCCCCAACGACGACTGGAGGACTGCTCTCCAATTTACTATCAAGGGAGGTTGTTCTTTTGGGATATCAAGTAGTCAGGCGTCAGATCATCAGCAGGAGCTACGCATCTCAACGCAGGACACTCGGCTGGTGTTCAGTTGAGATCTGTTGTACGGTTCGTTGCTGTTTTACGAAATGACATTGTTAGCTCTTATATTGTGGTTAAGGTAGATGTAGTTCTAGTTAGAGTGGCCGTGGAAGCAGTCGTACCTTAGGTAGTTACCTTACTTTAGCGTAGCCTTGTACTAGTAGGTCATGGGACATCGCGTCAGCGCCGTCAGGTCTTCGCGAGTCGCGACTGGTACTGCAAGTCTGCAACCTTTCGAACACTTATCTAGTAACGTGGAATCAATGGCTACTAGACGACCTCACCAGCAAGATGTATTTTGTTCATGCGGTAAAAATTCATGATGGCCACGATGACTTCAACCGCTGTACGAGCGACGTCAAGCTTGACTGTTCCATCGACCCAAAATACCGCACCAGTCCTAGACTTCCGGTGTCTGTACTCGTTCGATCTCCGCAGAAAGGCCAAGAGATGGCAGGATGGTGTCCTCCGATTCCACACGTTCAACAAACGTGTGATGGTTTACGATGTGCCACGAAACTTCATTGGTGATTCTCATTGGCGAGAGCAGGAGCCGGTACAGGATGGAGACGAATTTGAACTCGAAAAGGGCGTTCTTATACAAGTTGGAGAAGCGACTGGGAAGATGGACCAGGACTTGACGGGGCTTTTTGAGAAGAGGGGAAAGGCGCAGGCTGAATCGCCAGGAAAGGTTGTTTTGCCTAAAACATGTTTCGCCAGCACAGCGGTGAGTAAACAAGCTAGCTCTGCCACAACAGCTTCAACGCAACTTCGGCCTAGGACCCTAAACTCTCTTCTCGGAACGCCAAAGGGCCCTCTTGGACGAGCCGCACTGCCTACAAAGTCCCCTTGTGAGCAACGCAGGGAAGATGAAAACAGATATATTGAAGATAGAGTTTCGAAGCGCCGTAGATTGGAGGCTCCCTTGGATGAAAGGCATAATGGGAACCCAAGGATATCTATCAGAGATACCGCAATTGCCAATTCATCGGTCAAGCATAAGGCCAGCGAGGGCAAAACTCATAACGGACAGGAACTACCCAAGGGGCAAGCAACATCGGCTACGCTTGAGAAGGGAGGGAAGCAGGTGACAAAATCAAACACTAGGACAGCGATATTTTTAGATTCTGAAGACGAGCCAAAGGGTGTAAGAAAACCCGGCATCCCAGAATCCGGAGCATCGGCGAAGAAGCAGCAGAAGACGGTCCGCCTTGAGAAGCCTAGGAAAGGAAAGGGGAGACTATCGGCAGCACCAGAGTCAGATAGGACACTGGGGGCAGATGACCCAGTTGGAAAGCGTCCATCTGCTGAGGATATGTCTATATCAAGTATAAGGCCACCAGCTTCACTGCAGACTCAGTCTCATGCAACTGCTACCCCCAACGCCTCTACAACAAGCATTGAAGAAAATCCTGAACGTTCCGCCCAAGTGAGGTTGCGTATAGCTTCGAAAAAGCCTCGGAAAAAGCTTATGTATAGGGACCTTCTACCCCAAGCATCATCCGAACATGGTACGGTCAGAAAAAAAAGCAATGCTACCAAAAGCACTTGTGAAGAGCAGCCCAAAGATGCCCTCAGTAACTTCCACCAAGTACAACAGGACCGGCTGACAGCTCGATTGCGTAGGCAAGACGAGATCGAAACACGTAGATCAAACCATACCCCAGAAGAAGGTGAAGTCCAAAGGCCAGAATCTCCAAGTCTGTTTCTTACCCAAGAAGATGATTGTTGGCTTCCACCCGCAAGCCCTGATGCCTATTACGAGACGCGACCGAGAACCTCTGAGCCTCAATCCCCTGAGCACACCAACCACCAAACCTCCAAGCGATTACCATTCTTGAAACACAATAGACCACCAGATCCGCCTATCACGAGCACCAATGCAGCTGTTCAGCTGTCTGAGATGGATCAGCTGCTTCTCCGCCGCCCAAGATCAGAAGCTGTCTGCAAACCCTACACTTTTTCTCACACCTCGCTGCCAAACCCACCTAAGCCTTCACCACCAACATCCGTGTCCAACCTCACAGAAGACGTGGTAGCGGAACCCCTCCTAGCACCCATACCACCGTCCCCAATACATATTCTTCGGACCCCTTACCTCCCTACCCTCCAGCGCTCACTCTCCGACCCCGCCTCGATCCAGAGAAAAAGATCCCCTCTCAAAAAGACCGTCTCCGACCCAACGGAACTTCGAACCCTCGAAAGCCCCCCATCCCTGCAGGTGAAGGAAGCAGAGCCCGATCCCTGGAGCAGGGAGGCATGGGATCTGTTTGGTTTTGGGAGGCCGGGGGACAGAGCGGCATGAGAATGGCGGCGACAATTAATGCTACGAGGATAATGGCACAAAGGGGGAACGGGGGAAGGATACTAAATACGATATCTATGAAATTTTCACTCATGTGTTACTTCAGAATACACTTATATACCCAAACAGCATCAACGCGTAAATACCCCAAGGCCACGACTTTCTACGCCATTAGTCTTCTCGGCAGACACTGATCTCAGATATAGATGACATGAGTCGCATAAACGGCAGCAGTGACGCAAGCGTGGTTATCAACAAAGGCCCCAACATCATCATCATTATATACATCCCCCACAGCCAGCCCAGCGCCAAGATACATAGCAAGATGTTTGGTATCTCCACCCATTTCGTTTGCACAGATGTAAAAAGGCCGCCTGATTTGCTAGGCATGCAAGCGTGACGCATGAGAAGTGTTTATTGAAAAAAAAACCGTAATCAAGGAAAAAGGGTGAAGGACCTGTGGATGATGGAGCTCAAACAAAGCTCTCAATCGAGCATTAATAGTGCACAGCTCTCACTCAGCCGTTGCAGAATCCCGCCCGCTCGCACTAGCATGACTCGTATGCGAATGATGCCTCCCGCCCTTAGCCAAAGAGCCCACATCATGTCTCCCTAAACCCCTAATCAGCATACATCCCACCCTCCCCATTGTCTCTAGCTCAACCACGGACGAACTCACCGTCACAACAACTCCGCACATTCTCCAACGCACCGCCCCTCTCCCCCCTCTCAATCGCCTGTCTCAAATCCTCCGCACTATCCATCTCGCTGCCTATTGCGCTCGCCCTGCCCTGCCTGCTGCCACTCCTCCGACTACTCATGCTGCCCCGGTGGCTCACTGACTTGGGCTTCCAGTACTCGCTGATCCTGCTCGCTACACTTCCGTGGTTCCTACTGGGCTGCTGACTGATCCTGCTGGCAACGGTACTCTGCGCCGTTTGCGGTTGCACGACAGACTGACGTTGGTCCAGTTGCGAGCGCGAGCGCCGGTTCGCTAATCTCTGAGATTTGAAGCTGCTGAGTGAAATGCGCGAGCCGCGGGTGCCGCGGTTGTTGTAAGCGGGGTTGAACTCGGCAACGTCTTCTGCTGTCAGATCGCCATTTGCAGTGGTGGAGCCGTCGGGCCCAGTGCGTAGGAGGAGATAGGAGAGGGCGTTGAACCATGTTTCGTGGCGTTGGCCGGTGGTGGCGGTAAACTTAACGGAGCGACCGGGAGTGATGATTACGATGGATTTGCGGTGAAGGCCTGGGGGCATGGGATTATCGTCCATTACTACTCTTACTGCTTCTATAGCGACAGATTTCGCTTTTAGCTCTGCACGGCCGGCGGTAGCGGGGTCGTGGTCAGACCAGTAAAGGGTGCGAGTGTAGGGATGAACCCAGAAGAAGCGGCGGTGGCGGTTATTGGACATTTCGCCGCGGCCGGCTTTGCGGGTGTATTTCCAGAGGAATTCGCCGATCATGGTTTGGGTGATTGCTTGAATCATGCGTGGGTCGGTGCCGCTTTCGAGGCCTTGGGGCAAAGGCATGCCGTCGAGGCGGATGTTGAAGCGTTCATCGAGTTCAGAAGCAAAAGAGGAGAATGAGGAGCGGCGAGATACCTGACTTCTCGTGGTAGAATAACGAGCACGAGGTGTTGCGCCGTTTCGTGAAGCAACGGTGGTCGAAGGACTTCGAATTTCGCGTTGTTCACTTGGGGTCCGAGGCCTACTCGGAGTTCGGGGACGCATCGAGCCTGTGGGTCGGTATGCAGATGCTGGGGCATTCGGAGGTCCCATCTGACCTGGTTCAGTCGAGGGCGCTTTCTGCGCTGCTGCAGCAATTGCTTGCTGGTGGTCAGGTGGTAATGGAGGATACTGGCCAGCTCTTGAACGTATGCTACTTGTGCTAACAGGTCGCTTGGGAGCTTTAAAGAGAGGAGCAGCTTCCTTGTCGGTTTGCACCACACTTTTGACTCTGCTTGGTCCCATACTGTCCTGGAATCGGTTGTTCTGCAAAGGCGGCGATATCGCTCCGATGTCCGAAAGTGGCTTCATGTTAGAAGCTGCAGCCGTTTTCTGCGAGTCTGCTGCAGGGGCCTTGTCTTTTTGCTTGAGCATACGGTCAATATGTTCAGAAGATAGTAAAGTTTGCGAGCTCTGATCAGCCACGTCTACTGGAATCGCTTCGTGAATTTCTTTGAGATCTTCCTCCATGGCGGGTTCCTGTTGAACTGCATTGGCAGTCACCTCACTGGAAGGTGTCTTGCCATGTGCACTAGTTGATACTGGTAATGGAGCAAAGTCTTGACTTGTCTCATCTTCTGCAATGACCGGTGACGGAGACTCTGGTTTCTCGTCCCAACCAAAGACAGAGCTCAGAATGCGTTCCGTGGTACCTGGTGGCAGTTTACGATCCCGAGGTTTTGATTCAGCGAGGCCTTTCTCTGCTTTTGAAAATTCCGGAACGGTGGCCTGTACCTTGCTATGTGAAGACTCTGGGTCTAGGGTAGGTGTATCTGTAGTCATGACTGACCTAGGCGCCTCTGGAGTAGGAGCGAGCGGCATTGGTTCAATGGGCGCCGTCTCAAGACTATGTATAGGCGACAATGAGAGCTCACGCTGAAAAGTGACATTCTGGGCCTGAGATTCCTGAACGATGCGTTGTTGTTGCTCTGGCGTTTGAGGTCGTGAGACTTGCGTAGAGCTTTCAGCGAAACTTCGTACTTGTTGGTTGTCAACAGGGGCTACAGAGGGGGTTCCGTGAGCTGAAACATCCCGGGAAGCAGTAGACTTTGCAGATGAAGGAGTCGTATTCATTGCTGGTCCAAACGTAGGTATTGTGCTAGAGATGAGTTGCAAAGGCTGATCCCATATAGGACGAGGAGGGGACACCGGGGTAGTCGAAGTCTGCGCTGAATCAGGGCCATTTGCGAAACCCAGATTAATGCCTTTGTTGAGAGGAGTAGCTGGTGCTCCTCGTATGGTAGAATTCCCTGTGCCATCCGCGGCATCACCTTCGCTATATGCGCCGAGAACTGGAGTACCTGTATCATTTTGGTTGCTTGCACTGTGACTAGGTTCCCATGGCTCGGTCATCATGCCAGAGTCAACCAGCGGTAATCGAGGCACTGGCGGCTCTCCAGGCGCGTATATCATAGTGTTTGGCCTCATGGCTGGTGCAGATCGTTGCGAACTGATGCTTCTTCTCGAATTTGATGTTGACCGGTGCGAACTCACACTCCGTGTCATGCTTGGTGTGGATCGTTGCGAGCTCAGATGTCTACTAGGCGTGCCTTCAAGCTCTGGAGAGCTCTCTCTACTATTTAGGTCACCTAATTCGGCAAACAAGCTTTGGCTGGCCTGACCATCATTACCAAGGAAGCTGGCGGGAGAGTTCTTAGCGGTCGACGGATTGCTGTTAGCTGGAGGTTCACTTCCAATACGTGATCGACGAGAACCACGGTTGATCTTCAAGCGATAACGCTGCGGTTGGGCTTGTGTCGGTGTCTTGGGTTTGACATCATCCTCATCTCCGGAAATCGAGGCCGTGCTTAAGAAAGATGTTCTATCGCCCGGTCTTGCATTCGTCAATGGTGACGGTCTTTTACCGCGCACTGTTCCGCGACGTGTTGTGCCTTCCTCAGTCTCAGTCATCTCATCGCTGCTTTCTCCTGCTATGCTCTCAGCACCAGTCTCGAAAGCCTCGCTTTCAGTTGCAGAATCACGCTCGTTGGCTGTTTCAAATGCATCTTCAGTCTCATTGGCTGTCTGGTATGCATCACTTGTATCCGTAAAGCCAGTTCCAGAGCGACTAACAACGCCAAGCGATCCAGTTCCAAGGGTACGTTGAGGACTATCGCCGTTGTGGTCCTCCCAGTCAGCTTCGTCGACCATAATATCAGTCCTGCCGTTTCGGCCGGCACCTAACATATTGGACCGTACTGGTTTTTTGAGTAGGTCTTGTTGAGACTTTGATTTTAGACGCTTAGCTTCACCATTGGAGATTCCGCCCTCGCTTCTCCGTACCTCAAGCTCATCTCTGGCTTCCTGCAACAGTCGCTTTAGATCAAGCTTCTCGGTCTTTTCTCGGTGAACGTTACTCTTGAGGTTTTGGATCATTCGATGAGCGTGATGTAATGAACTCTTCAATGTTTCTGACTCGAGCATTGATTGCCGCGGCATGCCCTTTGTAGGCGAAGGGGGAGGAGAGTGTTCTCTATCTGAATGATCCATCGGAAAGTCTTCGGATACCAAACCGTCGTCCTTCATCGGTTCTGCCTCGTCGCCTCTCATATGACTTGCTACAGCCTTCGCCAACTCTTGGTTTTGCGATAGTAGTTCGGCATTTTTGCGCTCAAGGGCTCCTTTTTCAGTCTCACCAAGATTGATATTCTTCCGTAGAACAGCAAGTTCAGCATCATGGGTTTTACGGGCTGCAACATGATCCTCGTTGAGTTGGTCGTGGTTTTGCTTCAAATCATCCAATTCCCTCTGCGCAGTGGTCTTTTCGGCAGCTGTGGCGGCCAGTGCCTGCTGTAACTTTTGTTCTCTACCTGCCGCCTCTTTCGCCGCTGCCATCATATCATGGATCTGTGTCTCCAAATTCCAATTTTCGTCCTTGTAGCGCTGCTCGCTCTCATCCAAATGTTTCAGACGCTGCGAGAACCCCTCCGCTTCTTGTTCTAGCTGAACTACCTTTGAAGCGTTTGTCTTTAGGGCCTCATCTCGCTCGGCAAGCAATCCTTGCAATTGCCTGACCTGTGCCAATAGTGAAGTACTAATCTCAGCGGCGAATTCAATATTATGGACGGATTTCGAGTTCGAGTTTCGTTGCTTTCTCGGAACTGTGAGCTTGGAAGGTGAGTCCATAGCTTCACTAGAAAACTTTGATGGACTTGCAGTATTCTATGGTTAGAAGTCAGTCCCGTATCCTTACCTCAATCCTAGATCAAGAACGTACCCTCCCATCTAGCGCAAACGCTGAGTTGACCCCGTCCGTTGAGGCTGCAATATCCGCCTTCGGAACCAGAGATGCCCTTGCACTTTCCCGACCAACTTCATTGTATTCTTTCTCTATATCAACTAACTTCTGCCGTAACTCAGGCCCTATATCTCCATTCTGTTGACGTGCATCAACTTCCCTTATTCTATCGGTAATGTTCTTGCGCTGCTGCACGAGGGAAGTGCCAAGCCTCGAGGCTTCTTGAAGTCTTCGCTCAGTCTCTGCTAGATGTGCCTCGAGTGCTCGCTTTGCTTGTGATGGAGAAGAGGACGGATGATTCGGTGCGAACAGCTGGGTATCAAACGAGGAATACCGATGCGGCTGTGCTTTGGGGGCCTGAGACGTGCTTGTAAAAGGATCGTCTCCATGTTGGCCGTTGACACCATTCATACCCTCCACCCCTGTGGCATGAGTTGGCTGGCTTGCAAGGAATGTGGACATCTTGCCAGTGGTGACCAGTGATAGCCAGGTTAGATTCTGCACGATTCGGTAATTCTTAACCTAGATATTTCGAACCATCACAACCTAGGGGTACCAGGAAACTGTTGACAGAACTTCAGTACCAAACAAGTTGTTGCGACTGGCGACGACAGGAATGTTGACCAGATAAATGTCCGCTCAGGTTTCGTCTCCGGACGCGCGGGGTTGCTAACGCGTGTCGGTAGTTTTTGTTGTAATTTGCAGCACAATTATGATATCTCAAGATTTGATTAATTAGATGTCGTATGCAGGGTTATAGGCCGCTTCGAGTGAATTGAAAGACAATGCGTGAGTGTTTACCTCCATACGGATTACGCAAGATAAGTTGGCAGTTGCAGTTGCTTGGCGGATGTCGAAGGCGTTCAGGGGTGTCAGACCCCTGTCAGAACCCTGAGATTGCTTATTCATCTCGACGCCGATCATATATCAACTTTTTACCTGTTGTAACTGTGCACCCAACTAGCTAACCAACAGTTCTTCCCCCTGATCGCCATGGACACACTCACAGCTTCAGCATCACCAGTCGAGGATGCCCAACCCCTCTTCAAAAAGCGCGCTCCCAAAAAATCCAACCTCCGCAAACGCCCCGCAACCCCCCCACCCGCCGCCTTAGATTCCTCCTCCTACTCCTCTTCAGAAGATGACCAAGACCGCCAAATCAAACGCCGCCGAAAGACTACGGGGGTCACTGCCATCTCCAACACTGCCACCAAACACACGACTAGCGACCTCGAAGCTACTAAATTCGCTGCCGACCGATCCTCGCAGATCCAGTCCACCAATGACGCGACTAAGCAGTCAAATTGGTTTGATGAAGGCAGTAAAGACCGGTTCGCAGCAAAAGATCTACTAGGAACCACGCGCGCACTGCCGGCTGCGGTGGGAGAGACTGAACATGACGGGACGTACAAGGGCACATCGAACTACCAGTCCTTCATCCAGAAGAACCCAAATGCCCCCTCCAAAACAGTAGGGCCCGTCAAAGCGCCTACAAACATCCGAACAATCACAGTCACCGACTTCGCGCCCGACGTCTGCAAAGACTACAAACAAACCGGCTTCTGCGGCTTCGGCGACAGTTGCAAATTCCTGCACGCGCGTGAGGACTACAAGCAAGGCTGGGAGCTGGACCGAGACTGGGAGATCGGCACCAAAGGAAAAAAGAAACCCCAGAAACAACCCAGCGGCGCAGACTCGGAAGACGACGATGCGGCGTTAGAGGGCATTCCGTTTGCATGCATCATCTGTAAAAAGCCGTATACGAATCCCATCATTACCAAGTGCGGGCACTACTTCTGCGAGGCCTGCGCGCTGCAGAGTTACAGGAAGAATCCGTCTTGCACGGCGTGTGGGGCTGGGACTGGAGGGGTGTTCAATGGGGCGAAGGGGTTGAAGAAGCTTTTAGAAAGGAAGAGGGAGAGGGCAAGGACGAGGAGGGAGAAGGCTATTGCTGATGGGGATGATGTTAATGAGGAGAGTGAGGATGAGGGCGGTGGTGAGGATTGAAGTGGATATACAACATCCCTGCAAAAATGGGGCGTCAGTACTGGCGGATGTTAGGTGCTGCAGCTGTACCAAATGAACTTTTGTTCTTACCTGGTACGACTGTAAGGTACCTTTGAAAAGCGTGACGAGCATCATTGCCCATGAACGCAGTTATTGGAAATATATATGTTCGTAATGCCAAACCCCCTCAACCAGGATCCAAATGTTTACTCATCGACTTCTCCTTCCTCATATCCTTCATCGCCCTCCTCGCCTGACTCAAACTCCCCCCCATCCTCTCCACACCCCTCACATCCGCCTCCAACGCACCCTGCGTAATCTCATCCAGCACAAACCGCCCCAAACACCCATTCCGCCACTGCTGAATCATCCACAGCGCCGCCGCCTCCAGATCCGGCACTCCCCCTTTCTGCAGCCGCCCGGTCTTGATCGCCAGCGCGCTGAGGAATTCCGTGATGTCGTTTGTAGGGGGGAAGTATTTGGCGTAGATGGCGGGGTTGTAGAGGTTCAGGTGGAAGAGGAGGTAGTCTGCTAGGATGGTAGGCGCGATAATCGCGTCCTTGACGCTGCCGCAGAGGGCGAGCTTGAGCATGGATTCGGCGTTTTGCACGTAGGGCACGAATACCCCGGGGGTATCGATGAGATAGACGCCTTCGCCGTGTTCGGTGCCTTCGATGATCTTCACCGTTGTGCCGATCTTTCTGGTGACGCCGGGTTGTGCGCCGGTGAAGGCGACTTTTCGCTTGTGCATTCCGACGTTGCGCAAGGCGTTGAGGAGCGAGGATTTGCCTACATTAGGCATGCCGACTACCATCATGCGGGAGCCGGTCAGAGAGTCTTTGGCGATGGCGTGGGCTTGGGCGAAGTTGAGAACGCCGCGGACGGATGAGAGGTCTTTGTGATCGGAGAAGAGGACGTAGGATGGCATGTGCCAGCGTCGAATGAGTTCTTCTCTCTACGTGCATAATAGTTCAATAAAGACACTTTTTCTCTGTACTTTTAGACATCCTTGACCTACAACTCTGTCTCGAGGCTTTCCCGCGCTGCCCAGGTCTTGCTTCGTATAAACAATCAACCGCTCCCGCCCGCCTAGGTTTGCTTCAAATAACGGGTTCCGCGAGGTGAGAGGGACTCGATAGTCGCGACATTCAATGACCAGGTCTATGTATGAAAGCATCGTCTTCATCTTGGTGAGCCCAGCGGCATGATGGCCTAGGAAGTAGGAGCGAGGAAGGGAGTTGAGGGTCGGAAACACCCGGCGGGGAACGAAGGATGCCATTGAGGCCGCTGTCATGTAGATTCATGTTGAATAAGTCTGTGCAGCTGAGACCATTTCTGGATCACGATTGGGGAGAATGGAGGTTCTCGCGGGAGATGGATGTTCTACAGTTGGGCTAGTGTACCACGCTAGTCCATTCGTAGGTCTCTCTCCACACAAACAAGTTTCAGACGTAATGAGGGTTCAATCTGGCTTGAGGTGTTATTGAACAACTGACTACCTACCTTATGGAACAATGGTTCAAGAGAAGCCCTAGCTTGTCTCATGCAAACATACGGTAGCAACCTACCTTAAAGTAACCTATAACTTAGGGCTTGAAACGGCACAAAGATGTTTGGGATCAACGGCTGAAGCGGGCCAATGAACGACAACAAAAACGCCATGACGACGACTATCACGGTAAAGCTTCAACGTATCAAACTACTGACTACGCCAGTAAACATGGAAGCACCCAAGGTCTTTCTCTTGCTTGGACCAACACCACTGTCTGCTTGCTCTGGGACGCATCCAAGAACTTGTTCCAGCTAACAAAGACCCCTATAATTCCACCGCTATAAGGTATCTGCCAGACCGCCCCGAAGATGAAACTGTCATACGCTCTACGTCCTTTTCGCCTTCTCCGTCAAGACATCACAAACCTTTCGCATCGTTACATCTCCGATTGGAAAGTCTTCAATCAACTGGTCTTTGCAAGTGCTGTCTATGTGTTCTTCACCAATTTATTACCGGGGATCACCTTTGCGAGTGATCTCTATGTGCTGACGGGGAAGCAATGGGGGACGATCGAAGTTGTCTTCAGTACGGGATTGTGTGGTGTGATTTTTGCGCTGTAGGTTTTCCCCTCTATCATTCTTTCAGGGCTTAGTATTGTTGGCTGCTTTCATTTATTGAGTCATATGCTTTCAAAAAAATACTTTGCCAATGCCCAATATATATGTATATCAAGATCTCGTTGGTCTCCGAGGTATCATGTCATCGCATCCACGTAACATCCTTCCTCTTTTCGTGGGACGCGCATCAATTGTATCCACAGTCAAGCTGATTACCTTTGCACTTTACCCATATTTCTTTCTGCAAGTTGTATAACTGGTTCTCCTGTATTACTTGGCTGTTGTAAGCTCACTACATTTATAGATTCTCCATTCAGCCCCTTACCATTCTTGGTGTCACCGGCCCTTTCTCCGTACTGGCTGAGAACGTATATTCTCTATGCACTGGATCTTTTAATGTAGGTTGATAGTGGTCTGACGTGTCCTTATCTTACTTCTCTGATTCTGTGAACTAGGTACCTTTCCTGCCTTTCATGGCTTGGTCCCTAATCCATGCTGGATGGATGCATTATATCCTTGCTATAATCAACGCTCACGATTGGACCATGCGCTACGTCACAACTTTCTCAACCGAAATATTCTCCCTACTTAATAGCATCATCTATTTCCACAAAGCCGTGCAGGAGCTCCAGCGAGCACACAGTGACCTGTCTTTTGCGGCTTTTCTGTACGCCATTATTGGAGCGATTGGGACCATGCTCGTTGCTATATTTCTCTCCACCGCCGAAAGCTGGAAGCCGCTATTCCACCGCTATATTCGTATGGGACTCGCAGAATATGCGGCGGCAATTAGTATTATCATCTTCATTGGCATGCCGCACGTTGGAGAATTAGCTGCGTTAGATAAATCAGTGTTGCCAGTCAGCACCCATTTCAAACCGTCAAGTCCCGATCGTTCTGTATTCTTTGTGCAGTTTTGGCATTTACCAATCGGCTGGGTATTCGCAGCTATTGTTCCCGGGCTTATTATCACTATTTTGTTTTTCTTCGATCACGAGGTCAGCAGTATTATCTGCACTATTGATCGATATGGTACAAAAAAGCCTGGCGGCTTTGCTTGGGACATCGTACTCCTTGGTACCACTACCGCTATCTGTGGCATGCTAGGCATCCCACCAGCAAATGGACTCCTACCTCAAGCGCCGCTACATTCGGAGAGCTTACTGCATACCGAAAAAGAAGAAGTTCGATTGTTAGAGGATGGCGAAGAAAAGTTCGAAATCAGAGAAGTCAAACGCGTCTATGAGCAGCGATGGAGTGCCTTCCTACACGCTGGAGCAATTTTCGTCTTCATCAGTCCACCATTCCAAGTCGTCCTAGGCCTAACTCCAACGAGCGTTTTAGCCGGACTTTTCCTATTCATGGGGGAGCAAAGTCTTTCCGTAAAGTAAGAACCCGTTTTCACTTCTAGACATACACCTATTGACAGAATCACAAGTCCCATCCTCTACCGAACGTTCTACCTCCTTACCCCCCCATCCGAACTCCCCAAATTACCCAAAGCGGTAAAATCCTATCTAGGCGTCCATATCTACACGCTGGTCCAAATCATAGTAACCGTCGTCATCTTCATCGTTACGCTGACTAAAGGAGCTCCGGCATTTCCGGTCATCATCATCGCCTTGGTTCCAATTCGGCTGTTGCTCATGAACAAGCTGTGGAACAGAGAGACCATGAGATTCGTCGATGCATGGGCATGCAGAGATGGCACGCCTGAAGATGACGAGGACCTTTTTAACAGTAAAGAGAAGAATCCTGGATCCCAGGAAGCCTTGCCGGCGCCTCAGGAAAGTCTTATGCTAGCTTAACATGCTCAGAGAATTCTACATCCGAAAAGCCTAACACATCTGCAAAATGGCTCAGTCATATCAACCTGAACCGACGATACGAATCACGTCTGAGAACTCGAGTCGATGAGCCTGAGCCCTTGTAAAAGAGCCGGTAGGATGAAGTAGCTCTAAATTCAGACTCAGTCCACCATAATTCAGAATTGGCGACAGACTCCTGCGAGCCATACATGACCATTCAAACTAATATGCTTGGCTATAGCTGATAGTAAACGACAACAAACAGCATTCTACCGCAATCGATGGGCTCGAATTTGTGTCACAGATTGTACGTCGCTACGCTGAGATCGGGAGGATTTATTTTCGAGACCAAGACATCCTTGATAGCCAAGATCTTGAAGCCGGAGCTCGTCCAGCTGTACAAGTGGGTGCTTGAATATGAGGCCAGAGCTGCTTGCCAGTTCGACCGAAACACAGCGATTTGGATAGCTAGAAATATCGTCGAAGCCGATCTCTGAAACGGCATTATGGAGAGTATCAAGACCTCAGACATAAGTTGTGCGAAGCTCATGCCGATTATCGACGCCAAGGACCAACGACACGGAAGAAGACACTTAGAGATTTTTCTCGCAGAACAAGACGCGATGATGAAAGAGCTACTCCGTATATCCCGTGAGCAAGATGAAACAAACAGGAATGTACTGTCTAGACATCAAGAATGGCGTCAAATTGATGAAGAACGTAAGTGTCATCAGATACTTCGCACATCAGAATATGAAAGACACAAAAGCAGGAATCCGGACCGAATGAATGAGACCTGTGAATGGTGTTTAGTACATCCTAGTTTCAAACAATGGCTTGAGAGCGAAGGCTAGAGTCTGTTATGGGTATCCGCAGATCCGGGCTGCGGAAAGTCCATATTATCTAAATCGCTGGTAGATCACGAGCTAAGTTGTACGGCCTTTCGTACTAGCTGTTACTTCTTCAAGGACGACAATCCAGATCAGAGGAATGTAGTGAATGCTCTCTGCGCGTTACTGCATCAACTTTTCTCAGCAAAATCGATGCTTCTCAGACATGCCCTACCTGAATTCAAGCAGAATGGAAACAGTATATGCAAACATTTCGACTTACTATGGAGAATATTGGTGAGGGCTGCTGCAGATCCTGAGGCTGGTGAAGTTATCTGTATCTTGGACGCTCTCGATGAATGTGAATGGCCAAGAAGACACGAGCTCACCGAGCGCTTGCGTGGGTTCTTCGATAACCCTCGCAAACGTGAGCCGAATAAGCAAGACTCAAGTTTCTGGTCACCAGCCGGCCGTACGTTGACATAGAAAGACGCTTTCAACCTCTAACTAGCGCCGTTCCCACTGTCCGTCTTGCAGGGGAAGAGGAAACAGAGTCAATCAGTCAGGAGATCGAAAAAGTCATTAAAGCCAAGGTTCAAGAGATTGGCAAGTGACTAAACCTTACCATCCCTGTCCGAATGACGCTTGAGATAAAACTGCTAAGCGTGACCCACCGCACGTATCTATGGCTTAAACTTGTCTTTGATGTTATTACTGAACAACTGCAAGTCACCGAAAAGAGACTTCTGGGGATCATTGATAGATTACCTGAAACCGTTGAGATGGCTTATACAGCAATCTAAGACGGAAGCATACATCGTCTACGGGCAAATGAATGTCTTCATATGATAATTGCAGCTCGCCGTCCACTAAGTCTGCGAGGAATGAACGTGGCATTAGCAGTCAAAGAAGACAGTAGATCGTATGAAGACCTCAACCTCGAATCCGAAGAATCGTTTCGGACTACTGTACGAAACCTGTGTGGCCTTTTTGTCGGTGTGATTGATTCAAGGATCTTCCTCATCCATCAAACAGCGAAAGAATACCTCATCCGCGAGGAAGCTACGGTTACATCGGTAGGCGAGTCTACCAGAAGCCTTGAATATTGGAAGCATTCGCTGCAGCCGGCTGACTCCAACTTGATACTCGCCAAGATCTGTATCTCGTATCTCCTTTTCGACGTATTCGAGAGTGAGCCTTTTAAATTAGGATCTAGCGTAAAACACGATGCAGTAGGGAATGACGGAGCACCAGATAATGAGGTACACGACAGTGAGGCAACGTATCACTAGGCACTAATTCGCAAAGCATTGGACGCTCAATAAAAAGCAACACATGCTCAAACAAAAGCATTAGAAGCTAAAGCAAAAGCAATAGATGCTGAAGCAAAAGCAATCGAGGCCGCCATAAATGGAGAGATCGGCATCGAAGTGCCAAATGAAACAGATTCGGAATCGTGCGAAAATGTGGAAATCAGTGTTCAAGGGCTCGAAATCATCAAGCCTTGCTTCGTGGTTCTCCGCTCATCCTAATGCCATCAGATTTGATCATTACGCCTATCTACATGACTTTCTGGAATTCTCAGCGGCATACTGGGTTTTCCATTTCGAGACAGCTAACACAACGCATGAAAC
>JAABUR0100002988.1_pt1 | contig 24541 bp, 23 predicted proteins | sample 5560091 | NCBI WGS metagenome assembly JAABUR01 (sample SAMN10711879, study PRJNA513375) | rock metagenome | isolation source: Antarctica rocks | place: Antarctica: Victoria Land, University Valley sud
GACGCTTGCCCCGGTCAGGTACCATCGGGCGGGGCCGCGACATCGCGGTCGGTGATGCTGAACGACGTGAGGGGCTCGCCCACGGACGGTCCGGGGGTGACGGGTGATCGGGGATGGGGGAACGCACAATGAGTCAACCGGCGCGCAACCGGAAGCGCCCGCTCAAAGTCGGCATCCAGTTGCCGGAGATCGAGCGGGTGGCGCCGTGGCGGGATATCGCGGCGATGGCGCGGCGGGCCGAGGAACTCGGGTACGACTCCCTCTGGGTGGGGGATCACCTGCTCTACCGCAATCCCGGTGAGGAGCCGAAAGGGCCATGGGAAGCCTGGTCGCTGCTGGCGGCGCTGGCGGCGATCACCGAGCGGGTCGAGCTGGGACCGCTGGTCGCCTGCACCTCGTTCCATAACCCCGCGATGCTTGCCAAGAAGGCCGATACGATTGAGGAGATCAGCGGCGGGCGGCTGATCCTCGGTCTCGGTGCAGGTTGGAACGAGCCGGAGTACCGGGCCTTTGGCTTCCCCTACGACCATCGCGTCTCCCGATTTGAAGAAGCGTTCACGATCATCCGCTCACTTCTGGCGGATGGCCACGTCGACTTCGACGGTACCTACTACCAGGTGCGCGACTGCGAGCTGCGGCCGCGCGGCCCCCGCCCCGGCGGTCCGCCGCTGATGATCGGCTCGCGCGGCGCCCGGATGCTGCGGATCACGCTGCCGCACGTCGCCTCCTGGAACGCCTGGTACGCCTACTACGGGAACCGCCCGGATGAGCTGGCGCCGCTGCTGCGCGAGGTCGACCATGCCTGCGCTGAGGTCGGCCGCGACCCGGCGACCGTCGAGCGGACGGTCGCCCTTCTGATCGGGCTCTCCGGCTCCACCACCCGTCCCAGCGGCGACGTCACCGAGCGGGATGTGTCGCCGATCACCGGCACCCCCGGGGAGCTGGCCGAAACCCTGCGCGCCCTGGCCCGCCAGGGCGTCGGCCACGTCCAGCTGGTCCTCGACCCTAACACCATCGCCGCGATCGAAGAGTTCGCCCCTGTGCTGGAGCTGCTCGACCGCGGCTGATACGTGGCGCTGGCCCGCGAGTTCTGGGCCTGGATGGAGGGTCGGCGCTTCGCGGGAAGTCGCGACCATTCATCCGGCTGCCGTGAGGACCCAATGCTGACGAGGCAGGCGTCGAGAACAGGGGCCAACCGCGCGTGAGGCATCGGACGCGCTCGTTCACCGCTTTGGTAGGTACGAGCGTCGCCGAGATGCCGCCACCCGCCGTTCATCACGCTGCGTGGGGCGAGGATGTCTCCCCTCACGCCACCTAGGCTGCCCGCTCTGTTCGGTATTCCGCCGGCCTTCCACCGAGAACGCCGCGATTGATCACCGGGGTCATCAATCATCAGGCGCCGCATCGACCCTTTGCTTCTGGTCTCCTCTTCACCCGACCGACGGACGATCGGACGCCGCGACGACGTATGGGGTGAGGAGCTGGTGCGGTACCGGGGGCGGGCATGGCGGCGGTGGCAAAGCGCGTGGTGGAGACGACGACCGATGACGATGCGACGACATCGTTCGTTGATGTCACCTCGTTCTCCGCGTTCTACGAGCAGACGGTGCCGCGCATCTACGGCTACTTCCTCCGCCGCTGCGGCGGGGTCGTCGTGGTCGCGGAAGACCTTACCCAGGAAACCTATCTCGCCGCCGTCCGCGAGTTGAAGCGCCGCCGGTCGGTGGACGCGCCGGTCCCGTGGCTCTACGGCATCGCCCGCCACAAGCTCCTCGACCACTACCGGCGACAGGGCCGGGCTCCCACGCGGATCGTGCCGTGGCACGACGAGCTGGACGACGACCCTGTGCTTTCCACGGTCGATCCCACCACGGAGGAGATCGACCGGCGGGTCGTGGCGGCCCTGGCCAGGTTGCCCGACCTGCAACGGACGGCGGTGGTGCTCCGCTATCTCGATGGGCTCTCGGTGCCGGCGACCGCGGCCGCGGTCGGCAAGAGTGTCCACGCGGTCGAGTCACTGCTGGCGCGTGGCCGCGCCAATCTCAAACGCTTCCTGATTGAATCGGAGGTCAGTCATGGTTGACCGTGATCCCCTGGACGACATTCTCGGTCAACCCGATCGACCAATCGCGCCATCACTCGACTTCGGGCGCCGTCTGCGCGCCCAGGTGTTGGCCGAGCTCGCGCCGGACCAGAGGTCCGGAGGAGACACCCCATCCATGATGCACCGTGCGATTTCCTTTGCTCCCACCTCTGTGCCCTCGTCCTCGACGGGACGATCTCGATCCGCCCGCCAACCCCGCTGGCTCTTCGCACTCGAAGCGGCGGCGGTCGCGCTGCTCGCCCTGGGCACCCTCGCTGCCCTGTTGAACGCCCGTGGAGGTCCAACTCCCAACCGGGATCGAAACTACGTGGCCGCATCCCTCGCCGCCACCCCGGATACGGCGGCGATGCCCGCCGCGATGTCTGGCGGCGACGCGGCCCGCTCCGGCACGCAGCCGGGGCCCGGGCCCGCCGATGATGTGGCGCCGCGCTGGCACATTGATCCGAACACGCAGTTCGTCTTTGGTACGTCCCCGGTCGCGCTCGGTGACCGGGTCTACCAGGTGCACCAGGAGAACAGCACGTCAGGCACGAACACGTTCCTTGATGCGCTCGACCTTGGTACGGGACAGCGGCTCTGGCGCCAGACGCTGCCCGTCTTCGGAAGTCCCGCTGTCACCAAACAGCTGGTGTACGTCACGACGATGGAGCAGCAGGGCAGTGGGACACCGACCCGAAACTTGGTGGCGCTCGATGCCGCTTCCGGACAGGAAGCGTGGCGATCGCCCATGGGCGATTCCATCGGCGCCCTGACGTCGTCGCCGATCGTCGCTGGCGGGGTCGTTTATGACGCCGACCCGGATGGAACGGTCTATGCCTTCGATGCCGTTTCAGGGGAGGTGCGGTGGACATCGACCGCCGCTCGCTCCAACGATCCCCGCACCGAGGCGCGGGGCGCCGATGAGGGGGAGAATCTCGCCAGTTCGGGCGCTATCGCCCTCGGCAACGGACACCTCTACGTCATCAACCCGAGCGAACAGCTCTTTGCGCTTGACACGGCTGCCGGTACGCCGCTCTGGCACTTCACTATCCGGGATCGCTACGTGATCGCGCCCGAGGTGATCACGCCGATGGCGATTGATGGCGCGGTCATCCTCAAGATTCGCGGCGGTGACGTGGGGGCGCGAGTTCCGGTCAACGTCGTCGACCTGATCGCCCTTGTCGAGGCGGACAGCGGCGCGGGACTCTGGACGAAGGAGTTCGCCGATCTGACGGGCAATCTGGCGGTGGCGGATCGCTCGCTCATCGTCCCGGTGCTGGGTGCGGGCCGGGTCGAGGCCTGGGACATCGCCTCGGGTGAGCAACGATGGGGCGTCGCCAAGCTGAGCCGCGATGGACTTGAGGTCAGCGTTGTTGGCCATGTCGCCTATGTCGCCGGCGTCGACGGCACCCTGCGTGCCCTCGACACCGCGTCGGGTGATGAGCGCTGGCGCGTCGATGTGCCCCAGCCACCAGTGGAGCCATCGCCGGTCGGGGATGGTAGCGTGATGGCGATGGTCCTGCAGGGACCGCCAGCGGTGGCAAATGGCTCGGTGGTCGTCATCGGACCGACGGGTGCGCTCTTCGCCTATGGCGGGGGTAAACCGGTTGGCTCGCCGGTCGCGACTCCATAGTTTCATCCCGTCTCGATTGGTTCATGGGGGAACGGTCCAGCCGCCGTTCCCCGTCTTTCAGTCACACGGTCACTCCCCCGGACCTTCCCTCCCGGGGGAGTGACCGTGTCCTCCGCGCCCTCACCCCGGCGCTGCGCGCCACCCCTCTCCCAAACGCTTGGGAGAGGGGACGTGGATGGCATGGGAGCGCTGGGAGGTGGCGCGACCGGGCTCGGTACGACCAGGGGAGCGGCTCGGTAGGACGGGACGCATGTGGTGGCAAGGCATGGCGATGGCGATACGAACGTGCCACTTGACGGAGCACCCCTGTCCCGTTGTCATGCCGATGCTGTCGCGACCTCTCTCCGACTCGAACCTCCGCCCTTCGGCACCGCCCTCATCGGCCCTTCTCCCGGGATTGGGAGAGGGGTGGCGCGTAGCGCCGGGGTGAGGGAGCCCGCTACCATACTGCCCACCACGCCCATGTCAGGTGATACGACAGGGAGGGACCGGTGGAGACGTCACTGACCCGCGCCCGGCCATTGAAGGTCGGGATTATGTTGCCCGACACCGAGCGGGAGATGGGTGGCCGCTCCGCCCGCTGGGCCGATTTGCTGGCGATGGCGCGGACCGCCGAGGAGGCCGGGTTCGACTCGCTCTGGGTTGCCGATCATCTGATCTTTCGCTTCGAGAACGAGGAGCCGCGGGGACCATGGGAGTGCTGGTCGTTGCTCTCCGCCCTGGCGGCCGTGACCAGTCGGGTCGAGATCGGACCGATGGTCAGCTGCACCGCCTTTCGCAACCCCGCGCTCCTCGCCAAGATCGCCGATACGGTCGATGAGATCAGCGGCGGCCGCCTGATCCTCGGTCTCGGCGCGGGCTGGCACGAGCCGGAGTATCGTGCCTTTGGCTATCCCTTCGACCACCGCGTCGGTCGCTTCGAGGAAGCCCTGACGATCGTTCACGGATTGCTGCGTGACGGCCAGATCGACTTCTCCGGCACCTACTACGAGGCCCGGGAATGCGAGCTTCGCCCGCGCGGCCCGCGGCCGGGCGGACCCCCGATCATGATCGGCACTACCGGCGAGCGCATGCTGCGCCTGACCGCCCGGCACGCCGCCCTGTGGAACGCCTGGGGGGCGAACAGTCCCGACCGTATCCCGGCGCTGCGGGAAAAGGTCGATGCGGCCTGCGCCGCGGTCGGTCGCGCCCCCGCAACCCTGGAGCGGACGGTGACGGTGCTGATCGATCTGCCGAACCGGACCGGTCGCCCACCTCGGGAAAAAGGCCCGTTCCTTTCCGGGACACCAGAAGAGATCGCCGGGGCGTTTCGTGGCTACGCCCGCGAAGGCATCACCCATATCCAGGCCGTGCTCGATCCCAACACGGTCGCTGGCATCGAGGCGCTGGCTCCGGTCCTGTCGTTCCTGGACCGAGGCTGATCGCGGGTCGATCGCCTCAGATCACTCCGTGGCCGACGCGTTGGCAAAGAGATCGGCGACGTTGTAGCGCGGTTGGAACCCCAACTGGTGTTGTGCCGCCGCGATGGCGTAGACCCGGTCGATCCGGTCCGGGAGGCGCCAGCCACGGTCGGCCCACGCTTGTTCGGCCCAGGGCAGGCGACGCCGGATCACGCCCGGTGCGTCGCGAAGCAGGTCATTGGTATCCATCTCACGGAACGGGGACTCCGCCGAGATGTTGAAGACGCCGAATGGCATTGTCTCGTGCTCAACCGCCAGCAGGTGCGCGGTCACGACGTCACGCACGTCGACACCGCGATGCAGGCGATAGGTGGCGGTCAATTCGGGCGGCTCCGGAAAGAAGCGAGCCGTTCGCAGACAGATGACTGGCAGGCTGGTCTCCCGGCTGAACTGGGCACAGAGCGCCTCGGCGGCGAGTTTCGTCTCATCGTAGATGTCGCGTGGTTGGGGCCTGAGCGCTTCAGTGACCCAGACAGCCCGGTCCCGCGGCACCAGCGCCCGCCCATAGACCGAGGTGGTGCTGGTGTAGACGACGTGGCGGATGCCCGCCGCCGCGGCAAGCTCGAGCAGGTGGCGAGTCGCGTCGACGTTGACCCGGATGAACGTGCCACGGTCGATCCGACCGACGTGCGGTGCGTGGAGCGAGGCGGTGTGGATCACCGCCTCGACGCCGACCATGGCGGTGGCCAGCAGGGCGTGGTCTTCGAGCTCCCCAAGGTGACTCGTCGCCGGACCCGGACGTCGATCCAGCCCGACGACCTGATGCGTTGGGGCCAGCGCGGTGGCGATTGCCGTCCCGAGGAGTCCGGAGCTGCCAGTGACCAGGATTCGCACACTCGTCCCATCTCGCGCACGGTGACGCGGTAGGATACCGTGTCACGGGGAGAGACCGGTCGCCACGTCGAGGCGGAGGAGACAGCATGGCACGCTATGCGCTTGGGGTCGATTTCGGCGGCACGAAGGTGCTCGCGGCCGTGGTCGATCTCGATACCGGCAAGGTGCGCGGCAGCGCCAAGAAAAAGACCTCCTCCGACGACGGCCCTGACGAGCTGATGGACCGCATCTATGCCACCGGCGAAGGGGCGATCAAGGACGCCAGGCTGAAAAAGGGAGAGATCGCCGGTATCGGGGTGGGTGTCGCGGGGCAGGTCGATGCCGAGCGCGGTCTGTTGCTGGGGACCCCGAACCTGAGCCAGGCGATCGTCGACCTGCCGATGGCGCAGCGTCTGACCAAATACTTCGGGGCGCCGGCGGCCCTGCGAAACGATGTCCAGATCGCGGCGATGGGCGAGGAGCGCTTCGGCGGCGGCAAAGGTGCCCCTGATTTTCTCTGCGTCTTCGTCGGTACCGGGGTGGGCGGCGCCATTGTGCGGAAAGGCACCCTGATGACCGGAGCGGCCGGAACCGCCGGCGAGATCGGCCACGTCGTGATCGACGCCGGCGGTCGCCTCTGCGGCTGTGGCGGTCATGGGCATCTGGAAGCGTATGCGTCGCGTTCCGCGATCACGAAGAGCTTGCTTGGCGACCTCCGGCGGGGCCGGACCTCGATCCTGACGACGCTGATGCCGGAGCTGGGGCAGCGGGAGAGCGCCGATGAGCCGGGGGGGATGGCGATCCGTTCCGGTGTGCTGGCGAAAGCGGTCGATAGCGGTGACGAGCTCGTCGTCGAGACGATGCGGGAGGCCGGACGCTACCTCGGGCTCGGTCTGGCGTCGGCGATCAATCTGTTGAACCCGACGCGGATCATTCTCGGTGGTGGTGTGATCGAAGCGGTCGACCTCCTCTTCGACACCGCGGTCAATCACGCCCGCCGCGAGGCGTTGCCGACTCCGGCTCGCACCGTCGAGATCGTCAAGGCTGGTCTTGGCGACAATGCCGGGGTCGTCGGCGCGGCGATCCTGGGCGGCAACGCCGCGTAGGGGCAGGCGGCCGGGACCAAAATCGGCCATGCTAGACTGACGGAGTCGTCTGGTCGAGGGACGTACGACCGGGACATGTTGAGCCAGGACATAGGGTCCTGACGATGGCAGCTAATGGCGCGACCAGCGGGGTGCACGGAAAATAGGGGACGGATCAGGATGACCAGGGGTGCACCCGGAGTATGACGCCCTAAGGAGTGAGTAACGATGGAGCAGGTCGGTTCCGACCGTGCGAACGGAGGACCCGCCGCGACCGGTGGCGCCTCGGGTTCGGACATTGCGGTCTTCGTCGATTTCGAGAATATCCGCTACTCGACAATCAATTCCTATGGACGCGAGCCAGATCCGATCTCGTGGCGAGATAAGGCGCTGCACTACGGGCTGATGGGGGTCGCGCGGGCCTACGCCGACTTCGATCAGCATCCATCGACCGTGCGCACGCGACTCGATGTGGCGGGTTTCGAGGCGCAACATTATCCGGCGAAGCGGACCACCGATCAGAACGGACGGGAGAAGATTCAGTCCCGCTCCGATCTGAACTTCGTCGTCGATATCATCAACACGGCATTGACCCGGCCCGATATCAAGACCTTTCTGCTGTTGACGGGCGATAAGGATTTTATTCGGGTCGTCACGACCCTGCGAAACCGGCTGGGCAAGCGGGTCGTCATCTGCGGTGTTCCGGGATCGGTCAGCCCCGATCTGGTCGCCGCGGCCGGTGAGGAAGATCCGCTTCAGGTCACGCAGTCGGCCGATCTGGACCGGTCGATCATCCGGGCGATCGATACCTACGTCGGCCAGCTCCACGATGGTTTCGTGCCGACCCAGAGCCACATGAGCCGGACCCTCTGGCGCTTTGTCGATCGCGCCCTGCTCCCGTCGGAGCATATCGAAGCCAAGGTGATGGAGTTTCTTCGCAAGGGAATCCTGGCCAAGCGGCAAACGATCAACGGCCAGGGTCAGGAGTTGGTCACCACCGAGCTGAATGCCAGCCATCCGGTGGTGCAGGACGCGCTGCCGGGTTACGGCCTGGTCACCGCCGGGCTGCCCCAGGAGGAGGACGGCGACGGGCTCTACGACGACGACTATGCAGTTGGTTACGACGACGATGATGACGAGGAAGATGAGGAGGGCAACGTGGTCGCTGCCGAGGAAGCCCCCGACGATGAGATCGACGAGGACCGGCGCGGCAACCTGCTCGACCCCAATGAGCGGCGTCTCGATCGCGATCCCGACATCACCCACTCCCCGGCCGGAGTGGGGTAGGGAGCTGCCTCGGTCGACATAACCGCCCTCGGTAGGTCCGACGGCAGCCGCGGCGGGCGATTCGCGTGGGCAAGCGACCCGAACCGGTGGCAAACCGTCGTCATCACGACGGCGCCCTGCTGGGTCGTGCGGACCACGGCGACGGCCTCAGCCATCGGCGCATCAGCTTTCTGAGACCGTCTGACGCTGGCCACCGGTTCGGGTGCGCTATGCTACGCAGTGGATGCCTCCTCCGGTCGATCGATTCGGCCTAAGGCGTCGCGCCGGTCGCCGAGCGGCCAGCCCCGTCCCTCCGCGTTCAGGCGGACATGGCGGCGCACACTTCAGGAGGAACCGATGCGGACCACCTTCACCCGTGCGGCCATCACGCTCCGGATCCTGACGTTCGCCTGCGTCGTCGCGCTGACGGCTTTCCTCGGGCCTGCCGGCACCGATCCAGCAGCCGCGGACGAGACCGGCGTGGTGGACGAGGGATGTGCCGTTCCCGAGCCCTATCCCAATGACGGCGTCCCCTGTGTTCCGTCGACCGACGACCCCGTCCCTGGTGGGGACGAGCCGATCTGCTATGCACCGGTTGGGGAACTGGACTGCGGACCCGACACCATCGACGATGGCGACTGTCAGGACCCGGCCGGATGCAGCGTTCCAGGTGATCCCGGATCGGGCGGCGGCTGCGACCCCGCCACGAGCGACTGTGGAACGGTCATCGATGTCGAGCCGCCGGGAGACGGCGATCCTGGTGACGACGTGGCGCCTCCGTGCTCGCCGGAATGGATGGTCGAGGGCGGCTGCGTGATCCCGATCGGCACCGTTCCCGGCGAAGGCGATCCCGGTGGCGGCATCCCGCCATGCCCCGACGGCGGCAAAAGCTGCGTCGTGCCCGAACCGGCACCAATCGTCGGTATTGGGGTGTCGGGCGGGGCAGTTGACGAGGGGTTGCCCCTCACCGGAGAGGCGGACAACGCCGGGGCCGATCGACCAGCGGCCGTTGAGGCAGCGCCCGTCGATGACGCGGCGATGGCCGGCATCTGCTCCTCCTCCTGCAACGTCACGTCCGGACTGTCCGCGGAGACGACGGCGCCTGACGACGATGCGACCCTCGCACCGGGAGACCTGACCCAGCCGGGCTTCGGGATCGCACTGGGGCGGCTGGATTCGGTGCAGGGCACGGTCGCCGGCACCCCCGCCGCCGTCATCGCGACCGTGCTGGCCTGGCTGCGGGCGTTCCTCCTTCCGTAGCGATCGCGGCGCCGTCCCCAGCCGCGGGGCCGGGGGCGATGCCATCGGATGGTCGCGTCCCTCCCTCGGTTCGGCCCGGTGGCGGGCTCGTTCCTCCTGGTGACCGGCAACGTCGACCGCACGACGCCTGGAGCGACCGGCCATCCGCTGATGTGCCGGTATCGCGCTGGCCAACGATCTCCCGGGTCGGTCATCAGCTCATGTTTCCGCGCTTCCAGGGTGTGTGAAGATGGCCAGAAGCTTGTCGGCCAGCCAGGCGAACGCAAAGAGAGGAGACGTGAACGATGGCAAAGACAGCCGCGGAACTCGTTGCTGAGGCGAAGCAGCGCGTCGAGAACCTGACCGTCGATCAGGTGGCGACTGAAATGGAGGGCGGGGACGCGCTCGTCGTCGACCTGCGCGAGCCCGGCGAGCGGACCCAGCACGGTGCGATCCCGGGCGCGGTCTCGGCACCGCGGGGCATGCTTGAGTTCTGGGCCGACCCGACCAGCGCCTACCATCGCCCCGAGTTCGACCCCACCAGCCGGGTCGTCCTCCATTGCGCCTCGGGCGGGCGCTCGGCGCTGGCCGCCGACACGCTCAAGCAGCTGGGCTATACCAATGTGGCCCACCTCGACGGCGGCTTCACCGCCTGGAAGGCCGCCGGTCGCCCGGTCGAGGACGCCGACCCCGCGTAGCGGAGCGGCGACGGGGGTCGCCCCGTGTCGCCTCTCTCTCGGGAGTGTCCCGCGGCCAGTGGTCCGGCGCAGTTCATGATGTCGCCAACGAACGACCGCTCACAAGAGACGCGGTGGAAACGGCCCGCGATCGGTTGGAGTTGTTTCAGCCGGCATCCAGGTGGCCCCTGGTGGTCGTCGGTCGGTGCTAGACCCGGGCGATGGTGATGATCTCGGGACTCGCCGGGTCGAGCGGTTCCCGGGACCAGCCTGCGTACTGTGCCTCGATCTCAAAGCCGGCGCTGGCGAGGAAGCCCGCGAGCGCGGCACCGTCGAGGAAGCGCAGGCTGGCACGGTCGACCCGCAACGGGAGACCGTCCGGATCGCTCGTCGTTTCGGTCAAGGTGACGATGTCGCCGGTGACCGATTCCACCTCGTGCGAGACGCGGACCGGCTGGCCCGACGGGGCAACGACGTCCGTCGCGTTCCGCGGATTCCATCTCTCCCATGCCCGTGCGAGCGGATTGCGGGTCTCGAACGCGAAGCGACCGCCATCGGTGAGCGCACGGCGGATCGCGGCGAGCGAGGCGCGCAGCTCGTCGTCGCCGATAAGGACCTGGAAGGCGTGACCGGTCATGGTGGCCAACTCGAACTCGCGGTCCCACGTCATCGACGCCGCCGTGCCGGTCACCCACTCGATGTCGGTGTGGCGCCGCGCTACGTCGAGCATCGCCCGGTCCGGATCGACCCCGCACAACCGTCCGGCATGCCCGGCCTGCCGGGCCCGGTGCAGCAGTGCCCCGGTACCGCAGCCAACATCGAGCACCGACCGGGCGTCCATGACCAGGGCGAGATAGAAGTCGTCGCCCGGCCCCCATCCGTTGAGCACGTCGTAGAGGGCCGCCACATCGTCGTCCGAGTACATCGCCGGAGCATATCAGAGGCGGCGCGTGGACGGCCCCATTCAGCCGGCCTCGGCGATCAGGGCGTCGGCGATCTTGGCGGAGCTGAGGACGCCGGGAAGACCGGCGCCGGGGTGGGTGCCGGCGCCGACGAAGTAGAGATTCGGCAGCTCCTCCGAGCGGTTGTGCGGGCGGAACCAGGCGGATTGGGTCAGCACCGGCTCGACCGAGAAGGCCGACCCCAGGTAACTGCCAAGGGTCTGATCGAAGTGACGCGGGTCGATCATCTGCTCGGTGACGATGTGTTTTGAGAGATCGGGCAGGTAGTGCTGCTCCAGGTGGCGCATGATCCGGTCGCGGTACGGTTTCGCTTCCCGCGCCCAGTCGATCTTGGCTCCGAGATGTGGCACCGGCGCCAGCACGTAGAAGGCGTCGCAGCCCGGCGGCGCCAGCGATGGGTCGGTGACGGTTGGCATGTGCAGGTAGAGCGAGAAATCTTCCGCCAGCCGCTTCTTGGTGAAGATATCGGCGAGCAGCGGTCCATAGCGGGGGCCGAGGATGATGTCGTGATGGGCCAACGGTGGTCCGTCGGTCCCCCGGTATTGCCGGTCCGTGCCGAAGTAGATCACGACCAGCGACATCGAGTAGCGCATCCGGGCCAGGCGGCGGTCGGTGTACTTGCGCCGGGCCGCCGCCGGCAGCAACCGCTGATAGGCGCCGGCCACGTCGGCGTTGCAGACGATGAGGTCGGCGGGGATCTCCTCGCCGTTCACCAGGCGGACGCCTGAGGCGTGGCGACCGGAGGTGAGGATTTGGGCGACCGGTGTATTGAGACGCAGGGTGCCACCGAGTTCCTCGAAGAGCCGGGTCAGGGCGGCGACGATCGCGCCGGTGCCACCCATCGCGAACCAGACCCCCCAGTGGCGCTCCAGGTAGTGGATCAGCGTGTAGATACTGGTGGTCTGGAAGGGATTGCCGCCGACGAGCAGTGGATGGAACGACAACACCTGCCGCAGCCGGTCGTCGTCCACGAAACGGGAGACGAAGCCGTAGACACTCCGGTAGCTTTGGAGCCGCAACAGATCGGGCACGATCTTGAGCATGTCGGTCAGATGCAGGAACGGCTGATCCGCCAGCTCGGTGAACCCCTTGGCGAAGATGCGCTCGGTCCGGCGGACGAACTCCTGGTACCCCTCGACATCGCCGGGGTCATCGCTGAAGCGCCGGACCTCGGCGACCATCCGGTCGCTGTCGCCGGTGTAATCGAAGTGCGCCCCGTCGGGAAAGAAGATCCGGTAAAAGGGATCGACCGGAACCAGCGTCAGATACTCCTCCGCCCGGCGCCCGGCCAGCTCGAAGAGCTCCGTGATCAGCCAGGGAGCGGTGACGACGGTTGGCCCGCCATCAAAGGTGAAACCGTCCTGGCGATAAACGTAGGCGCGGCCGCCTGGCTGGTCCCGCGCTTCGAGCAGCGTCACGGCATGACCCCGCGCCGCCAGTCGCACCGCGGCCGCCAGCCCACCGAATCCACTGCCGATGACCACGATTCTCCTGGACATCGCTGGGTTCAACGCTCCTGAAGCCACTCGCCACCTCACCTCCGGGTCGCCGCTGTCCGACGACCAGCGAGCGCCCCATGCTGGCAGCCTAGTGCCGGTCACGCCGCACGTCGACCGGTCCACGTAGCCGCTGCCACCCCTCGTCTGGCCCCATCGCGCGCGGACCACCCACAATGCCCCGGGGCGCCCCTCGGGTGCCCCCGCATTGACCGCGATGATCGAACTGGATGCTTTTCTGGGATGGATGCCTACGCCGATCCGGACCACGAGCCGTATTGTTTCGACGCGGGCCAGACCGGGGCATTGCTGCTGCACGGCTTCATGGGTTCGCCGAAAGAGATGCGCCCCCTCGGTCGGGCGCTCGCTGACGCCGGCGTGACGGCGCGGGGGATTCTTCTGCCCGGGTTCGCCGGAGATATCGCCAATCTCCGCCGCGTCCGCGCCGCCGACTGGGTCGATGCCGCCCGCGCCGCCTGGCATGAGGTCCGGCAGCGGCACGAGCGGACCTTGCTCGTCGGCTTCTCGATGGGCGGCGCCGTCGCGCTGCAGGTTGCCGCGGAGGACGAGCCGGACGCTCTGGTGCTGCTGGCGCCCCATTGGCGCTTCGCCGACCGGCGGGCGATGGCGCTGCCGCTCCTGAAGCACGTCATGCGTGATTTTCGCCCCTTCGGGAATGCCGATTTTGCCAACCCCGAGGTCCGGCAGACACTGCGGGAGACGTTCGGCGACCTCGACCTGGACGACCCCGCCACCCAGCGCCGGCTGCGTGATCAGACGGCGGTTCCGACCAGAACCCTCGACGAGCTTCGCCAGGTCAGCGGCGGGGCCGGTCGCGCCGCGCGCCGGGTGACCTCACCGGCGCTGATCATCCAGGGACGCGATGACCGCACCGTCCTGCCAGGTGACACGCGACGCCTGGCGGCCCGTCTCGGCGGTCCGGTCGACGTCCACGACGTCGACGCCGGTCATCTCCTGGTCAATCCCGAGGCGCCCGCCTGGGCGTCGATCCGCGACCGCGTCGTGGAGTTCGCGACAGGGAGCGCCACCTGATGGGCGGCGCTCTGGTCCGCCGGCTCAACGTTGGCCGGGCGATCGGGCTGGCGGCGCTCCTGGTGCAGCTCTGGCTCGCCGCGCGCGTGCTGCTTCGTCTCGCCCGGACCACCGCCGGGATGCGGCTGACCGCGACAAGCGCCCCGATCGCCGACCGGATCACAGCGATCGTGCCGGTGCTCAACGAGCGCGCTCGTCTTGCACCGTGCCTCGACGGGCTGCTGGCCCAGGGCCAGGAGGTCGCTGAGATCCTCGTCGTCGACGGCGGATCGACCGATGGCACGCGGGAGCTGGTGACGGAGTATGCCGAGCGGGATCGTCGGGTACGGTGGCTCGACGCGACGCCCGTTCCCGAGGGCGAGAACGGCAAGGCCCATAATCTTCAGACCGGACTCGACGCGGCCAACCCCGCCGCAACCTGGATCCTGACGATCGACGCCGATGTCCGACCTCACCCGGCACTGGCGACGAGCCTGGTCCACCACGCCCGGCGCGCGGGGGTCTGCGCCTTCAGCGTGGCGACCGAGCAACGCCTTTCCGGTTGGGCCGAGGCGCTGCTGCATCCCGCGTTGCTGACCACCCTCGTCTATCGCTTCGGGATTCCCGGTCACGTCGCTACCCACGTCGCCGGCGTGCAGGCAAACGGCCAGTGCTTTTTCGTCCGCCGGCAGGTTGTCGAGGAGATCGGTGGATTCGCGGCGACCCGTCACTCGGTCTGTGAGGATGTGACGCTCGCCCGCGCCTTGGTAACGGCGGGCAAGCCGGTTGGTTTCTATGAGGGAGGAGAGCTGGTCGAGACGCGGATGTACGCCGGCTGGTGGGATGCCTGGCGCAACTGGACCCGCTCCCTGCCGATGCGCGACCAGTTTGCTGGCGGCCTGCTCGGTCTGGTCGAGGTGTCGGCGGTCCAGGCGCTGCCGCCGGTGCTTTTCGTCGTCTGGGCGCTCCGGCAGCCCCGCGGGGCGATCGCTCAGGTGGCCTCGAAGGTCAACGCCATCCTGACCCTGATGAGGCTGGGAGTGCTGGTGGGGACAGCCCGCGCCTATCCCGATCGACCCTGGAGCTACTGGTTGTCGCCTGTGTGCGATCTCCCCGCGGCGCTTGGAGTATGGTTCGGTGTCGCCAGGCGGCAGCACACTTGGCGCGGTCGTTCCATCGTTCGCGGAGGCCCCCGATGAGGCTCGCTCGCGTCCTTCTGGTCGCTCATCTTTCGGCGCTGATCTTTGGCCTGGCCGGTCTCCTGATCGCCTTACCCCACCCCGAGCTCTGGGCCGGGGATAAGCAGGCGGCGCGTGTCTTCGACTTCGGCATGAAGTACGCCGGATCGCTGCACATCGTGCTTGGAGCTGCCGCCATGGCTGCCTTTGGTGTGGTGGCGATCGGCTGGCGACGGACGGCGATCTTCTGTGGCTGCGCCGTCCCGATCTCCCTCTCCTCCGAGCTGATCGGTACCGGCACCGGCTGGCCGTTCGGCAACTACGCCTATACGAATTTCCTCGGCTACAAGGTGGCGGGGCATGTTCCTTTCTCGATCCCCCTGTCCTGGTTCTACCTCGGGTTCTCCGCGCTGCTGCTGGGGAGCGCCATCGCCGAGGGGCGCGATCTCCGGCCCCGTGGCGTCTGGTCGGTGGGTCTCGGCGTCTGGTTCCTGACGGTCTGGGACCTCGTCCTCGATCCGGCGATGGCCCACCGGTCGCTGGCCGTCCGCTTCTGGAACTGGAGCGAGACCGGCCCCTATTTCGGGATGCCGATCCAGAACTTCATCGGCTGGTCAGCGACCGGTCTGCTCTTCATGGCGCTCGCGCGCTGGCTCTGGCGCGGCGACATCGAACCGGCACGGAATCGGACGTCAGGCTGGTTCCCATTCATCGTCTATGCGGCCAATACCTTCTTTGCGATGGCGTTGAGCGCCAGTGTCGATCTCTGGGTGCCGATTGCCCTGGCGGCGCTGCTTGGGCTCGTGCCGGCCATGCTGGCCCTGCGCCCGCGCTCGCATCGGGCGGGTGGCGCGGTTGCCGGTGAATCGACCTCAGCGCCCTCCTGGCGGGCGCTGCCGAGCCGGTAGCCAGGTCCGTCGTTCGCTATGGATGAGGCGCTCGTACCAGCGATGGCGTGGCGATCGCTGCGACTCCTCTGCCGCCGGGCCATCGACCGCAACGTCGATCTCCGGGTGGAAGGGCTGGAGCATCTGCCGGTCGAGGGGCCGGTCGTGATCGCGGCGCGCCATTTTCACCACCTCTACGACGGCTGCGCGATCGGCCTGACGGTGCCGCGCCACGTCCATGTGCTGGTCGCGATGGACTGGCTGACCCGCCCGGCCGGCCGGGCCGTGATGGCGCGCGCCTGTGGGGCGGCCCGGTTTCCCGTGGTGCTCCGGCCGGCCGCGACGATCCACCGCCCAGAGCTTCGTGACGATCCCGTTCGCCGCGACGCTTATGCCGACACGGCCGCACGGCAGCTCCGTCGCGCGGTCCGCGAGTCGGTCGAGCTGCTCCGTGATGGACATGTCTTGCTGGTCTTTCCTGAGGGGTATCCGAACGTCGATCCAGGGTTCACGCCGAAGACGGACGATGCCACCTTTCTTCCGTTCGAGGCCGGTTTCATCCGCCTGGTGGCGCTGGCCCAGCGGGACGGAACGACGCGGGTGCCGATCGTTCCGACTGGACTTGCCTATACACGCGGCTCGCGTTGGGGCCTCACCCTCCGCTTCGACCCACCCCGCTGGCTTGAGGCGGGAACCGATCATAACCTGCTCCTGGCCGCGGTGGAGGCACGGGTCCGAGCGCTATCGACCGCGCAACCGGCGACCTCTTGACAACCCGGTCAAACGGTGTAGCGTAGGTCTCAGATCGTCGTGTTCTACGCCGTCCCCGCTGGCGTCCTCGCGCCCGCTGCGCCCTCTGGTCGTCCTGCCCGCGCGGTACGTCCGGCTGGCGTCTGCGCCTGGAGGTCGTCATGCCAAAGCATCTCTACCGCATCGAGCATTGGCGTGCCGGTACGCGCGCCGTCATCGGCACCAGCGACGACCCGATCGCGCGCATCGAGGTTCTTGAGCCAATCGCGGACGCGCTGCTGGACCGCAACCTCGGCGGCGAGGTCCTGCTCGTCGAGGAGTCGAGCGGCGTCATCGTCGCGCGCCGCCCCGTCTGGCTGCCTGGTGAAGAACCACCCGTCTGGTGGGCGATTGGCGATGTCGCGCTCGACGCCACCGCCGGGAGCGATCTCGCCGGCTGAGCACCTCCTCCCGGCGTCTCTCCGTCGCGAGTCGGGCGTGACTGACCCACGGGAAGGCACCCTGGCCATGACCCTCGGTTGCCGGGAGGGCGGTGGCGTCTGGCATATCGCCAGGCGTCTGATCCGCGCCGGCGGACCGGTGTGGGGTGGTTGGCGCCCGTCGCTGTGGCCGCTGCCCAGTCGAGCAGGTCGTTTCCCCCGATGGTGGACAATCAGCGGTGGGCGGGCTGACAGCCGCATGACAAGGGGTGTAGCCGGATCGGTGCCAGGTCGCTGCCCGTCCGGGGGTAGGAAACCCTGATCGGGGTATCGGAGGGACGGGCGTGCTGTTCATGGTGATCGAGCGGTTCAAGAACCGGGATGCGGTGGCCGTCTACCGGCGCTTTCGCGATCAGGGGCGGATGGCGCCGGAGGGTCTGACCTACGTTGGCAGCTGGGTCGAGGTCAACTGGGATCGCTGTTTCCAGCTGATGGAGTGCGACGATCCCCGGTTGCTGCAGGCCTGGGTGGCGCGCTGGAGCGACCTGGCGGAGTTCGAGATCGTCGCCGTTGTCCTATCGAAGGAGACCGCCGAGACGATCGCGCCGCTGCTGTAATGCACTGAAAGAGGGTCTGCGGCTGGTGTGGAGTCGCGGGTATTACGCGCACGAGGGCTGCGCGCGGTGCCGCTTCCGGTACGCTTCTCCCGCTTCCGTTCATATGAGCGGCGTCGAGGATTCGATCGCCGGCTCCCCTCGCCCAATGTCTTCGTTTCCATCCGTTCACCAACTGTCACACCGCGATCGCGGAAGAGGGCGGATGCCATGCGCCCCGTCAACCGTCGGGGTGAGGGGGCAGCGTGTCCGGGACCCCCCGGTCTCTTTTTGGGGTCCCACGATTCGCATGGCGGTCACACTCCAGGCTCGGTGACGGGACCACCCGACCGGTTCCTCGGTAGGGCGCATGGCATGCGCCCCGGTTCCCGATCGCTCCGTGACGCTATCCGGCGGTGGCGATCGACACGGCGGCCACGCGACGTGAGAGAGGCTGCACCGTCCGCCTGGTGGGTTGTCATGGCCATACGATCCGCCCTGACGACTGGGGCACCGGACACGGTGTATCTGTGGTTCTCCACCCCGCGGTCAGGCTCGGGGCGAGGCCAGACCGGGCAGATAGAGCCGGACGAAAGAAGCTGCCACCGTCGGCATCGCGCCGAGCTTGCGGCTGGTCGGGATGTAGGCGCGACTGGCGAAGACGTCGTAATGCTGCTCCTCGATCCGGTTGAGGATTTTGCCGTAGAGGTGCGCGCTGGCCAGCGTCGTCAACTTCCCGGCGGGGCACAGCGCCGGAATGCCGAGCCGGGCCGAGTCGTAGAGCGCCCGCGCCCGCGCGATCTCGAACGCCATCAACTCGCGAAACCGTCCACCACCGTAGCCAGCCATGATCGCCTCGGGATCGCAGTCGAAGGCGGCCAGATCTTCCAGCGGCAGGTAGATCCGGCCCATGCGCGCGTCCTCCGCGACATCGCGCAGGATGTTCGTCAGCTGCATCGCGATCCCGAGGTCGACCGCCCGGGGCAAGGCCGCGGGATCGGTCCCGCCGAGAATCGGCGTCGCCATCAGCCCGACGGTGCCCGCCACCCGATAGCAATAGAGGCGGAGATCGTCCCAGTTCGCGTAGTGCCGCGGGGCAAGGTCCATCGCCACCCCGCGCAGGAGGTCTCGGGCCGGCTCAATGGGGATTCCGTAGATCGCGCGCGCGGCGGCGAAGGCTACGGCGATCGGGTCGCGCGGGGTGTCAAGCTCGGCTGCCCAGGCATCGAGCGCCCGGGTCGCGAGCGCGGCGCCCGTCGCCGGAGCCCGATCGACGATGTCGTCGGCCGTTCGGCAGAAGGCATACGCGGCATGAATCGCCCGGCGGCGGTGGGGAGGCAGGAACTGGCTCGCGAAATAGAAGGTCCGCCCGTGCGTGCGGACGACGGCGCGACACTGGGCCCAGTCCGGGGCGGACACCGGCGATACCAGACATGGGAGATGGACGTCGACGGTCATCGCGGCCTCGGCGAGTGCTGGAGTGGCGGTGACGCGATTGAACCTGGCTCGATCTCGCTGCCGCCGTTCCCGCGGAAATGGGCGGAACCTGCCAATCTCGCTACTGTAGACGACCCGGAACGCCCGGCCAATGGGGAAGCATCGGCGGGCGTAGCCCGCGGTACCATCGTGGCGCAACGCGGGCTACCGTCACTTCCGGAATGGATCGACGATCGCTGGCCGATCCCCGCATCCCTGGCCAGCGCCCGGGGGATGGGCGGGCGGCAACTCACGGCGCGTCGGAAGGACCATCGCCATGCGCGTGCTCTTCACCTTTGCCGGGGGCAGCGGCCATTTCGAGCCACTCGTCCCGATCGCGCGCTCTGCCGAGACCGCGGGGCACATCGTTGCCTGTGGCGGCCAGCCAGCGATGATCCCCACCATCCAGGCCGCTGGTTTCACCGGCTTCGCCACGGGAGGAGACACCTTCGGTACGCCGACGCGGCGGCCGCTGCTCGCACTCGATGCCGAGCGAGAGGATCGGGTGCTCCGCGCCGGTTTTGCCGGCCGTACCGCGCGCGACCGAGCCGCGAAGATTCTGGCGCTCTGCTCCGATTGGCGTGCCGACCTCATCGTCTGCGACGAGATCGACTTCGGCAGCATGATCGCCGCCGAAACGTTTGGGATTCCGTACGCCACCGTGCTCGTCATCGCCGCGGGCTCCTTTGTTCGGCAGACGGTCGTTGCCGACCCGTTGAACCGGCTGCGCGCGGGCTACGGTCTGGCGCCCGACGCAGACCTCGCGATGCTCCATCGCTATCTCGTCCTGTCGCCCGGTCCGCCGAGCTTCCGCGACCCGGCGTATCCGTTGCCGCCGACGGCCCACGCGATCCGTTCGGCCGCGTTTGAACCGGCGGGGAGTCCCCCTGGACCACCGTGGCTGGGGCGTCGTGGCGGAGTCCCGGCCGTCTACTTCTCCCTCGGGACCGTCTTCAACGTCGAGTCGGGCGATCTCTTCGGACGGGTGCTGGCGGGGTTACGCGGGTTGCCGGTCGACATTATCGCCACGGTGGGGCGGGAGATCGACCCGGCGGAATTGGGGCCGCTACCCGCCAATGTCCGGATCGAGCGGTATATCCCGCAGGCGTCGCTGCTGCCGCATTGCCACCTGGTCGTGTCGCATGGTGGATCGGGAAGTGTGATCGGCGCGCTCGCTCATGGCCTGCCGATGGTGCTGCTCCCGATGGGCGCGGATCAACCGCTGAACGCGGCCCGCGGCGAAACGCTCGGGGTGGCGAAGGTGCTCGATGCCCTGACCGCGACCCCCGAGACAGTTGGCGAGGCGGTGACCCTGGTGCTCAACGGCCGGAGCTATCGGCGAGCCGCAAAACGCTTCCGGGATGAGATGGCCGCTCTGCCGGGACCAGAGCATGCCGTCATGCTGCTCGAACGGCTCGCGGTCGACAAACGCCCACTCGTGTCAAGCTGATAGATGGTCGGGGCCGTGGCCCGATCGGCCGAGATACGTTGTTCAGTGATGGCGCGTCGAAATCCTGAGACGCTGGTGATCGACAGCGCTCACCGCTGACGGGCGTGATCGGAGCGATCGACCGGCAGGGTCTGAGCCGGTATCGCGCCACGTCCCGCCAGCCGGACCAGACCGACCCCGGCAAGGACGAGCGCGCCGCCGGCCATCTTGAATGCCCCAAATCTCTCGTCGAGCAGCAGGGCGGCGAAGATGCCGGTCAGAATCGGCACCAGGTAGAGAAAGGGGACGGTCCGCCCAACGCCCCGTTGGCTGATGGCCCAGGCCCAGACGCTGTAGGCGGCCAGCATTGAGAGGACCGAGGCGAACAGGAGCGCTCCCCACCCCGCCAGGCTGAGCTGAAGCCATGGCTGCCGCACCATCGCCGGTCCGGCCCAGGGCAGGATCGCGACCAGTCCGACCAGTGCCGACCAGGCGGTGGCCGTCGGCGCGCCATAGCGCCGGACGAGCGGTTGGGTGGCGAGACTGTAGACCGAAAAGGAGAAGGCGGCGAGCAGGCTCAGCAGATCACCCGCCGCCGGTGCCCCATGCCGCAGCGTGTTGCCGACGAAGACCGCGACCCCGATCGCCGCACAGGCGATGCCGAGCCATTGCCCACCCCGGATCCGCTCGGTGCCAAGCGCCGTGGCGAGCAGGATCGTGAAGATCGGTCCCAGCGAGATCAGCAGGGCCACCGAGAAGGCGGAGGTGTGCTCCAGGCCAAACGTGAAGAGAGTGTTGTAGGCGGCGTAGCCCGCGAGCCCGGCGAGAAGGAGCAGCGGCAGATCGGTCCGGTCGGGGACCCGGAGGCTGCGCCGCGCGCCAAACCACCCGAACAACAGCACCAGGACGATCACGAACCGGCCACCGACATAGGCAAGCGGGCTCAGCTCATCGAGCGCATCCTTGACCACGACGTTGTTCGCGGCCCAGACGATCACCACCCCGAGCATCGCCAGGTCGGCGGTATCGAGCCAGCCACGAGCGCCCGATTCGGAACCCTGTGGCGTGGCGACCGCGTCCGGCGCCTGACGAGTCGATGTCACCGTTGATGCTCCGAGGCCATCCGTGGAGGAGGGGCGTTCCTGGGGATGGGGATCGAGGTCAGGATGGTCCGGTACCGTGTCGGAGTGTAGCAGGGGTTGATCGCGAGCGGCCTCAGGCGAGGCGAACCCCTTCCAGCGCGAGGAGATGCTCTTTGATGGCGAGCCCACCGGTGTAGCCGCCGAGCGAATGGTCGGAGCGAACGATCCGGTGGCAGGGCACGATCACCGGAACCGGGTTCCGACCGAGGGCGTTCCCGACGGCTCGGGTCGCGGCTGGGTTGCCGACCGTGGTGGCGATCCCGCGGTAGGTATCGAGGCGACCGAACGGCACACGCGCGGTCGCTTCCAGCACCGATTGGGTGAAGGGCGTCAACCCGGAGAGATCGACCGCCACGTCGAAGCGGTCACGCCGCCCCGCGAAGTACTCCGCCAGCTCCCCCGTCGCGCGGGCGACCGACGGATCGGCCGCGTCACCGATCAGGAGTGGGCTCGGCTCGAATCCCCGCGCCGCCAACCGCTCCCGCAGCCGTGCTTCCGGGTCGCGCCCATCGGCGAGGTCATCGCCCCCCGCAAAGTCGATCTCACAGATACCGTCCGCGGAAGCGGCCAGCAGGAGCGGCCCGACGGGACTCTCGACCCGCGTATAGTGCGCGGCTCGTCGAACGGGCCGCGACCGGGGACGAGTAGGAGGCCGCATCTCGAAGGGCGGCGGCGATGCCTCAAAACGGGGCCGATACAGCTGGTCGAGGGCACTGGAGACATGCTCGAAGCGGTCGAGCTCCCGAGCACACGATCCACAGCCGGCGGTATGGTCGACGAGCCACGCCGCATCGATGGTCGTGAGGTCCCCGATCACCATCGCCGGCATCGCCTCACAGGCGACATCGCAGGGGTCGACATCCGGCTGATCGGCGGCGGACATCAGAATGGCGGTTGGGGTGGCGGCCGGTTGGCCATCGTTCGTGGTCATCATCGGTGTCCCATATCGCTCACGGGGAAACGAGCCGACCTGACCCGTCGCCGCGGTGGTGTGTCGATCACAGGCGTTCTCCAAATCGCTCGCGCAGTTTTCGGAGCGCCTCATGGACGCTGGCGCGCGCGGCGGGCTCGCTACAGCGAAGGTTGGCGGCAATCTCGGCATAGCTCAGATCGTGATACTTCCGCTGGACGACCGCCGCACGTTGCTTGACCGGAAGTGTCTGGACGAAGCGCTCGACCTCGTGCAGCAGATCCCGGGCATCGATACGCGCCGCATCATCCGTTGGATCACCAGGAATGGCGTCGGCCCGAGCGTCATCGAGCTGCTCCTCCCTGCCGCGTTTGCGCCGGTCGCTTAGAAAGGCATTGGTGGCGATGCGGTAGAGCCAGGCGCGGTGGTTGGCGTCGCCGTCGAGCCGGTTGAAGGCGCGGTAGGCCTTGATCATCGTTTCCTGGTAGAGATCGTCGGCATCGGCCCCGTTACGGGTCAGGTTTATCGCGTAGCGGTAGATCTCCGTGCAGTGCCGGACCAACAGATCGTCGAAGGTTCCCCCTGTCGGTTGGCCCCGTCCGGGGCCGCACCCTGTCTCGACCCTGGCCGAGATAGCCGCTCCACCGGTCATGGCTCGTGTCGCTCCATGCTGCTCCCACGCGGCGCCCCCGGACCGCTCGTTACCAGTCCGTCAGGGATAGAACGCGGCAGGGCGTCCCGTGTGAGATAGGGAGCGCCCGGCCCGTGTGTGACCACCGCGGCAAGGCCCGCCGTGGAGCATGACGTGTCCTGTGAGTGAGGCGCGGACGGCCCGCTCATTCCGGCGGGAACGGGCGGCTGGCGACGGTCTCGATCTCTGCGACGAGGGCTTCGGCGATCCGCCCGATCAGCGCCTCGGCCGCGTATGGATCGGGGAGATCCCTGGTCAGCACTGCCACGGCGAGCGGTCCGTGCGAGGTGTCGAGGAGACCGGTATCGTGAACGATTCCGTCGAGGGAGCCGGACTTCCCGGCAAAGCCGCTCGTTGTGGGGAGGAACCGGGCCAACCGGGCCCGGTCTTGCTGCTGGCTGAGGGTGGCGCGTATCCTGGCGCAGCTCTCGACCGTGGCGGCCGTGGCCGCCGCGATGCCGCTCAGCAGCGCGACTAGATCGGTGGCGCAGGTCAGGTTGTCTGGTTCACCGGGCGCGACCGCCCGCCCGACGAACGGACGCCGCAGCTCCGTTCGGTGCATCCCGAGCGCGTCGATGGTCGCGCGCACTCGCTCCAGGCCCAGCACCTCCAGCAGGAGGTTCGAGGCCGTGTTGTCAGAGACGGCAATCATCAGGTAGGCGAGGTCGGCGACCGACAGCACCAGCTCCGGGCTCATCCAGGTCAGGACACCGCTGCCGGGTACCCGCGCCACCGCGGTGACCGGATGACGGTCGTCGAGCGTGAGCTCTCCGGCGTCGATGGCGCGATAGAGCGTGACGAGGATCGCGGTCTTGATCGTGCTCGCGGCAGGAACCACCCGCTCCGCGTCGAGCGTCCAGCGGCGCTCGCTCCCGACCAGGTGGGCGGCGACGAGCACCTCGGCGCCCGGCACATCATGGCAAGCACGATCGACCACCAGTCGCCACCGATCGGCGGCGTCGATCTCGCCGGTGCCGCCTCGCTCATGCCGCTCGACCATCAGATCCATCCCGGCCACCTCTCGACCCCCGCGCCCGGGTGTAGGACACTGCCACGCATGATGGGGCGACCGTTATCGTACGCGGAGAGGAGCAGGGATGCGACCGGCAGCGGAATCGCGCTTCGAGGGGCGAGCGGCGATTGTGACGGGTGGGGCTCGCGGCATCGGTCGCGCGATCGCCGATCGGCTGACCGCCGAGGGCGCGCATGTCCTGGTGGCGGATATCGACGAGGCCGCGGCCCTGGCCGCCGCGAGTGAGATCGGGCCACGGGCGGCTGGCTATCACCTCGATGTGACCGATGCCGGCGCCTGGACCGGCG
>JAABUR0100002991.1_pt1 | contig 24512 bp, 28 predicted proteins | sample 5560091 | NCBI WGS metagenome assembly JAABUR01 (sample SAMN10711879, study PRJNA513375) | rock metagenome | isolation source: Antarctica rocks | place: Antarctica: Victoria Land, University Valley sud
TGGTGTAATTGTTTTGCCCTCCTTCGTAATATGGAGCACCAATACCGGTAAGCATTTTTCTCAGCTAACAGTTAGTGAACATCTTCAATTCGAGAGATTTCCACACACTCCCACAACAAACACCACCTTGAATCTTAGCCCGCTCTGCACTCACCTCAATCCCTTAGCAAGCGCCTAATGCTGATCGTTTTGCTTTAGCTTGCGCTTCGTGAGGTATCGAAGTATGCATTTTTCATGATGTTGAGATCGAAGGTGATACCGAGAATGACAACAAGTGACAGACAGACTTACGCTTGCTCAACGGCTCTGGTTCATTCGCAAGGAGATGATAGTCACATGACAGTATGAAGCGGATAAGGTACTTGTCACCTGTGCACGGAAGGGTAGTACGTATCGAATTAATTGTCACTTTGACACATCTTTCAGCCATCTCTCCATTGTCTACACATTCCTGAGTCACTTCATTCATGAGAAGCACGAACATGAAGCTGTTTTTGCTACTACGAATCCGGTATTCTCTCCCTTCACCTCCCTAGCCAAGATCTTGCTTCGCAGACCAGCTCAGAACCTCACAGAGTGTTTGTAAGATCCATAATCGGCACGGCTAGATACTTAAAAAGGCCCTTTCCCATCCCGGCCCAGATAACCTAGATACCCACCATTACCCCAATGCTTCGCGATGAAGCGCGTCTGCTGCAAAGACAGCTTGATCTCTTGTGTATGCTGCTCAACTTGATATTTGGGGCTTTCCTTCGAAGTCTCCTTGGATTCCGTCTCGTTAAGCTTCTTCTCCAACCGTGCTATGCGTTCTTCCATTTGCTAATCAGACGGCGAGGAAGATTCACAGTTCCGCTCAGGGCTTAAGGTTGCAAGACTTGGCCCGAAAAGACGTGACCAATCTGCTTGGGCTACCTGGCCGGCTTCGTTACGGGCCAGGTACTTCAGTTGCGATATCACGACATCAGGCCGGGCGGCCAATCGTTCGTTATCAGAGTCAGAAGGGTGAAGATGCAAGCGAACAGCGGTGAACCGGTCGGCCCCATTAGCCAATGGAAAATCCCTCGCATGCGATGATGAAAATGTGCGTTCCAGCATCTCAGCAACGTCGAATTCGACTATGTAATGCATACCGGGCTTATCGCTATCTTTCCGAGTCTGTGGCGAATTACTGCCGGGAACGTGCTGTGTGGTGATTGTTATGTTTATTGGCTTCCATTTTACCATGCAGGTTCTTCGAAACCAGGATGAATCGGCTTGGCTGATGCTGATGCCGTTATCAAAGACCAGGTTCGACACTGTGGATGTTGCAGAGCGCTCCACCAACGGTGCACTCAGTCGAGTCCACGACAGGTACGGTCTTATTGGCAACTTATACTCCAGATCGCCTCGGGCGACCTTGATCGGTGCGATGGTCAGAGAAGACACCATTTTGGAGTTGTGTTGAGCTCTGATGTATGTCTGAGACACGGTTTAGCATTACGAAGTACTCAGCCCAAGTAAAACTTACAGGTACTTATGCTCTGGCCTGATATCCTTTGATGAGTCCAGGGTTTGTATGAACAATGACCTTCTTAGAAAGCCAATCTGATGGCCCGGAAGATATGAAATAACAGATAAATACGAAGCAGGGAGGAAAATACGAGCTGTATAAATGCACCTGCATTCTCGTCTTCGACACACTGGTTCTAGATGAATTGATGTCTGCTATAAGACATGAATATATTGCCTTCAGAAGTGAAGTATTCTTGAGTAAAAGTGACCTGGAAGCTCTATAAAAAAAAAGGGAAGTGATATAAAAGCAAAGATTACCCCCCCCCCCCCAAGGGGGTTCTCTTGAAATAAGCATCAATTCAACGCGTACTAACCAGTACAACCGATAAAAGAACCAGAATCATCCTCGCAACCGGGCCCACAATCACCTAAAATGTAGCACACAGTGGATTGGGAACATCAATTGAAATAGAGACCTGCGGAGGAAAAGAGCTTCTTATTTATCTCACATGACTGATAAAGGAATATATAGCAAATACTGGATAGGGACGTGAACGCTAGAAGCTTCGGGAGCAAATGAGGGTATGCGGAATACCACATCTATGCAAATTACCCTCCGAACTCCACGCGTAAACCTGACGGCTACTTCTCACCTTTAACCATATTTCAATTTTTTTTTTACTTCCGCCATGTATAGATCAGGGAAAGGCAATGAAACTTCAATGCCTTTAGTGCCACACGCTCCTTTGCTCAACAGCTTCTCTATCACACAAGCTTTTGCCATCAAAGTCCGCTTTTAAAGCTTGCTCGGACGGTTTATCCGATCATCATCAATACACAGATCGATTGTTGAAATCATTTGACCTTCTACAAAAACCCTTGATGGTAGCGTTCATGGAAATCCACAACACACACACCCTTGCAACCACAAACAACCCATCCACCGTCCCCGTTTTTCTCTCCGAGGCAACCGCCACAGCCCCCTCCTTCTCTTTCTCTCTCTCTCCGTCATGGTATCTAGCTTTACGAAACCAACCTCGTTCATATCCCCCTCATCAAACCTTGAAGCTTTTCAAAAAGAGTTTTCGGCTGGGCTTGTCCCCCGTTCGGAGATGCATAATTTTCTTTGGTAGGGTTCTCGTGGGTTCTTTGGCTGTGGTTTGTGTTTCGGTTGAGTGGGTTGTGGGGTTGAGGTTAGTGGGGATGGTTATTTTTTTAGGGGCTGAAGATGGAGGGTTGTTTTAGGAGGGTGGCAGAGGGGAGGGGTGGGATGGAGAGGGGAATGATAGTTTTCTTTTGTGCTACTTCTGTTCTGTAGGGCTTCTTCTTGTATCTGAATGCTTGTAGCGCTTCCCACCCCCCCTCGGTTTGGTGTAGACAGAGCTCGCAGAATGATGCTTTCCTCTTGTGTTGGGTTTTCTTCTATAGCGGTTGCTTTTCTAAGATACTTCTCGTACTGTGACACTACTTTCCGGTGATACTTGCATCATAATGCTTCACTTCTGAAGAGGAAATATCCATTTCCTACATCTCGGTGAAGATAGGGGTGGTCAAGCAATAATACTTCCCTGTTGTGTTGCTTTTCTTCCACATCACTTCCCCTTGCGTGACACTCCCATTCTATGATGCATCACTTTCGGATGGATTATATGCTTGTGATATTCAACACCAACTCCCCTAGCTTTAGCATGTCCGAGAGCAGTATTTAAACAGCTCGGATCTTCCTCTTACCTTTTATACTCTCTGTCAATTTATACTCTCCTGGCCACCGAATCCGGTTTTGCAGACAGAGTCGAATCTTCGAATAGCGTCAGGCCAAGAGACACCTGTAAGTAAGTACTCCTTGAAGTCGATCCTCTCTTAAGCTAACTGTATCGCAGGCTTAGATATCTGTCATTACTTTTAGTGTTCAGAATGTTACTACAATGGAGAGTTCCTCCGGTCAGCCAGGACCAAGCCGATCTTTCGTTCAACACCAAATGGGTTCAAAAGTTTGTACGCCTTTGTACGCCAATGGACAGCTCCTCCAGCTATAGCGTCACAAACCTGTACTTCGACGATGGCATCAGCGTTAGCCAGACTGACGCACATGGAAACACCTGCACCGTGAAGCTGAAGGTCAGCAACGTAGTCATCACAGCAAAGGTCATGCCTGGCCACGGCTGTCGGGTCATGAAGGACGGCACCATTGAGCCCGGTTTGTTCTACTTCGTCAACTTTGACGTTGGTAAGGTGGTGGAGTGCAAGTTCTCAGGCCGCCGAAATTGGTATAGCGGACGTGAAAAGTCCTTCCCGTTAGCAAAGACGGTGTACGAGTTTGAAACAGTTCAATTGATGCTCCCGCCACACAAGTACCTCGGCCCTGGTCCTCACAGAGAGCCCAAAAGCATGATCGCGCATCTAAAGTACGTGGCCAGCAACAAGGCAGGCCACACAACTCAAGCACAATGGTCAAGTATCTTCGAGCCAACGCCTGTAAAGTCAAAATCCGAGCAAAACCGTGGCTGTTCTAAAGCGGAGCGTCAGCAAGGAAGATGTCGAGAAACCGCAAACCCTAAAGGAAACTGCGACTCTTCCATAACGTACCATCGGCAAATGGAAGAACGGATAGGGCATCTAGAGAAGAAGCTTAAGGAGATGGAGTCCAAGGAGACCGTCGGCAACAGAAAATACAAGCAGCAAGAGAAACCACACGCACAGGAGACTAGGGAGCCGTCCCAGAAGGATCCGGGGCCTGACATTGATCGTCTAGCTTTCTTATTCGGCTTGGATGAATAAGTTGTTAGAGATGGCGTTTGCATACACACTGTGAAAGTGTGAGCTGTCCTGTGAGGCTGTGAAGCGAGAACCTGGCTGGGCAAGTGAAGGACTAGAGTTTAGACTAGAAGGACCTTAGCAAAAGCAAATTGATATTTGTGCTCCTCGGAGACAAGGTAGCTGAAATTGCCACGCAAATAAGAAACAATTTAGGAGGACGTAAACTAACTGAGTGCTGAAAGTCGTTTTTGTACCTTTGAAGTGAATCGGGATTCAATGCATCAGGTATTAATCCACACTTTCCACGTGTGTTATCACCTATGAAGACTTGAAATTTTCGGGAGCGGCGAGCTTTTTGCCTGCCGTGGATGTTTTGTGCTACCGAGCAGCCTCCCAGATCTACATCTCCCTCTTGGATACGGCATCGTCTTCGACCATTGCTCCGCTCAAGATCATCGGGGGTATTCTGGAGTTAAAAGTCTGCCACTCAAACATGAATGGGTTAGACCCAAAGCATGTTATTCCAGTCGGGATCCTACGTATAACACAGCTGGGGTAGTATTCGACGACGGTATTACCCATCATCTGCAGCTACGTCAAAGCCACTTGCGACAGTGTTGATCTTGCAGAAGTCTGCCCAGTCCGATCGAAGCCAACCTCGACGATAGCCACCATAGACGGCGACAATATCATCTTGGTAGCTGACTGTGTTGCTGTGAGTGACTTTGCTTTGTCGGAGTGATGTTCCGTTACCAAACAAAACCTGTTCCAGCTTCTTGTATTTGCATATGAGCTACCTCGTACGCAACAAAGCTGGTTCAGTAAGCAGGGCCGACTGGCCGCTCTTCGTCAAGGCGACTGGCACAAAGATACCGAAACTTACCTTACCAGTCCGTCCTTCCACCTCGCCAGCTCTAATTCTACAAGACCATCACCTAGCCCTGCAGCACAAACCCGAGACGCTAAAGATGCAGAACAATTATGCGAAGGAACTATCCAACTAGGAGAACCGACCACACGAAGATGAGATGAAGAGATGAAGAGATGAAGAGATGAAGAGATGAAGAGATGAAGAGATGGAACACGAGGAGATACAACGGGAGCTGGAGACATAAGCTTGATGATGGTTCCCACTGCTGGATTTGGAGGGGCAATTGAATCGTCTTGTTAAAGAATCTGGTGCGGATAAAGCCAGTGTGGTAAACAAGGTGTCGCTCAAGCATTAGCCCCAAGTCGGATACAAAGACACTGCTTTCGGCCATGGCCCCAGTAATGAAAATGGACTAGCTAAATCTAGGAAACGAGCCTGCGTACTGTAGATCTTAAACATAGATAAAGTTAGAAAAAAGGGAAGTGCAAATAGAGAATTACTTGTGCTCGTGAGTTACGGCTATGAAAACTAGAAAGGTAACAATACCTTACCTTTTCCTTATCACACCATCCGAACTAAAAAGCCCCATTCCTCCCTCCTTCTCGTCACCCTCCTCTGGAAGCCCATTACACTCCCGATTCCCATTTCCCACAGTCCGCGGCCCGTCGACATCGTACCTGGGCCCCTAGAAACCCCCAGTGATCACCCCGCCCAACCCCTTCGTACTCGTCCCCAGCACCACGTTCGACGTCCCAGCCACAGGTCTAATCCTAGTTGCTTCCAACGTGATCGCCGCACCGTTTGGAGCGAGCGCTTGCCCGCCGAAATGTAGTTCGAGGCGCTGTTGGCGGTGATGGTTTGGCCGTCGAAGGTGAGGTCAGGAGGTGGAATTGTTGTTGGCGCTTTCAGGGGGATGGTGGTGATGCCGATGATGAGGGCAGAGGCTTGAGGGGCGAGGCCTGATGGGGGTTTTGGAGATGGTGATGCCGGAGCCGCGGGAGAGGATTTGGCCGGAGATGATGTAGTGTGAGGATCTATTGGCGGAGACATTGCACCTTCTATAGTGTTCGCTGGGAGTAATGGATTTGCTGGTTGTCTAAGAGCAATATTAGTGCTACAACCAATGATGACTAGTGTAGCTGAAGGAGCAAGCTTCACTGGTGTGCCAAAGATCATAATTGGTGGACCACCAGGGGCAAGGATCTGGCTCCCCACAATATATCCTGTGATGCTGAGTTGGCGACTGACGCTTGGTTGTTGATAATAACAACCGGTCCAGTTGCGGTTGAAGTTGTTGGCAAACTCGTAATGCTACCAATGACTACGTGGGATGCGGATGCGGATGGGACCAAGGAGATTGGAACTCCGGACATGGTTACAGCTGCGGGACCTGGCGCAAGCGTTTGACTGCCGATCACATTCTGTGAAGCAGTATTGGCTGTGATTGGTTTCTTGTTGATAGTGATGACGGGCGCGACCGTAGGTGAGATGGTCGCTAATGGAGGCAAAAAAGCGGTGCTTGCACCAATTACAATATTTGAGGCAGACGGGCCTAGAGAGATTTCGGAGCTGGATATTGTAATCTTTGGACCACCTTGCTGAAGCGTCTGGCTGCCAATAACAAACGGAGGAATGTAATTAACGTCGATAGATTAGTTACTGGTAGTAGTTATGGATACAGGCGCTAAAGCAGCACTCGCGGACTGTGGATTGGAAATGGTTGCAATGCAGCAAACGGCAGCTTGGATGGAGTCATGGACTGGTGCTGGACCGATGTTGGGCGAAGATTGGCCTCGGTCCGGGTTGGAAACTTATAAAGAAGTGTCGGATACGATCGGTGGTGCAGTGCATGGCTGAGGCTGAGGATTTGATCGGATTACATACACCCAATGTGTGTCTGGAATTAATCTCAGTCACCACAGTGCCTGTGACGGTCGTAACGACCAGTAATCCAGACGCAGGCAGAGAGAATTGTTCCCAGGATTGTTGAGGTGCTCGTCAAACCATTTAAATTGTCAACAACAAGCGAAGCGTTGCAGTAATTTGCAGCCACCACAAGAATACTCGGGTGTAGGCAATGGTGGGAGGGTGGATATTCCAGTGGCTGAAGCTGTTCCAATTGCAGCTGCTGCATTTGAAGAACTCGCTGACAACGACCCATCTGATTCGCGTTAAATGTCGAGGCACCGACCAGAGGCTATTGTTACTAGTGGATGAGAGAGCCAGTACACTACGCGCAGGCCGTATGAGGAAACAAAGCAAGGCTGATGACATTGTCGGAAATATTAGTCGCTCATTTTTGATCTGCGTAATCTTGAAACGAGATTCATTGAATTTGGCATAATGGAACGGGAAGGTTTTTGAGGCTGGAGAAGAGATATGTATGGCCCGAAGGCTGATAGAAGCTGAAGAAAGAGTACTGCTAGTGGACGCAATAGCGGACATTAATCCTGGTTTAGACCAAAAGATTCAGGTTGGTATGGGTTTCTCACGAATGGGATAGAGAAGAGGCCAGGAATAACCTTCAGACCGAAAGTTCGTTACTGCTTACAAGTATTTGCATCAAAAACAGATACTCCAAGCGGATCGCGAGAATTATTCGGTCTGTACTCAAGCATCGATCGGCACATGGGTTGCAGGTATAAAAGCGTCGAGTTCAAGCCTCCCAAAAGTTATACCCCTAAAAGCTTCGAAGCAGCTGTTGGGTAGCAACCGGAACGAGATATCTCAAAGCCATTGTGAATTTCCTGATGCTGTTTTCTCACCAAGTGGTAATGTTTTGCGACTCGATAGATGTTTAGAAGTCGTTGGCTCCCATGCACGTCCGCAAGTGCCCTTGAGGTAGGAGGTTCTGTCGAACATTCAGGCAGCCAAGTTCAAACAGGGTCCTAGGGTAACCAGCTGTACGCCAATAAACCGTCATAATCTCTATGAGGTTGTCAGTAGCAGCGAGATCTGTTTGATGAGAGGATTGTTGACATATATGGCTTATATCTTCGATCGTTGCACACATAGATCATCCAATGTTGCATATTAAGGAGTGATGAAGCGTAAGGTAGTCTCTGTGGGAGATGACAAAGTTAATAAGAGAACGCATTGCAGACAGGTAATTGCTGTGTACACGCTGATATCTGGCGAATGTCTAAAAAGATGGAGTAGGACTTTCACATCGGTGGCATGACCGGTTCAAGCAGCTTGTTCGTTGTATGAGGCAGCTAAGTAATGGATATCGCTCTTACGAAACCACCAGTGCCAAAATACTTCCCCTTGTCCCGTTGCCGGTCGGTTCCACGAAGGTAAATCCGAGAAGTAAGAAACTAGATACCGTATTGTAACCTCGGTTAAAGTACCTATTCTATACACGTTTGAGAGGGGACAAAGAACGCCAGAGTTGGAATAGACTTTGGATTCGACCAGTTTGTCAGAAAGCTTCTTACAATACCGGCAGGCACGACGCACACTTCAGGCAGGCTGTAAAGGTTAATACATTATGGTTCATTAGCAACAGAAGGAATCAGGAAACGGTTGTTGAAACTTGAAAGAGGGAATGGAGTGGAGGTGCCAACTCGATCCAGAAATTAATTTCCCATATTCTATTTTGTGAGGGACAAAAGGATACCTTAGCTCAAGGAAAGGTGATGAAAAATAAGGGAAGACCCATTCCAATCACCTTTATTCTTCACCGAGCGTCAAAGTGGCTTATCCGTTTGAAGACTGCGATCATCCAAGCCCTCACTTTATCCGATGATGACGCTCGTGACGCTCATGAGCCCAATATTACCTTACTGTTGATTTGCCGCCCAACTTGGGTTGCTTACCTTGAGGTACCTTAGTCTAAAGTGGCACGAGTGGTTTTACTTGGATGAAATACGAGTACGCTAAGTACCTTACCCTGGTTTGTTGTGACAGGGGCTCAAATTGCAGGTTTCAAGAGCGGGGATGAAATGTCATTGGTTCCTCGGCGTGTGAATTCCAATATGCTTTTCTTTTCACAATTACCTGGGAACTCTACGGAATAATCATCGTTAAATATCAATTATCATTGTTCCTGTGCGCGCCCTGTGATTCCTTCCTCCAAGTCTCTACTTTAGGATTCCAGTGCGTTGTCCCAATCACTCTACCTTAGTCTTTCTTTGCTCTGCTCTACCTGACCGATCCGCGTCACACCGCTCTTACTCTTACAACACCACTAAGCGGCTAAGGGTAATACTTACTTCAATCCACCCGGAACCCCGCTCTTGGCCAATAAGAAAATTCTCTTTCTTTCATTTCCCACATTTCTTTTGCACCACTTACCCATTCGTCCACTTCGCAGTCTGTCGGCGCTAGATACTTGGACTATTCGTTCAGAGTCGCCCCCCGTCTTGCAAACTTCTTGCACCAATCATCGACGTATCCAAGTAGTTGCGGAAGATCGACTGCGCAGATTACCGAACCCAATCACTGCTCATGCGACGTCTGCACGACGTCTGTTCTACACATCACCTGACCGCTTGTTCCTTACCCGCGGGTGAAAAAGCGTCAAGCTGCTGGGCTGGTAGCGAAAAGTAGGTCCTCTCCGTCGGACTCGCTGAAAGGCTTCGCCCGACGCGACAGCTATGAATTGACCTTCTGAACATACATCGCATAGGTTCTTGGATTCGAAATCATACAGCAAACCTTTCGTATTCGCGCATACTCTTTGTCGCATACCGTCCAATCCCTCAACATCTTACCCGACGCCTCCAAGCGCTGCAACTTCTGATAAACCCCACTAACGCGCCCTCGTCCACCTGTATACTACTCACCAGCCCACCGTGCGGTACAGTTCTCATTCAGAAACACCGTTCGGACATCAAGGATATTCATACGGCAATTGACAAGGTATGGTTCCCCTCTGCATAAGACGGCGCTATAAGGCGCATTGCCAGCGCATCACCGCCAATCACCTTGATTTCATACATATGGATTTGCTCCAAACCTTCGAGTCGCCACTTCGATTTGATGATTGTGGGCATGCTAATGGACGCTTTCCTTCTAGAGCCGGCAGCTTGTCAATCAAGTCCTCACACTCCAATAAACGGGTAGGAGCGACGCCTCACAAGCCCACTGATACACGCAAGAGTGGCTTTGACTTGCTGTTCTGCCAGTAGGCCGCTTCGCGAACGACAAGCACAGCCTCACAAATACCATTGGGCTAAGCTCTACGTCTTACGCAAATCCACATACCAGACTACTCCCAAGAAGTAAGACCCGCTGCTCGGGACTGAGACTCTTCGTCTGGAGAACGCCGAATAAGAGAACGCTGTTAGAGAAGGTCAAATAACGTGGTTCGTGGGGCGAGCAATTCGAATTCGGTCTTCCCAAGTCACGCCCTCGAACACCACTGCGGCCACCGGCTTTGAGCCTCGTGCTGAGGGAGCTAGCTAATTTAATTCAGACAGCGCATCTTATCTGCATTGCAACCCAACCAACACTCAGCAGACTTGGCATTGCAATCAAGATCTGGCAGATCAAAGACGACTAAAGACAGTTGACACCGTCGAGGGTTTTTGACAATATTGCGGTTGCTGGTGATTGCTTCCTTGGTACTGCTCTCCAATGAAACTTACAAGGCTTACGATGTGGTAGGGCTGCAGCGTGCATCAACCAATCCTCCAATCCACGTTCTCGCCAACCCCCGCGAACAGAAGATCCTGACGCCACTCGAAAAGCTTTCTTCCAATCAAGATTCCAGTGTCGCCGGTCCATATAAAGGAACACCTCCGACCTTGGTTTGCACTGACTAATCCTTGACGCGTGAGTCTCGCAGCCTATCCGGAGCTTCGGTTTCGTTAACGGTTGTCAAGAAAGACCACTACGGAGAGTAGCGCCTTCGCATCACGGTTATCCATTTCTACTCGCGAATCTCTACACATGATGGACTACGCGCAATATCAGACTCCCTCTCATGGGCAGCACCCCCACGCACCGCATCTTCAAGGAGGATATCCAAGTGCGCAACAGAATTCGAATACTGGAGGACCATCCATCACTTCCCCTCCGAACCCTCCACAAATGCACCAACACCCACATCAAGCCTCGCCCATACTTCCCTCTCAGGGCCACACATATCAACCACAGCCTCCACCACAGCCTAACCATCCGGTCCATCAAGGAATCAACTACCAACAGCAATACAGTGTCGCCCCTGCGAACATGCATTCTCAATACGGTATCTCACCTACACAAGCAGCAGCGATGGCCACTGCAGCAGCCTCGGGTCAGACTTATGGATACATGCCACAAACCTCAATGCCAGACGGCATCGCTCGAGATTCGCCACGGATGGCAGGCATCGCGGTAAAGAACGAACGGACGCCAAGGTCACCGCCACAGGTGCCAAATCAGATGCCACCCTTGCCGTCACAGGTTCAGCTAAATCAGAACCAAAATCAAAGATTGTCTCAGAGTCATATCGGCCATCATGTTAGCAGTCCTCACATACAGAATGCGCAAACGGTCATGATGAACCATCAAGCTCCGCGAAACTCGGTCCCACCTCAAATGCCTCCACCACAACAGCTGCAACAACATCAGCCTTCACCCGAACCGGCTGCAACCGGCGCTGAGGAAGCACCGTTATATGTCAACGCCAAGCAGTTCCACCGTATATTGAAGAGACGGGTCGCTCGGCAAAGACTCGAAGAAGCACTACGACTCACGTCGAAAGGTCGGAAGCCGTATTTGCACGAGTCGAGGCACAAGCACGCAATGCGCAGACCAAGAGGTCCAGGCGGTAGATTCCTGACAGCTGACGAGGTTGCCGCGATCGAGTCTGGCAAGGGTGGGGAGCTTGGGGAGGAGCTCGGGGATATTAAGGAAGATATAGATACATCTGCCAAAGGTAGCATATCTGGATCTAGAGGTGCAGGTTCGAAAAGAAAATCGGGTGCTCTTGGTGTTGATGGTCCAACACCAACAAGTAAGAAAGTCAAGACAGAAGTGGCAAGGACAAGCACGAGTGCAGAGGAAAGCGAGGAACCTGAAGAGGAGGACGAGGCCGATGACGATGCATGATTAGCTGTGCAATTTTTTCCGAATCAATCCGGTCTTATGGGTCTTGCAGCAGCCGCTGGCCTCTGCTCGATGATCACCGAGACCTAATCTTACGAATTACGCAGCGTTCGTGTTATTTAGCCTTTGGAGCAAGTGTACCCAGTCACTCATCTAATTTGTCCATCTTACTCCATTTCTTTTGCCAGACCACAGTCGCATCTTGCAGATACCCCGCTTGTCTTATACAGTCGAAACTTCCTTCCCTTTCGGAGTGGGGACGGTATGTTAGTAACTAGATGGGATCCTTCATTGGAACAAAATGGATATGGATATATGGGGGAAATTCGGTCGTTACGGCTATGATGTTCCACGATTCTCTTTTCGTCTTGGAAGCGTACCTATTACCCAGCGCTTAGGTCCGCTGGCTGTTTGTATGATAATAGTTACAAGACTGAAGTAGGAGGATTGCACATCAGACGTTTAGCGCGCGCGAGAATCGCAGTTGTCAAGTTCCAACATCCTGCTTGAGATGTATAGTAGAAGTCACGAACACGTTGGATTAACCATGAAGGAGTGATAATGAAATCTGAGATGTAATTGAAACATCCAGTAGTAGAAGTCGTGCTTTGGTTTCCAGCCTGGACTGTCTAGAGCACAGGAACTGGAATATCTAGATACTATGACACGAACGACAAAAGGTGAACTCGACATGGTGATTAGACGTCGATCATGAAACCTTAGGTCCCTCGGTCAGCGTTTGAGCGTTTGTGCCATCAGTAAGGCTGGCGTAACTCTTGACAAAATGATTGGCAAATTCAGAGCGAAGACGTTCTCGCAAAAATGTGAAGAAAAATGTGCCACTTATTATGATCCAAAGCTCCGGCAGAGCTTTGCCACATTTAGCGACAAGCCAGATACCTATTATTCTCAGCTTTCCATTCTGAGTTCTTACCTCCATTCTCATGGTACAGAGCGCGTGCGGAGAGAACTAGACAATCACCATGTGGTCAACAAGACCTTCTCTAGGCCTAACCTTACTCGGTGTACTGATATTGCAGGTACTACTATCACACGCCAAGAGAGATGGACCTCATATCGAAAAAACCACGCTTGACAACCCCCCAGCGAATCTGTTCTACTTTGCCGATACGGATATCATCCTGATACATGATGCTGACGACGGCAAAATCCTCCGATCGGACGACGCTGGGGCGTCCTGGGAACATGTCAAGGATATCGATGATGGAAAAGCTTGGGACTTGTGGCAACACCCTTACGATAATAAGGTAGCATATGTTTTGGGCCACGAATATGTCCACTGGGTCACGAAAGACCAGGGCAATTCATGGACAAGCTTCGAAACTGAGAAACCGCCCTCACGCTATATACCACCATTCAGCTTCCACGCAGGAGACAGCGATAAGGTCATATTCCACCAGGCGGTCTGCCACGGTCTATTCAAAGCTTGTGACGAGTCGACGTCTTATACAACTGACGGCTTCGATACTATACATTCTTTGCGCGGCGATACCAAGGGCTGCGTCTTCGCTCACTCCACACCTCTATTCCGAACCAGTGACGATGATAAGGCCAACGATCGGATTATTTGCGTTGCGATGGGCAGATATTCCCCTTTGTCTACCGATAACCGCCTGGTGGTCTCCGACAACTATTTTCATGACGAGATGGAACCTTATTTAGATGGTGATCGCACCGTCCAGGGCATTATCAACATCGCCGTCGTTAAAGGCTTTCTCGTTGCGGCTGCGAAATCTGCGGGCACGGCTGAATTGGCCTTGTACGTTACCCAAGATGCCAAAGAGTGGCATCAAGCGGTATTCCCAAGTGATCACAAAATAGAAGAAGATGCATATACTGTGTTGGAATCCACGAATTACAGTATTCAAGTTGATGTGATGACTACTATGCCATTCAACCCCATGGGAGTCCTTTTCACCAGCAACTCAAATGGTACCTATTTTACCCGAAATATCGAGCACACCAATCGAGACCGCCACGGAATAGTCGATTTCGAAAAGGTGCAGGGGATACAGGGAATCGTTTTAGTGAATGTCGTTGATAATTGGGAAGAGGTGGAAGAAGCACCGAGGGCAAAGAAGAAGGTGAAGAGTCGGATCAGTTTTGACGATGGACGAACCTTTGACGACCTTAAAGCGGATGGTGAAACCTTACACCTCCATTCCATGACTCAAATGTCGAACGTTGGCAGGGTATTCTCGAGTCCAGCCCCAGGCCTTGTGATGGGCGTAGGCAACACGGGCAAGAGACTTATGGGTTACGAGGAGGGAGATCTATACGTCTCCGATGATGCAGGTGCGACGTGGACAAGGGCTCTGGAAGACGCTCATAAATACGAATTCGGTGATCAGGGATCCATCCTAGTCGCTATCAATGACGAGGGCCCAACAAAAGAGATCTCGTACTCCATTGACCATGGCAAAACGTGGGCGAATGCTGATCTGGGCGCGAAGATCCGTGCTAAACTTTTGACCACCACCCCTGACTCGACCAGCCTGAAATTCATATTAATAGGTGCTACAGACGAAGGAGATGAAGCTCAAAATGTCGTCTTCGCTATTGACTTCGATGGCCTGCACGAAGGGAGGTGCAAGGAAACTGATTTTGAGCAATGGTTTGCACGGGTTGATCAGAAAAAAGAAGGAACTTGTATAATGGGTCGCAAGCAGTGGTACAACAGGCGCAAGGCGGACGCTGGTTGTTTTGTGGATGAGGAGTTCAAGGAGCCTGAGTCAGGTTTCGATCCTTGCCCTTGTCATGAAGAGGACTTTGAGTGCGACTACAACTTTGTACGAAGCAAAGACGGCAAGACTTGTGAACCAGCTGGAATAATGACAGTTCCCGCGGGTGCATGTAAGAACGGGGCCGATACTTATAAAGGCAGCTCTGGCTTTAGGCTCATTGCCGGAAACGAATGTGTTCGCAAGGGAGGACTGGAGCTCGACAAGGAGGAAGATTGGCCATGCAAGGAGGCTGGCAAGCTTCCTGTTAGTGGCGAGATTACTCATGAGTCAACGTCCTTCCAAGCTGGCTCTTTCAAAGAATACTACTACCTTGAGAGAAATGCATTGAGCAAGGATGTTGACGAAACAGTAGTCATGCTGACCGATGATCATGAAGTCTATATCACCAAAGATCATGGGAAAAATTGGGAACAGATTCTGAAGGATGAAAAAGAAAAGATCACAGCTATTTATCCTCACCAGTACCTCAATGACGTTGTCTATTTCCTCACCGGAAGCAAGAAGGTGTTCTACTCTGTCAACCGAGGGGACAGAATCCAAGCATTCCGCGCTCCTGACGACCCAACTGAGGGTGGATTGCCAGTCCTGAATTTTCACCCGAATTACAAAAACTGGCTTATATGGACTGGTTCGAAGAATTGCGGTTCGGGGAAAGGCGACTGCCACAACGTCGCTTCTTATAGTACAGATAGGGGCGACGATTGGAAGACCTTAAGCCGTTACGTTCGCAGGTGCGAATTTATCAAAGAAGAAGGCCGAGGGCAAAGCGAAAATCTTGTGTACTGTGAACAGTACAAGGACGAGAAGCTTGATAGCCCTCTTCAGCTGCGATCGAGCGAGAACTGGTTTGCAGACTCAACAACACATTTTGATGACATTATTGATTTTGCTACCATGTCAGAGTTTATCGTGGTCGCAGCAAAGGACGATGACCAAGAGTCTCTCAAGGTCGATGCCAGCATAGACGGAAAGACTTTCGCTGACGCTAGATTTCCGTCGAATTTCAACGTACCAGTGCAAAGGGCCTATACTGTCCTCGACAGCTCCACACATGCTGTTTTCATGCATGTAACGGTAGGCAGTCATGAGGAGTTCGAATATGGGTCGATTGTCAAGAGTAACAGTAATGGCACGTCCTATGTTTTGAGCCTGAATGGAGTGAACCGGAACACCCGCGGCTACGTCGACTTTGAAAAGATGTTGGTACTTGAAGGTGTTGCTCTTGTCAACATCGTAGACAACATTGACGAAGCCGAGACAGGGATTTCTAAGAAACTGAAAACTATGGTCACACACAACGATGGCGCTCAATGGGCACTAATACAGGCGCCCCAAAAAGACACCGACGACCAAGACTATGGATGTGATGTCACAAACATCGGAAAATGCTCCCTACATCTCCATGGCTATACTGAGCGAAGAGATCCCCGAGATATCTTTTCCTCTCCTGCGGCTGTTGGCATGATGATCGGCGTTGGCAACGTTGGTGAATTTTTGACCCCCAAAGCTGATGGAGACACTTTCATCACACGTGACGGAGGTGTGGAATGGCATGCGGTCAAGAAAGGGAATTTCATGTGGGAATATGGTGACCAAGGCTCGATAATCGTCATTGTCGAGGAGAACGTAGCTACCGACGTCATCTTCTACTCTATCGATGAGGGTGAGAGGTGGCAAGAGTATCGCTTCACCGAGTCGAAGATGGAAATTTCAAGCATTTCGACCGTTCCTTCAGACAACTCTCGGAACTTCCTCCTCTGGGGCAAAGAGTCCGACAAAGATGGTGAGATTAAGACCGTGAATATTGACTTTACAGGACTATGGGAGCGGCAATGCACATTAGATGAGAATAACGCCGTCAATAAAGATTACTACCTCTGGGAGCCGAAACATCCTTTACAAAAGGAAGAGAAGTGCCTTTTTGGCCATGTAGCACAATACCACCGGAAAAAACAGGGTGCAGAATGCTACAACGGTCGCAGTATTCGAAAGCTCTACAGTATCGCTAGCAATTGTTCTTGCACCAGAGAGGACTTTGAATGGTAAGACAAGCCAGCTATCCAGTGTGTTGGTGACTTTCGACCATGGTGCTAACGTTCGCCTTTAGCGATTACAACTACGAGACTGCCAACGATGGTTCTTGCCAACTTGTCGACGGCCTGCAACCTCCGGACCACTCCAAAGCCTGCGAAGCCGAACCTAATCTAAAATCATACTTCCTCCCCACCGGCTACCGCCGCATCCCCATGACGACGTGTAAAGGCGGCCGCGAACTCGAATACACAACTAAGGAAATGGCCTGCCCCGGTCACGAAAAACAATTCGAGGAAGAACACCGCGGCTTGAGCGGCTTCTGGCTCTTCGTCATCGCAGTCCTACTACCCGCCACCGTGGCCACCGCAGTCGGATACTGGGTGTGGCGCAACTGGGACGGCAAATTCGGGCGTATCAAGCTTGGCGAATCCGGCGGCGCGTTCGATGCCGACAAGCCCTGGTTCACGTACCCGATCATGGCGGTGTCGGCCCTTGTCGCCGTTGTTGCAGCGATGCCGGTGCTGCTAGGGAGTGTGTGGAGGGGCGTGACGGGCTTGTTTGGGGGTGGGAGGAGGTATACGACGAAGCAGAGCTTTGCGAGGGGGAGGGGGGATTATGCGGTTGTGGATCTGGATGAGGATGAGTTGTTAGGAGAGGATGAGGACGAGGAGGTGTAGATTAGTCGAGCGAGCGAACGAGCGGCATTTATGGGTGGCGTTTATGTCTGGGGTTGAGGGTGTGGATATGACAGCGTGTAGTGGGATTCTAGTCTTTTGTGATTTATAATGATTTTATCCTGCGAGCGCAAAGGAATGCAAATACCGTTCACTTCTAACCCTCCCACCTCCACAATCCCACCCCATCAACCCCACACCCCTCCCTCCCTCCCCCATAACCCACCCCACTTCCTCACACCCACAATCAACCTCCCCACACCAAAAAAATGTCCACCTCCACCTCCACTCAAATCCAAATATCAGAAACCCAACTCCGCGACCTGGGCCAACGCGCTATCAGTGCCAAAGACCGCGCTTATTGTACGTGGTTTTTTTCTTTTACTTATTTTTTTTTCGAGTTTGTGGGTCTTGTTTTTTGTTTTTTTGGTTGAGGGGGAGGGGGAAGGGTTGGAGGGTTGGAGGGTTGGTTTTTTGGGTGTTGTCTTGTTCTTCTTTGAAATGTCTTTTGCTTTCCTTTCATCCTACCTCTTCCTTTCCCTCCCCCCTTTACCCCTTCCCCACCGCCCCCCTCCTAGGCCCATAAAACCCTCCCTCCCTTCCCCCCCCAACCCACCACACCCACTAACCTCCCGCCCCCCCTCTTCCCTCCCTCTAGGCCCCTACTCGCACTTCCGCGTCGGCGCCGCGCTTCTTACCGAAGAGGGCCAGTTCATCACAGGCGCCAATGTCGAGAATGCGAGCTATCCGGTCGGGATGTGCGCGGAGAGGTGTGCGCTGGGGAAGGCTGTTGTGAGTTTTTTTTTTTGGTTTTTTTTTACTTGGTGGGGAAGGGCCAAGGGGGGGCGGGGGGAGTAAGAGGAGGGGAAGGATGTTGTGGGCTGATACTCCTGCGTAGACAGAAGGCCATACGAAATTCAGAGCTCTAGCGGTGGCGACGGATATAAGTCCTCCAGGTGCGTGTACCAGACAGAGAATCTCAGATAGCATGTTTTAGTAACATCCCCCAGCATCGCCTTGCGGCATGTGTCGCCAGTTGTAAGCCTCCTTTCCCTACTCTCCTCTCTCCCTGACATCCTTTCCCGTATCCGTTCCACGCGGCAGGCCTGTATCTGATTCTCGGCTGACCTCCCACAAAAGCATCCGCGAGTTCTGCCCCCTGAGCCTGCCGATTTATATGTACGATAAGACTGGCGCGTATGTGGTGAAGACGCTTGAGGAGGTATGTGTGTTTTTTTTTAATATGTGGTTTTCTGATAGGGTTGGGGGAAGGGGCTGATTCTGTGGGGGAAGTAGTTGCTTCCGATGAGTTTCGGACCGGATGATCTGAAGGGGAAGATATAGGATAGGGGCCGCGTGTATTGGACTTCTGGCTTGGTTGGTTGGTAGATATCTGTTAAGATTCGCTACAACCGTTTATGTAAACCTTTCTGTACCGGACTCCCCACGCTATGCCCGTAAAACAAGCAAACGCCGTCGCTCACAACACTACCCTCCTAGAATTCTTATGGACTATGACTTCAACAACTTATTCCTCTTCTCCCTCCTCTTCAAGCGCTCCACCCGTTTCCTATGCATCTTCTCCGCCATCTTCTCATACCGCTCCTTCTCCTCCTTTGCCGCTCGCTTGTCTTTGATCGCTTGCATCCGTCTCTGTATTTCCCAGACACGTATCAGCAGCGCCAAACAGCTGCGCTCAGCCATGCGATAGGTTTCGTACCTGTCGTTCAGCCTCCTTCTCATCCTTCATCTCCTTCTCTTTGGCCTTCATCGCCGCCATCGCTTGGCGCTCTTCAGTCCTTTTATTGTAGGACGACTGGCCGGCTCTTGGGCGGAATGCTGATTTCTGGGCGTGCCATTGTTTGCCTGGGATTGACGGGTAAGTATGAGGGTCTAAAAGGGAGAAGGAGGGTAGACCATTCTTTCGGAGGCTTGAGGATGTGAGGATCAAGGGTGCTGGCGCTGGGAAAAGGGCCACTTCGGCCATGATAGCGGAGTGGTTTTCAAACAATTTGAAGCAGTGAATTACTTTCGAAATTTGGGATTTGGAGTTGTTGAGCTATTGAGCAGACATTGAGGTTCGAGCTTGAAGGTTCAAATTGTGGTTGTGGGGCTAAATTTACCTTTGCACATGCTTTGGCGCTGGGATAATCTAAGTTATATCTTACCCGAAGATTAGATCAAGATAAGATCGTGAAGTAATCTTACTCCACTTCGAATATTCGACTGCGCTTCGACATCTTTGTTTGATTGATAAACCATTTGATCAATCCCATATCGCTCTTAGCCGTTTGTTATGAGTTTGGTCTTTCAGGTTTACGAAGTCTACCAATCTCAAGGCTTCACTTGAGTACGTTGCAGTGGTACTACATGACTCACCGCTCAACCTAGTCCCACAAGCGAAACGCCCACACGATGCAGTTCTTGACCGTTCTCCGGTACCTGAACGGTCGAACATTCTAAATTTCACTTCTGCCACAACCCAAAGCTGATGACCGACACTGCGGGAAACATCACATCCTTCGAAGATGACGATTACCGGCTTCAACCCAAAGTGGAAACAAAAGCAAGGGACGATCAGGGAATAGAGGCTTTGAAGGATATTGTTTTCGGATCTGTAATTATAATCTTCTGCCTTTATTCTCACGGAAGATGACCCTAATTACCCCGTCTCCTAGACAGCAGGTATAATAGGGAAATTTATTGAGTACCCATTCGACACCATCAAAGTCCGCCTGCAATCCCAGCCCGACCACATCCCTCTACGTTACACCGGCCCCATCGACTGCTTCAAACAATCCCTCCGCGCTGAAGGGTTTTCGGGTCTCTACCGAGGCATCAGTGCGCCCCTCTTTGGTGCAGCCATCGAAACAAGCAGTTTATTCTTCAGCTACCGCATCGCTCAAGATGCACTCCAAGCTAGCCTCCTCCCGTCCACACAAGGCACTCCGCTTTCACTAAATGCACTTGTGGCCTGCGGCGCAGCCAGCGGAGCTTTCACAAGTCTTCTCCTCACCCCGATCGAACTCATAAAATGCCAGATGCAAGTGCCTCTTTCATCATCCGCTCTCCGCGGCCAGGGTCCACTTTCTATAATTGCCTCGGTTTTTCGTCACCATGGACTTTTTGGCTTTTGGCGCGGGCACTTAGGTACCTTCATTCGGGAGACTGGCGGTTCGGCTGCTTGGTTTGGTAGTTATGAGGGTGTTTCAGAGCTTTTTAGAAGATACAACGCTCCCTCCAGTTCCAGCGCTTTTTCCTTAAAGGGTCAAAAAGTCCTTCCTATGTGGCAGCAAATGCTTGCAGGTGCAACGGCAGGTGTAAGCTACAACTTTGTCTTCTTCCCTGCCGACACCATAAAATCGCGAATGCAAACGGAAGAGGTCGGCACTGCTGGGCTTGGGACAAGAAGGACGTTCTGGGCGAGTGGAAAGGCGTTATGGAGACAGCAGGGACTGCCAGGGCTTTATAGGGGATGTGGGATTACAGTGGCAAGATCGGCACCAAGTTCGGCGTTCATATTTGCAATATACGAGGGGTTGAGGGGCTGGTTTGGGTGATGGAGTTTAGACTGGAGGTTAGAGCATGTAGAGGCGTTGCCATGTGGCAGTGGGTTAGGAAAGGGACTTACATAGCAATCCACAACAATGCTTTGGTTTTCTTTTTGATCATCGCCGTTGTCTTTTCCCGTTGTAGATCGCTGGTTCCACAGCCACTGAGCTTGAGCATCTAACCTTCTCCCTTCTCACCCAACTCACCACAAACTGCTTCATCCTACAATGTCCCGCCCAACAACCCCTTCTGTCTCCGCCCCCACCTCAACCTCCCACCCCCTCCCCCTCAACACCTCCGCCCCCGCCCGCTCTACCACCGCCCCCGCAAAATCAAAACACCACATTCCCCACCACCCCCACCGCCATCATCACCACCATTCCCGAGACAAAAGCGTCCCTCAATCGGCGATCCAGCTGTCTACGAAACCTTTCAGCCAGATCCTCAGTCCTATAATTAGCCACACGAGTAGCAAGAGCGATGGCATCAACGACGCCTCGCACTCCCACCATAGTCGGAGTTCGAGTGCTGTGGCGCAGGAAGCAAGAGCGAAGAAGGAAGAAGAGGAGAAGCGGGTGAAAGAGGGGTGGAGGCTTGTGGAGAGGAAAAGGGAGGGGAGGAGGCGCTTTGATGAGTATGTAACCTCTTGTCCCAGTCTATTGGTCTCAACCTACTATACGGTCAAACTTTATGAACTAACAGATATCGAAGGGAGCTCCGACAAACCCTCTCTAGCCTCTCCGCCCTGTCCACAACCACGACTCGCCGTCTAGACTACATCTACTACTCCCTCCTCTCACACCTCTCCGCCCTTACCGCCACCATCTCAGACCTTCGTTCCCTCTCCTCTACCACCTTGACCCTCCAGCAAACTCTCTCCACCGAATCCACCGAAATTACCCAAGAGATCAGTCATCAGATTTCCGCCTTTGAAGACTTTGACGCGCAGAGTAAGCGCATCAAGGCCCTGCAAGAGCGTATGCAGGTCGGAAAGAAGAGTGTCCTGGCTTTGGGGGGAAGACTGGAGCGTGTAAAGAGCAAGGTGGAGAGGTTTGAGAGGGTAGAGGAGGAATGGAGGGATAGGATGAGTAGGAGGTTAAGGATGCTGTGGGGAGGCGTTGGGACTATTGTGGGACTGTTCGTATTACTGCTGGTGATACGGCGTTGGCCAAGAGCAAGGGAAGGGTTGCCGCCAGTGGCGAGATTTGGTAATATGTCGATTGAGAGCGTGGTGGGCATGAATGCAACACTGCCTGTTGCTACGAGTGGGCCTCTGGGAAAAGAAGAGGGCAGGACAGTGAGAGATGAGGTCACTAGCAAAACGGATGTGGACTTGGATGACCATCCTACGTTGCGGCTTTTGGATGAGCTGTGAAAAGGAGGTGAACGGACTTTGAAATCCTGGATTGAGCACACAAGAGGAAGAGCCCGTGTGATTCTTTTCACTGCTGTATCCCGTGCAATCATCATGGTTTGTTTAGGAGGCGTGCGAGGGTATGCTTCTACCCGTTGCTGTTTGTCGATTCATTTGCTTATACATGTGCCAGAAATATCTTCGCTGCCTTCCTCTGATTTATATACTCCCTTCAGAAATCCCCACTCTTTCCGGTGGCTCTCTATTTTCTTAATTCAAATATCATGTCCTTATCCTCTGGCATTAAACTCCCGCAACTGTGACGCAGTATTGTTATCATGGCATAATCATTACAAGGTGGAGGCACTAGCACCACAATTACTTCCTCATTCGAACGAAGTTTATGTCACTATTATATGCATACACAAACATGAAGGCTGAAGCCCTTTCGACACGGGAGAAACACATCGCTGGCCAGTTCGTGAGTAGGAGGCCGACAATGTTATGGCCGAACCAAGAATATAGTTTCCTATCTCAAGGGATCCTTAATGATGCAACTCCAGCTTATCACAGCAGCTTTTCGGCCGCGTTTCCGGGCCTCAACAATCCTAGTAACCATCGTGGAAACCATCAGCCCGCCCAGGGGGCTCGAAGGCTTCCAACGGTAGTAAAGACTGCTTGGCCAACACGACCATCTCGAAGCATAGCAGATGCTTTAAGAACTTGAGCTGTCCGGAGGTGTGCATCATCGTATATATCTAACCTGGAAGATAGCGATGAGGACGTCTGCAACTGCACGTTCGAACTGCCTACGATACAAGGACCCTAATCTCCGGGACACACTTATTTTGTCTGAAGCATTGGCAGCGTTATAATACTGGTGAATGGAGTCGTGCTCGGTTAATGTAGGTGTTGATAATGCACGAACACCTCTACCAAACTGTTATATCTTTACATATACTTGTGATTTTTCTGGACGCTCTGAGACGATCAGCCACCTTAGAAGGTGAATAATAGTGATCATATCCTATACTGTGAGTCCCTACAAGATCCTTCATCGTTGTACGCTATATTTTCTTTCTTGGGAGATGGTGTTGGAACAGAGTCATTGTAGGGGATTCACTGTCGATGCTGTGCTGGGGAAAAGTTTTAGCTGGCATTCAATTTTCCTCTTTGTGACGGGAAAGTCATTCAAAGGATTGTGTTACTGACACTCTCATGCTTAGGATCTTTCGTTGTATATATATACTGGAAATTCTTGACCTCTTACTTATATTCCATCCTTCGTACACAACAAAAATCCGAAGAACCTGAAGAACCCTGGGTACCTCTCGATAACTCTGAACCTTAAGAACTTCAAGATATTCAAGAACCTCAGAGCTCGAGGGCCTCCCAAACTTTCATATTTTTCCAGCACCTTGAGCACCAGAAGAATGGAATCGTCGACATGCCTTCGCTTTGAGGGTGGTGATGTCGTCCTCCACCTCTCCAAGACCAAGGCCGACACCCTTGTACTCCCTTCCAAACAACTCATTGCCCATTCAGACTGGTTCAAAGCCAGCCTGAAATGGCAAGAACCACGGCTGCAGCCAACCGCCAGCATTCCAATCTGGTAGTATGGACTCGTGCTTGATCCGTCAATCGAGACCTGGACACTGCAGTCCATGGAGAAGGGAGTCGAAGAGAACAAGACGAATTGTCCTCTTCGGCGGGTCAAGAATCCCTTCCGACACTTTTAAGTAGGATAGAGTTATCTAAAGGCGACAACGCTCATACGGGAACCATGAATGTCGAAGATGTGCATGCAAAGTGTGTTGAAGCGCACAAATTGGTATTCCCACTCATATTCGACCAGCCATTCTGCCTGGAGGGTCCTGGAATCACCAAGTCTGCGCTCATGCTTGATATCGCTCTCGGTTTACTTGAGTACTATCAACTCCTTAAACCGCTCAAACGGAAATTCGAAGCCGGCCTACGTA